>Ga0182027_10005071_pt1 | contig 20149 bp, 21 predicted proteins | sample 712E1DmetaG_FD_121300 | JGI IMG/M metagenome (GOLD analysis project Ga0182027, IMG submission 121300) | Permafrost microbial communities from Stordalen Mire, Sweden - 712E1D metaG (Illumina Assembly) | ecosystem: Environmental > Terrestrial > Soil > Wetlands > Permafrost | place: Sweden...
ATTTGCCAAAGGATCGTTCTACGAGGAGGCCTTTGAAATTCCCCATCGGGCATTTGTAAGCGTGAGCTACGTGGCCTTTCACCGTAATACCTGGTACCAGCTTGCATTGAGTTGGGATTACACTAAAGACAAATACAGCCTGTATCTTAGCGGCATATTGATTGGAAGAGAGGACCAATTTTATTCCACAAAGCTTCATAGGGATCCGATTCGGCCATCGCTCTATGCCGGCAATCCGGCCCTATGTCTTTCTACGATCGAGTTCTACAATACTGTACTCAGTCCCCAAGCTATCTACAGCACCTTTAGAGCGGAAGCGACCTCCTTTAGTCAGGAACTGGAGGATGAACTGATAAGCACCTATGACGGCACTGGGAAGGGAACTTTCAGTTGGAGTCCAGGCAAGGATTGGCAGAAGAAGCTATCGGTAGACTTCAATAAGCCATCAGACCTGGACGGATTTTATGTACAGGGTAATCCGGTAGCAGTCAAGGTGACCAACGACGGCCTGTTGATGGAAACGATTGACGAGTCCTACACGGAACACTTGCTGGACTCACAAGTCTATCTCTGGTCAGGCAAACCGTTCGAAGGCGACCTATATGTCGAATATGAATTCAAGGTGCTGCGGCCGGGTGGATTGAGTTTATTGATGGTCCAGGCGTCTGGCATGAACCGCGAAGACTTCATGGCTGACTATCCTTTGCGCACGAGTGGGAGGATGCTAACCGTCTATGGAGAGGACGTACGAAACTATCACTGGGAGTATTACAGAGAAATGTCCGATATGCGCAACGACGTGTCCAATTCGGCACTTATGAAGAATCCATTCCTGTATCCACTTTCGTTCAGTGCGCTGACTACGCCAGTTGAAAAAAACACATGGCACAAGCTTCAGTTTCTTCAAATTGGCAATAAGCTAACAGGCGCCATTGATGGAGTAATAATGGTGGAGTTCACCGACGACGGCTTCACAAACAATGGTCCTGTCTACAACTATGGACGCATAGCGATCCGGTGCATGCTGCATAGCAAGCTGCTCTTCCGAAATCTCAGGGTATACAACAGGAATAGCTTAACAGTTGAAGAATTAATTCCGTAGTGAGGAAGTGGTGGCCCACATATCACCCCACCATCGAAGATAGGTTAGACTGCCCCAAAATCGAGACACGGGCACACACTTTTTCTATTTGTAATACCTCGGCCCGCCGTTCGCAGAGGAACGCGCCTACTCTACATAGCGTGGTGGCGGAAGATATCGTCCTTGTCGCGGCTGGGGCAGTCCGTGCACTCCAGGCAGCAGACGAGAAACAGAGCCACGCCCACCGTGACCACGACGGCGAGGGCATTTTCGACGGCCGAGAACCATTGAATGAGATTCTGCATACTCAGTCACCATATTCCCAATGAATTTGAAACTCTGTCCAGAAGTGACCGCTCCGGCAAAGCTGGCCGAACGTCGATTGGACGCAATTCCCGCGTCCTGGGTTGATCATCGGCGCATTTTTTTCTTGCTTTAGAGAGAATAAAAGGCGAAGATAGTACCAAATATGGCAACCCCTCCCAATCCGGCGCCAGCCACGCAAAACCCGGAGGGCAGGTCCGCTCCGGGCTCAGGGCAGGCTCCGGCCCAGGGGTCCGAGCTGAACTGGCTGTTCGTCGATCTGAACTCCTACTTTGCCTCGGTGGAGCAGGATGCGCGGCCTGAGCTGCGCGGCCGCCCGGTGGGCGTGGTGCCCATGATGGCCGACACAACCGTCTGCATTGCCGCCAGTTACGAAGCCAAGGCCCACGGCGTCAAGACCGGAACCGTTGTGGCCGACGCCAAAAAAATGTGCCCCGGCTTGGTGCTGGTGGAGGCGCGGCACGAGATTTACGTCGAGTACCACCACCGCATCGTGGAAGCCGTGGAGAGCTGCCTGCCGGTGACGGCTGTGATGTCAATCGACGAGATGGCCTGCCGCCTGATGGGCCGCGAACGGCCTCTGCTGGCGGCCATGGAGTTGGGCCGCAAAGTGAAGGCGCGCATCCTGGAGCGCGTGGGCCCCCTGATGCGCAGTTCGGTCGGCCTCGCTACCAACCGCTATCTGGCCAAGGTGGCCAGCGACATGGAAAAGCCCGACGGCCTGGTGGCGCTGCCCCTCGACATTTTGCCCGAGGCGCTGCGCCAGCTCACGCTGCGCGACCTGCCCGGCATCGGCGCACGCACTGAAAAGCGGCTGAATGAGAAGGGCATTCATACCATGGAACAATTACTGGCGCTCGACAGCGAAGGGGCCGGCACGCTGTGGGGCTCGGTGTGGGGCGAGCGCCTGTGGCACTGGCTTCAGGGCGAAGACTTCGAAATGCCGGAGACCGAGCATCTGAAGACCATCAGCCACTCCCACGTGCTGGCGCCTGAGATGCGCACGCCGGAGCAGGCCTGGGCCGTGGCCCACAAGCTGCTCCACAAAGCTGCCATGCGGCTGCGCGCGGCCAACCAGTGGGCCGGCAATATCAGCCTCTCCATCGGCTTCGCGGTTCCACGCGGCGAAAAAACTCCGGTGAGCCGATTCGGCGTGCCCACGCGGGGATGGAAAGCCGAGCTGCGCCTGAGCGAGTGCCAGGACAATCAGACGCTGATCGCCGCGCTCTCCCGCCTGTGGGCAAGCCAGCCTGCTGGCCAGGAGTTCGAGCATCCCTACTTCATCGGCGTGGTTCTGGGCGCGTTGGTTCCCACCCATCTGCACACGCTGAACCTGTTTGAGGGAACAGAGGACGAGCAGAGCCGCACGCGCCTGCTGGCTACCATGGATGAGCTGAACAACAAGTACGGCCTCAGCGCCCTGGCCCCGGCCACCATGCTCACCGCGTATAGGGCTGCGCCCACGCGCATCGCCTTCCACAACATTCCCGATCTCTTCTAGTCAGGGAGGACGCCTTCTTATTGTTCGGAACCCTTTGCTCCGAACTTTTTTCTTCCCAGCGCGTACTCTCTGCATCCCCATGAACGGATTCCTGCGGATAGGAGAGTAGCAGCGAGATATATGGCCCACGACTGGCAGCCGGACTTTGAACAACTCGTGGACGAGCACCAGTCGATGGTGTTTTCGCTCGCTCTGCGCATGACCGGCGACCGCGGCCTGGCCGAAGAGATTGCGCAGGATGTGTTTTTGGAACTGGACAGGAACCTGGGCAAGATTGAATCTCAGCCTCACGCCTGCTTCTGGCTGAGGCGGGTGGCAATGAACCGCTCAACGGATGCATTGCGGCGACGCCGGGTACACGGCATCAACCTGTGGGTGGAGATGGAAGACCGCCACGGCATCAAGGTGGAGGAGCGCGCGTCGCCTCTGGGGGCGCGGCTGGAGCAATTGCTGGCCACCTTGCCCGAGCCGCAGCGCGCGGCGCTGGTTCTGCGCTACCAGGAGGAGCTGACGCCGGAAGAGATTGCGGCCACGCTGGAAGCGCCGTTGGCCACGGTGAAGAGCAATTTGCAACGCGGCTTGAAGCTGCTCAGGGCCAAGGCCGGGGTTTATTTGAAGGAGTACATCCGTGGAACTTGAACCGATGGACGACTTTGAAAAGGAACTGCGCCAGACGTTTGAGCGGCAGCCCGCGCCGCCCGGCATGAAAGGCAAGATTATGGCGCGGCGGCGTGTGTCGGAGCCGCGCAGCCATGCCGTCCTGTGGCAGCGGCTGGCAGCTTCACTGGCGTTGGCCGCGGTATTGGGCGGGGTTGTGGAATGGAATTGGCATCTTCGAGAGGAACGCCGCAAGGGCGAAGCGGCCCGTCAGCAGGTATTGACCGCGCTGCGCATCACCAATCACGCGCTCAACCACATGAACAAGCAACTTGCGGCTCACGGCCGTGCCGTACAGGAATAAGGAGAATTCGCATGCAGAACCGGATTATGGCTTTGGTGCTGGGAGCGGCCGTGCTGGCCGCGCCGGCCCGGGCGCAAACCGCGAAGTTACCGGCGCCCTCACCCGTCGAAAAGGCGCTGGCCGCGCGAGCTTTCAGCGTTGACGAGGTCACTCTTGACAAAAATATGCTGGCCTTTGCCGCCAAATTCATGGCCGGCAAGAATAAAGATGATGCCGGTATTCAGCACCTGATTGACGGACTCGACGGCATCTACATTCGCGATTACGAGTTCGATAAGCCTGGGCAGTTTACCGCCGAAGACGTCGAGCAACTGCGCAAGTATTTCGAAACCAGCGAGTGGTCCCCGCTGGTGCGCGATCGGGACCGCAAGACCGGCGAGTCCACTGACGTAATGATCAAACTGGTCAACGGAAAGACGGGCGGAATGTTCATTTTGGACGTCTGTCCAAAAGAAATAAGCGTCGTGCTGATTCTTGGCCCCATCCGCATGGATGACCTGGGCAAGCTCTCGAGCCTGGGCGGGCTGGGTGCGCTGGGTACGGTGGAGAAGAGCGTACAGGACAAGGAAAAGAAAGGCGGCCATCAATGAGGCGGCTATGGTGGATTTCCATAGCAGTTGTGGCCCTGCTCGTGCCGGTTGTGGTGTTGGCCGGCAGCGGCGAAAGCGAATTCGACAGCGTGGTGCATTCCATCGAGAGCAAATATCATGTGCGGGCCAACCGCATTCCCTTTCTCGGTGTCGTCAGCATGATTTCAGAAAATACGACCCAGGGCGGTGTCGGCGGTCTGCACGTCGCGGATTTTGAGTCCTTCCCTGGGCCGGTGGACGGTGAGGAACTGAACAGGCTGGTCGCGCAGAAGCTGGGCGCGGGTTGGGGACGAATGATTCGTGAGACCAGCAGTAAAGGCAACGAGCAGACCTTGATCTTCGTTCATCCCGGGGAAAAGCGAATGGGCCTGTTTATCGTGGATCTGGATAAGAACGAGTTGAACGTGGTCGAGCTTTCGGTTGACCCCAGGCATCTGAAGGAAAGTCTCGACCGCTACCAGCACCATCAGCCCCAAGGGGAGAAGGACGTAGAGGGTTCGGAATAGCGAAACCGGCTCGGAATCGCCAGGAACCAAACTCGATACCGGAATCAAGCTGTGCCTATGCGGCGCGGATTTGTCTGCCTAGACTTATCTGTAGCATGGCCAGCCTCGCTCCAGCGCCGACCTCGAGTTATCGCGGCCGGCTTGCGCCCTCGCCCACCGGCTATCTGCACGTGGGCCACGCGCGCACCTTCTGGACGGCCTGGCAACGGGCGCGCGATGCCGGCGGCGCGCTGGTGATGCGCATGGAAGACCTTGACCCCGACCGCAGCCGCCAGGCGTATGCTGAGGCCGCCATCGAAGACCTGCGCTGGCTGGGCATTCGCTGGCAGGAGGGCCCGGACAGGGGAGGGCCCTTTGCGCCGTATGTGCAGAGCAAGCGCCAGGCCATCTATCTGGCCGCATGGCGCAAGCTGTTGCGGCGAGGCTTTCTCTTCCCCTGCCGCTGTTCGCGCAAAGACCTTGAAACCGCGCTCGGCGCGCCCCATGAACGAGTCTCCGCGGCCACGCAGGGTTCGCTCTCCCTGAGGAAACTCGATCTTATGGATGACGATCCCATCTACCCCGGAACCTGTCGGCGATTCCAGGCCCACGCTCCGCAACTGCCCGGCCCCACCGTGAGCGATATCGAGACGCCGGACGGATACAACTGGCGATTCCGCGTTCCCGACGGAGAAGTTGTCGAGTTCGAGGACCGCAACCTGGGCAGGCAGCATTTTGTGGCCGGCAAGGATTTTGGGGATTTTGTGGTGTGGCGGCGCGACGGCGTTCCCAGCTACCAGCTTGCCTGCGTGGCCGACGATGCGGCCATGGGCATCACGGAAGTGGTGCGCGGCGCTGACCTGCTCAAGTCCACCGCGCGCCAGATTCTGCTCAACCGCGCACTGGGCCACGCCAATCCCCTCTGGTACCACTGCCGCCTGGTGGTGGACCACAATGGCCGGAGGCTGGCCAAGCGGCATGACTCGCTGAGCCTGCGCGCCTTGCGCCAGCGCGGGCTTACGCCCATGAACATTCTGGCGGCGGAGCTGCCCGTGGAGACGTGAGGGGCGCTCAGAGTGTGTACGCCTCGCGCCGATGCGCAACCCTCGTCACTTCCACTCTCCCCATTTCGTCATCAACGATGTAGACCACGCGGTAATCACCGATGCGTATCCGCCATTCGTCCTTGCCGCCTCTGAGCTTTTTTGAGCCGCGCGGCCGGGGATCGGTGGCAAGCGCCTTGATTTTCGGGAGGATGCGGGCTGCTATATGGTCCGGTAACCGGAAGAATTCCTTTTCTGCGCTGGATTTCAGCGCAACCCGGTATTCAGGCACTCAATTTACCTCTCCGGATAAGTTTCGTCTCAACCTGCTCGATGGGGATGCTCTCTTCGCTCCGGCGCGACTCGGAGACCAGCACATCTTCTATCTCTTCCCATAGTTCCGCGTGCTCACGGAGGTCGATCTGGACCGCGACCTTGCGGCCTTCCGCGTCGGTCACATACTGAATTCCGGTCATGGCATCCCCTCCCAAAACGCATTCCAACCTGATTTAGACGCTACTCTGGGTCCCATTTGCAGTCAAGATGGCCGCTTCAGGCTGGTTGCACTGTGATCCTCGCTCGCATCCAGGAATCCGGCGTCCTCGCTTGCCGCGCCGAACCGCCGGCCGCCCACTTCCAGAATCGCCGCGTCGGGCACCTTCGTCAGAGGCGTGTATTGAGGATGGTGAGACGCCTTATAAGGATTGTTCCTGGCCGCGTTGTAGCAGACAATCATTGACCAGCGCGGATGGTCAGAGCGGTTCTGGTCGGAGCGGTGGAGCAGGTTGGCGTGGAAGAAGAGCGTGTCGCCCGGCTCCATCTCCACATAGACCAGTTCCTGGCGCTCCAGCAGTTTTTCCACGCGTTCAAGATCAGCGCCGGCCTGGTCGCCTGTCAGAATATGCTCGATGCGCCCGGCATGATGCGACCCGCGAATCACCTGCAGGCATCCATTTTCCCTGGTGGCCCGGTCAACGGCGATAAAGGCGCTGGTAAGCAGCGGAAACAGCACACCATTCTGATACCAGTAGCCATAGTCCTGGTGCCATGCCCATGCGCCGCCCACTTTGGCGTCCTTCATGATCATCTTGGAGTGATAGTGGTAGACCTCGCCCTCGAGAATCTGTTCCGCATAGCCGACCATCGACTCCGACCGGGCAATTGCGCCATAGATCGTGTCCGTGGGGTGGTTCCACAGCGACAGGCGAACCGTTCCGCCCTCACCATCCGCGCGCCCCTGGGCGTGCTCGTCGAGGATGCGATCCTGCCGCGCCGTCCGGCCGAGCAGCTCCACTTCGCTGCCGCTCAGCATTTCGCGAATCAACAGGAATCCGTCTTCGCGATACCGCTTCAAATCCTCTTGGGTCAGGTGATTGGCTTTCATGGGAACCTCCGGGCGCTGAGTCGAATAGGGGCGATCCACAGCGTTCGCAGGCTGAGTCTAATGTCGGTTTCATCTCAAAGTCAACTAAACGATCTTTCCTTGTTACTACGCAGTCATTGCAAGCCCCTCAGCTCTCGTTGCGGTAGAGCAGATCGCGGATCGCTTTCCGGCGCGCTTCGTTCGCTTCCGCCTCGGCCTTGCGGTCAAACGCGCTCATGGTACCCCCGGCAACGGGGGCTGTTGCTTCGGGTTCGCTGCATGCGGGACAGCGATTGGCGAAACCGGGCTTATCCGGCCTCAATTCAAACTCTTCAGAGCAGACGACACAAACTTTAATTGGAAAAGTCATTCATCAATTTTAAACAATTCGAATTCATCGTAAAAGTGGCAGGCGGCCACAAAAAAGCAATCACGGTTCACATGGAGAGACGCGATACTCAGCCCCGCAGCCTGCCGCAGGCGCGCCTTCGCGGGTCCAGTGGATGCTCTCCTCGTTCCGGCGCGACTCGGAGACCAGTACATCCTCAATCTCCTCCCAGAGGTCCGCATGCTCACGCAGGTCGATCTGGACCGCTGCCTTATCCCCAGCAATGTAGACACTGGATCACATCAATCACCTGCCCTGCTGAGCATCACAATGGCGATTAGCAGAACGACTATCCCTGAATACATCCACATTTGCGCACTGCGTGGGGACCGCTTCCATTCGCCCAGGCCGAACCCAATCGCGTTTGCAAGCACCAAGCCGGTAACGAGACTGAGCGGCCAGCCGATCGACGCGCCGAGCGATCCCAACCGCGGCGCCGCGGCGCCGTAGACAAAGATGCTCCCACACCACAGCAGCGCCATCAGCGTGGACAACAGGTAGAGACGCATGCAACCGGGGGCCAGGAATTCTCGAACGTTGCCGCTTTTCACAATGAGATAAAAACAGAATCCCAGATTGGCGAGAGAGCCCGCGCCCAGCATGACCCACCAGATCAGATTGGTGCTGGCGAAGGCGCTCAACCCGTGGGATCGTCCATAGCCGGCGATCGGCTGCGATAAGGCAAATCCAATATTGAATACAGCCGAGAGTACGCCGGAACCCCCTGCAAGCAGCAGGGCGATGCCGAGCGGACGGGCTTTCCCTACCAGATCGCCCCGCTCACTTTTGCCGCCCGCCGCTCTTTCCCGCATCTGTCCGGCATTGCCGCAAAGAGCGATGCCTACCACCGCAATGGCCACGCCTGCAAGGGTCTTCTGGCCTGCGGGCTCAAAAAGCTGCTGGCGGGCAAGCAGCAACATTGGCAACAATGAGCCGAGTGCCGAACTGATCGCCAGCACCAGTGTATTGGCCAAAGAGATCCCGATGGCGCTTACGCTCTGCCCGAACATCAGCGCTCCGAATCCCCAGGCAAAACCAGCGAGCGCAGCTATCATGACGGCGTGCGCGGGTGCGTGGGCGAGGATCGCCCAGCTTTGCGGCGCCTCGATGCCCACGATGACCGCCGGCATCAAAAGGCAGGAGACGGCAATGAACAGGCTCCAGACATGCTCCCACTCCCACCGTCCGAGAAAGCGCATGGGGAGGGTAAAGCTACCGTTCATCATGCCGGAGACAACGGCCAGTAGAACTCCTGCAGCTAGTGTGCTCTTCATGGACTCTTCCATTTCGATTAAGGAGTGGCTGCCATCGGTATTCCCCTGCATTGCGTTCCACGGAGTTTCAGAGCAATTGCGAGCTAATCTCTCAATCTATCTAATAGACTAGACATTTATACATGAACCGATAGCGAGCTACCGTACTCAACCTGATTGAGCCGTGGAAAACACGAGGAAGTGCAGAAAATGTTTACGATTCGGGAACAATTGAAGGGTAACCTTGTCGTCTCCTGCCAGGCGGCGCTTGGCGACCCCCTCGAAGACACCGAGACCATCCGAAGGATCGCACGAGCAGTAACCGGCGGAGGAGCCAGTGGCCTCCGTATCAACAGCGCGGAACACATTGCGGCTATCCGGCAGGACACGGATATACCCATCATTGGAATACAAAAACGCCATGGTGACGGGACTCTGCGCATTACACCGGATTTTGCCGCGGCCGCAGCCCTGGCCAAGGCGGGAGCGAGCATCATCGCTCTGGATTGCACCCATCGGACATGGACGTTCGGCGAACCCTGGCGGCAGTTGATCGAGCGCATCCATGACAGGTTGAACCTCCCTGTCATGGCGGATGTGGCCACGCTCGACGAGGCGCTGGCCGCGACGGAAGCAGGTGCGGACTTCGTCGGACCGACCCTGAACGGGTATACCGAAGAGACACGGAATATCCACTCATTCAACTGGTCCCTGCTGGCGGATATGGCCCGGCAAATCCGGATTCCCATCATTGCCGAAGGACATATTTCCACGCCTGCCGAAGCCAGGCGCGCAATTTCGGAAGGAGCCTGGTGCGTCGTGGTCGGATCAGCAATCACGCGCCCCGGCACGATTGCCGCTCACTTCGCTCGCGCGCTGCAAACTCCCGCGGAGAGCGAATCCGCGGTTGGCGTCGATATCGGGGGAACTTCCATCAAGGCGGGGATCGTCAACCGGAAGGGTTCTGTCAGCCATGCCACAGAGGTTCCTACCGGGGCCGTCCACGGTAGAGATGCGATTGCCGCCGGTCTCGCCGCCGCGATGGACCAGGTGTTGGGAGCGGCGCGTAACCAGGGAATCGAACTCTGCGGACTGGGCATCGCCAGCGCCGGGGCGATCAATGCCCAGGATGGATCGGTATTTGCGGCAACCGATAATCTTCCCGGTTGGGCGGGTTTCAAGCTGCGCGAGTTTGTGGAGCAACGCTGCAATCTGCCGGTCTATGTCGTCAACGACGCTCATGCAGCGGCCCTTGCCGAGTTGCATTTCGGGCTTGGCCGTAGCTTATCCGATTTTGTATCCGTCACCATCGGCACGGGGATCGGGAGCGGCATCGTATCCAACGGCAAGCTTGTGCAGGGCCAGCACGGCTTTGCAGGGACCATCGGCCATCATACGATCCGCATCGATGGGCGCCCTTGCAACTGCGGCCGCCGGGGATGTCTTGAAGCTTACGTGTCAACGGCGTCGTTATTGAGGGAATACTCGGAGCGGTCGGGGATAACTCCCGACCCGGCGATGGCCGATTCGTCTCTGGCGCGACAGATCAGCCAACTTGCGCTTGCCGGTGACCCCGCCGCGCAGAGCGCCTACGCCGCCATGGCCGGCTATCTTGCGGAAGGACTGGCGAACATCTTCAACATCCTCGATCCTCAGACCGTGTTTGTTTCCGGCGGTCTTGTGGAGGGACACCAGGAGTTCGTTGCCGATGTGGAAGAGCGCGTGATGAAGTTACTGCATTTCGGCCGCAAACGCTTGCCCCGAGTCGAACTGGCCGCGCAAGGTCATTATGCCGGGGTCCAGGGAGCAGGAGCCATGGTGTTCGGAGAGCACGCAATGTTTCGAGATTGGCAGTAATTATTTGCAAATACTTTTATACTTTATTGCCTCTCCCTCTCCGGCCTTATTCTCTATACAGACAATCCCGTGTCCGACTTCGCCCAAACCGTCAAGCAACAGGCCGACATCGTCAAGGTGATCGAGGGCTACATCCGCCTGCGCAAGGCGGGTGCGCAGAACTACTCCGGCCTGTGCCCCTTCCACAAGGAGAAGTCGCCGTCGTTTTCCGTCCACGCGGTGCGGCAGTTCTACCACTGCTTCGGCTGCCAGACTTCAGGGGACGTGTTCAGCTTTGTGGGCAAGATTGAAAATGTAGGCTTTCCCGAGGCGGTGCGGATTGTGGCGCAGAAGTGCGGCATCCCGCTGCCCAAGCGCGAGTTTTCCTCGCCGGAAGAAGCTGCCGGAGCGCGGCTGCGGGCCAAGCTGTTGGAGCTGCACGAGACCGCAACCGCCTGGTTTGAGGAGCAGTTGCGCGGCCCCGAAGGCGCCGTGGCGCGCGAATACCTCGCCGGGCGTGGCCTGACTCCCGAAGGCATCAAGACTTTCCGTATCGGTTACGCGCCCGACAGCTTCAACGCCCTGCGCGACCGGCTCAGCGGCATGGCCGACCAGGAGACCCTGCGCGCCAGCGGCCTCTTCGCCTCGAAGGAACATGAAGACGGCAGCCAGGGTCCGATCTACGACCGCTTCCGCAAGCGGGTCGTCTTTCCCATCGCCAACGAGAGCGGCCGCGTGATCGCCTTTACGGCGCGCACGCTTGAAACCGGCGACAAGGCTGGCGCAAAGTACATCAACTCGCCGGAGACGCCGCTCTACTCCAAAGGGGCTGTGCTGTTCAACGCCGACAAGGCGAAGGCCGCCATCCGCAGGTATGAATTTGCCCTGCTGGTCGAGGGGCAGATGGACTGCATCTCGGTCTACTTGCGCGGCATCCAGAACGTGATTGCCACCAGCGGAACCGCCTTCACCGAGCAGCAGGTCAATCTGCTTCGGCGGTTTACGGCAATGCCTGGCGCCACACCTCAAGTTGTCGCCAATTTCGATCCCGACCCGGCCGGCAACAACGCTGCGGCGAAGACGATTGCCCTGCTCACCGAAGAAGGTTTCAACATCAAGATCGTTACCCTGGACGACGGCCTTGACCCGGACCGCTTTATCCGCGAGCGCGGCGTGGAGGCCTATACCGCGGCCCTGCGCGGCGCGCGCAGCCAGGCCGATTTTCTCATCGAGCGCGCCCGGCAGCTCTTCCCCGGCGCCAGCGCGGAGCAGAAGGTGAAGGCCATGAACTACCTGCTGCCGCACATCCGCCGCATGCCGGAAAAGCTGGCGCGGGACCAGTTTGCAGCCGACGCCGCGCAAAAGCTGGGCATCGACTCCGCCGTGCTGCGCGAGGAGCTGCGCCAGGCCGCGCTGCGACGCCGCGACCGCATCGAGGTGCGGTCCACGGCGCTCACTGAGGTGGAGCGGGTGCTGCTGCGGGCGCTGGCCATCACCGATCCTGAAGACGAGCGCGCGCGGCGTTTGGCGGCCGAGGCGCTCACAGCCCAACCGGACTGGTTTGAGCACCTGGGCACGTTTGCGGCCATGCAGGCGCTCGCCCGCCGCCAGGCCCAAGACCCCATGGACGTGGTCGAGGACCCGGCGCAATTGGCTCTGCTGGCCGGGGCTCTGCTGGCTGAAGTCAAGCCGCCGGAGGAGAGCGAGGTGCAGAGCGCTATTCAGGAGATCCAGGAGCGGGCTATCGAGAGCCGCCAGCGCGACCTCCGCGCCCGCATCGCCGAGGCCGAGCGTCGTGGCGACCACGCCGAGCTGGCCCTGCTGACCCAGCAGAAGCTCGATCTGGACCGTGCGCTGCGCCAGTTGCACAACCAGAAGCCGCCCGAGCGCTAATGCTCCCGGCGTTATCGAAATGACCACCCAGGCAGTCTGCCCCGTGCATCAATTCCGCCCCGGATTGCGTCTAATAATCAGGAGACGGAGCGGGCGAGAAGCAAATCTTCCCGGCCCAGTTGCCAGGCGGCCCGTGAGGGTCTTGATCTGGCCCGGATTTTTCGTTGCGAAAACCAGGACAGACTGTGGTAATCTATTGATCTCTGTGAGGATGCGCGCCACTCTGCCCCAACCATGAGCTTCGGCTCGCGGGCGACCCAGGCCAAACCTGAAGCGCTTGTCATCCTGTTCCGAGCAAACCCCTGAAACCGCATTTTTTTGCGGGGACTGACTGTCCGTGTCCGCTTGCGCCGAATTTTCCGGATTTCCCACCTTTCCAGTCGGAAATCGTTCTTTTCGCGCTCTCTGGCTTGGACTCCGCACCGGCGCGCAAACCGGTGCAAAATCTGCTGTGCGTTAGAGAGTAGGAATCATTTGGCGATTGACGACAAATTCGAACACGAGATTGAAGGCATTATCGAGGTAGGCAAGGAGAAGGGCTATCTCACCTACGGCGAGGTGAACGACATCCTGCCGGAGGAGATTGGTTCTTCGCCCAACGATCTGGATGACCTGATCACCACCATCGGCACCCATGGCATCGACCTGCTGGACAGCCCCAAGTTTCCCGGCGACAAGGAATTCGAACACGAACACGAAGAGGGCGAAGACGTCGAGCTGGACCTGACGCCAGGGACTCTGGAAAAAACCAATGACCCGGTGCGCATGTACCTGCGCGAAATGGGCACCGTGCCTCTGCTCACGCGCGAGGGCGAGGTAGAGATCGCCAAGCGCATTGAGCGCGGCCAGTTGCGCGTGCTCAAGGCTATTTCGCGCTCCCCCATCGTCATCCGCGAAATTGCGGCCCTGGGCGAGGACCTCAAGCGCGGCGTGCGCAACGTAAAAGAAGTGGTGATCTTCGACGAGGAGGAGCTCACCGAAGAGGTGGTGCTGGCCCGCGTCAAGGCCACGGTGGCCCGCATTGACGCGCTGGTGAAGCACCAGAAGAATATTGCCAAGCTGGAAGAAAAGCTGGCCGGGCCGGCGCCCACCACCAAGGCCAAAATTCGCGACCACCGCCGCGTCCGCTGGCTCATCGCCCGCGAAAAGGTGCTCGTCTCGCGCATCGTTCGCGAGCTTAAGTACACCCCCATCGAGCGCAAGCGCCTGCTCGACAAGGTCAACAAGACCGTTGACACCATGCGCACCCTCGAGCGGCAGATCCGCTCGCTGGAGCAGAAGCACGAAGCCAGCAAGAGCGAGGAGCTGAAGAAGGAGTACCGCCGTCAGCAGAAGAACTGCCGTGCGGATCTTGAAAAAATCGAAGGCGACGCCGGCGTGGTGATCGCCGAGCTCAAGCGCACTCAGCGCGAGATGATCCAGGGCGACATGGACGCCGAGCAGGCCAAGCGCGAGCTGATCGAAGCTAACCTTAGACTCGTTGTTTCCATCGCCAAAAAGTACACCAACCGCGGCCTCCAGTTCCTCGACCTCATTCAGGAGGGCAACATCGGCCTGATGAAGGCTGTGGACAAGTTCGAATACCGCCGCGGCTACAAGTTCTCCACCTACGCCACCTGGTGGATTCGCCAGGCCATTACCCGCGCCATCGCGGACCAGGCCCGGACCATTCGTATTCCGGTGCACATGATCGAAACCATCAACAAGCTCATCCGCACCAGCCGTCAGCTTGTGCAGGAACTGGGCCGCGAGCCGTCGAGCGAAGAGATCGCCCGCCGCATGGACATTCCCGTGGCCAAGGTGCGCAAGGTGCTCAAGATCGCGCAGGAGCCCATCTCGCTCGAAACCCCGATTGGCGAAGAGGAAGACTCGCACCTGGGCGACTTCATTGAGGATCGCCAGGCGGTCTCTCCCTCCGAGGCGGTCATCAGCGTCAACCTCAAGGAGTACACCTCGCAGGTTCTGCGAACGCTTACTCCGCGCGAGGAGCGCGTGATCAAGATGCGCTTCGGCCTCGAAGACGGCTCCGAGCACACCCTGGAAGAAGTCGGCCAGAGCTTCCAGGTGACCCGTGAGCGCATCCGCCAGATAGAAGCCAAAGCGCTGCGCAAGCTGCGGCATCCGTCGCGCAGCCGCAAGCTCAAAGCCTTCGTCGAAGGCGTCAAGGACATGTAACTCGGCAGCAACTCAGCCGCACCGCTGTTCAAGTCAGGAGCCGCAATCCGCAAGGGTTGCGGCTCACTTGCAGATCGGAACAAACTGATCGATACCTCCACAAAACTGTCATCCTGAGCGGAGTTTGGCGCGCTCTTTGCGCCAAACGCAGTCGCAGGACCTGTGGTTGCTTTTCATGCCTTGTGTCAGGCACGACTTCACTCGCCGCGCCGAGGCGCAGCCACGGCCGATCGAGGTTCCGCGAGTACATCGGCCACAAATTGCGAGTCCGTTGACGGGCGGGCTCATGGTGCGAATTTGCACGCACCCGGCGGCTGGCGCGATAATCGTCTTTGATCAACCAGGACATTTTGGAAACTGAAAGTCTCAATCGAACGCGGACTGAGGCTGTCCAGGAGTACGTGCGCTCGAAGGATGGCACCCGGATCGGCTATAGCTGGTTCGGGGAGGGTCCTCCCATCGTATTTGTGCACGCCAGCCTTTCCCGGGGCGCTGACTGGCTGGGCGTAGCGGCCTGCTTATCAAGCCGGTTTACGTGCTTCATGATGGATCGCCGCGGTCATGGGCGAAGCGAGCCTGGAACCGCCTCCTATTCCATTGGCCGCGAGTATGACGATGTAGTCGCGGTGCTCTCTGCCGCGGGGTGCGATGCCAGTCTTGTGGGCCATTCCTTTGGAGCGATCTGTGCGCTGGGGGCCGCAATGCGCGCTTCGGTGCGGCGGCTTGTCTTGTACGAGCCTCCCCTGCCGATTGGCGGCCTCGTGGCGGGAGAGAATCTCGCGTCCTATTGCCGCGCGGTCGACGATGGCCGGCTGGACGATGCTCTCGAGATGGGCCTCAAGAAGTTTGTGCGGCTCCCGGGCGCGCACGTCCACGCCATGCGCTCGTCCAAGTCCTGGCCAAAACTGGCATCCCTGGTTCCGACTTGGCCACGCGAGTTGCAGGCCATGGACGCTCTGGCGGCAAACGTGGATGCCTACGTCGCCATCACCTGCCCGACTTTGCTGCTGCTTGGAACCGAAAGTGCGGAACACCCGTTCCGGCATGCCATCTCGGCGCTATCGCAAGCAATACCGAACGTCCGGACTGCCAGCCTCACAGGCCAAAGCCACATGGCGATGCGCTCGGCTCAAAACCTGTTAGCTCAGCAAATCTCCAAATTCGTCTCCGGATAAGCGCTTTACGGCGGGCGGGTTCGTCCTTGACCCACTGACAAATTACGGGTGCCCCATCCTTTCGCGTTTTTGGCGAAAGGGTGGGAGACCACGAAACCATTCCCGCCGCCGTTTGCAGAAAATTACCACCCACCGGCGCACAATAGAAGTAGTCAGTAGAGGGGGCACTGCTAACCCCCTGACCTCTAACCCCTAAAGAGGCACCCCCACCCCCCTATTTTATTTTCAAATCCTTGCAGATTATATTAACCTTCCTGGAATCAACACTTTCCGAAAGCCATCAGACATAAAAGTACCAATATATGAAACGGTAGACGATTCATAGATATTTCCCGTCCAAGAACCTCTTCCTTGTAAATTTCTCTACCGCGCGGCCTCTTCCAACTCCATCCACTCCTCAGCGCTCAGTTTCAGCCCCGCGGCCGCAACATTCTCTTCCAGATGCGCAACCTTCGATGTGCCCGGAATGGGCAGCATGACCGGTGACCGGTGCAGCAGCCAGGCCAGCGAAAGCTGAGCCACGCTTGCCGAGTGCCGCGCGGCAATCTTTGCCAGTACCTGCGCCGACGGGTTGTCCGGCTTGAGCAGCTTGCCGGCGTTCATGGGGTACCAGGGCAGGAAGCCGATGCCCTGCCGCTCGCAGTACGTGAGCGTTTCCTCATGCCGCCGGTCGGCCAGGCTGTATCGATTCTGAACAGTGACCACCTCGACGATCTTGCGCGCCGCTTCAATCTCCGCCGGCGTCACCTCGCTCAGGCCGATGTGGCGGATCTTTCCCTGTTCCTGCATCCGCTTTAACGCGCCAAGCGACTCTTCGAGCGGCGTGCGGGGGTCGATGCGGTGAAGCTGGTAGAGCTCGATGCGTTCCAGGCGGAGCCGGCGCAGGCTCATCTCGACGCATTGAATGAGATAGCCTGCGCGGCCCACAAACTCGGACTTGGCCGGTCCCTGGCGGGTGATGCCACCCTTGGTGGCGATGACCAGGCCGGGCGCGTAGGGGAAAAGCGCCTCGCCAATCATCCGCTCGGCAATCTCCGGCCCGTAGGCGTCGGCGGTATCGATGAGGGTAATTCCCAGCTCAACAGCCCGGCGCAGGACGCGCTGTGCTTCGGCGGGGTCGGCTGGCTCGCCCCACGCGCCTTCGCCCACCAGGCGCATAGTTCCATAGCCCAGGCGATGGACAGGCAGATCGCCGCCGATAAGAAATGTGCCGCCGGCGGCCGCGGAAGGGTCTTGTGTTTCCATAATGATTGGATGCTTCACGCCGCCGAAGGATGGGCAGTAATTCTTGGAACGGCTGGGAACCACGCCGTGGCCGGCTGCGTATCCTGGAGGCAGAGCAAGGAGAACGATCCATGAGCAGCCAGCCGTATCCCAACCCGCAAGCCATCTTTTATATGCAGTATGAGGCGGTGCGCCGCGACGAGGTGGTTGGCATTCTGCTTGCGCTGTTCCTGGGCGGCTTTGGTATTCACCAGTTCTATCTGCGCCGGACTGGCCTGGGAATCCTTTACCTGTGCTTCAGTTGGACGCCAATTCCGTGGGTGCTGGGCTTTATCGAGTGCTTCTTCATGCCCGGCCGTGTGCGGGAGTTCAATGCCATCCAGGCGGCGGGGATTGCGGCGGCGCTGGGGATTGCGATGCCGGGATGGGGCCAGCCGTTCAACGTAACGGTAAACGTGCCGCAGGCTGCGCAGCCGGGCACGCTTACCGCTTGCGCCCGCTGCCAGCAGACCAACGCGCCGGGCGCGCGGTTCTGCTCGGCGTGCGGCGGGGTTCTGTAGGCGCATCTGACCGCCCGCCACAACTCTACATATTGGCGTGGCCAGAGCGCATCGACTCGTTGAACTGCGGCTTGGTGAAGTTCAGCGCGGCTTCGAGCGTCGCCTGGTACTCCGGCGCGCGAGCCAGCAGCGCCGGCGTGGCGGCGGCAAACTCGCCCTCCAGCTTGAGCAGACCCTCGCCAGCCTCATCCCCGGCCATGCGCAGCAAATCATCTTCAGTCGTGTTCAGGTACTGCGCATCTCTCGGGTCGGCGATCCATACCGGCTTGCCCTCGCCAAGCACGCCACTGAGCCAGTAGGCCTTGCGCAGCAGGTATTTCAAGCGCTCGGCATCGTTGGTCTCGGTGAAGAGAAACTTCTTTTGCCAGCGGCTGTAGTAGCGTGTGGTCACCGGCACCGGCTGGCGGTTGCCGGACTTCAAAAACTCAAGCTGGCCCAGGTCCACCGTCTTGCGCACCGCGTTGTAGACGAAGGTCTCCGCATAGGGCTGCTCCATGGCGGGCACAATCTCGGCAAAGGTCAGGGTCACAGAGGCGGCCACCTTGGCGTGCAAATTGTGCGCCCCGCCGTCGGCCAGGTGGATTTCGCCGTGGACGATATGCGTGTCAGCGCCGGAGGTGGAGTGGTGGAAGGGCCACTGGAACTGACCGAAGGCCACCGGCAGGCCGCCCAGCGTGACGTAGCACTCCGGCCTCGGATTGCGCAGCCGCTTGGCTTCGCCGGCCAGGTGGGCCGTCATCGTGGGCAGCAGCTCCGGCTTATCGAAGTCGAAGGCCTCGCTCAGCTCCAGTTTGAGGGTGCGGCCGGCCAGTTCGGCGCCGGGAAGGCCAAGCTGGAAGACCGCCGTGGGCTGGCCGTGTAAGTCGCTGCCCTGCGCAGCGGAGACCAGAACCAGGCCAGCCTGGGTGGCGGCGGCTTCAAGAGAAGTCACAAGAGAGGATTTCGGATTGACGGTCATTCGAGGGGAATCCTGCGTCAAAGATCGGTGCATCTTCATTCTAAGGGAGCAGCCAGGCAGAGGCCGCATTTACAATGGAATATGTGCAGTCCCAACAATCATCGCCAATCATTCTTGCCGAAAATCTGACCAAGGTTTACGCGGCTGGCCGCATCCAGGTGACCGCGGTGCGCGGGGTTTCGCTTTCCGTGGAACGCGGGGAGTTTGTGGCCATTGTGGGCCCCTCGGGCTCGGGCAAGTCCACGCTTTTTTACCTGCTGGGCGGGCTCACGCAGGCCACAGAGGGCCGCGTGGTCATTGATGGCGTGGACTTTGCCACGCTCTCTGACAGCGAGCGGACGCGGTTGCGCAAGCACCGCATCGGCTTTGTCTTTCAGAAGTTCAACCTGCTGCCCACGCTCACAGCCATGGGCAACATCGAGATCGCGCACGCCGTCAGCGGCAGCAAGCAACCGCTGGACCTGAAGTATCTCGACCATCTGAGCGAGCTTTTGTCGATTCAGGGGCGGCTCCCGCACCGACCCTCGGAGCTGAGCGGCGGCGAACAGCAGCGGGTGGCCATTGCGCGGGCGCTGATTACGCGGCCGGCCATTGTGCTGGCCGACGAGCCCACCGGCAACCTGGATACGAAGAACTCCGATGCGGTGCTGCACATGCTGCTCAGGTCCAACCGGGAACTGGGCCAGACCACGCTGATGATCACTCACAATCCCGAGGCAGCCACCATTGCCAGCCGAATTCTGTACATGCGCGATGGGGAGATTGTGCGGGAAGAGAGAGGTTCGCGGGCCGATGAGGGCTTTTCAGCCCCAGGCGCGGCGCTGCATGCGGCCACTTCAGCCCCGGCGGCGGTTTGACCTCATTTCGGCCGCCCGGTATACTCAATCTTGCGATTAGCGGGAGTAGCTCAGTGGTAGAGCATCGCCTTGCCAAGGCGAGGGTCGCGAGTTCAAATCTCGTCTCCCGCTCCATTCCACCCTCCGGCGCAAGCCGGGTTGGCTACGGTGGTATGGAGCGAATCAACTCTTAAGGCAGCCCTGCCAAGGCGCGGTACCCAAGTGGTAAGGGAGAGGTCTGCAAAACCTTTATGCGCCGGTTCGATCCCGGCCCGCGCCTCCATCTTTTCTTGCATATAAATCAATAACTTACCTACTTTGATTGACTTCTTGTGCTACTTCTGTGCTATGCTGTCTTCCGCATTGGAGTTCACAGAATGAGCACGGCCCCGCTAATCACAATCTTTGTCCGGCACTCGGCAGACTGCAAGTATAAGGGTGATGAATTTGCCCGGCGGTGCCAATGCCGAAAGCACTTCCGATGGACTCAGAACGGCACCCAA
>Ga0182027_10005072_pt1 | contig 20148 bp, 20 predicted proteins | sample 712E1DmetaG_FD_121300 | JGI IMG/M metagenome (GOLD analysis project Ga0182027, IMG submission 121300) | Permafrost microbial communities from Stordalen Mire, Sweden - 712E1D metaG (Illumina Assembly) | ecosystem: Environmental > Terrestrial > Soil > Wetlands > Permafrost | place: Sweden...
CAAAATAAAAGTGCCTGATCAAAAGGCACTTTTTGATTAACTTGGTTTCCGTCTTTGCGAATGCCCGCAAGAGTTACTTCACTGTCACCGTAACAGTAAACGTTTTTGCCGGCTGCACATCCTTCTCCCATGGGCGGTGGTAAATCAGCGACAATGTACTGGTGCCTGCATTAAGCACCTTCAAGGTCAGTGTCTGGGTGCCACCCGAACCGACCAACTTGGGATTGGAACTGGTGAACTTTACATCCCCAACTTGCGTAAACATGTTCGTGTCCAGGTCTTTGGTCTCCCAGGTATAGCCGGTGGTTGGGTTGCCATCCAGTTGGATGATCAGCTCCTGGCCTGCAAACAGCCTGACGTTTTCGCCGTTATCTGCAGCGACAAGGTTGACCTGCTCAGGCGGGCTGACCTGAAACTGCTGGGATGCGCAACCGGTCGACAGGATGATTACAACTGCTAAAGTTGTTAGAAAAATAGCTTTACGTACCATGATTTTCTCCTTTTTAAGTTCGTTCTTATTTTACTGACGTTTGATGGCAGAAAAAGTTCCAGCGCCAATTTTTATCGCATGTCGCGAAACCCTTTCTATAATAGCATCCTTTCTTCACCCCTGCTCCTCCCTTCTGCACTAACCACTAAAAATGCCTGCTCTCTTCTTTTTACGTTTTACAAATAACGAATTTCAAATAACGAATCCCCAATCCCGATTTCCCGGGCCGCTTGGCCCCCTGTCAGGTATAATTTACCTATGCAAAATATTGTCCCCCTCGCTCCGGTGGACTATCTGGTCATCGGCCACATCGCCTGTGACCTCACGCCCGCTGGCCCGCGCCTGGGTGGTACCGCTGCCTATTCAGCCCTCACCGCCCGCGCCCTCGGGCTGCGTGTGGGTATCGTCACAGCCCGGGGAGATGAGGTGCCACTGGATGTGCTGGACGGCATCCAGATCTTAAATCTGGCCACGCAACGCAGTACCACCTTTGAAAATGTCTATGCCCCCACAGGCCGCCGCCAGTTTATCCACCACATCGCCCCTGACCTCCGTTATGAAGATATTCCTCCCGCCTGGCGGAATGCGCCCATTGTACACATCGGGCCGATTGCCGGGGAAGCCAAATTGCTGACGGATGGAAGCTTCCCTGCATCCATGCTTGGCCTGACCCCACAGGGCTGGCTGCGCGCCTGGGATGCCGAAGGGCGGGTCCATCTCAGCGCATGGCCGGAGGCCTTGGCGGCCCTCGCAAAAGCGGATGCCGCCGTGCTCAGCATCGAAGATGTGGCCGGCGACGAGGAACAGATCGAAGCCATGGCGAATACCTGCCATGTCCTTGCTGTAACAGAAGGTGCTGCCGGGGCGCGCCTGTATTGGAACGGTGATTTGCGGCGGTTTCCCGCCCTTAAGGTTAAGGAAGTCGATCCCACCGGTGCCGGGGATATTTTTGCAGCGGCTTTCTTCTGGCGCTTTTCGGTCACGCACGATCCCTGGGCTGCCGCACGCTTTGCCACGCACTTGGCTTCGTATTCGGTCGCGCGGCGCGGGCTGGTCGGCATTCCGCTTAAGGAAGAAATTCAATCCTGCCTGGTGGAGGTATTGTAGTGGGCCGTGTACATACACTCGTTAACCAGAAGGGCGGGGTCGGCAAGACCACCACCGCCATCAACCTCGGAGCCTACCTGGCGAAGTTTGGGCAGCGTGTCTTGATCGTGGATGCGGACCCGCAGGCTAATGCCACTTCCTCGCTTGGGATCGATAAACACACCGTCAAGGGCGGCACGTATGAAGTACTGTTGGGCGGTTCTCCCGCCACGGCCCTGGTGTTGCAAAACCCGCGCCTCAAGCTGGCGCTTCTACCTTCTTCGCCCTCCCTGGCCGGCGCGGAGGTGGAACTGGTTAATGAACTGGGCCGGGAATCCAAGCTCAAGCAGGCCCTGGCTCCCCTGGTGGAGCGCTACGACTATATCCTGATCGACTGCCCTCCTTCCCTTGGTCTGCTGACGATTAATGGGCTGATGGCTGCCAAAGATGGTGTCCTGATCCCGGTACAGTGCGAGTATCTGGCGCTGGAGGGTCTGGGTGAATTGACTCGCACCATCCAGCGCGTCCGTACGGCGCTTTTCCCCTTCCTGAAGGTGCGCGGGGTCATCCTGACCATGTTCGATGGACGCACGCATCTCTCCGGCGATGTGGTTGCCGAAGTGCAGAAGTATTTCCCCGATCAGGTGTTCGAAACCATCGTTCCGCGCAGCGTGCGCCTGGCGGAGGCCCCCTCATATGGCTTGCCGGTCTCGGCCTATGCGCCCGCATCAAATGCAGCCAAATCATATGAGGCCCTTGCGCGCGAATTACTGAAAAGTGATGGCATCGCGATTACGGAAAGTGTTGAATAATTAAAGAGGAGGAACCTATGCCACAGAAGTCCGGACTTGGTCGGGGATTGGGAGCGCTCATCCCAGGTGGGGAAAATGCGCTTACGGAGAACGGCGTCATGTTGGTTTCGGTGGATCTGGTTTTTCCCAATCCGCGCCAGCCGCGCAGCATGATGCATCCAGAGGAATTGCAGGATCTAACCGTCTCCATCCGGGAGCATGGCGTTCTTCAGCCGTTGATTGTCACGCCTGGCGACACGCAGGGACGCTATATTTTGATCGCTGGAGAACGTCGCCTGCAAGCCGCCCGCCTGGCCGGGCTGGCCTCGGTGCCGGTGCTCGTCCGCCAAGCCACCGACCAGCAGCGTCTGGAACTGGCAATTATCGAAAACGTTCAGCGTTCTGACCTTTCCGCGCTGGAACAGGCGGAAGCGTACCGCCAGCTGGCCGAAGATTTTAGCCTTTCCCATGAAGAAATTGCCGCCCGTGTGGGCAAAAGCCGTGTGGCTGTCACCAACACCCTCCGCCTTCTCAAACTACCCGATGCGGTAAAAAATGCCCTTATCGAAGGGCGTGTTTCGGAAGGTCACGCACGCGCCCTGCTGGCGCTGCCCACGCCGGAGGCTCAGGCGGCCGCGCTGCGTACTGTCATGGCCCAGGATTTGAACGTCCGCCAGACCGAGGAATTGGTTCGCAAGCTCTCCGGGGAAAAGCCTCCCCGTAAGCCGAAACCAGCCACGCTTCCCGAAGTGGCCGAACTGGAGGAACGCCTGCGCACCAGCCTGGGCACAAAGGTCACCCTGCGTTCCGGTCGCAAGGGTGGCACCGTCACCATCCACTATTATTCCGATGAGGAATTGAACGCATTAATGGGACGGCTATTGAATGAATAATGAGCCGGGATGGACGCGCCGACTCCTGCATAGGGAATATGAAACTCCTCCACAATGCCCGTATTTACACCCTTGATTCTGCCTGCCAACATGCATCAGCGCTTGTGATCGATTCCGGGCGGGTGCTTGTGGTGGGCGGTGAAGAACTCATGGCTGAGTATAAACAGTGCGAGCGTCAGGATATGGGCGGGCGGATTATTTTGCCCGGCCTGACGGATGCCCACATTCATCTCCAGGAATACTCCCGCAGCTTGCAGGCGGTCGATTGCGAAGGCCAGTCCAGGCAGGGCATCCTGCACCGGCTGGCCGGGCGCCTGCCTGAAACGCCGCCCGGAACCTGGTTGCGTGGGCACGGCTGGGACCAGAATACCTGGGGCGGTGACTGGCCCGGCGTGGCGGAACTGGACGCACAGATCCCTGACAACCCGGTCTACCTGACTGCCAAATCCTTGCATGCTGCCTGGTTGAATACTGCCGCCCTCCGGCTGGCCGGGATTACGGCATCCACCCCCGATCCGGCCGATGGACTCATCCAGCGCGATGCGCATGGGGCGCCCACCGGCATCCTCTTCGAAGATGCCCTTAGAATGGTGGAGACGGCCATCCCCGAACCTGGCTCGGAAGCGCTTGCAAAATCTTTTCAGCAGCTCATACCGCAGTTGTGGCGCATGGGTCTCACCGGCGTGCACGATTTTGATGGGCGCGCTTGTTTTATGGCTTTGCAGCTCTTGCATTCTCGCGGGCTGCTTAATCTGCGAGTGCTTAAATCCATTCCTCACGAATTATTGCCCCAGGCCGGGCAATTGGGTCTATCCAGTGGTTTTGGGGATGATTTTCTGCGGGTGGGCTCGGTAAAGCTGTTTGCAGATGGCGCCCTCGGTACGCATACCGGCGCAATGACCGCTTCATATGTTGACGAGCCAGAAAATCGTGGTATTCTTTTGTTAAAATCGGATGATATCTTCAATTATGGCTGCCAGGCAGCCGAAGTCGGCCTCAGCCTGGCAGTCCACGCCATTGGTGACCGGGCCGTCCACGAGGTTCTGGATGGTTTTGCCCGGTTGCGGACGTATGAACGGGAGCATGCTTTGCCGGCTTTGCGCCACCGTATGGAACATGTTCAGACTATCCTCCCGCAGGATGCCGGGCGCCTGGCACGATTGGATATCATCGCCTCCATGCAACCGGTCCATGCCCCTTCGGATATGCCTACGGCGGACCGGTGGCTGGGAGAAAGGGCTGCGTTTTCTTATGCCTGGCGCACCCAACTGGAGCATGGCGGCCGCCTGGCGTTTGGTTCCGATGCGCCGGTGGAAAGCGCCAATCCGTTCCACGGCATCCACGCCGCTGTCACCAGGCGCCGCGCGGATGGTTCCCCGGGACCGGAGGGTTGGTTCCCTGAACAGCGTCTGACTGTCGGCGCGGCCCTGGCAGGTTTTACCTCCGGCCCAGCCTATACCGCCGGAATGGAAGATCGCCTCGGGCAGGTTTCTGCCGGGTTCTTGGCAGATTTTATTGTGATCGAGACCGATCCGTTTACCTGTGATCCAGCCGAACTATATGCCATCCAGCCTGTCGCGACCATGGTTGGAGGAGATTGGGTCTGGCAATCATGAGGATGCAAAGATGACTGTACCACTGACCCCGGAAGTCCTGGTGCCCCGTTTGGGAGAACACCTTGTTCAGACAGGCCAAATCTCCGAGACAGAGTTGCAGAAAGCCCTGGCTTACCAGAAGGAAAAGCAAAAGGGTGGACAGCGTTACCTTCTGGGTGAGGCGTTGATTGATCTTAACTTGCTCACCCGTCGGCAGATTGACCATGCAGTGACCGAGCAGATCATTCTGCTCAGGAATGCCCTCGAAGATGCCAATCGTTTCCTGGAACATCGCGTGGAAGAGCGTACTGCGGAGTTACAGGAGGCGTTGCGAAAGCTCTCTGAATTGAACCAGATGAAAGCCAATTTTGTTGCCAACATCTCTCATGAACTGCGCACACCGCTGACGCATGTCAAGGGCTATTTGGAATTACTTTCCACCGGGGCGCTTGGACCGCTCAGCGAAAACCAGAAGAATGCCTTGCAGGTCAGCCAGCGTGCCACAGGGCGCCTGGAAAGCCTGATCGATAGCCTCATCCTCTTCTCCCTGGCGGCTCGGGGTGAAATGACTTTGCGCCTGAAGCCTGTCAACCTGAACACAGTGGCAGGTGAGGTCATCAATTATTCCCGTCCCAAGGCGCGTGACCGCAATGTCGACCTGAATTTCGACATTCACTCCGATATCCCCTTTGTGCAAGCAGACGAAGAGAAAATATCCTGGGTAATCCTGCAGTTGATCGATAATGCCATCAAATTTACCCCCTCAGGCGGCCAAGTGAATCTATCCGTCGAGAAAGAGTCTGAAACGCTTGTGATGGTCGCGGTGGCCGATACTGGAATTGGTATTCCTTCCAACCGGCTGGACGAAGTGTTTGAACCGTTCCATCAATTGGATGCTTCTTCCACCCGGCGCTATGGTGGTACCGGCCTTGGCCTGGCGCTGGTCAAGGAAATAGTAAGCGCGCACGGTTCGATCGTAAGTATCAAGTCAGAAGAAGGCAAAGGCTCTACGTTTTCCTTCCCGCTGCTGGCAGCGATACCAGTTCCTTGAAAAGGCAGGCAATGGGATTGCTATGAACGGCGAAACCCTGGAACTATTTACCAAGTTGAGTGACTCCACCGTTAAAGACGATTGGCAGAAAGCGCTCAATTCTCTTTTCATTACACTCAGAAAAGTATTTGTCTTTGATAACCTTGCCATTTATCTGATCGAAAAAGCTGGCGCCATCCCGGAGCCTGTTTATGCGCGTGCGGTTGGACGGGGCCGTAGTAAGGAAGCCGAGGCCTCCTGGGGGGAGGAAATTGCCAACCAGGTTGTCGCAACCGATAAGATCACGGTGTTTGCCCCACCCGGTCCTTCTTCACCTGATCGGACTGCCAAGCCCTATTTGCTTGGGCTGCCGCTCTGCCTACCAACCGGAGAAGGTGCCATCGTATTTGTCCGTTTCGGTGGTCCGGAATATACTTCTGAACAAATCCCGTTGGCGGCCCTGGCGGCTGTGCAGACAGATCATATTTTTGAGAGCCGCTCCCTGATAGAAAGCCGGACCCAGCTCGAGATGGCTCACCAACGCGCCCAGTTTCAGGATGATTTCATTGCCACGATGTCGCACGAATTGCATACGCCTCTGGGTTTCATCAAAGGCTATACCACTTCCCTGCTACGTTCCGATACGGTTTGGGACCCAGCCACGCAAAGGGAATTCTTGAATATTATTGATGAGGAATCTGACCACCTCGTGACCCTGATTGACCGCATCCTCGATTCAGCCCGTTTGCAGAGCGGTAACATGCAAATGGATTTCCAACCTGTCCGGTTGGATTCGCTCCTGCGTGACGTAATTCTGCGAACCCAGAACAGGCATAAAGAACTGGTAATTTTCCAGAATATTGGACCGGCCGTGCCTATTCAGGGCGATACCGTCCGCCTGGCTCAGGTTTTCGATAACCTGTTTGAGAACGCCCTCAAGTATGCCCCCGGCTCCAAAATAACCATCTCGCTCAAGGTGGACGCCGATAAACAGGTTATCACTTTCGCGGACCAGGGAGCGGGTATTCCATCTGAGCATTTGCCGTTCTTATTTGAGCGCTTCTACCGGGTTCCCGGCCATCCTAACAAACGCGGCACCGGGCTGGGACTTTTCATTTGCAAGCAGATTGTCCAGGCCCACCAGGGCGAGATCTCTGTTAAGACTGCCCCGGGGAGAGGCACAACTTTCCTGATCGAACTGCCTTCTAATAAAAGGAATGTTTCCTGAGAAAGGATTACCATGACTGTCTGCATCCTGGTTGTAGATGATGAACCTCGTTACCTGCGTCTGCTCGAGGCAAACCTCCTGACTGAAGGGTACCAGGTTTTAACTGCGATGGATGGCGAAGAAGCGGTTGAAAGTTTCTCCGCTAACCCGGTTGATTTGATCCTTTTGGATGTAATGCTGCCTCGTATGGACGGTATAGCTGCCTGCCAGCGTATCCGCCAGTTTTCCTCCGTACCCATCATCATGTTGACCGCCAAAGGCGAAGAACAGGACCGCGTGCGCGGGCTGGACGTGGGCGCCGATGATTACCTCGTCAAGCCTTTCTCCATTATGGAGTTGCTGGCGCGTGTACGGGCGGTGCTGCGGCGGGCCCAGACTTCCGAAACCGGGCAGGACCGTTTCTTCACCCACGATAACCTGCGGATTGATTTCGCCCGCGCCGAAGTGTGGCTGGGTGAACAGCCGGTCTACCTCTCGGCGACGGAATACCGCCTCCTGCTGCAATTTACCCATAATATTGGCAAGGTGCTGGCGGCCGAAGAATTGCTGACAAGTGTGTGGGGACCGGAATACCGCGATGATAAGGAAATCCTGTGGGTCACGATTGCCCGTTTGCGTCAAAAAGTGGAAAGTGATCCCCACGAACCCCGGCACATTGTCACCCGTTCCGGGTTGGGTTACCTTATGCCTCCCATCGAAGGCTGATTTGCGCCAGGAGCTTTAATAAAGGTTCTATATGGAAACAATGCCGGTTTCTGTCTTGGTGATTGATGCTGACTCTGTCAGCCGTAATTACCTGACTGCCATGTTGGGCAAGAATGGCTATTCGGTTTTATCAGCTGGGCTGGGCCGGGAGGGTTTGATTTCGGCCTGGCGGGATAAGCCTGAAGTCATAATTCTGGATCCCGACTTACCCGATCTGCCTGGCCTGGATCTGGTAACCCGCCTCCGGCAGGACCGTCGTACCTCCAAGGTGATACTGGTGGCCCTGAGCAGCCGGGAGAATCCCCAGGAGATGGCGGCCTTGCTCGCGGCCGGTTGCTGCGATTATCTGGTCAAGTCCGGCCAAACGGTAGCGAAATTACTGGAGCTTCTGCCGGGTTTTATTAACGGAGAGCCATTTCTCCCCAAAAAGCAAGGCAAGCTGATCACTTTCCTGAGCGCCAAAGGTGGCACAGGCACATCCTCTTTGTGTGCCAATATCGCCATGTGCCTGGGGAGCGAGAAGGCAGATAAAAAAGTGGCCGTCATGGACTTGATCCTGCCGATCGGCTCAATTGCTAACATGGTTGGCTATACCGAACGTCTTAACCTGGTCACAGCCGCCTTGCAGGGGCCAGATCAACAGACAGCCGAGTATTTCAAGGATCATCTGCCGCATGTTTCAGGTTGGTATTTCTACTTGCTGGCCGGCGCGCCTGACCCGGAATCGGCCAACCGCTTGCCAGGTGAGCGGGTCGGAAACATTCTTAATGCAATTTTGGAATCTTACGATTTCGTACTTGTGGATTTGGGTCGTTCCCTTTCCCGCATCACTTTGCCAATCATCCAGAAGGCGGATGTTATTGCCATGATCCTCAGCACGGACCTGGCGACTGCGGACTTGACTTCGACGGTTTTGGAATATTTAAAAACCCAGGGCGTGGATCTGCAGCGCGTTTTCCCCATTCAGAACCGCGCCGTTGGGTTGGAAGGCCTGACGAAACCGGAATTGGAGAAAAGGATCGGTATGACTATTGGCGTCACTATGCCGTACATGGGCGACAACATTACGGTTGCAAATAACCGCCATGTGCCTCTCGTTACCAGGCTTCAAAATGATTCGACCATGTTATTGCTCAGACAGGCTGCCAATCAGATGATCGAAACGGACAAGCACAGTACTCGCTGACATATGCCGGGAAAATATTATGACAATAGAATTCGATGATAATGGTAAATTCTTTACAGATATCATTTCCAAAACCCCCATTTCCGCCATGATACAGACGCTTACCCACCGCATCCATGGAAATATCCATATCGCGCAGGACCGCCGTCTTAAGGATGAATTGGATCTTCCGGAAAAGTTTATCGCTGTTACCGATGCTGTTATCTATTTGCCGGATGGCCAGATTCTTTATCAGGCCGGATTTTTGGCCGTGCAACGTGATCAGATCGTTTGGGTGGTGCCCGATAGCGAGATGAAAGAATCATTAAAGGGGAACGGATCATGACTGTACCGGGATTGAACCCCACCACGGGTGCACCGATTCCAGATTACTCCAAGTTGCGCGAGTACCTCATTGCGACGGTAACCCAGAACCTCGGCGGGAGCGACCTTGCCCCCGAAAAGCGCCGGCAGGCCGTCGAAGCCAGCCTGAAAGAAGCCCTGGCACGCACGAAATTGACCCTTTCCGACTCTATTCAGGCTCACCTTATCCGGGATATCCTTGATGAGGTCACCGGTTATGGTCCCATCCAATCGTTGCTCGACGACCCGAATGTCACTGAGATCATGGTAAATGGGCCCAGAAAAGTCTATGTTGAAAAAAAAGGCCGGTTGGAGCGAACGAATATCGTCTTTGAAGATGATCTTCATATCTTGAAAATTATTGACCGGATTGTTTCGCCTTTGGGACGACACATTGACGCCGATAGCCCCATGGTGGATGCCCGTCTGCCGGATGGGTCGCGCGTGAATGCCATCGTGCCCCCTTGTGCGGTGGATGGCGCTTCCCTCACCATCCGAAAATTCCGCAAAGAAAAATTGAAGATGGATCAATTGATCGAAAGCAGCTCGCTTACGCAGGCGATGGCCGATTTCCTGAGGGCCTGTGTTCTTGGGCGCTTGAATATCATAATTTCTGGCGGCACCGGGTCCGGCAAGACCACCTTCCTGAACGTGCTGTCTGGTTTCATCCCGGAAGACGAACGCATTGTAACCATTGAGGATGCTGCCGAATTACAACTCCAGCAAGACCATGTGGTTCGCCTGGAAACCAAGTTGGCAAGTGTCGAGGGGCATGGCGCAGTAAGCGTCCGGGAATTGGTCCGCAACTCTTTGCGCATGCGCCCCGATCGCATCGTCGTAGGCGAGTGTCGTGGCGGCGAAGCTCTCGACATGCTCCAGGCAATGAACACCGGCCATGACGGCTCGTTGACCACCATTCACGCTAATTCACCCCGGGATGCACTTTCCCGTCTCGAAACGCTGGTGTTGATGGCCGGGATGGATCTGCCGCTAAAGATTGTCCGCCAGCAGATTTCCTCGGCGGTGGATGTCATTGTCCAGATGTCACGTTTGCGGGATGGCGCGCGTAAAATTACTGCCATTTCAGAAGTTGCCGGCATGGAAGGTGAGGTGGTAGTTTTGAGCGACATATTCAAATTTAACCAAACCGGTGTGGATGCAGAAGGTAAAATTCTCGGCCAGCATAAGGCCACTGGTATCCGGCCTTTATTCGGCCCGCGGTTGGAAGCGGCAGGGTTTAAACTTGGCGCGGATATATTTGGCGCCACGGCTGCTGATATGGCAATGGCTCACCAACGACGGTAGCTATTGCCCGGGTTTCTCTGCTATAATAATTTTGTCCTGTCTGCTGAGATCGTGAGGAAAATCCATGACCATTCAAATCCAGGTTGCCCTTCGTACCAGGAAATTAGGCGTTTTGATCCGGGATGCCCGCCTGGCAGCCCGAAAGACCCTTCCGGAATGTGCACAGCTTGTGGGTGTAACCAGTGGCGTTCTGCGCGCCTGGGAGGAAGGCCGTAAAGCGCCTTCCCTGCCGGAACTGGAAGTACTGGCCTATTCCCTGCACCTGCCCTTGCACCATTTCTGGAGCAAGGATGCCATGTCGGACGATGCACCCCTGACCGAATCTCTGAACTTGCCGGCCGTTCTCGGCATTCGCCAGCGCGTGGTTGGGGCGCTCCTGCGCCAGCAACGCGAAAATACCAGCCTCTCGATACAGGCGCTTTCCGAACAATCCGGCATCCCCGTCTCTCGCTTAAAATCCTATGAATTGGGCGCACGTCCGATCCCATTGCCCGAATTGGAAGGTCTGGTGGCCCTGCTTGGCGGCCAGATCGAAGCCATTTTCGATCAAACCGGTCGCATCGGCCAGTGGATGATTCAACAGAAAGCCATGCAGGAATTTTTGCAACTACCCCCTGAATTACAGAATTTTGTCTCAAAACCGGTCAACCGTCCCTATCTTGATCTGGCGATGAAGTTGAGCGGAATGTCCACCCAAAAATTACGTTCGGTGGCTGAAGATTTGCTGGATATTACCTTCTAATTATGACAAACACACTTTCCCCCCAAGAACTGGTCGATCAGGCCAAGCGGACCTATCAGTCCGGAGATTATTTGCAGGCTGGCCAGGAATTCGACCAGGCCGCCTCGGCCTATGCCGGTGCAGGTGATGCCCTCATGGCAGCCGAAATGAAGAATAACCAGTCCGTGGCCTTGTTGCTCTCCGGGGATGCGCAGGCTGCCCTGGCTGTGATCGAAGGCACCGAAAAGGTATTTGCCGATTCTGGGGATTCCAGGCGTGAGGGCATGTCGCTGGCTAACCAGGCTTCGGCCTTGCAAGCCCTCAAACGTCTGAAGGATTCCATGGAATGTTATCAAAGGGCCGGCGTTGCCCTGGAAAAGGCTGGTGAGGGCGATCTGCGTGCAGATGTCATGCAGCAACTCTCCATGCTGCACTTGCGACGGTTCAAGTTCTACGACGCAATCCTCACCTTGCAGTCTGGATTGGCGGGCGTCAAGAATCCAAGTCTGAAACAACGTTTAATGAAGAAAATTCTGTTCGTCCGCCTATGATGGTTGGTGTGGATGTTCAGGCGCGCTCTGCGCTGCTGACCGACCAGCGTCAGATCGCTAATTTGATGCATTTCAGCCCAACCATCCATCGCCACCTGGACTGGCGGTACCCGTTGGATTGGATCGGGTCGCCGCCTTTTTTTGTTCTTGAACAGCAGGGGCAGATTATTGCTGCCCTGGCCTGTCCGCCAGACCCGCCCGCGGTGGCATGGGTGCGGCTTTTTGTCAACTCCGGGAAATTACCTCTCGAGCAATCCTGGCGCCTCCTTTGGGAGGCTGCCCGTCTTGACTTGGCTCACAAAGAGGGCTTCACGGTCGCAGCTATTGTCTTGCAGGATTGGTATCACAGTTTGCTCATAAACAGTGAGTTTATCAGCCGCCAATCCATTGTCATGCTCGAACGCGATGGGCAGGCCCCCATAGATGTTACTTTGCCGGTTGGATTCTCGATCCGGAGCATGCTTCAATATGACCTGCCCGCTGTTGCCGAAGTGGATGCAGCCGCCTTCGAACCTCTTTGGCAGAATTCACTCCCATCGCTGGAAAAGGCTTACCCGCAGGCCGTTCTGGCAACGGTGGCATTGGCGGGTGGGCAGGTGGTCGGATACCAGCTAAGCACCCGTAACCCACTCGGGGCGCATCTTGCCAGACTGGCGGTTCTACCTGAACTGCAAGGGCGTGGGGTGGGGCGTGCCCTGGTTGCCGACCTGGCTCAACAGGCGGAGCGGCGCAGTATGTACCATCTGACGGTCAACACCCAGAGCGATAATTCCGCCTCGCTGGCGCTTTACAGGAAGACCGGTTTTCGCGAGACCGGGGAACGCTACCCGGTTTACCAGTTGCAGGTTTCATGACGAGGAGATGGTATGGTCGATCCTGAAGAAGCGGTCATCGTCAATGCCCTGGTGCGGCAGGCGCTGGTATCTGCCCAGGAAGTGATGGGCGAGAATGGATTGAATGCCGTGTTGCGTAATGTCGGATTGGATCGCTTTGTTGGAAATTTCCCGCCCAATGATACCAATCCCGGTATCAAAACGTTCGATTATGCCCGTTTCAATGAGGCCATAGAGGCGTTCTATGGGCGCGGCGGAAAAGGGATGTTGCGTCGCATTGGCAAGGCCTCCTTCCAGTACGGCGTGCGTGAGCAGGGGGCATTAATGGGGATGGCCGGGGCCGCCCTCAAACTTATGCCGCCCAAGGGCCGGATCAAATTTGTCCTGAATGCCATGGTCAGTGCCTTAAAAAAGACCAATCCCCAGGTGGATGCCTGGGTGGAGGAAGCAGGCGACAAAATCGCCTATTGTGAGTCAACCTGTGCGATTTGCCTGGGCCGTCATTCCAGCGAACCGGTTTGTCATCTGTATGTAGGTTCGGTCGGCGAGGCGGTCCGTTGGGCCACCGGCGCGGAATATGGGATCATCGAAACGCATTGCATTGCCAAAGGGGATAAATATTGCCGCTTCGAAATCGGCGAGGTTAAAGTGTGATTGCTACCCCGTCTCCGGTCATGCTTTCAAACCGCCTGTTTCGATTTTTCGTAGACTCTGCCACTCAGGAAGTTGGAGCAGATAATTTTCCTTCCATCCTTGCGGAGGATCATCTTTCCCCGTTAATGCCAGCGATGACCGATAAGACCCATCTGGCGCGCTTGGATGGGGCCGAGACGGCGGTGCTTTATGCCTCACTCCAACAGGCGTTGCGCCAGTACTATGGACGGGGCGCCCGCGGCATCCTGCTTCGGATTGGGGAAGGCATGTGGAGCCGCATGATGGCGCAAGCCAACCTACTGGAGAAAGCGGAACTGGAAATTGTCCGCCGGCTGCCGGTCCCGGCCCGCCGCAGGCGCATCCTGGAGTTGCTGGCTGATACACTGCGGGAGAGCGGTGGCGCGGCCTCGCTCCATACTCTTGATATGGATTTGTTGCTGGTCGACCATTCTGGTGCCGCGACCCTCAACCAGGTTTCCGTTGAACCGATCTGCTTTGTAACTCTTGGCCTGATCCAGGGCGCCCTTTTTTGGGCCACCGGCCAGGAAGCCGATATGGAAGAAATTGCCTGCAAGGCGGCCGGTGCGCCCGCCTGTGAATTCAAAATTAAACTCGGAGTACCTTCCAAATAATGCGGGAAAATGGGGCTGCATCGGCACCCCCGGCTTTATTATCATGATACAACCCGGAGGCAAATAAAATGGAAATTTCGGAATGGAACTGGAAATCTTCGGATGGCGTGGATATGTATGCGCGTGGCTGGGCGCCTGTGGGGACACCCAAAGCTTCCATCATGCTCGTCCATGGACACGGAGAGCATATTGCGCGTTTTGACCATGTTGCAGCGGCCTTAACGGACAAAGGTTATGCCATGCTTGGTTTTGACCTGCGTGGGCATGGCAAATCCGGCGGGTCGCGCGGCCATACTCCGTCGTACGATGCGCTGATGGATGATATTGCCTCTTTTTCCCAGCAAACCGATCAGCGCTACGCCGGTTTGCCGCGCTTTCTCTACGGGCACAGCCTGGGCGGCAACCTGGTGTTGAACTATGCTTTGCGCCGGAAACCGGATTTGCATGGGGTGATCGCGACCGGTCCGTGGTTGAAACTGGCTTTCCAGCCGCCGGCTTCCCAGGTGACGCTTGGCCGGCTGATGAACGGCATAGCTCCCGGTTTTATCCAACACAGCAAGTTGGATACCAAGGGGCTTTCCCATGATCAGGTGGTGGTTACTGCTTACGAAAATGACCCGCTGGTGCATGACAAAATCTCGGCCCGGCTGTTCGTAGCCATGTACGAATCCGGGTTGTGGGCCCTGGAGCATGCCGCCGAGTTCCCGCTGCCATTATTGCTTATGCATGGCGCGGCTGATCCGATCACTTCGGTCAAAGCCAGCCAGGAATTTGCCGAAAAAGCCTGTAAGAAAACCACCCTCAAGGTCTGGAATGGCCTCTATCACGAGATCCACAACGAGCTGGAAAAGGCCGAAGTCTTTAATTTCATGCTGGATTGGTTGCAAAAACATTAGATAGAATTAATGTCAGATAAGAGCAACCCCGTTTTCGAATAGGAAACGGGGTTTTTACTGGACAAACTGCCTCGATTATGGCAAAATCTTTTATAGTAAGGATCTACCCGAAAATCCAGTAGGAGATCGCATTTTGAGAGCATGCAATGAAGTCGCATGTTTTCAAAATGCGCTTCTTCTCTAATCTTCGGATGAAAACTAAAATAATGAGAGGTAATCATGAGTAAACGCCAGGAAATCCGTGAACGTCGCCATCGGGACCAAGTTCGCAATCGCATTATTGTTATTGCGTTGGTAGTGGTGGTGGCTTTATTGGTCACTTTTGCCCTGATCATTCCATCCATGAATACCGCCCGTGCGGCTGCCAGCGCCACCCAGGCGGCTGCCAATGCCACGCCCATTCCGGTAATTACCATCACCCCCCGGGTTTTTACAACGACAGTCAATGGAACCCACCTCGGCGATCCGAATGCGCCTGTAAAAGTGGATGTGTATGAGGATTTTCGCTGTTCAGCCTGCCTCTACTATACCCAGAATATCGAACCGCTGGTCGTCAAGAACTACGTGGAGACAGGCAAGGTCTACTACTCATATCATTCCTTCATTGTGATAGATGGCAATGATGGCACGGATGCTTCAACCCGCTCAGCCAATGCGGCCTTGTGCGCCAATGAACAGGGCCATTTCTGGGATTATCATGATACGCTCTATGCCAACCAGATTACAGAAAGCGCCTCCCTTTATACTGATGCGCGTCTGGCCACCATGGCCCAGAATTTGAAACTGGATATGACCGCCTTTAATACGTGTTACGCAGCCAAGAAGTATGCCAGCGTTGTCCAGGCTGATATTACCCAGGGCGAAAAGTTGAATATTACCGGCACGCCCAGCGTTTTTATTAATGGAACTTTGGTTTCGAATATCTCACAGACCACCCAATCCATCGATACCGCCCTGGCGGGCAAATAGTTCTTCCCATGAAAGAAGCAAAACAGGCGGAGCCCTTTTGGCGCTCCGCCTGTTCTTTTAATCCCTGTTCGTTAAAACCGGCTGAACATCCCCGTGATCAATGGGACAATCCAGACGATCACCGGGGTCAGCACCAGCGCTGGCAGGAAATTTCCCACGCGAATTTTCTTAATTTCCAGCAGGGTGCTGATGGCTATCCCAAGCAACAGTACCCCTCCGGTGGCGGTCAGTTCGGCCATCATCGGTTTGGTTACAATTGCATTCAATTGGGATGCCAGCAAAGTGATCGCTCCCTGGTAAACCAGGATCATGGCGGCTGAAAACAGCACTCCCACTCCCAGTGTGGATGCAAATGCCATCGCCGCGAATCCGTCCAGCACGGATTTGATTACTAGCAGGCTGAGATCGCCGTTCAGGCCGGCCTGGATCGAGCCGAGGATGGCGATCGGGCCGATGCAAAACAACAGCGAGGCGGTCATAAAGCCTCTCACGAAAAGTCCGCTTTCGCTATTGGTGCTGCTGAAACGCTTTTCGAGTATTTCGCCGAGACGTTGCAGCCCGTCTTCGATTTTCCACCATTCCCCCAGCAGTGCGCCGATCACCAGGCTGCCCAGCACGATCAATGAATTCTGTGTTTCCAAGAACATCTTGATGCCGGTAACAGCGGTAAAGAGACCCATCCCAGCGATGACGGTGGACTTCAACCGGTCGGGCAGGCGGCCTCCAAAAAGCAGGCCAAGGCTGCCGCCAATCAGTATGGCGGCGACATTGATGAGTGTTCCGATCATTTTTCCTTTGCCAGGCTGGTGGGTTTACCTGCCTGCGCGTTTTCATACACTTCCAGCGCAAAGCATAGGGAGCTTAATCGGTTCAGGTATAACAACAAAACCCTGTTTTCAATTTCCCCGCTATCGAGCAGTTTGGCTACGTGCCTTTCGGCCCGCCGTACAATGGTGCGGGCCAGGTCCAGAGCGGCACCTGGCAGGCTATCCCCGGGCAGGATGAATTCAGTCGGGATGGGAGCCAGGGCCACGATGGCATCCACCTGCGCTTCCAGCCATTGGACGCGCCGTGGCGCCATGATCTGAAACTGCCGAGCGTTCTTAGGCGGGGCGGCCACTTCGGCCATGATGACATACAGGTCGCGTTGTACATCCTTCAGCAGGTTCCCGGTCTCCGGAATTTTGCTTTGGGAGCGTGCCAGGCCGAGCGCGGCCGAAGCTTCGTCGAGTGCGCCAAGGGTTTCCATGCGCGGATGATATTTTGGCAGACGGTTCTCGCCCAGCACACCGGTGGTACCGTCATCACCGGCACGTGTGTAAATCGGGGACATAGCGAAATTATATCAGGGCTTTTATATAGTTGGGGTTTTGGGTATGGTATGCCCCGAAATCTCTTTTTTCTGCCGCGCCTGCCCTCGTACTCTGCGGGTGCGGCGGGAGTCAGGCCGATGCTTTCACAAAGCCAGCGACTTTGTGAAAGCCCTGCACAGGCACCACAGATTGGCAGGAAAAAAATCTCTTTTGTCGTATAATTTCAATATGCAACAAACGATGGATGCCGAGGAAATCAAGACCTCCCATTTTGCGTGGCTTTCGCACGTCCTGCCAGTTGTAGTTGCGCTGCTTGCGTTGGCAATGCTGGTGTTAACGCCTGTTTGGGCGGTGAACTATTACCGTCAACCGTTTGCAGGGGTTTTGCTGGAACCCAATAACATTGTCAGTAAAATTATCGGGAAGGATTGGCCTGCTTCCCAGGCTGGCGCGGCCTGGCCGGACCAGTTGGTGCGACTGGGCAACCTGCCGGTCAGGAACGTTCAGCAGGTCAACACGTTCCTGGCAGGCAATGGCAACGCGCCCGTTTCGATGAAATTTGTGGACCGTTCGGGCGCAGCACACGATGTTTTGGTGACACCCATCCAGATGCCGTTTGGGAATTTCATCAGCCTGTTCATCGTTCCGTACCTGGTGGGTCTCGTCTTCCTTGTCATCGGTTTGTGGGCATACTTTTTGCGTGGCGGATTACGCGCCAGCCGGGCCCTGCTCGTCTTCGCATCAGCGGTCAGTATCACCACCAGCACGTTTTTTGATATGAACACCACCCACTACGTGGTGCTGTTGTGGGCAGTCAGCCTTTCCGTCGCCGCCACTGCCTGCATCCATCTGGCATTGGTTTTCCCCCAACAAATGATTGTAGTGAACCGCTGGCCGGTCACCCGTTTTATTGCCTGGGTATTTTGCCTGGCTTTTGCCATCCCGGTCATCTCGGAGATCGAGGCTCCCACTTCCCCGCTGGCGTATATTCCCACCTGGCAGTATAGTTATGCCTACATGGCCTTGGGAATGGCCTTGTTTCTGGGCTTCCTGGTCTGGCGCATCATGCACAGCGATTCGCCGGTGGTGCGCCAGCAAAGCCGTGTGATCATCTTTGGGGCAACCCTGTCGTTCGCACCGATAATGATTTTTTACCTCCTGCCGACCGCTTTCAGCAATACTCCGCAGGAATTTAACGCTTCGATTTATTTCCCATTACTGATCCTGTTCCCGCTCTCCATTACGTATGCCATTTTACGTTATCGCCTGCTGGATGTGGACCGGTTGCTGGCAAACGTTCTGACATACATACTGACTACGGGTGTTGCGCTGATGGTATTTTACGGCCTGGTGACCGCCCTTTCCCTGGTTATCCGGCAGACCATCCGGCCGGATAACCCTCTCCTGGTCGCCTTGTATTTGCTGGCTTTGGTGCTCGGGCTTACCCCCCTGCGGCGGGTTGTTCAGCGTATCATTGACCGGTTCTTCTACCGTGCCCCGGCAGATTACCGCCGCGTGTTGAACGTTCTTTCGAGTAACCTGGTCATTACCACTGACTTGGAGCGCACCCTGCACCTTCTTTCCGACCAGCTTCAGCAGGCGCTTGCCCCCGAAAAGTTTGTTATTTACCTTTATGATGATGAGCGTGCATTATATGTGCCGCATTCCCGCCAGCTTCTTTCCGCGCCGGATTTGACTGCAGAAGATCCGCTGGTCAGCGCCATTCGAGCCGCCGGCAAAGCCTTGTGGTTCCTCTCTGGCATTGTTCTTCCGGATGCGCTCAGCCGCTCTGAAACATTCCGTGAGCTGGGTTGCTCGGCGTTTGTTCCTCTGGAATATGAGGGCAGTTTGATTGGATTTATGGCGCTCGGTTCGCGTCGTTCGGGCGATCCCTATACCCGCGACGATTTGGATTTCCTCGGTACGGTGGCCGGCCAATCTGCTCTGGCATTGGAGAATGCCCGGCTATTTATCAACCTGCGCCATACCCTCGACCAGACCCTGGAAATGAAAAACCTGATGGATGATATTTTCGCCTCCATCGCTACGGGCGTCATCACCACCGATGTTGGCCATAAAGTTACGTTGTTCAACCGTGCGGCAGAAAATATTCTGGGCATAACGGTTAAGGATGTCATGGGCAAATCCCTGCCGGAGGCCCTGCCGCTTTTCTCGGATCTCGAAATCGCCGCCACCGAAGCCTTGGACCGCGGCACTGCCACCCTTAGCCAGGAAGTGACTCCCACCATGCCCCCGCGCGGTGACCTGTACTTGCGCCTTTCCTGTTCGCCCCTGCGGGATGCGTATCTTGGCACCAAGGGTGCCACGATCGTTCTCGAGGACCTGACCGACCGCCGGAAATTGGAGGCCGAGCAGGAACGCATTCGTCAAACCTTCGGGCGGGTGGTGGCTGCACGCGTGCGCGACCGCTTGCTTTCCGATCCAAGCCATCTGCGTTTGGATGGTATCCGCCAGAAAACCACCATCCTGTTCGCCGATATCAGCGGTTTCACCTCTTTCAGTGAGAGAACTGAACCGGAAGATCTCTTTAAAACATTGAATTATTATCTCTCTCTGGCTGCTCGGATCATTCTCGAAGAGGAAGGTACGTTGGATAAATTCATGGGGGATGCCGTTCTGGCTCTTTGGAACGCTCCGGACCCGCAACCCGACCATGCCCTGCGGGCGGTGCGCGCCGCCCTGGCCATCCAGGAACGTGCCCGGCAGATTTATAAACCCCTACAGGGGCCATCCTATGCCCTGCAATTCCACATTGGTGTAGCCACGGGTGATGCTATGGTGGGCAACTTGGGCACCAACGAACTGTTTAACTACACGGCGGTTGGGGATACCGTCAACGTGTGCCAGCGGCTGGAGATGGCCGCCCAACCCGGCCAGATATTGATCGACCAGGCGATTTATTCCGCC
>Ga0182027_10005073_pt1 | contig 20144 bp, 21 predicted proteins | sample 712E1DmetaG_FD_121300 | JGI IMG/M metagenome (GOLD analysis project Ga0182027, IMG submission 121300) | Permafrost microbial communities from Stordalen Mire, Sweden - 712E1D metaG (Illumina Assembly) | ecosystem: Environmental > Terrestrial > Soil > Wetlands > Permafrost | place: Sweden...
GGCATTCTTCATTCTTCATTTTGCATTTTGCATTTCCATGGACGGCTTGATAATGAATCCCGCGCCGGGCGAACGCTGCCTCCGCTTTGTCGGAGACCGCGCGCGCTTCAGTCTGCGCCTGCCGCCGGCGGCGGCCAAAGGCTCGCGCGCCCTGCTCCGCACCAACCTGGGCAAGGCGGACCGGCTCCGTCAGGAGGTCATCGCCACTTATGCCGGGAAGAATCCATTCTCCATCGCGTTCTGGCGCGATGTGCCGCTGGAGCCGCAGGCCAACGGGGAATGGACGGTGGAACTCCCGCTCACCGATGTCGGCTTTTATCGCGCCAAGGCTTACATGGTCGGCCCGGACGGACGGCAGGTGTGGCCCGACGGCCCCGACGCCGGGATTTCGGTCCATCCGAGCGATTATCGGACGGGCAACACGATCTATTGCGCCTTCGTCCGCATGTTCGGCGAGACCAAGAGCGCGCGGGTGACCCGGGACGCGGCGTTGGAAAGGCGGCTGGAGAAACTGGACGCGCTCGGCTACACTGTGATTCCGCCCTCCGGGAAAATAAGGGACTTGATCCGCGAATTGCCGCACATCTTCGACACGCTGGGCTGCCGGATATTGCAATTGATGCCGGTCAATCCGGTGCCGACCACGTTCGCGCGGTTCGGGCGGTTTGGCAGTCCTTACGCGTGCCTGGCATCCACGGCGATTGATCCGGCGCTGGTGGAATTTGACAAGCGGACGACTGGGGTTGGGCAATTTTGCGAACTGACCGACGCGGCGCATCGGCGTGGCGGGCGGGTTCTTCTTGACATTGTGATCAACCACACTGGATGGGGCTCCGACCTGTTTGAAAATCATCCCGAATGGTTTGTCCGCGGGGCGGACGGGACTTTCGCCTGCCCGGGCGCCTGGGGGGTGACGTGGGAAGACTTGGTGGAGTTAAGCCCCAGCCACGTCGCCTTGTGGGAGGAAGCGGCCCGCGACTTCCTGACCTGGTGCCGCCGCGGCGTGGATGGATTTCGTTGCGACGCCGGCTACAAGGTGCCGGTGCGCGTCTGGCAATACATCGAAGCCCGCGTGCGCCAGGAATTTCCCCACACGATTTTTCTCCTTGAAGGTCTGGGCGGCCCGTGGGACGCCACCGAATCGCTCCTCACCGAAGGCGGGATGCAATGGGCCTACTCGGAACTTTTCCAAAACAACGGCGGTCCCGACATCGCCCGCTACCTGGATTACGCCCATCGTCAAAGCGCCCGTCTCGGCCTCTATGTCCACTACAGCGAAACGCACGACAACGACCGGCTTGCCACTGGCGGACGCGCCTGGTCGCTCATGCGCAATCGCTTGTGCGCCCTGGCCTGCGTCAGCGGCGGGTTTGGGTTCACCGGCGGCGTGGAGTGGCTGGCGGCGGAGAAGATCAATGTCCACTCCTGCCGCGGCATGTCTTGGGGCAACCCGGACAACTTGCTGGCCGAACTGGCGCAACTCAATCACTTGCTGGCGGCGCATCCCTGCTTCTTCGATGGCGCGGCGCTGACGCGATTGAGTCCGGACGATTCGCCCGTGTACGCCCTGCGGCGCGATTCCGCGGAGGGACTGGATCATCTGCTGGCGCTGGTGAACCTGGACGAGAGCCAGAGCCGGACCGTGGCGCTGGAAAGCGCCCAATGCGCCGGCCTCGGGCCGCTGGAATTTGATTTGCTCGGCCAGAAACCGCCGGAACGCAAAATCGAGGGCGCGAACACGGTTTTTGTCCTGGAACCGTGCGCGGCTTATTGCCTGGCTTCGACGCCCAGCCCGCGGGGCTTGAGCGGGGAGGAGTACCGGCGCGCCCGCGCTCAATCGGCGTGGGCGATTGCGGCGTTGAGCAAGGTGTTGTTGCCCGAGGAAATCGGGCCGTGCGACTGGCGCGCCCTGGCCGCGCGGGTCCATTCCAATCCGCGCGATTTTCTGGCGGCGCTTCCACATATTGACCGCGCCAAGGCGCGGGCCGATTTGTGCGGCGCGCTGGATGAGGCGGCGGGAAAATTCCCGCAGGTGGTGGATTGGAGTTTGATTGATGTCCGCCGCGTCACCCCGGTCCCGCCCGGCCATTGGCTGCTGCTGCGCGACCCGCGCCGCTTCCGCGTCACGCTGGACTGCGGCGGAGGGCAAAGGCACCTCGAAGCGATTGAAGTGCGGGACGGCTTCGTCTCTTTTTTTCCGCCGCTGCCGGCCGGGAGCGCCGTGGACGCGGAGTTGGACCTGGAGCGGTACGGGCTGACGACGGAACGGGCGAAGGCTGCGGTCCGCTTTTTGGCGGCCGCGCCCGCCATCGCCCCGGTGCTGGCCAAACCGCCGGCGGCGTCGCTGGTGTTGCTGACCAACGGCCGGGGCGGCATGGCGCGGCTTTGCGCGGACCTGGGAAACATCACTTCAAAATACGACTGCGCGCTCGGCGCCAACCTGCACCCGGAATATCCGGTGGACCGCCATGTATTTGTCAAGCGCATTCGGGCCTGGGTTTGCGCCGATGGATTCATCACGGCGCTGAATTTGCAAAACCTGTCCTCCTTCCAGCCCGGCCCGCCGGCGGTCTGGAATTTTGTGGCGGAAGCGGGCGACGGGCGCACGGTGGAAATCCGGCTTGCCGCCGGCATGCTGGAGAACTGGAACACCACCTGGTTCGCCTTCGAGCGGATGCCCGGGACCGGGCCGGCCGATTTGCCGGCGCGGTATGATGTGCGTTTGACAGTTCGGGCGGATATTGAAGACCGGAATTTTCACACCGAGACCCACCGCAACGGCGGCGCCGAATTCCATTTCACTCACCATTGCAGTCCGCTGCCCGGCCGCCCCGGCTTTGCGTTCACCCCCGCGCCGGACCGGCAATTGCGCGTCTTCAGCAGCGCCGGCCTTTTCCATCCGCAGCCCGAATGGACAGAGAACATTCCGCATCCGGTGGAACAGAGCCGGGGGCAGGTGCCTTGCGGCGACGCCTACAGCCCCGGCTGGTTCGAGCTGCCGCTGGCCCCGGGAAAAACCGTGTCGGTCGTTCTTTCCGCCGACATCCCGCCGCCCGAGCTGGAATTGGTGCGGAACGATTGCGTCGGCAGCATCCAAGGCGAAGTCGTCAGAATCCCCGGAGGACAATTCATGGCGAAAACAATCGGGCTTGCCCGGAAAATCGCGGCGGATTGGGCCTATCGCAATATCCGCGGAGTATTCGACAATAGGCAGACGGGTTGGGCTATCAATATTAGCAGCAATAGCATTAGCAAGACGTTGAGCGGCATTCGGGATTTTGCCCAAGACCATCTGGAAGCGGTCGCCGCCATTCCCAAACTACTGCAAGAGGCCAAACTGGCCGAAAGCCGGCCGGACCGTGCGGGTGATCCAAATATAAAGGGGGTGCATATCTTCCGGCAGGCGCTATCAATTGACCAAGTAGATTATTCCGCCAAATTGACCGTGAAGGAAACCAGCGATGGCCGCTATTTTTACGATCATTCTCTGACGAAATTAAAACGGGAACCCGCTGGAATCTCCATGGACGATGCCGAAGGCAGCGCGCCACATGGTCCACAGACCGGGCTCCCTCAAGAAAAGGTTGCATCGCTCCCACAAAATGTCAAGGAGACGCTGAAGGACAAACTGGCTATTTCATCAGACGACGACGCTTTCGTCCGGCAACTGGCGCTGGCGGCGCGCGCGTTTGTGGTTCGCCGCGGCGCGGGGCGCACGCTCATCGCCGGTTACCCGTGGTTTCTGGATTGGGGCCGGGATTCGTTGATCGGCGCGCGCGGCATGCTGGCGGCGGGCATGGTTTCGGAAGTCGGCGAGTTGCTCGCCACCTACGGCCGTTTCTCCAGCGGCGGCCTGATGCCCAACACCATCCACGGGGAGGACGCCTCGAACCGCGACACCTCGGACGCGCCGCTGTGGTATGGCGTGGCGTGCGAAGAGGCGGCGCAACGGGATAACAGTATATATGACAGATCCGCCGGCGCGGCGGGCCGCAATATCGCCGGCGTTCTTTCTGAAATCGGCGCCGGTTACGCGCGCGGGACCGCCAACGGCATCCGCATGGACCCCGCCTCGGCGCTGGTGTGGAGTCCGGCGCATTTCACCTGGATGGACACCAATTTCCCCGCCTGCACGCCGCGCGAAGGCTATCCGGTGGAAATCCAGGCCTTGTGGATCCGGCTGTTGCGCCAGCTCGACCGGCTGGGCGCCCGGCCTGCCGGCGAACCGTGGCGCGTTTTGGCGGAGCGCGCGGAGGAGTCCTTGAGAAAACTCTTCTGGCTGGAGGAGCCGGGTTACCTGGCCGATCTGCTGATCGCCAAGCCCGGCCAGGCCGCCGCCGCCGCCGTGCCGGACAACGCCTTGCGCGGCAATTATCTGTTGGCCGTTGCTTTTGGTTTTGTCACCCGCGCGCCGGCGCAACGGGCCGTGGAGGCGGCCTTGCGGTATCTCTTCGTGCCGGGCGCGCTTCGCTCATTGGCGCCGCTGCCCGTCTGGCCGCCGCTGGAAATTCGCGGGGCCGACGGCCGGCTTCTGGGCGAGCCGCGCGAGCCGTATCAAGGCCGCTACGAAGGGGACGAAGACACCCGGCGCAAACCGGCCTATCACAACGGCACGGCCTGGGTCTGGACGCTTCCCGCGGCTTGTGAAGCGCTGGCGCGGGCCTGGGATTTCTCGCCCGCCGCCGTCGCCGCCGCGAAGGCGTATTTGGGCGGCATGGACCGTCTGATGATGAGCGGCTGCCTGGGGCAGTTGCCGGAAATAGTGGACGGCGACGCGCCGCATCCGGCGCGCGGCTGCGACGCGCAGGCGTGGAGCGCGCTGGAAGCGCTGAGGGTTTGGAAGTGGCTGCGTGAAATAGAACTCCCCGGCGCCGCGCCTTCCGGGGCCGTTTCTTAATCTTAATCCTAATCTTAATCTTAATCCCAATCCGGGCGTGCCGGTGGTTTGGCCATGAGAAGCAGAGATTAAGATTAAGATTAAGATTAAGATGAAGATTACGAACCCCTCGTTTTCCCCTCTGGCGCAAAAGGCGGGCTTTGGGTATATTGGCGCCATGTCACAGACGGCCGCGCCCATCGCTCCGCCCAAAACGGAGAGGAAAGAGAAAACCGAGCCTCGCGAATTGCGGGACCGCGGTTATGTGGTGATTTGCTGGAATGATCCTGTCAACTTGATGGTCTATGTGACGCATGTTTTCCAAACCGTCTTCGGCTGGCCCAAGGAGCGGGCGGAGCGGCACATGATGCAGGTGCACAAGGCGGGCAAAAGCGTGCTCGTGCGGGAGACTTTTGAAAAGGCCGAGCATTACGTTCACCAATTGCAGGGCTACGGCCTGCACGCCACCATGGAACGCGAGGAATGAAATACATCCGTTCCCAAAAGAGCGGAGGCGACCCCGTCGCCTTTGTTTTTGAGATCAGCAAGCAGGAGGTGGAATGGCTGCTGGCCGTCCTGAAATTTTATCCGCAACTGGATTCGGATTATCACCAGATCACCCAGGGCGTCGCGGCGGAAATCGTAGCCGGTCAACAATTGCTGGAGGAGGCGATGGCGCAGCGGCGCGGCGAACACAAACGCAAACTGGATAAGTTCCTGGCCACTCCCGGCCGTTTCCGGCTGGAAGCGCCGGACCAGTTTCGCTTCCTCCTCGCGACCGAGCAGATGGACTGGATGCTGCAGATTTTGAACGACGTGCGAGTGGGCTGCTGGGTGAAGCTGGGCCGGCCGGAGTTGGAACCGGTGTGCGCGAAGAAACTGAACGTGGAAGAGGCGCGCACGATGGCGATCCTGGAACTGAGCGGTTTTTTCCAAATGGTCCTGCTCGGGGCCTGCGAGGGGCCGGAGCCGGGTTAGGGTTCGTGCAAGAACAAGTTCCGAGGGTGAGGCGCGATTCAAACATGCTCAGGCGCTGGCGCTGGTGTAGCGCTTGACGGAGACGCGCCAGAAAAGTTCGGAGAGGGCGAAACAGGCCGCGCTCATGGCCACCAGCAACGCCATTTCCAGCGGGGATTCCAGCGGCCTGATCAGCAGTTTCACGGGCACGTTGGCGACCAGGAGCATCGGGATGGCAAAGCGAAAGAAGGCCTTGAAGAAGCCGTGGAACGCGGCGTCCGGCAGGCGGGCGATGTTGAAGAGGTTGTAATATCCCCAAACGATGCCTTGCGCCCGCACGGTCCAGAACGCCACGCTGGCGAGCAGGAACATGAGGGAGTAATGCACCGCGATCCCGGCCGCGCATAGGAGGAAGAACCCCACGACCTGCCCCGCCGAGGGGACCAGATGGAGTTGCCGGGCGGCGTAGGCCACCACGGCCAGCGCGGAAGCGGCGTTGACAAAACCGCCCAGGTCCACCTGCCGCAGGGAAATCAGGAACCGCGTATTGACAGGCAGCAGGAGCATGAAATCCAGTTTGCCGGTGCGGATCAGTTCGGAAAGCTGGGTGCAGTTGGTCAGGAAAAAGGCCTGGAAAATCTGCTGGATGAAATGGCTGGCCCCCACCAGCATCAGCACCTGCCATTTCGTCCAGTCGCCGATGTGGTCGGTGTGCAGGTAGATCACGCTGATGAAACTCAATTGCAGGCCGAACCAGAGGAATTCCACGACCAGCCAGAGGAGGAAATTGCTTTTGAAACTCATCTCGCGCGCGACGGAGTTGCGCCAGAGCGCGTGGTAAATGCCCAAGTGCCGCCGGATTTGGCCGGGAGGGGTTGCGCTCATGGGATCTTCCTCCCATGATTCCCATCAGTCCCATGATTCCCATCAGTCCCATGATTCCCATCACTCCCATCGCTGTGGAAGAGATTAAGATTAAGAGTAAGAGTAAGAGTAAGATTAAGATTAAGAGTTGCGGTCATGCGATCAGCCTCCGACGGCGGTGTAGGTGCGGATTCCCCGTTGCCAAACCCAGCGCGCGACGAAGTAGAAAAGGACCACCCAGCCAGTCTGGATGGCCAGGCCGCGCCAGAGTTCCGCCCCGCCAACCTGGCGCAGATAGACGCTTACCGGGAAATAAAGGAGGTAGGGGAACGGCGTGCAATTGAGCGCCATCTCCAATCCGTGCGGCAGGATGTTGAGCGGAAACAAATGGCCGCCGGCAATGTATTCAAAGGCAAAGAGGATGAAGATGATCGTTGAAACTTCGAGCAGCCAAAAGGCCAGCAGCGCCATCGTGTACGACATAAAGAATTGCAGCAGGCCCGTCAGCAGCACGGACAACAGAAAGCAGCCGGTCATCGCCCAGCCGGGCGGGGGGACAAAATAATGGCGGAAGCAAACCATGAAAAGGCCGACCGGCACGATGGAAATCGCGGTGAAGATCAATTTCCCCGAAAGAAAAAGGCAAATCCGGTAGGCCAGGTAATCAATCGGCTTGAGCAGGAACTGGCTGATGTTGCCGTCCTTGATGTCGGCGGCGATTTGCCAGTCGTCCTCATTGACCGCCGTGAGAGTGTCCACAATGGTGACGAGCAGGTAATAAGAGATCATGGCGGCGAGCGAATAGCCGGCCACGTCCGATTGTTGGCCGCCGTAGATGGTTTGCCAGAGGTAAATGGTGGCCAGGAGGGGGATGAGCGAGACGCCGGCGCGAAAGAAGAAGTTGAACCGGTACACGAGCATGTTCTCGGCCCCGATTTTCATCACATGCCAGTATTTTTTCATTTCGCAATGCGCCATCTTGGATGGCAGGGCGGGACAGTCGAGCCGAAACTGAACTCCCGACGCGGTAGGGCGAGAGTCCGTCGAGCCGTGACTGTCAGAGGTCAGAGGTCAGATCGAGTCACGGCTCGACAGAGTCTCGCCCTACCTTTATGGGGATCAGCACGCGGAATCAAGCTGCTATCAAGATGCCACGCGGTCAAGGGCGCAGGACAAAATACTTCGGCTTGTTGGTAGGGCAGAGCTGCCGCTCTGCCCTGAATTCGTGGGCGGCGCAGCAGCGCCGCCCTACCGGAGAACCGAAGAAATCTGTCCTGCAACCCCCGGTCAAGCCCCGGCGCCCCGATAGTGGTCGGACGCCGGCCGCGACGGCCGCCCCGGCGCAAACGGGAGCGCGGGCGGACGCGGGATGGCAAGGGCCGCCAGGAAACTGTCCAGTTCCGCGCCGAGTTTCTCGAGCGGCAGGCCGACGACGTTGGTGAAGGAACCGGAGATGGATTCCACCAGTTCCGCGCCGTTTTCCTGGATGCCATAAGCGCCGGCCTTGTCCAGCGGATTGACCGCGCGGTGGTAGCGGCGGATTTTGGCCGGCGTCAGCGGACGGAAGGTGACGTCGGTCTGTTCGCAGAAAACTTTTTGGCGGCGGGCGCGCCAGCATATCAGGCAGACGCCTGTGGTGACCTGGTGGGTGCGCCCTTGCAAGAAGGCCAGCATGTCGCGCGCCTCGGTTCGCGAGCGGGGCTTGCCGAAAATGGCGGGGCCGGCGGCGACCAGGGTGTCCACGCCGATGACAAGGGCGTCGGGGAATTGTGTGGAGATGGCGCGTGCTTTGCGGCAGGCGTTGATGCGGGCCAGTTCGCCGGCGCTCCAGTGTTGCTCGCGGGTTTCCGCGACCGTGCTGGGCACGACGTGAAAGCGGGGACGGAGTTGGCGCAGCAGTTCGGAACGTCGCGGCGAGGCTGAGGCCAGGATGAGCAGTGGCGCTTCCATGTCGTAAGGGCCGGCCGGATTCAGCCCGGCCAATCCGCGTGTAAAGTAAGGCTGGCTGGCGTGAAATGCAAACTTCGCTTTATTCTTCGCTTTATTCTTGCACTTGGAAGAGTGCGCCGTAGCGGCTTTCGGCAGAAAGCCGCTGAAATTCCCCGCCCCTCGTGGTTGGGCGGCGACTTTAGAGCGGCCCTGGGTAGGGCGGCGCTGCGTCGCCGCCCAAGAATTCAGGGCGGAACGGCAGCTCTGCCCCACCAGAAAGGTGAATTTGATGTAGCGTCGAGCCTCCGGCTCGAAATCGGCGCGCAGCGCCGACACTACAACAATTACCTTCAAGCACGGCCGCAAAATCCACTTGCTTGCGGCTGGATTTCTGAAAGGGTTGATTCATGCCAAAGTGGCCCAAACAATTGCCGCCGCTCTCGCCCGAAGACCAGCGCGTCAATGACGATTTCATGGAGCATTGGCACGACGTCTTTCCCAACAAATTCGGCATCGCCGACCGCTGGAGCCACAGTTACCCGGCCAAGAACCGGCCCGCCCAATTCCTGCGCACGCTCGAAATTGGCGCCGGCCTGGGCGAACATCTCAAATATGAAGTCCTGACCCCGAAACAGGAGCAAAACTACGTGGCCGTCGAATACCGGGCCAACATGGCCGAACGCCTGCGCAAAGCCTGCCCAAAAATTCAGGTCTATCTGGGCGATTGCCAGACGCGCCTGGATTTCCCGGACGGCCATTTCGACCGCATCCTGGCCGTCCATGTCCTGGAACATTTGCCCAACCTGCCCGCCGCCATCCGGGAAATGCACCGGCTGTGCAACAAGGCCACCGGCGTTTTCCAAATCGTCATTCCGTGCGAGGGCAGCCTGGCCTATTCCCTGGCGCGCGAGATTTCGGCCAAGCGGGTTTTCCAGAAACGCTACAAGCGCCCCTACCGCATCTTCATTTCCCGCGAGCATATCAACCTGCCCTGGGAAGTTTTGGGGGAGATCGCCCCCTGGTTTGAAATGCTCCATTCGAGCTACTTTCCCATCCCGCTCAAATTCCAGTTCTGCAACCTCTTCATCGGCGCCAACTTCAAACCAAAACCGTGTCCCGATCCACAGACGGGCACATGACAAACATCTTCACCTCTTCGGTAGGGCGGCGCTGCTGCGCCGCCTCGTAGCGGCTTTCGGCAGAAAGCCGCCATTGGCATTACGACCGGGCGCACCCCGATCCACAAACCATGCCCCGCCCCTCCTCAGGGATGGAGCCGCTCCAACCCGCGCCGCCCCAGTTCCGCCACCAGCGCCACCAGCGCCATGCCCGCCAGCGGCGCCAGATCCACCCGGCCAATCCGCAACGGCAGCCACCGGATCGGACGCAGCAGCCCGCGCGAGGTAGTGTTGACAAAATTCAGGAACGGAAAATCGCCCAGATAAACGTAGCTGTTGACCACATACAAGGCCAGGAACCCCAGCACCAGAAACCGCAGTGTGAAATAGACCGCCAGGCCGATCACCGCCCCCTGCGCCAGCAAATGCCACGTCGAGACCCTCGGCACCATGTCCACCCACAGCAGCAGCGGATTGAGCGCGCACCACAGCGCCACCGTCACCGCCAGCGGCAGCAGCATCTTCACCGCGCCGGGCCAGCGCTCCAGCCGCCCCAGATGCAGCCGCACCAGCCGTTGCACCGCGTCCGCATCCGAGACCGGCGCATTGACCGACGAGAGCAACAGCAGGCAAAGATAGAAAAAGCCCAGCGTCGCGCCGAAGCTGAAAAACGAGAACAGCAACATGCGCCCCGGCAAATCGCTTCGGAACACCAGCGCGATCGAGCTTAACGGAATATCCGGGTCCCACTTCAGCCCCGAACCGGCCTGCCAATAAAAAACCGCCCGCCCCAGCAGCAGCGCCAACAACCCCAGCAGATACCGCCACCGCGCGGGCGGCGGGTCCGCCCGCCGGGGCAGCGCCAGCGGCGCGGCGTTCGCCGGGGCCGTCAGCGGCGGCGGGACCGCGCGCCAGTTCAGCCACAGCAAAAGTCCGGCAACATTCAGAATGAAATCAATCCAACTCATCCGCCAGCATTCGTTGAGATGATTTACCCATTCCCCGCCGCCCCTTCAATGAAAAACGAGATTTACATCATCCTCAGCAGCGTGTCCGCCATCTCGGAAGGCGTCGCCGCCACGCCGATGCCCGCTTTCTTGAAGGCCGCGATCTTCGCCGCCGCCGTGCCTTTGCCGCCGCTGATGATCGCTCCCGCATGGCCCATCCGCCGCCCCGCCGGGGCCGTCGCGCCCGCGATAAACCCGGCCACCGGCTTCTTGCAATGGCGCCGGACCCACTGCGCGGCCTCCTCCTCGGCGGACCCGCCGATTTCGCCGATCAGGATGATCCCGTGCGTCTCCGGGTCGGCGTTGAACATTTTGAGGATGTCCAGATGCGAGGTGCCGCTGACCGGATCACCCCCGATGCCCACGCAGGTGGATTGGCCGGCGCCGCGGCAGGTCAATTGCCAGACGGCTTCGTAGGTCAGCGTGCCGCTGCGCGAAACCACGCCGATGTGGCCCTTCTTGTGAATGTAGCCGGGGGCGATGCCGATGCGGCAGCCGCCGGTGGAATTCTCGCCGTCGCCCGGCGTGACGATTCCCGGGCAATTCGGCCCGATCAACCGCGTCTTCGCTCCGCGCAGCGCCTGCTTCACTTTAACCATGTCATTGACAGGTATGCCCTCGGTGATCACGACGGCCAAATCCAGCCCGGCGTCCGCGGCTTCGAGGATTGCGTCCGCGGCGAAGGGCGGTGGAACAAAGACGGCGGAAACCGTCGCGCCGGTTTGCCGGGCGGCCTCCGACACCGTGTCGAAGATCGGGACCTTATGGCCGGCATATTCAAAGGTCCGCCCGCCCTTGCCGGGAGTGACCCCGGCGACGACCCGCGTGCCGTAGTCGAGCGAGAGTTGCGTATGCCGCGCGCCGAAACTGCCCGTGATCCCCTGCACGAGAATTTTGGTGTTGGGTTCAACGAGAATGGACATGATAAGTTTTGGAGTTGCGGCTGCCGGTTGTGGATTACAACAAATTCTTCTGCTGTTCGTTTTTTTCCTTGATGGCTTTGAGTTGCTGCACCGTGATCAAATCACGCTGGCGTCCCACGGCTTGCTTGGCTTGAATGAGCGCATCAATTTTGAGCATATAACACCTGCCAAAGGGAAATTCATTCAACTCGCTTTGCCGAAGCACCGCGTCAAAATCGCCAACGCCCGCGACCTGGCTCAAGCAATCCAGAATTCCCAGATCCGTCGTCAAATAAATGTTCTTCAGGACGCTGCAAAGCTCATCGGTCAGCTCGAAAGGAAGTCTGTTGGCCGTCAACCGATGGCGCGGGTGAAAATCCTTGAAAGCACTTTCAATACGGCGCAAATTCTCCGGCGAGAACCGCGCGCAAATATCCACATCTTCTGTGACCAATGTGACGCCATAATGCCGCGAAGCCAGGCCGCCGATGAGGCTGAACTCCACTTTCGCGTCGTGCAGGCGCCACAGAATTTCAGTCAGTTGCTCCATCGAAAACAGGTTTAGCCTTCTCAATGGCGCGCACCAGCGCCAGCGCTCTGTCATTTGACAGCAACCGTTCCCACGGACTGCGTTTCAGATTCTCCTCAATAAGCGACATATCAAGCCCGGACTCGAACGCCGCGCGCCAGGCCGGGCCGGCGTCCGGCGGCATGAGATATTCGCCGTTCATCTGTGCCAATGTCGCTTCGTCAATCATGGAATCAATTTACGCTTCCCGCTCGATTTTTCAATCAAATCCCCCCGCCTTTCGCTTGTGAATGCAAATGCTGTTGCCGTCGGGATCAAATATCATCGCCATCCGGCAAACGGGCGTGGGCATCGGCTCGACACGGAACTTCACCCCGTGCGCCCGCAGATGGGAAATCGCGGCGTCGAAGTCCTCCACTTCCAGCGCGACGGAGCAGCCGTCGGGACTGGGCCGAAACATTCCGGGCGCGGAGCCGAGGGCCAGCGTATGCGGCCCCAGTTCATATTCCACCCATTGGCCATGCTCGGAATTGTGGATGTGGCAAGGCTCCAAGCCCAGCGCCTCCTCGTAAAACTTCCGCGCCCGCGCCATGTCGGTGACGGCGTAACAACTGAAGGCGATTTCGATGGGTTTGATCATAGTCACGCCGCCAAAATGGGGCCGCCGGCGACAAGTTTTTTCGCGCGGGAATCCACGCGCAGGTTCATCCCTTCCAGCGACCGCGCGCCGAGAATTTGCAAGTCTCCCGGCTCGCCAAAAATGACTTCATCCGTCGTCAGCGCGTCGCCGACGCGAATGATGGCAAAGCCAACGGCGCGGGTGATCTGCCGGCCGTTGGCCATGACGAACGTGTAGTCCTTTTTCTCGCGTTTGACGCCGATGCTTTTCAGGGTCTCGCCGTTGATCCAGGTGAATTCCGCCCCGGAGTCCACCAACATTTTGTTGACTTCGGCCGACTGCTTCCGGTCAACTTGGTTCTCAACGCGCCCTTTCGTGTAAAATGTTCCCAGACGCTTTTTCATCTTTGCAATTTGTCATTTTCCAACCGCCTTCACAACCTTCTCCGCCGCGTCCGCCATCGAGCCGCCGGTAATGATCGCGACGCCGGATTGCGCCAAAGTCTGCCTCCCCGCCGCCACGTTGTTGCCTTCCAGCCGCACGACCAGCGGCAGTTGCAATCCCGTCTCCCTCACCGCCGCGACGATGCCGGTGGCAATGATGTCGCAATCCATGATGCCGCCAAAAATGTTGACCAGAATCCCCTTCACCTGCGGGTCGCCCAGGATGATCTTGAACGCCGCCGTTACCTGCTCCTGGGTCGCGCCGCCGCCCACGTCCAGAAAGTTGGCCGGCTCGCCGCCGAAATGCTGGATGATGTCCATCGTCGCCATCGCCAGGCCCGCGCCGTTGACCAGGCAGGCGATGTTCCCGGTCAGCTTGATGTAGTTGAGTTTATGTTTGCCGGCTTCGATCTCCAGCGGCGCTTCCTCCGCCAGATCGCGCAGGGCCCGCAGCTCGGGATGCCGGTAAAGCGCGTTGTCGTCCAGGCTGATTTTCGCGTCCACCGCCATGAGCGACTCCTTCCCTTCCGGGCCGGCGACGATGCAAAGCGGATTGATTTCCACCATGCTCGCGTCGCATTCCCACCACGTCCTGTAAAGGCCGCCAAACAGCGCCGCCCCAGCCGCGATCAAATCCCCCTTCAAGCCCAGCGCGACCGCGAGGCGGCGTCCTTGAAACGGCATCCAGCCCACGGACGGATCCACCGTTTCCTTGACAATCTTCTCCGGCTGTTTGGCCGCGACCTCCTCGATGTCCACGCCGCCTTCCGTGCTGGCCATGACCATCGGGCGCGCGCTGGCGCGGTCCAGCAACACGGCGCAATACAACTCCTTCAGGATTACCGGCGCGGCCACGACAAGCACCTTGCTCACCAGCCGCCCTTCCGCCCCTGTTTGTTTGGTCACCAGAACATTGCCCAGCATCGCCCGGGCTATCTCAAAAGTCTCGCCCGCCGTCCGGCAAAGTTTGACGCCGCCCTGGAAGCCGCTCTTAAAAGTCCCCTTCCCGCGTCCGCCGGCATGGATTTGGGCTTTGATGACGATCCGGTCATGCCCGCGGGCCAGGATTTGTTCGGCGGCAAGTTGGGCGGCCTCCGCCGAGGCGCAAACCTCGCCCGCCGGCACCGCCACGCCGTGCTGCTCCAGCAATTGCCTGGCCTGAAATTCGTGAATGTTCATTTGTTATTTGATCCTAATCTTAATCCTAATCCTAATCTTAATCAAAGTCTCACCGCGACTGGATGAGGGCGCGGAAGCGGTGGCCGAGGTGCTCGGGATGGGTCAGGGTTTGGAATTGCCGGACCCGCGCGGGGGTCCATTCCTCGGAACCCGCCGCGTCCGACTGGCTGCGCCGGAAAATATCCGTCAACAATTTGGATTGGCGGACCACGCACTCCGTGCGCAATCCGGCCTCCTCCCCCGCTCGCCGCAGTATGGCGAAATTGACGTGCGCCGTCAGGTCCTGCCCGCCGGGGTTGGCCAGGACATCCCCGGAAATTCGTTGCCCGGTGTATGCCCTCAGCGTGCCGCCGGCGCGCTCGGGGCGGAGCCACTCCGCGCCGTCCAAGCCGTAGTCCACAGTCAGTAGCTTCCCGCAATCCAGGCTGGCGGCGGCGCGTCTCCACCATTGGATGGCCGCCGGGGAAAGCTCGATGACAAATCCGCCCGGCAACACCGCTTCCACTTCCGCGGGAATCTCCGGCAAACAAGCCGCCGCCTCCGGCGACAACGGCCCCTTTTCCCAGACGAAGCCGTTCCCCCGCCAATTCACGCGCCACTCCAGCCACTTCTTCCCGGCGTCGTCCCGGCACAATCGGTGAACCGGCATGGCGTCGAGAAGTTCGTTCGAAAAAATGACGCCGCGCACCCGCCCCGGTTCGCCCAGGCTGTCCGCCCATTTCACGTTGGCGAATTCGCGCCCCAGTTTTTCCTCCTGCCAGGCGCGGCGGACGGGCGACGGCTCGATCACCCGGTATTCGAGGCCGGCGAAAATATCCGGGCGGTGTTGGCGCAGCCAGCGCAAGACATCCAGCGCCAACTGGCCGTCATGCGCGCCGGCCTCCGCCAATTGCCACCGGGCCGGCGGCGGCGCGATTTCTTCCAGCCATTGCGCGAATTGAAACGCCAGCAACTGTCCAAACACCGGCCCGACGCTGACGCTGGTGAAAAAATCGCCGCGCCGGCCCAATTCCCGCGGCCGTTCGTAATAGCCGCAACTCGGCGCGTAAAGCGCCAACTCCATGAAGCGCGCGAACGTGACCGCCCCGCCCCGCGCGATTTCCTCCCGGATGTCAGAGGCGGGTCGTGGCATTTGGCTGTATTGTGGTTCCATTCCTAATCTTAATCTTAATCTCAATCTCGCTTCTTCGTCGGAGGAGACAAACCAATATGCTTGGGTCCACCGCCAAGCGTCGCAGACGCGGCATCTGTAGAACCAAACCTGCAAAGGTTGCAAGCTCCGTCAGGAGACTCCAACCACAAAATGTGGTTCATTGTGATGCGTCAGTGAGGGAGGGTGAAGGTAGGGCGAGACTCTGTCGAGCCGTGACTTTTCCCCGACAAATCGAGTCACGGCTCGACAGAGTCTCGCCCTACCATCTGACGCATTACTGCGGCGGAAATTTCACCCTTGACGTTCGGCGGGCGACACCCTAAGCACTGGCTATGAAAATTTGCCTCTTTGGCATCGCCGGCATCCCGGCGGGCAACCACAACGTCAAGGACCCGCGCCTTGATCAGGCTGATAAACTGGTCGAAGCGCAGAAGAAGGTCTATGCCCAGGTGATCCTGGCCGACGAGAAGGAACTGGCCGTCTGCGACGCCATCCTCACCAGCCGCGCCGCCTTGAGCGACTTGCTGATGAAGGACCTGGATTTTGTCGAGACGCGGCTCGGACGGGACGCGGGCGAGGCGGAAAAGAAGGTGCTGCAAAAAATGGCCGAAGGGCTGGTGAGCGAGACGCCCGTCGCCAAACTGGGATTGACGGCGGAGGATTTGGCGGCGGTATCGGCCCATGCGTTTGTCACCAACCGCCCGGTCGTGGTAGCCTCGGAGGCGGACCTGGCGGCGCCGGAAGCCCTCCTGGTGCGGGCGCTGGCGGAGAGCGGCTATATATGTTTTCTTACCCTCGGCGGCAAGGAGAACCGCGCGTGGCCCATCCGCGCCGGGACGATGGCCTGGGAGGCGGCGGGCAGCATCCACAGCGACCTACAGAAGGGGTTCATCCGCGCGGAGATTATCAGCTTCGCCGATTTGGTGGAAGCGGGCGGGGACACGCAGGCCAAGCGCGCCGGCAAACTCCGCCCGGAATTGAAGACTTACGTGATGCAGGACTACGACGTGGTGAATATCCGCTTTAGCAAATAATAATCACGCTGCTTCCAGTTCGCGCGCGTGGGGAATGTCGCGGGTGTCGAGCGGGCGCACTTGACTGCGCTCCAAGGTCACCAGGGCGACTGTGTGGCCGTCATAGCCGACAAACTCCACTTCAAACGCAGCGCCGTTGGCATGGACCAGGACCGCCGTGCCCACGTCCCCGCGCACCAAACCGTGCTGGGGCAGGTTGCAAGTCAGGGCCACGGCATCCAGTTCATTGATCGTCTTCATAATTTCGGCAACGGGTGGGCCGTCACGAATCGCGGCGCACCGCCACCCGGACTAATATACCATGCGCTGCGAATATTCAAGCGCGTGCCGTCGGGCGCGGTCAACAGGCCCTCCACGATATGCCGGGTGCCGTATGGCGTTTGCTCCGACTCCACAACGTCATTCTCACGGGCATGACGAACCAAAGCCTCCGCCAACCGCTGCCACCCCGTAACTGTGAAACCGAACTGTAGAAAGAAAACCGCCTTGCTTCCGCCGGCCGGATGCGCCGGATTCAGCAGATAATGAGTTATCTTCCGTTCCGGCACAGTGGCGAATAGATGGTTAGGCAATTTCATTCGAGAGTTTACCAAGTAAGCCTGGCACCGGAAGAAAGAAATCCATCATTAGGCATCTTTGACCCGTTCTCGCTTCGCTTCGGCAAGCGGTTTTTCAAATTGAACAAAGCAAACTTTGGCGGGTTTTTGCCGGAGAATCAAACACAAAGTTCACTTTTCTCAATGCCAGGAAGTATCACAGTTTGAAATTCCCCGAGCATTTTGAGGGCGCGTTGCGGGACGCATTGCGGATTGCCCCGCCCGCCGCTGCGTGGCACTTTTCCGGTGATATGCGATTTGAATTTGCAACTGCACAACGCGTCGTCTTCGGCGCGCGGACGGCGGAGGAGGCCGGCCGGCTGGCCAGGGAGCTGGGACGTCATGCGCTGGTGGCGGGCGGACGCGACTCGCGCCGGGCGGCCCCGTTGCTGGAACGGTTGCGGGGAGCCGGCGTTGGCGCGGCGGTTTTCTCCATCGCCGGGGAGCCGGATCTGGAAACGATCCGGCGCGGGGCGGCACTTGCGCGGCAGGAGGGTTGCGATACGGTCATCGGCTTTGGCGGCGGGAGCGTGCTGGATGCCGGCAAAGCCATCGCCGCGATGATGACCAACGACGGCGATCTTCTTGACTACATTGAAATCATCGGACGCGGGCGGATGCTGTCCAAACCGTCCGCGCCGTTCCTGGCGATTCCCACCACGGCGGGCACCGGTTCGGAAGCCACGCGCAACGCCGTCCTCGCCTCGCCGGAGCATCGCGTCAAGGTCAGTTTGCGCAGTCCGTTTCTGCTGCCGTCCATCGCGCTGGTGGACCCGGAATTGGCCCGCGATCTGCCGCCCGCCTTGACCGCCACGACCGGCCTGGACGCGCTGACGCAGTTGATTGAACCTTACACTTGTCTTCGCGCCAACCCGATGACGGACGCGCTGTGCGAAGAAGGGATGCGCCGCGCCGCCCGCTCGTTGCGCGCCGCCTTTGAAAATGGCCGCAACGACGCCGCGCGCGAGGACATGGCGCTGGCGAGTTTATTTGGCGGCATGGCGCTGGCCAACGCCGGGCTGGGCGCGGCGCATGGATTGGCCGGGCCGATTGGCGGCATGTTCCCCGCGCCGCACGGCGCCGTCTGTGCCGCGCTGCTGCCGCATGTGATGGCGGCGAACTTGCGCGCCCTTCGCGTCCGCCAGCCCGGCAATCCGGCGCTGGCCCGTTACCAAACCGCGGCCCGGCTCCTCACCGGCAAGGCCGAGGCGCGCGCGGACGACGGGGTGGATTGGGTGCGCGCGCTGGTTGCCGATCTGCAAATCTCCGGCCTGGGCCTCTACGGAATCAGAGCGGAAGACACCGCCGACCTGGTCGCCAAAGCCGCCCAAGCCAGCAGCATGAAAGCCAACCCCATCGTCCTGACCCCCGCCGAACTGGGCGCGGTTTTGGAAAAGGCTCTGTAAACAGAATTTTGAACAGGAGAAAACAGAGAGAACAGAGTTTTGCGTTTTGCCTTTTCCCCTCCGTTCCCTCTGTTGCCTCCTGTTCAACTTACTCATTGAATACGTCATCCGCCGGGTTATCCCAGGCTTTCGTCAAGGTCTCCTCCGACTTTTTCAACCACGCTTGCCGCTCGTTCGCCTCGTCGGAGGCCTCTTTGGTCTGAATGGTTACGACAACATGAGCCTGTGCCCGGAGAGGCAACAGGCGGGGAAGTTTCAACGTCCCGTTTTCGTAAATGGCTTCGACCGTGGTGGTCATGCTCAAACCATAACATCGCGCGGGATGGATGGCAAGAGGGGTCAGCGCCGGGTGGTGGCTTAATCCAATTGCGCTCCGAAACGGATTTGCTCCAAACGGCGTTGGCAAGATCGGATTTTATTCTTGCGCGCCGTCTTGCTCCGTCCCTTCCGGCGTCTCTGGGGTCAGGGGAGTGCAGGACAAAATTCTTCGCCTTCTCGGTAGGGCAGAGCTGCCGCTCTGCCCTGAATTTTTGGGCGGCGCAGCAGCGCCGCCCTACCGAAGACACGGAGAATTCGGTCGTGCGCCCGGGTCAGGGCAGAATGTGAGTCGCCGGAAGGATCTTGCAGGCTGGCGGGGTGCCGACAGCGTTGATGGAATAGCTGGTCCCAAATGTCCGCGCGGGATCATTCGGGCAAACGGGCAATACGCCGGCGGCGGCGGCGCCCATGTAGGGCGTGAGGTCCTGCGCGGTTGGGGTGTCGGTGTTTTTCTTTTGATGTTCCAAGGCCCACTGGCCTTTGGCGCCCTCAATAATCCTGAGATTGTTGATGCACATGCTTTGTTGCGCCACCGTTCTGGCCCTGACGAAGTTGGGGATGGCAATGGCCAGCATCATCGGAATGACAAATATCGCCAGTGCGATTCCAATGTAACCAGTCACCAAACCGCAGATGGACACGGATGGACACGGATGGGAAGGCTTTCCCGTTATCCACGTTCCTCCGCGTTCCTCCGCGGTTCAAATCCGCAATCCGCAATCCGCAATCCGCAATTTCAGGCCATTTTGCCTTTCCACGGCGCGGATTTGAATTAAGTTGCCCGCATGAGTTTGTCCGATGACATGACGCAACTGGCCCGGCAAGCCAAAGCGGCTTCGCGCCAATTGGCCCAGTTGACCACCCTCCAGAAAAACACCTGCCTGCTGGCCATGGCCGACGCCCTCGGCCAAAACCGCGCCGCCCTGGAGCAGGCCAACGCCGACGACATGGAGAGCGCGGCCCAAATGGGCCTTTCCGCCGCCATGCTCGACCGCCTTAAACTGGACGATAAACGCCTCGCCGCCATGGCCAACGGCCTGCGCGAAGTCGCCGCCCTGCCCGATCCGGTCGGCAGAATCCTCGACGACCGTACGCGCCCCAACGGTTTGCGCCTCCAAAAAGTTGCCACCCCCATCGGCGTCGTCGTCATCATTTACGAATCGCGCCCCAACGTCACCGCCGACGCCGCCAGCCTTTGCTTCAAGTCCGGCAAC
>Ga0182027_10005074_pt1 | contig 20142 bp, 22 predicted proteins | sample 712E1DmetaG_FD_121300 | JGI IMG/M metagenome (GOLD analysis project Ga0182027, IMG submission 121300) | Permafrost microbial communities from Stordalen Mire, Sweden - 712E1D metaG (Illumina Assembly) | ecosystem: Environmental > Terrestrial > Soil > Wetlands > Permafrost | place: Sweden...
CATGAGCATGCGCTTGGTCTGCCCCATCGGCGAAGCAGAGGCGGTCGCCGGTAGCGGCAGTTTGGTGACGTTGATCAGCGTGTCGTCGATGCCCTGGTCGAGCACGGTGGTCGGTCTGCAGCCGCCGACGACCAGGCAGTGGTCGGCATCGGGACCCCATGCGCCCTGCAGTGAACACGCGGTGAGATCGTGGACCAGGGTGTCGCGATTCTGGTAGTAGACGAAATCGACCTCGTCGATCTTGGGAGCGCCGCCCCAGTAGCTCTTGTTGGCCGTCATCACGGCCCGGGCACCCGGCTTGTAGCTTGTCAGCTGGAAGGGGACGCTACCGACGATCGGCGTGCTCTCGTCGTAACCGTTCAGGGCCTGGCCGGGCACCGTCTCCCAGATGTGCTGGGGCACGATGTACACCCACATGTTGAGCATGTTCGCTTTGGGCTTGGTGCAGGTGAAGACCACGGTGGTGTCGTTGGGAACGGTGACGCTCTTGATGACGTTCGTGTACATCGTGTAGTTGGAGAGCTGGTTCTTCATGACGTAGTTGTAGGTGAAGGCGACGTCTTTGGCGGTCAGCGGCACGCCGTCCTGCCATTTGACGCCCGAGCGGATGTGGAACGTCCAGACCTTGCCGTCGGCGGACGACGTCCAGCTGTCGGCGAGCCCTGTGGCCGCGGCGCCCTGCGGGTGCCCGTAGTCGCCGGCGCTGAAGCCGACCAGAAGGTCGTAGTTGAGCGACCAGATCTCGTAGCACGACGAGAGCTGGCCGACGAAGGGGTTCAGGTTGTCGGGAATGTTGGTCATGCCCAGCTTGAGCACGACCTTGCCGGCGGGCGACGGGCTGCTGCTGGTGGCAAGTGCTCCGGCCAGACCCCAGATCAGGCCGCTACAAAGCAGCGCGGCCACGAGCGTCGCGATTGCGGCAGACTGCAGGGGACGGCACCGCGGTGAGGCGCCGGATGGGTGGCGCGACGCACGACAGGAGTGTGAACGAAGGTTCGCCAGTTTCACGTTGGCGCGCGAAGCACGAGCGACGCCGCCACCGGACGGCTCGGGAACACGATAGTAAACCACGCGGCGTTCTCAACGCGGTAGGGGATCCTCCGGCCGTTCAGGTACTTCTCGAAGTCGCCCGCGGTCCACGCGCCGCCGAGCGTCCAATTGTGGGTCCCGGCCGCAGCGTCGAACGCCGGCACGGCCGACGATCGCACGAACACCCAGGCCGGATGCCGGCTGCGCTCGACGGCCGCGAGGTAGGGGGGGTAGCGATCGACCCTCGGGTCCGCGGCCACGATTCGACCGCGAGCGTCAAAGGTCAGCACGTAGGCCACCCAGTAGTTGGCGTACACGGCGGTCGCCCCGGAGCGCTCCAATGCGATGACGAGCGGCTGCGGCCACAGGTCCGGATCAGCATGCCACGTGGTCCATTGCGCCCGAGAGCTGCCGCTCGCGGCGAGCGGCACATACGGTACCACTCTCACCGCCGTCGCGAGGGTCAGCCCGAGGGCCGCGAACACAGCCATCGCGGGAACCGCCAGGGCGAGCCGCCGGGGCCGGACGAGGGCGTACATCGCCGACGCTCCCAGAAGGGCCAGCACCGGGGCGAGATAGAGGGCGTAGCGGCCGTCGGTCCAGTACCAGCTGAAGGTGGAGTAAGTGTAGGCGAGCGGAAAGAAAGCCACGAAGATCACGAGCGGCAGCGCGCGGCCTTTCGCGCATAGTACGACAAGCCAGACAAGAAGTGCCGCGGCGAGCAGTACATACAGGGTGCCGCTCACGGGCGCGCCGGCGACCCAGGCGCCGGTGCCCCGCAGTCGCAGTCCGAGGACCATCGGAATCACGTCCACAACGAAGATCCGCGCGCGCTCGAACCAGGTCGTGGGTGGATTGGCCGCGGCCTGCAACGAGGGGAATCCTCTCCCGATGTTCGCGGCCAGCCAGGGAAGCGCCCCCAGGATCGCCGCGGCCACGGCCAGGATGAGCCCGGCAGGTCGCAGCCGGAGTCGACGACGCACGGCCAAGAAGGCCAGCAGGGCGAGGGAGGGAACCGCGTAGTAGACGATCTCCGGCGAACACCACCAGCCGACGCCCAGAAACAGCCCGAAGGCAGCCCAGTCGCCGAGTCGCGGAGGGCGCGACTGCGTCAGTCGCAGGGCGAACAGCAAGATCGCCAGGCCGCAGACGAGGGCGAGGTAGCGAAAGCCGTACTCAGCGGTCGAAAGGTAGAGGTAGACCTCGGGCCAGATCCAGAAGATGAGAGCCGCAAGCAGCCCGACCCGAGCATCGAACAGCCGTCGCCCGATGCGCCACAGCAGCAGCGCGGCGATCGCGTCAAGAAGAACCGGAGCGAGCCCCAAGGCCAGCCGGGACTGGCCCATCACGGCGAATAGGGTGGCAACCACGTAGGGCTCTCCGCCGCCGTACGATTGCCCCCAGTAGAAGGTGAACAGGTGCCCCCTGAGGATCTCACGCGCCATCAGACCGACGACTGCCTGGTCGGAGGTGACCGGGTTGCGGCCGAGGATCCAGAGGCGCAGGAATAGACCGAACGCAACGACCAGGCAGACGGCGACCGTTCCAGGGGTCGGGATCGCGCGACGGCCGCTGCCAGGGCTGCGCCCGGCAGCACCTTCCACGCGAGGGGCGGAGCTACCTGGGATCTGTTCGGTGGAGTCGGTCAAACGATGAACATGGCGAACAGAAGGATGGTGGTGAAGAGACCCAGCACGCCCAGTACGGCGCCGGCGATCGCCAGGCGCCTGGGCCACATCTGTCTGTTCGCCACTCTCAGGCCGGCGATCGAGACGTACAAGCCGGCGAGCAGGAGCGGCAGGGCCACGAACAAGTCGCCTGGGTTCAGGGACGCGAGCAATCCAAGGATCGAGAGCACGAACCCGGCTATCGCATCGTTGGTGGGACTCCTCACTCCCTCGGTCTCAGTCATACACGGAGATCGGACTCCCTGAGGCTGAGGCAGATCGCCCATCGGTGGCCGCGGCTCGTTCAAGACTGAGCTTTCCCCCTTGGCGAACGGCAAGTCGTTCTGCGACGACGATACCACTTCGTCGGAATGAGGCCGGTACGATGACTTCGTGAGCGAGATTTCCACCCGCCGGCTGGGGGTCTTCAAGTTCTGCGTGACGAGATGAAGTGAGCCGAGTGCAGGCCTTTTTGCTCGGTCGCCGACGCAAGGCCGATGTCAGCCGGGTGGGCTGTTGCCGACGCAACCTGGATCGCCTCTTTCAGGCTGAGACCGGTGTCGGTCGCGGCGCCCTCGGGCCCCGCACTGTGAATCTCGGTTGTGGTGCCCAGAGCGGGATGCGGGGCGCGACTTGCACACGACATCCCGCCCGGCCAGCGCGTGCCGCGGGCCGTCGTGTTGGACCGGGTGTAGACTCGGCCACGCCAATCCAGCTCGCAAGGAGGTCTCGTGCACCCGCTGCCCCCCGAGCTCCTGCCCGGCGTCCCCTACTTCACCTTCACGTTGCTGCACCTGCCCTTCACTATCGCCTGGCCTAACCTGATCGCCTGGCTGGTCGTGATCGCGGCCTTTGTGGGCGGCGCCTGGGCGCGGATCCCCCGCTGGATCGGCTGAGGAGGCCGTGGTGAACCTCACCACGGCCGCGCAGCGCACCCTGCGGCGGGCGCTGACCGTCGAGGACGCGCTGCCGACCCGCATGCCGGTTTACGTCAACTCGATAGCCTACCTGTTCGGGGCGACCGCGCTGATGTCGTTTGTGCTGCTCATCGTCTCGGGCGTGCTGCTGGCCCTGGGTGGCCCCTTTTGGTACCACACCAACAGCATCGGGCGGTTCTTCGACTACATCCATTTCTGGGGCGTCCAGATCTTCTTCGCTGCCCTCTTCGCCCACCTCGCCACCAAGTTCTTCCTGGGCGCCTGGCGCGGCGGTCGCTGGGCCACCTGGATGGCCGGCGCACTGCTGCTCGCCGCCGCCATCTTCACGGGACTGACCGGTTACCTGTTGCAGACCAACTGGGACTCGCAGTGGATCGCGACCCAGGCCAAAGACGCCATGAACGCGGCCGGCATCGGGGCGCTCTTCAACACCATGAACACCGGCCAGGTCCTCATGTTGCACACAGTCGTGATGCCGCTCGTAGTGGCAGCGATCATCGGCTTACACCTCTTCCTGGTCCGCCGCGACAGCCCCGTGCGGCCCTATGACGACTGACGCCACAAACGCCGAGCTGACAAGATCCGGCGACGTCCTCGACCTGAGCACAGCGGGGCCGCGCACCCAAGAGAACCTGCGGGGGGTACCGCTCAAGCCCTACGACCTGCTGCGCGAGGGCCTTGTCGTGTTCGGCTTCGTGCTGGTCGCGGTCGTCGTCCTGTCGATCGTCTTCAAGGCGCCCGACTACCCGACGGTGAACGCTGAAAGCGTCGCCACCGCGCAGCCGCTCGCCTTCGTCGAGACGGCGGCCGGCATCCTCGCCCAGGATCCCGAGATCTCGTCGGTCGCCGACTACGGCCCGCCCTACGACGCAGACACGGGTGCAGCGCAGCACATCGGCCCGATCGCCCCCGCCGCCTGGGCCAAGGACATCTTCGGCGTCACCATCCCGATCGACCCGCCGCGCGACCTGATCATCAAGCCGCTACGCCGCGCCGCCACACTCGACCCGGCCATCGGACTCGCTGTCGACCGCTATACGGGAGCGACATCGCAGCAGCAGGCCGCCTGGCTTACCGCCTACCGCAAGGCCCTCGCCACCGCGACGGTCACTGGCGGCGCCGTCACGCTGGCGCCGGGCGACTATGGTCCGGTAACTGTGATGATGGACGGCATGCTGCGCCTGGGACGCTCGGGACTGCTCGAGGGGGCCTTCGCCGCCGACGGCAACAACTACTACCCCTACACCTTCGACGTCACCAAGGCCCTGCTGTTCTTCAGCATCGCCAGCCCCTACACCGACACGGCGTCGCACCTGCAGCAGCTCGGCAACCCGCAATGGGGCATCGTCCACGAGACCGGGAACTACCCGGGCGCCTGGTGGCTCGACGTTTACCAGATCTGGTACGAGGTGCCGGCGATCGCCGACGCCGACAATGCCGATCTCATCGTCGTGGTCACCATGACCGTCCTGTTCGTGATACTGCTCACGCTGCCGTTCATCCCGGGGCTGCGGCGCATCCCGCATGGGGTCAAGGTCTACCGACTCATCTGGCGCGACTGGTATCGCAAGTACGCCGCGGAGGCTCGCCGGCAGGGCTAGCGAGACCTCTCGCACAGGGTCCACGCGGGCATGCCCAATGCCAGGGCCGCCGGACGGAGAGAGGATGCGACGGAGCCGCGCCCGCCTAAGTGGTCTCCGCGGCCAACCGAGAACTTCGCTACTTCTCAAGCGTTCTGATGAGCTTGCCGCGTTGGCGCTCGCTGAGTTCGATCTTGTCAGGCCAGTCGCGTCTCGGCCAGCAGCCGCCCGATCAGCCTCGCGCCCTCGGCAACCGCGGCACTGGTGTTCGAGCTCCCGTCGGCGATCTCGAGGGCGGGCACGGGCACGCCGACACGCACCGTGATGCGAGTCAAGGAGGGCCACTTCCCGTCCGGCGGCAGGGCCTTCCGTGTGCCCGTGAGGTGCAACGGCACGAGCGCCGCGTTGGCCTTCAGCGCCAGATAGGCCGCTCCACCTTGAATCACGTCGCGGTCGATCCCTCCTTGGGGAAAGATGGCCACCGTCCCGCCCTTGGCGAGAATCGCGAGCGCCTTCTTGAAGCTACTGACGTTAGCCTGATCTTCCTCTACCGGAAGTGACCCTATGCCGCGCAGGTACCGCCCAATCAACGGCCTTTCGAACAAGTGGGCGGCGGAGAGGAAGGTGAGGCGCCGTTCGCTGCAGACCGCGATAAGCACGAAACCGTCGAGATTGCTCTCGTGGTTGGCCACGACCACCAGTGGGCCCTCGGCGGGGATTCGCTCGGGCGCCACGACCTTCAGCCGAAAGGCGCTTCTGAAGACCGGTCTAACGGCCAACGCGGTGGCCGTGTAAGGCGCGAGCCGCGGCTCGTGACCATCCAGTCGATCGCTTGTGGGCAGAATCCCAAAGGTCAACATGTCTACGAGGTCGCGTCTCGCCCGCTCGGTCACCGCAGCTGCCACCCGTAGATCGCGCTCAGCACGAGTGCATAGAGGATCACGGCGTAGTACCAGCGCCCGCCGAGCTTGGGAGTCTCGATCGGAGCCACGTTAAGGGCGGCCAGCACCAGCAAGGCGACGTAGAGCACGATGCCGAAGACCGTCCTGCCCATGATCGGCTCGAAAACGAACAGCAACGCCAGGACGAGGACGTTGTTGTCGAGCGACAAGCCCCGATAGGTCGAATCGTCAAGCAGTCCAAAGACGTTGAAGTAACTGAGCCGGATGACCCCCGTGGCGAGGATCACGAAGGCGCCCGGGACAAACCAGGGGCTGAAACGCCCGACGCTCAGAAGCAGCAGCGCCGGCGCCACGCTGAAGCTGACGATGTCGATCAATGAGTCGAGCTGCGCGCCGAAAGCCCGCTGATCGGCCGTGCGTCCCTTCATGGTCCGCGCGATGCGGCCGTCGCTCCAGTCGAAGACGATCGCCCAGAGTAGCGCCATCAGGGCCGCCGGGTAGACCCCGCGGATCGCGAAGTAGAGGCCAAGCAGCGCGGCGAGGAGTCCGGCGAGCGAGCACAGGTTGGGCGCATCGCGGACGAAGGCGAGCATGGGTCCCGGGCTGGCCGGCGGCCGTGAGGCGCTGCGGCTCACGGCGTCGCTCCGCCGGGGGACCGCCGCCCCGACTCTCTCGGAGCGTCCAGGCACCTGGGGAACATCAGCTCGGCCGCGTCCCGATCGGTCGGCGTATCGACCTCGTACCACTGTTCGGTGGGGAAGATCACGGCCTCGAGGGCCATGCTGCCCTCGGCGATCATCTCCTCAAACACGGAGTCGTAGAAGCCGCCGGTCCGGCCGGCTGCCACATAGCGGTCGAGTCGCTTGCGGACCTCGCCCCAGGTATCGCGCGCGAGGCTGCAGATGTTGACTGTCATGAAGTGATCTGCGTCGGTGCAGTGCTGTCCGTAGACGCCCGGGGGCGGCGGGTAGACGGCGCTGACGTTGCCGTTTGCGTCGAGGGTGACCGTAGTGCCGCTCATCCACGGCAGTTGCCGCGAGACGGCGATCCGGTCGGGCTGCAGCAGCAGCGCCAGGAGAGGCTCGTCAAAGACGACATCGCTCTCGGCCAGAAGGAACGGTTCGTCGATCAGGTGGCGCGCCAGCCACAGCGAGTAGAGGGTGTTGGTGGTCGCAAACAGCGGGCTGACGATGTACTCGACGGCGATACCGCCGAAGCTCTCGCCAAGGTAGTCGGGTAGCATCTCAGCCCGGTAGCCGATAACGACGACGAGGCGCTCGAACCCGAGACTGTCGAGGCAGCCGACCAGGCGCTCGAGGATCGGCACGCCGCTCACGCAGACGAGGCACTTGGGCAGCGCGTCGGTCAAGGGCGCCAGCCGGCTGCCGATGCCGGCGGCAAGCAGCAGCGCGGTCCGCACCTGCGGGCGATCGGTGGCGGGATCGAGGCGGTCCATATGCGTTCCTCGCAGCGAGATCCGCTCGAGACGCTCCAGCAGGAGGGCAGCGGCTCCTCGGCGGTCGTGGGCAGTCTATCCACTTTGCGGGCGCGCCACGAATCTGACCGCGCCCGACTCGGCGTAAGGAAGCTCGAACTGGCGCCACTGTTCGCCTTGGCCGGCGCACAAGTCTTGGAGTTCGGTGTCACCGCGGAACCAGCCTCAGACGCAGCGGGTTTCCGATCATTGCCGACGTTACGCCGACGGAGCGGCGCCGGCAGGCACGCGCTGGCATGGTGCGGGCACTTCGCCGCCTGACGTCTCCAGAGCGAGATGACTGCCGACGAGACGGTGCTCGTCGGGTCGGCTTCCCACCACCCGTGTCGCGGGCGACGGGTCGCGCAGTGACTCCTACTCCTTGCCCGACAGCATCCAGGCCCCGAGGAAACACACGATGCCAGCGATTCCCGCCGCCAGGCCGTGCTTTACGTGCTTGTGGGCAGAGCCGGCCAAGTGTCCGGGGAAGAAGCCGGGCAGTGAGCCGGCAGGTGTCACCCAGTAGTAGATGCCGACTGCGATGAGCGCGACACCGACGATGATGAGAAGGACCATGAGTGCCTTCCGCTTGTTCACGCCGTCTCCCTTTCTTGGTTTGCTCCGATCACCAGGGCCGTTCACGACCGGGCCCGCGCCGATCGCTCCCGCCGTCAGCTTCGTGCATCCTCTCTACGAGAAGTCGACGGCCGTGCGTCGCGATGTCAGCCTCGCAAGCAAGTCTACAGATCGGCCAGCTCCTGGCTGACGAACTGCTGCAGCTGTTCGCATTGCGCGGCGACCTCTTTGAGCTTGGCTGCCCGGTGGGGACTCTGTTCCAGCAGGCGGGCGTCGCCGGTGCTGGTCGCCACGTCCCGCCAGGTACTGGCAGCCTCATCGCCGGCAAGATCGGCAGCGAAGCGTTCGCCGCGGGCGAGCAGCTCGAGGATACGCGAGGAGATCGCCGCCTCACCCTTCACCACGGCCACGTCGTCCTGATCGGCGGTCTGGGAGAACTCGGCGAGTCGCTGGAGGTCGTGGCCGAGCTCAGCGAGTGTGAACTCGAGTCCGGCAAGGGCCTTGCGACGAGCGTGCGCCCGCCTCTGCGCGCTGGCGTGTCGTTTAGGCCGCCAGTCGAAGAGGCCGAGGAAGCTGCTCATGACTCACAACCTCCGATATGGGCACGCCAGAGCCTCGTGCCCAGCCTAGGAGCCGTCAGGGCGACACCATACCCCATTGCGAGCTCCTCTGGTGGCCCCCGATGGTTGCGGTCGAGGTGAGTCCATCGCAGCGCAACCGGGAACGGCCCAGGGAACTCCAAGGCACGAACTCGCAGGCCGCAGCCAACTTCGTCTCCGTGTCCTTCGTCGACCATTGACCGCCCAGTACTTCGCCGGCGGCAGTCGAACGACCCTTCCGGCCACCATGCCAGACTCAGGCGCCGGACCAGCTGTGGTACCCTGCGCCCCATGTCGGCAAGACCTTCAAAGTCGCCCTATCGGCGAGCTCTCCGAGTCCCCGCCGAGATCACCGTCTACTTCTGGGCCATCAAGGGCCTGTCGACCGCCATGGGCGAGTCGACCTCGGACTACCTGGTCCACACGATCCATCCTGTGCCCGCTGTGCTGCTGGGCTTCGCCGGTTTCCTGATAGCCCTGGTGCTGCAGTTCTCGATGCGCCGCTATCTGGCCTGGACCTACTGGTTCGCGGTCGTCATGGTAGGCGTCTTTGGCACCATGGCCGCCGACGTGCTCCACGTCGGGCTCGGCGTCCCCTACTTCGCCTCGGCCACCCTCTACGGGGTCGCGCTGGCCGCAGTCTTTGTGACCTGGCAGGCAAGCGAGAAGACGCTCTCGATCCACAGCATCGATCGCTTCCGTCGCGAGGCCTTCTACTGGGCCGCGGTGGTCGCCACCTTCGCCCTGGGAACCGCCGCCGGCGACCTGACCGCCTACACCTTCCACCTCGGTTACTTCTACTCGATCGTGCTCTTCGCCGCAGTGATCACCATCCCCGCCGTGGGCTACTGGCGCTTTGGCTGGAACGCGATCTTCGCCTTCTGGTTTGCCTACGTGGTCACCCGGCCGCTGGGCGCCTCGTGCGCCGACTGGATGGGCAAGCCCGTGAGCCTCGGTGGTCTCGGCTTCGGTCAAGGTCGGGTCAGCCTGGCCATGACGGTCCTCATCGTCTGCCTGGTCGCCTATCTTGCCGTCACGCTCAAGGACGTGCAGCGCGACCGCGAGGTAACGAACAGATCCCGGCGAGAGGCCTCGCCAGCCCCAGGCTCCGCGGGCCTTGCGGTACGGGTACTTCTCTGGCTCTTGCTCCTCGTGGCAGCGATGGTCGTCTTCTTCGCAGCCGGTTACCTCCTCGGACCGCATTTCATCAGCCACGTGTTGTAGGCTGCAGCCCGAGTCGGTGCCGCGCCACAGGTCTTCATGACCGGCTCCGCCGCAAGAACTGCGTCATTTGCGGCCGACTCTCTGCCCATGCCGACACAGAGCCGACGAATGTTCAGGGGCAGGCAGTGCCTCGACCGCGGCGCACTCAGCCGCCCACGCGCTCCAGAAAACGCTCGCGCCGCTCCTTGGACCAACGCGCGCAGTACGCAGGCTTCTGGGCGATGATGCGCTTGAAGCACAAGCTGCACGTGGGCGTGCAGGTGTTGATGGGCTCGCCGATCTGACCACGCGCCTTCTTGGGCCAGAGCGGGTCGGCAAAGATGATGCGCCCAAGCCCGACCAGGTCGGCAGCGCCGTCGCTCAGGATGGCCCGCGCCGTCTCCGGCCGCTGGATGCGCCCGGCCGCGATGACGGGCATTGTCGGGATTGCCTGTTTGATGGCAGCCGCAAACGGCGCCATGAAAGCCTCGTGGCGGTCGTCCTCGGCGTACTTGACTGAGGAGTCGTAGCACCCGGCCGTGACCGAAAGATAGGTGGCGCCGGCGCTCGCCAGCTTCAGGGCGAACGGTCGCGTCTCGTCGAGGGTGAGGCCACCCGGGACGTACTCATCCGCGAGGAAGCGGTACCCCACCGGGAAGCCATCGCCCACCGCCGCCCGCACGGCTGCGAAGACCTCAAGCGGAAAGCGCATCCGGCCCGCGAGCCCGCCGCCGTACCCGTCGTAGCGCAGGTTGGTGCGCGCCGAGAGGAACTGCGTCAGGAGATAGCCCATGCCGCCGTGCAACTCCACAGCGTCGAATCCCGCCTCTTTCGCCCGCCTCGCCCCGGCCGCAAAGGCGGCGACGACGCGGTCGATGTCGGCCTGGTCCATGACCTTCGGCGTGACTCCCCAGGTCTCCACGGCAGAGGGCGCGATGCAGTCGGCGCGTTTTGCGTGCCTGCCGCCGTGATGGAGCTGCAGCACGGCCGGCACGCCGCGCGCCTTGATGGCCTGCGCCAGGCGCGCCAGCCCCGGCATGAAGCGGTCCTCGGAGGCCAGCAGGCTGCGCGGGTTGGTGAGGCCGCGCGGCTCGATGGTAGCGTTTTCCACCACTACCATCCCCGCCCCCGAGTCAGCCATCTCGGCGTAGTAGTCGAGCACGAGACTGTTCACCTCGTGGTCCGGGTCCGGATAGGCGAGGTACATGGGGAGGCAGACGATGCGATTCGCGAGAGTCAGGGGTCCGAGGCGAAAAGGTGAGAAGAGAGGGTCCGTCATGAGCAGTTCACTCCTTGCCCCGAGCGATGACGGTGTCGTCCACCGCCGACCGATCGTGGCCGCATGGTGATTTGTACCAGTTGCGCTTCAGGTCGGCAGCGGCTCCGTGTCCCAAGCAGAGGGCGTGAACGCGCAGCCGGGCTCGGCGCCGACGACGAACATGGTGGTGCCCGCCTCACGGGCGACCACGCCGCGCACGACGGCCGGGTCGGCGACATGCAGGAACGTGCCCGCCGGAGCGTCGATCTCCTCGCCGTTGACGCGATAGGTCGCGCGGCCGGAGACGATGAGGAAGAGCTCCTCATGACCGGCCTCCGCCTCGTCGTGATCGTGCGTCAGGATGTCTCCCGACATGGTGGCCCGGGCGACGTTGGTGCCGAACGAGCCGATGCCGAAGAAGCGCCGGATGGGCTTCCACTCGGTGCCCGGTGACTCGCCCGGCTCGAACGGGATGTCGTCGATGTGCGCCACCGCATAGGCACTGCCAGCCGACCGGGAGCCGACTGATTCGCAGGCTCGTTGCCGCAGCCACGCCGAGCGCCGCACCCGTCCTCTAGTCAGCCGCAGGGGCAGCTTGGTCGTCCTGCTTGTTCTGTGCTTCCTTGAGACTCAGTTGAAGATCGTGAAGCTCCTGCGGGCTCAGCCCCCAGACACAGGCCGCCTGTACATCAATCTGCGCCTCGATTCCCGGGAGGACCTCAACGTCCTCTCGCGCAGCGGCGTGAGCCTCTTGAGAAAGGGCAACGAGACGCCCGTGATCCTCAAGGGAAGAGTCGTATCTCGGGACGGATATGTGCTCGAGCACCTGTGGGGTGGCAAAGCTCTTGCCCCCCTTCTGTGAATATGCCTGGAGTGCGAATCTTGCAGGCGATGAGTTCAGACATGCACAAATGAAGTGGGCTTCCTTTTCCGACTCGCACTGGACCATCGTGACAATATGCTGGGGCACAATCGGTCGTCCATCCCGCTCCGAGATCACCACGCACATGAGGTCACAAGCGATGCTCGGGAAGACGACCTTGTGCTTCGACAGGGTGTAGTCGGCCACATTGAACATCGAGTAGAAAGGATCCGGGGGCTTGAAGTAGCGGCGATAACCGGACCGCTGCCTCAGGATGTCCTCGAACCGGGCCAGATACGCGAACGTCTTCGGGTAGTGCACCTTCAGCCAGCCTTCATCGTACCCACGACGCCGCTCGAGGTCCTGCACGACAAGAATCGACAGCCTCGGCTCGGCCTTCCACCGAGCGACCTCACCGGCGCGGAGCAGGGGATAGACCATGTCCGGTTCAATCACGGCCTGAGTGAGATCGATCCTCGCCTTGCCGGTTTCCGGAACGTTGGTGACCAGGAGACCGCCGGGAACTGACTCGAGAACGCGAAGCCAATAGACGCCATTCATCCACGTCGAGGCACCGGCCCTTGCTTGGTAATAGGAGTCACCGAGCACCTTCGTAACCGCGCTGAGTGCGCGTCGCCTGCCGGTAATCCACGGTGACGACAGGTCGTCGGGGTCGACCGGCTGTGCGACGTGCTGCATCACGCGACCGAGACTGAGCGCCTCCTTGAGCGATGCACTCTCGGGTATCCGTTTGCCGCCGCGGCGAGTCCACTGACTGTAGGCCACGGGATACTTTGTGGTGCGACCCTTCTCCAGGACGATGAGTGCCGTCCGATTGCTCGCGCCCTCAAAGGGGGCAATCTCGACCATGTCGTCGGCCATGACGACTGCGAGCGGAATGCCGCTTGCTGGGATCAACTTCCGAAAGCCGTCGCCCGCGCCGGCCGTCTTTAGCAGGCTCTGGGTAATGACGAATCCTAGCTTCCCGCCGGTGCGCAGGTAGTCGTCCGCCGCCACGAACGTCATCAGCATTGAGATGTCTTTCTTGCCCTTGCCGAGGATGGTCTCGAAGCCCTGATGAGGGAAGAGGTTGTGTCGGGTCCAAAGCTCCTTGGTGGCCTGGCGGTAGTCGCTCGGGAGGCTCTCCCAGTTGATCCACGGCGGGTTCCCAACAATCAAGTCGAAGGGCGGCTGGAACCGCGGGGCGAACGCATTGCGGATGATCCTCGCCCAGATGCCGTCGACTCCCCTCGATTCGAGATCGGACAGCTTCTCGAAAAGCGTTTGTGCTGATTCGCGCTCAGAGTCATTGTGAACGCGAAAGCGCGCTGCGAATGCATCTGCGAACTGGCTCGCGGAAAGCGCGTTTGCCACGGTCTCTTCCAAGAAGTCGACGAACTGGTCAATCTCCTGTCGCTCGACGAGACTGCGGGGCACGCTGAAATCACCGACCGAAGTCGTGAAGTGATAGGCATCACTGGCAAGGAGTGTCTTGCCCTCGGATGGAGTCAGCACTGAATCCGCCAGATAGACCGGGATGTCCACATCGCCGTCTCGATGCTGAAGAAGGTCTCCCAGGGCCAAGAGATAGTTCGTCCTCGCGCTGACAATCGCGAGCGGGTTGAGGTCGTAACCAACCACGTTTTGCAGCACGCACCTGAGCACCGCCGAGGGAGGCAGCATCTTCTCAGCCGCATACTGTCGGACCTTCTTCAGTGCTTGGACCAGGAATGTGCCAGAGCCGCACGCGGGGTCGAGAAGCCGCGTCTCGGGGTCGCCCTCGAAGTGGCGGCGTGACAAGAGTAGTTCAGCAAGCCAGTCGGGCGTGTAGTACTCACCCAGGGCGTGACGAAGCTGTCTGGGCATCAGGTTCTGGTACACCTGCTTCAGAAGGTCACGCGTTTCCTCGGGATCAACATCGAGCGTGACCAGCGAATACCTCCCCAGCTGACCGACGACCTCCCGCACGGACTCGGCCAACTCGTCAGACCAACAGCCCAGGTACCACGCGAAGAAGTCACCCTCGAGGAAGTTGCGAATGCCGAGCTGAGCAAAGAGGCCGCCTCGTTCCAGCTCTTCCAAGTATCGGTGCAACCTATCGGAGTCGTAGCTGGCGACGCCGCTCAGGGCTGTGCCCATCTTCGGCATGAGGAAGAAATGCGCGACCTGGAGACCCAGGAGCTTGATGAAGAGGGCGTAGTAGGTATGGACTGCGAAGGACAGCTCCTTGAGCTGCGGCACGTCGTCATTCAGCCCGTACAAACGGGCCAGGTCTGTCCCGCTGAGTTGCCCCCATCCTCCCCGTACCCAGTCACTTCCTGGAACTGTCGCAGCCATTGACCTGAGAGAACGTGGACCCTCTCCGAATCGGTCGTCTTCAGCGCTTCGTAGAGGCGAGAGACGCAGCTGCGCGCCATGCCACTCCCATCACCGAAATCCCTCACGAGGTTTTCGGGGGTGAGAGCGAGCTCTGTTGAGAGCGATAGCAGATAGCGCAGGAACGTACGTGTGCTCTGCTCGTCGACGCGGATTGGATCGTCGACACGCCAGAGCCCGTCGCGGAACCGAACGAAGATGAAGACCGCACCATCGAATGCCACACCCGCCAGTCGCTCCTTGGGGTGCCGGTCGTGGTCTGCAACGCCCTCGATATAAGTCTTGACCTGCTGGACCGCGTGTTTGTTGCGGCTCGAGGAGTTGTCGACAGTGAGGCTCGCCGGCGGCTCATACTCGATCACAAAACGGTTGTAGACGGCATCCGCAAAACCGTCTACGAGGGTCCGCTCCCGAGTGAGCGACAGATCGAGCCCGAAGGACTTCGCAAATCTCTCGATGACCTTCTCCGCCTCGGCCACGAGATCGATCTCTTTGCGAGCACCGTGGGCGGCTTTCAGGAAACCAGCGGCGATCTGTGGCGCCCTGTCGCGCACGAAGCCCTCAAGCTCCAGAGGCGTCCACTTGCTGGGGGTCTGAATCGGTGCCATGGCTCGGGCTCATCATAGCTGCTCGCTGGCATCGCCGCGGTTCTGCAACAGGTCTCCACGACCTGTCTCGTCCGTAGAAGCGCGCCAGATGCAGGCCGTCTTGCCCAGACGCCGACAGGTTGTCGACGGCCGCGAGAGGGCACCCCGTCGCTACGCATCCGCCTGTCGCCTGAAGGCGAGCCCAGCCAGATCAGTCAGTCTCGCCTACCACGCGAGCGCCGATCACGAGATAGGAGAGGCCCTCGGGCCCGGCGTCCACGCGGCGCAGCGCGGACGGCTGCACCAGCACGTAGCGGCCCGGCTCGAGGTCGACGGTCTCGCCGTCGATCTGCAGGAAGCCGCTGCCACTGAGCGGCACGAAGAGCTCCTCCTGGCCGCTCTTGAGCTCGTCGTGCTCGTGCCCAAGCTGGCCGGGCTGCGAGTCGAATTGGTTGGCCCTGATCGCGAGCGCGCCAAGCGCCTGCGCCACCGGTGTGCGCCGGCCTTCGAAGTCCTTGACGTCGATCACTGAGTAGTTCATGGCGTGCCTCCGATCGATCACGAGTGGTCCGTCCGTGAGGCTCACCCTAGCAGCCTCGCGCGACCAAATGTGCGAGCTCCACTGCGCGAGATGCGGGGAGGCCCCCGCAGCACTGCTGGTCACGACCGCGGTGATAGCCTGACGCCCAGCCACCTCTTGAAGGAGCAGATGTGGAACCAATGAAGCCGACCCTGCACCGCGAGAGGGAGACGAAGAACACGGTGCGCTACGAGCAACCGGAGTCAGACCAGCCGATGGTGATCGGCACGCTTTACCTGCAGACGTGGGCCGTCCATCGCCTCGAGGACCCGGAGACGATCACGGTGACGATCGCTCCGGCCTGAGCCGCAGCTCGTCGCCGACCCGAGGAGTCAGCCGCCGGGACAGCAGGGATCGTCACCGGGGCGGCCACGATCGTCGTCATCGCAGCGTGCGCTGACCACCACGTAGCTCAGGCACTTGGCCCGCTACCGCGCAAGGTCGCGTACCCGGGCTTCGCGAGATGCAGTGCCCGGCCAAGGACTGACCACAAGCCCGGCGAGCGCGCGACCCCAACGCGAGACCCCGAGGCCGCGGACCGTCTCGCAGCCAGGAGCGTCGATGCTCACCGGGGCCAGGCGACCGTCTCCCACAAAGAAGACGAGGTGATAGACGACGCCGAGGTCGGCTGGGCAGGCCAGGACCCCGCTCGGCATCGTCGGCAGGGCGAGCAGGGCCTTGGCGACGGCCTGCACCGCCCTTCGAGGTCACCGAGGGCCGCAAATGGCCTCAGGCCGTCAACGTGCGACTCGCCTGACGGAGCACTGACCACGAGTCCAACCTCGGTCACAGCCCGCTAGCAGAGCGGCAGCTGCTCCTCCCTGGGCGGCACATAGAGAAGGTGGTCGCTGTCGACCAGGAAGCTGCGGCCGTCCTCGAGGGTGAGTCGGTAGTGGCGCCCCTGGTGTTCGATCGAGCGCACGCGGACAAGCTCGCCGCTTTGAGTCATGCGATGGTAGACGCTGCGCCGCTTCCAGCGCAGGGCCCGTGCCAGACTGACGCGCTCCACGGTCAGCTTGGCTCCACCTGTCGCTCGAGCCCTGTCATTGCGGGGCTTGGTCGTCTGCCCGCGGAAGGTCGGGCCGCTGGCGGTACGGTGCCAGGTCGGCCCCGGCACGGCGCAGCGCCCCGGCACCGTACTTGGCCCGCACACGATCGACGGCCTCGTCGCAGGCCGCCTCACGCCAGGAGTCGTCGAGCCCAAGCTGGCGGGCCTCGCAGGTGAGGCCGCTGAGGGTGAGACCGAGCAGGCGCAGCCGACAGCCGCTGGCGTGGAGGTCGCCAAGCAGGGCCGAGGCGGTCGTGTAGATGACCTTGGTCGAGCTGGTCGCGTCCGGCAGGGTGCGCTGTCCGCCGAAGGTGTGGAAGTGCTCGTCGCGCAGCTTGAGGGCCAGGGTGCGGCAGGCGTAGCCCTTGCGGCGCAGATCGCCGGCCGCCCGGTCGGCGAGGTCGAGCAGGGTGGCCTGCAGCAGCTCGGGGTCGCTGATGTCGGAGGCGAAGGTGACTTCGTGGCCCATCGACTTGGGCGCCACATGACCGGCGCGCACGGCTTCGTCGCTGCCCCCGAAGGCAAGCTCTTTGAGCGCCGCCGAGCCCGTGGGAAAGGCGCTGGCGAGAAGCTCGAGTGGGACATCCTGGAGACGGCCGATGGTGGTGAGCCCGAGGCCGCGCAAGCACTCCTCGGTGACTGGCCCGATGCCGTAGAGCTTGCGTACGGGAAGCTCACGCAGAGAACCGTGCACGTCGTCTTTGCCTAGCGTCGTAAGCCCGCCGGGCTTGTCGAGCTCGGCGGCCATCTTGGCAAGCAGTCTGGTGGGACCGATGCCGATCGAACAGGAGAGGTTCAGCTCGCCGTGGACGAGCTCCTGGATCTGGCAGGCGATCTCCTGTGGTGAACCGAAGAGGCGGCGAGAGCCAGTGACATCGAGGAAGGCCTCGTCGATCGAGACCGGCTCGACCAGATCAGTGAAGCGCCCGAAGATCTCCAGCAACTGCTTGGAGACCGCCGAGTAGGCCTTCATGTCGACCGGCAGAAAGACGGCCTGGGGACAGCGGCGCTGGGCTTGGGCGGTCGGCATGGCCGTGCGCACACCGCAGGCGCGAGCTTCATAGGAGGCGGTGCTCACCACTCCGCGGCTTGCGGCGCTGCCACCGACGATGACGGGAAGACCGACAAGCTCGGGACGGCGGGCCTGCTCCACCGAGGCGTAGAAGGCGTCCATATCGATCAGCAGGATGGCGCGGGTCATCGACTGTCATCCTGCCCCGCGCGAGCAGGGTTGTCGAACTCCGAGAACTGCACTTCTCAATTCCCACACTGCCTTTGTTTGGCGAGTACCATGAACCGACAACCGTGGCCGAGGAGCAAGACACGACAGCGATCTACCTAGACGCGGCCTGCAGGGCGGCGGGACCGGCCAGCTCCCAGCTGCGTGACCTGCTCGCCGAGGCCCGCCGCAAGGGCTCGCTTTCAGGCGACGACATCAAGCGCGCCCTGCAGGAGCTCGACCTCACCGCTGAGCAACGGGAGAACTTCCTTGCCTGCCTCAGCCACCAGGGTGTCGAGGTTCTGGCGGGCGCCGGACCCGTGGCGAGTGACGATACCGAGAGCAGCAGCGCCGACGATGCTATGCCACTCGACTTGTTGGAAACGACGCCAGGCAGCGAGGCGCTGCGTCAGCACCTCACGAAGCTCGCTCATGTCCCCCCGCTGAGCGTCGAAGAGGAGAGAGCGCTGGCCCATGCCATCGAGGCCCGCGACATGGCGGCCAAGCGCCAGTTGATCGAAGCCAACCTGCGCCTTGTGGTGTCGATCGCCAAGCGCTATGTGGATCGTGGCCTCCCTCTGCTCAACCTCGTCCAGGAAGGCAGCCTCGGCCTCATCCGCGCCACCGAGGAGTACGACTACCGCGCGGGTCAGCGTTTCTCGATCTTTGCCAGGCGCTGGATCCGCCAGGCGATCAGTGAAGCGCTGTCCGACAGCGCCCCCGTCGTCGTGCCGTCTCACCACGCCGGCCAAGACGAGCAGGCCGAGCTGCCAGTGGGAGCCATGCGCGAGGTCATCGAAGCACAGGAGATCCGTGAGGTGCTCGGCGTCTTCCGCGGTCGCGAGCGCCAGGTGATCGAACTGCGCTTCGGCCTCAAAGGCGCGCCGCCCTGCAGCTACGAAGAGATCGGCCAGTTGTTCGGCCTCAGCCGCGAGCGCATCGAGATGATCGAGACCAAGGTGCTGGTCGCGCTGCGGAGCGGCCGCGACTCGCAGCGTTGGCGCGACTTTCTCTACTGAGGCACTGAGCTTGCGGCGCGGCGGCCCGCCGTCGTTGGAGACGTGATCTGCTCTGGCGGTCCTTCGGCTGCATGACTGCTTGCGGCAGCCTGGGACGAACGATGTCCCCCGTTGCCCCAGGGAGTCCCAAGATGCTGCCACGGTGCACAGATCAGCCGAACCCGTCGTGCGTGAGAAAGTGCTGTACCGGGCGGTGCTGCCGACGCGCTGCCGCCAGCCGGTGGGCGAGCTCCAGCGCTTGCCGGGGCACCCGCTGAACCGCATGCTCGGTCAACAGCGCTCGGCGGGGGACGCCGACAGTCACCCGTAGGCAGCAGCTGGCAGAGTTGGTCAAGAATCGCTGCCGTGAGCCGATACTACGAGTGATGAACGTCAAGGCGACAGCGCCGCCCTGGGTGCGCGTGCAACGGGCAGCCGACCTGCTCGGCGTCAGCGCGAGCACCGTGCGCCGCTGGGCCGCGGACGGCAGGCTAGCCTGCCAGCGCACCCCCGGCGGGCAGCGCCGTTTTCTTGCGAGCGACCTCGAGCGGGTCCTGCGCGAGGGAAGCCCGGTGAGTGGTGATCGCTTCGTGGCGGGCGAGCACGCCGCGCAGCGCTACCAGCTCTTGCTCGACACCAGCCTTGAGCTGGCCTCGACCCTCGACCTCGATGAGGTCCTGCAGTCGGCCGCGCGACGCTTAAGCGCGGCACTTCAGATCCCCGATTGCGACATCTACCGGCTCGTGGGCAATGAGCGCATGGTCTGCGTGGCCTCCACCCTCGAAGGCGTCTACGACGCCTCCTGGGTGGGCCAAGAGTTCCGCCTTTCCGACTGGCCCTGCGACCGGCTCGCCGTCGAGACACGTGGCGCCGTTACCGCGCGCAGCCTCGACGACCCGCGGCTCAGCGAGACGGAACGCAAGGAGATGCGCCGCTACGATCAGCGCAGCTGCGTCATGCTGCCCCTGATCGCGCGCGACAAGGCCATCGGCCTGGTCGACCTCTTCGACCACGTCGAGCGCGAGTTCACTTCTGAGGAGATCGCGATCGCCGAAGCGGTCGGCCAGCTCGTGGCCCTGGCGCTCGAGCACGCCCAGCTCTACGAGGAGGTCGAGCACCTTCACCTAGTGTCGCATTCCCGAAGTCCATTATGCGTCTTCACACCGTCAGCGGCTTGCCCGTGTAGTTCCAGGCGAAGGGCGTCGCGCTCTCGTTGTAGCACTTGATGTAGTACATGGTCTGCTCG
>Ga0182027_10005075_pt1 | contig 20141 bp, 17 predicted proteins | sample 712E1DmetaG_FD_121300 | JGI IMG/M metagenome (GOLD analysis project Ga0182027, IMG submission 121300) | Permafrost microbial communities from Stordalen Mire, Sweden - 712E1D metaG (Illumina Assembly) | ecosystem: Environmental > Terrestrial > Soil > Wetlands > Permafrost | place: Sweden...
CTACAAAGGAGAAAAATATAATAAACTTAATAGTGTTCCTGTAATCCGCCAGATGCTTATTTATCCTCCGCTTGTTATCCAGCAACCGATGAATAAGCGGACCGGACATTTCAAAAAGATCCATCAGAATCCTGTTGATCTGGTATCATTAAAATCAGGTGAGTGGATTTGTTACCCGGCAAAAGTTGGTAAGTTGCTCATTATGGTTTACTTCCATCTTGATTTTTTTGAACTGGGCTTTTCAATGTGTAACCTTTTCCAGTTAGCAGATGATTCAGATCTTGAGAAAAAACCCGATGCACTTTTTATTTATGGAGTTCCAGGGAATGTGCTTGACGGATTGGCACAATATTCGACAGTATTTTACGATGACGAGGAAAACGGGATATTCGTAGGAGCCATTCCTGACCGTCCTGAATTCGGGTACTTCGGTTATCTCAAGAAGATGATACTTACTCTTCATAATTCCATCGTGATGAAAACTGGAAATATGCCTTTTCATGGCGCTATGGTGAAGATAATGCTCCAGGGAAATAAAGAAGCCACCATACTAATGATGGGCGACACGGGTGCCGGTAAATCCGAGACTCTTGAAGCTTTCAGGGTGCTTGCAGATAAGTATATTCGGGAACTGACGATTATAGCCGATGACATGGGTTCTATTGAACTTGACCCAAACGGTTACCCGATAGGATATGGAACAGAGATCGGGGCATTCCTCCGTCTTGATGATCTGCAGCCGGGATATGCTTTTGGACATCTCGACCGGTCAATTATTATGAATCCCAGCCAGGTTAATGCCCGGATTGTTTTCCCGGTGACCAAATTTGAGACTGTCATCGCGGGACATAAAATCGACTATATACTCTATGCTAATAATTATGAGGAGATTGACAATGAACATCCTGTTATTGAGAAATTCACTTCGGCAGAATGGGCATTGGATATATTCAGCGAAGGTGCTGTTATGAGTAAAGGAACAACGACCTCCAGCGGATTGGTGCACTCATATTTTGCAAATATTTTCGGTCCTCCCGAATACAAAGAGCTTCATGATAAAATCGCTGCAAAATACTTCGCATCATTCTTCAAAAATAATGTTTTTGTCGGGCAGATGAGAACGAGACTTGGTATACCGGGTTATGAATCAAGCGGACCAAAAGAAGCTGCAATGGAATTGCTCAGGATAATCGGGGTTACAATTTAAATTTTCATCATCTCGTAAACAACATCGAAAACATCTTCTGCGCTGGGTTTTGAGAAATAGTCTCCATCGGTTGTATAGGCAGGCCGATGCTCTTTTGCAGTGAGAGTCTTAGGAGGGCTGTCAAGATATTGCCAGCCGCCTTGATTTTCAAGTACTTGCTGCATCATATAAGAAGTGGTTCCTCCAGGTAAATCTTCATCGAGAAAAAGAATCCTGTTTGTCGTTTTTAGGGACTCAAGTATCATTTTATTTATATCAAATGGTATAAGAGTCTGAACATCAATTAATTCGACTGAAATATCGTGCAATGCCAGTTGTTTTACAGCCTCAAGAGCAATTTTAACTGTAGACCCATAGCTGACTATCGTCAGATCTGTACCATGGTTCAATATTTCAGGAATTCCCAGTTGAAGGCGGAATTCACCGATATTATCTGGCATCTTTTCTTTCAGTCTGTAACCGTTAAGAGGTTCTATAACTATCGCAGGATCGTTGCCCTCGAGCAGGGTATTATAAAAACCTGCTGCTCTTGTCATATCTCTGGGTGAACAAACATATATGCCTCGTACGGAATTGATAAGCATGCTCATAGGGGATCCGGAGTGCCATATTCCTTCCAGACGGTGTCCCCGGGTACTTATAATCAATGGTGCAATCATCCGGCCTGCAGTTCTGTAATAGGTCGTTGCCAGATCATCGCTTACAACCTGTAAAGCATACATCAGATAGTCGAGATACTGAATTTCTGCAATTGGTCTCATCCCCCTCAGCGATAATCCGAGTCCCTGACCAAGAATAGTTGCTTCTCTGATGCCTGTGTCTGTAATACGCAGTTCACCGAATTTTTTCTGTAAGCCTTCAAGCGATTGGTTAACACCTCCAATGCCTCCGGTATCCTCTCCAAATGTTAATAAAAGAGGGTATTTTGAAAAAAGCTTATCATAGTTATCACGTAATATCTGCCGGCCAGGAACTTCCTGTGAATCAGCTGAATATACTGGTGGAACCGGCTTTACATTAAGAACTGATGACGGAGTTTCATTATAAAGAAATGAATCATAACTTTTTCTGGCATCTTCATAATTACGTTTGAGCCAGCCCTGCAACTCCTCTTTCAGGTTATCGGATTTAAGACACGATCCGCATATATTTCTTAATATCTTACGCGCTGTAACAAAATTGTCTTTTCTTATAGGTGCCGGAACTTTCTTAAGATCTTCAGTATAACTATCAACTGAATCCTCTTTTGCCCTTTCTGTGCACCTGCACGAACGATCATTGATAATCTTAACGAGGGCATCCCGCTCAATCCTGATCGGATTCTGAAATGCCTCCCACCCTTTCCTTCTTGATTCTTTTGCTTCCTCCTCGGCTTCAACTGCAAGTTTATCAAGTTCTTCTGAAGTGGCAATTTCAGAACTTAGTATCCATTCCCTCATTTTCTTTATCGGGTCAAACTCCTCTTCCCATTTAAGACGCTCCTCACTTTTATATCTCTCGTGTGAACCTGAAGTAGAATGTCCCTGAGGTTGTGTAACTTCCTCAATATGAAATACAACAGGCGTATGTTGTTCCCGACAGATTGCGATACCTTCTTCATAGAGTTTTATCAACCCGGCATAATCCCATCCTTTCCCTTTGAAAATTCTTATTCCGGGTTTATCTTTTTCAGTTTCAAATCCCTTAAGAATTTCTGATATACTCCCTTTTGTAGTCTGATATTTCTTGGGTACTGATATTCCATAACCATCGTCATAAACAGAAACCGCCATTGGTACCTGGAGAACGCCGGCGGCATTAATTGTCTCCCAGAAGTAACCTTCAGAAGTACTGGCGTCGCCTATCGATCCGAAAGCTACCTCATTCCCTTTAACAGAAAGAGATGTGAATTGCTGCAAATCTTTATTCTGCCTGAATAACTTTGATGCATATGCCAGACCGAGTAAACGGGGCATCTGGCCGGCAGTAGGAGAAATATCAGCTGAAGAATTCTTTTGCTTTGTCAAATCGCGCCAAGATCCATCAGGATTTATATTAGGAATAGAAAAGTGATTATTGAATACTCTTCCTCCGCTTCCGGTATTAAACTGATTGTCAGTGTTCCCATATAACTGATGGAAAAACTCAAGTGAGTCATAAACCCCCATTGCCATCATCCATGTCTGGTCACGGTAGTATCCCGATCTCCAATCACCATTTTTAAACTGTTTTGCCAGGGCCAACTGGATTATCTCCTTTCCATCTCCGAAGATCCCGAACTTTGCTTTTCCGGTGAGAACTTCACGACGTCCCATAATACTGAGGCTTCGACTAAGATTTGCCATCCGGAAGTCAGCAAGAATGCTCTCTTTGTTCAAATATTGTCCTGATTGACTTTTGTTATGTTTCATCCCTGATAAAAAGTTTAATGGTTGTCCTGAAACTAGAAACAAATTAATACCAATGTTGTTTAACAAACCAGAAATAAGTGATGATTCCGTATTAAATCCTGATAACCGGAGTAAAATAATCCTTATAAAATTAAGAATTTTTGTTCATTTAAAAGGTTGATATGATCCGGCTCTGAAAGAGCCAAAAACTTAATACACGGTCTTTTTTACTGATTATCTTCAGATTCCGAAAGATAACTCTTCAATTTTTCAGAGGTCCATGTTTTAAAATTCCCGCTATCGTCCGAATAGACCATATAAGCTTCAAACTCAGGATGTTTCTCAATGAATTCTATAGCCTTATCTTTACCCATTACAAGGCATCCTGTAGCCACACCGTCAGCCATAGCGCATTCATCGGCGATAATAGAGACACTTAATAAGGTATTTTTTGTAGTGTACCCTGTTCGTGGATCAATATGATGGGAATACTTAATGCCATCCTCAATATAAAATTTCCTGTAGTTTCCTGAGGTTGAAATTGCTTTATCGGTCATTTTTAGGATTGCCTGTAGCGATTGGCCGGGAGTCATATTATTATCCTCCGGTTTATCAATTCCGATTCTCCAAAGATTGCCTGCTTTCTTTCCTTTTGCCCTGACTTCCCCTCCTATCTCAACCAGATAATTTTTAATTCCGAGGCTATCGAAAAAACGGCAGATCACATCTACAGAATACCCCTGGGCTATTGCATTAAAATCAAGGCTTATATGAGGATCGGATTTTATAAGCCTTCCATTAATCAGCGATACTTTGCTCATCCCGACAAGCTTCATCAGGCTATCGCGTTTCGCTTCAGTGAAGCTCTTATGCGCATCGGGGCCAAATCCCCAGGCCTTTACAAGTGGACCAACTGTCACATCAAAAGCTCCTCCCGTCATTTCAGATATTATGACTGACTTCCTGAATACTTCCGTAAAAAATGAATCAGGAACAGCGAATTCGTTTCGGTTGATCTTCGAAAGTATAGATGAGTCATTATATAGAGATAACGACTTATCAAAATCATCAAGGATCTTTTCAACTTTTTGCCTGAGTTCCCCGGGATCCAGGTTCTTCTTATTATCATATACTATACTGTAGGTTGATCCCTGGGCAAAACCTTTGAAATTTGCAAAGACAGGCTTATTGTCCTTACAACCAGATGTAAAAAAGGCGAGTAACAAAAGAGCCGCCAATATTTTATTAATCATAATCTTATCTTAAAATTTTAATAATCCGGATACTCGTACAATCTTACACAAAATATATCCCCCTTCAAAATATAATAATTTCTCTTCAGACATTGATACAACAATTCCTTAATTTTAAAGTTTTATGAGTATTGGCTATTAATAATAATATCGAAGGAGATTCCTCGCCGGGGCTCGGAATGACATGGTCGATTTTGGTGTGAAATGGGAAGCAGAGGAATGAGGAATCTTCAAAACAATGGCAAAATGTAAGAGATGAGATATATATTTCTTTTTGTTTTTATATTCAAAATCTTTTCAGCACAGGGACAACAAACTTACCCCGATTCAATTCTTTATTCAAACCACGTCTATAATGAAAAGATCAAGACTGTGCAAATTTACAAGGATGGCTGGAATCTTTCATACCCTATAATGAAACTGAACAGTAATGAGAAATTAGTTCTGAATTTCGATTTACTGGGTGATCAACCTGAAGCATACTATTATACTTTTATCCATTGCGACAAAGACTGGAAAAAATCTGATATTTTTCCAAATGATTATATGACCGGATATACTGAAAACCCTGTTGAAGATTATGATAATTCATTCAACACAACTGTCAGCTACATTCATTATAAACTCAGTTTCCCTAACGACAGGGTAAGCTTGAAACTTTCAGGCAATTACATCCTTCTTATTTATCCTGCTGACAAGCCGGAAGAACCTGCAATAACACAAAGGTTTATTGTTACCGAAGATGCCGCCAAAATTGATATAACAGCTCACAGGCCTCAGATGACAAAAGAAAACAATATTCATCAGCAGGTTGATTTCATTGTTAATTACACCGGTCTGCCAATCAATGACCCCTACAGGAATGTGTTTGCTTTTATTCTTCAGAATGGCAGATGGGATAATGCCAAAAGAAACCTTAAATCTGATTTTTACGGGAATAATGAGCTTAAATACAATTCATTATCTGACAAAAATATTTTCCGGGGCGGAAATGAGTACCGTTATTTTGATATTAAAAGCATACGCTATAAGTCTGTATATGTCAAAAGAATAGATTATGCAATTCCCAACTATAACGTATATCTCTACCCGTCAGATAACAGGGAATTTAAACCATATTTCTACTGGCAGGATTTCAACGGGAAGTATTACATAGCTTTCCAGGAGGGTCAGAAACCCGACATCGAATCAGACTATGTTTATGTTTATTTTACTCTTCCCTCAGATCAGTTGATTTCAGGAGGGAATATGTATATATCGGGCAGTCTGAATAACTGGGATTTTGATAAAAATAATCTGATGACATACAACTCCGAAAGAAAGGAATATGAATGTACGATGCTTCTGAAACAAGGGTGGTATAATTATGAATATGTTTTTCGTAAAGATGGCGAAACAAATGGAACCGCAACATTATTTGAAGGCAGTCACTATGAAACCGAGAACGATTATATTGTTTTGATATATTACCGGAATCCTCGTGATCGTTACGACAGGGTAATAGGCTCTGTTATTGCAAATACACTAAACCATCTCGCCAATTAGTTATTACCGTGTTTATCTACCCCATATTGCATATAAATAGTATGCTTAAGCGTTTTCACTATTTCGGCCATATACTCTTCGACAGCTCTCACTGAACCAGGTAGTGTATAAATCAATGATTTACCGGTGATGCCTGCAACACCCCTGCTTAACAGCGCATTAGGTCTTTCAGTTCCATATTTTATACGTATGAATTCCATTATCCCGGGGATCTCCTTTGTAAGAAGAGGGATAACTGTTTCTACAGTAATATCCCTTGGTCCAATACCTGTTCCCCCTGTAGTTATAACAATACTGTAATTATTCCCTGCATTAATTAACAGATCCTTCAAAATTGCGGCATCGTCGGGAATGAGAGTTAAAGTAATATTACATGACCAGCCGGCAGAAGAAAAAAACTCTGATACCTTTTCTCTGATCTTTGGTCCGCTGAGATCCGCATATTCTCCCCTGAAAGCCCTGTCGCTGAGTGTAATTATAAGTACTTCAAATTTTTCAGGAATATTCATTTTTTAGTTTTTTCTGTGAGACTTATATTATTAATGGTCATATTCTTATCAACCGCCTTACACATATCATAAATTGTAAGAAGAGAAACACTAACCGCTGTCAGTGCTTCCATTTCCACACCTGTTTTCCCGGAGCATCGCACTTCACTCACGACTTTAACACCTGTTTTATCAACAAATGAATCAACCTTAACATTATCAAGAACAATATTATGGCATAAAGGAATAAGTTCAGATGTTTTTTTTGCAGAAGAGATACCTGCAAGCTGGGCTACCGTCAGCACATCACCTTTTTTAAGCAGATTCTCTTTAATAAGTCTGATTGTTTCCGGTGCAAGAGAGATATGGCCGCTTGCTTTTGCGATTCTGAGTTGATTCTCTTTATCCCCGACATCGACCATAACCGCTTTTCCCTTATTATCAGTATGTGTCAATTTCTCCATAATTTGTTAACCTCCTATATTATAAAATGCATCTGTTTCGTTTTTTGATCCGCATTCGGGTTTTGATTCTGCTGCCCTTTTAATTGCTTTTTCAAATCCAAGTTCTCTTATATCAAATTCAATATTGCTGAAAAGGCATGGTTTGAGCTTCCCGTTTGAAGTAAGCCGTAACCTGTTGCACAATGAGCAGTCACCGCCAATACCGCCATCGACTATTGAAAAATGTCCCTTGACCAGGTCCATTTGACGTATATATCTTATCTCCAAATCATTATTTTTTCAAAACCTGGTAACAGCCCTGGTTTCTTCCTCTTCTTTTGAGTCTTTTATAACACAATTTATTTTAACAGGATAAAGTCCTGCACTTTTTGCTGCATTAATACCTTCAAACACATCATTGATATCTCCTGTACGTGTAATAGATTTAAATTTTTCAGGATCGATTGTATCAAGGCTTATGTTTACCCTCTGGAGGCCGGCAGCCCTGAGTTCCTGAGCATACTGTTTCAATAATGTAGCGTTTGTTGTCATTGAGAGATCTTCGATACCGTTGATTTCTGAAATCATCCTTATAAGTACTGTAACTCCCTTTCTGGCAAGCGGCTCTCCTCCTGTTATTCTTACTTTTGTTACTCCATTCGAAACAGCCACTTTAGTGAATCCGGTAATCTCATCGAATGACAGGATCTGCTCATGGCGGAATAGCTTAATCCCTTCTTCAGGCATACAATATATGCATCGTAAATTACACCTGTCAGTGACAGATATGCGCAGATAATTCAGTTTCCTGTTAAATCTGTCGAACATTTACAATTTCTCCTTTTTTCAATGATGTTATTCCCGGATTAAGGGCAATTATCCCATCAGAATTAGATAGTGCCGCAATATGAGCCGATCCGTGAAAATCGACAGGAATTACCTTCTTATTATCATTAATCATAACTGGGATAAATCCTAGTCTTTGTGATGATTTTCTTTCGTAGTTTACAGCCATAGGCAACTTATACTCCCAAGGCATCCAATTATAGCCCATCACCTTGTTTATCAGTGGCCTTACTAGTAATTCGAATTGAATAAATGAAGAGACAGGATTCCCCGGCAGTCCAAAGACAATGGCTTTCGAATGTACTCCGAATGTTGTTGGTTTTCCCGGCTGGACATTCACCCGATCGAACAAAATTTCTACACCGGCACGTTCCAGAACCGACGGTACAAAATCAAAGTCCCCCATCGAAACACCACCGGTAATAATAACAATATCACTCTCATGAATAGCCTTTTTTATCATTTCATAAGTGACATTTTCATTGTCAGGAGCAATACCGTAATCAATTTCTTCACCCCCTGCCCTGATAACCTGGGCACCTAACTGGTAAGCATTACTATTTCGTATCTGTGAAATAGCAGGAATATCAGACGGGTCAATAAGCTCATCGCCTGTACTTATTATACCCACAATTGGCCTTTTTTTCACAATTACTTTCGTATGCCCGACAGATGCCATTATTGCAATATCCTGAGGTTGAATGAACTTACCTTTTCTAAGTACAACATCACCCATTCTGACATCTTCACCTCTAAAAGAGATATTTAACTTTGGGTCTATTCCGGTAAATCTGATTTTACCGTTCTGAAGATTTTCTGATTCCTCGACCATAAAAACGACATCACAACCCTCGGGGACTATTGCTCCTGTCATTATTTTTGAACATTTATTTTTCCCCACCTTCTGTACGGGTTCCTTCCCGGCAGCAATCACCTCAACAACCTCTAATTCAAAATTCAGATCAATCCTGTGACATGCATAACCATCCATAGCTGATCGGTTAAATGGCGGCATATCAATATCACTCACGATATCCTCATCAAGAATCCGTCCGCAAGAATGATGAAATGGAATTGTCTCTGCTTCAGTCTCAAAGACTGATTTCATCACAATTCCAAACGCTTCTTCAAAAGTTACCATACAAGAATAAATATAATTCTAATCCAAATATTAATTATTAGTTTCCATTAACGACGACAATAGCTTTTGAAGGGAAACTCATCCATACTTCTTTTTCCTCTATAAGTCTGAGTTTATTCATATCTGAAGTAAGTATGTTTACATAAAACAAATCACCGGCATCTATTGTTACCTCCATTCCAAATTCAGAAGGTATGATTTCATTTACTTTTCCTATGATTGCGTTGAGAGCCTTATCCTCAGGCATTTCGCTTGTGAGAACAATTGAGTCACTCTTAATAAGCAGGAGGCTGTCACTGCCCGGGGATACACCGTTAAGTTTGAACCTTACATTATGCTTAGTTACTCCTGTTAATAAGCCATTTTCATTGGATATATCAACCCTGAAGAAATTCCTGATACCTGCATACCGTGCAACAAAACGGTTTGATGGGTTTTTAAATACCTCTTCAACAGAACCCTCCTGGATGATCTTTCCGTTATGGATAACTCCTACTCTTTTTGCAAGACTTATAGCATCACCATAATCATGGGTTACATGAATAATTGTCTGACCCGCTTTATTCAGGTTTCTCAACAACCTCTTAAGATCGTCTTTCAGTGATGTATCGAGTGAAGAAAGAGGTTCGTCAAGCAGCAGAAGCCTGGGTGAAGTAATAAGTGTTCTTGCGAGGGCCACTCTTTGCAGTTCACCACCTGAAAGCTTTTCGGTGTTTCGCTCAAGGATATGTTTAATATTCATAGCGGTTGAAGCTTTTTCTACCTTTTCCGCAATACTTTTCTTATCTTCTTTACGGGCTCTCAGGGGGTATGCAATATTTCCAAAGACAGTCATATGCGGGAAAACAGCATAATCCTGAAAGACAATTCCAACCTTCCTGTCCTGAATGCGCTGCCTGGTAATATCAGCATCATCAAGGATTATTGTACCGGTATCGGGGTGTTCCAATCCGGCAATCAGTTCAAGAAGTTGCGTCTTTCCGGATCCTGATCTGCCAAGCAGGACATAGTACTGTCCGTCTGATACTTCTAGGTTTATATCCGTCAGGGCAAAATCGCCAAGTCTTCGATTTATATTAATCAGTTTGAGCATCAGTGTTTAAAGGTTTCTCTTTCCTTTTCAATGAAAAAAGTCTCAATGCAATTAAAAACAGCAATGCCACCAGGATGAAAAATACTGCTGCCGGCCTTGCATAATTAAGCCCGTATGAACTAAACCTCTCATAAATAAGGACAGGTGCAATCATAGGATGGTAAGCAATTATCACCACAGCACCAAATTCACTCATCCCCCTGGCAAACATCATTACAAATCCAGTAGTAATACTACGCCAGGCAAGCGGAAGTGAAATTGTAAAAAAGACTTTTGTATGGCTGGCTCCAAGATTAAGCGCGGCCTTTTCAAGCCTTTCCGGAACAGCAGCAAAACCGTCGCGGGCAGCATTTATCAGGAACGGTAAACTGACAAAAGCCATCGCGAGAGCTATTCCTGAAGGATGATTTACAAGGTTGAGACCAAAAATGGATGCAGTTTTCCCCAGAAAACCATCACGCGAGATAAATCCGAGCAGAGCGATACCGGCAGCTGTATGAGGAAGTACAATGGGAAGATCAATAATTCCCTGAACAATATTTTTAACCAGAAAATTTTTACGGGCAAGCAGCCATGCAAATGGTACAGCTCCTATTGAGAATATAAAGGTAGCCGTGAAAGAAACCCATAGGGTCAACCAGACACTCTGGTGAACCTCTTTATCTTTTACGGTTTCAAGAAACTCTGCGCCTCCCGTATGAATAAACATGCCTGCAAGTGGTGCAAGAATGAAAAGCAGCACCAATGATGACAGAATCATCACAATCCATGTAAATATGCTGTTCCTGCTCATTAGCAATTCAGTTCTTATCAGCCTTCATAAAATATTTTAATAATCTTGGTGGCAGCTTCATAACCGGCTCTGCAATAAGTGGTACGATGGGTTCTTGTCCGTTCTTTCTGAAAATACTCATTCCTTCCGGACTAAGCAGAAAATCCAAAAAATTAATAGCTTCTTCTTTCTGAGGTGCATTGTCAAGAATAGTGATGCTGTAATTAATATAATCTCCCGTGACTTTCATTTTAATCCCCGGCTTGCTTCCGGCGACATCCGTACTTACAGATGAATAGATATCATTTTTTGAAAGATCTGAGAGGTTAATTTCTTTGGGCAATTCAATATATTTTAATCCATGTTGTATTGCAACTGATTTATACTGAAACATATAATCAATAGAATTTGATTCAAGAAGGGCCACAAGGTCAACCTCCTTTGACCGCATAAATTCTTTGTTTTTGGAAGACATCATTTTGGTCAGACCTGGTTTGTGGTAATACCTTTCAGCCAACATAAATGTGAATAAAGTCCTGTAACCACAAGGATCGGAATCCGGATCTGATCTGGAATAGATTACATCCTTCCTCTGAAGAATATTCATCCAGTTTCCAGAATTAATTTCTTTTGAGTATTTCGATTTTTCAAGGTAGGCAATAACTATTTCATTGGTGGCAAACCTGATGCTCCAGCTTGCATAACCCGGAATAAGAAGTTTATTAATTACAAAATAATCTGAAGAAGCGATTATGTCACAAGGCTTTTTAAGCTCTGTGACCTTTCTGGCACATACAAGGCTCCCGGCTGATTCAAGATATATTTTAGTGCCGGGATTTCTTTTCTCATACTCCTGAGATATCTGCTTTAGAGGTACAGAAAAGGAGCCGGCATGAAAAATAATTAACTCTTTTTGCTGAGCTGGAGATTGACTTTTAGAGTCGAATGGGTGTAATAAAACTGCTAATAGCATAATAATTGAGACTCTCATAATTTAAAGGTATTTTCAGCGATATTCAATATCGAGGTTTACTGGTAATTCTTAACTACTTCAATTACTTCAGGGAAGTCCATTCCTATCTTTTTCAGGAATTCGATTGTCGGAACACCATTCTTATTCCATCCTCTTCTTTTATACACTGCATCTATCAGTGATTCAAACTGATCCTCACGATATTTCCTCAGGACCTTCATTTTCTCGACAGTTGTCTTTCCAATCGGGTCGAATCCAACCTTTTCCTTAAGCTGTTTGTCATAACGTTCAGATCGCGATTCGTACTCTTCTATTGTAACCGGACCAGCAGCACGATATGGTTGCCTATCGTGAATACGTGTACCATAGCCGCGGCGTAGGTTAAAAACTCTTTGAAAATTATATACTCGTTCAGAATCCTCCACCAACCTCTTCTTATCAAATTCCCGGCCGGTAACTGCTTTATAAATAGTTATATAATTATCAACGTGCTCAGGCACTTTAGCAGGTTCGTCTGTCTGGGCATTATTTTCCGGTTCAACATCATTCCATGGTAGCTTGCACAGACCCACCAGACCAAACCAGGTACGGAACATCGGGAAATAATGAAGCGCTTCGGCCTTATTTTCAAATGTTGGTATCTGGTTATTGACCATGTCCATGAATATAAGCCATGCTTCATCGTGTTGCGGACCTTTATTTGTAAGAGCAAAACCGCCCTGCTGGGCAAGAGATTCCTTCGGCATGTACTGTGAATACTCAAGTCCCTTATTTTCCATTCCTATATCATTAAGGAATGCGGCATCGCCCCAACCATTTTTAATAAAAAGCTCTTTCATCTTACGGACACCTGTACCGGCAATCTTACCGAATCCTTCTCCACGGGCAAGCTGGTGTAACATTTCGAGAGCAGATGCAGAGTTACCAAAGTTCAGATCAAGCCCCCCTGTTCTATCCTTATTAAGAATACCATTTTGGAAACATTCCATAATGAAAGCTGTGGATGTACTCCAGGTTATTGTGCAGATTCCATAAGTATCGCAATAAAAATTTGTTTCAATAATATATTCAGGATCAAATATTCCACAGTTGGAGCCAAGACCTGCAGCATTTTCATATTCAGGACCATCGACAAGAACTTTCTGGCCTTTGTAGGGGCCTGTTTTAAGTAGAAAATCTTCAATCCTCTTGCTGCACGACATGTTACAGCCAATCCAGCAACCATCCGGTGTATTCTGAATGAAATTTCTTTTCCAAACCGATGAGTCGATTTTATAGGCATCCGGATGGCTGCCGAATTTATAGTTCATTACCGGGAGCAAATCATGGTCATTCATTATTTCCATTAAATGAGCCGTTCCGGTTTGTCTCATCTGGCATTGTTTGTCGTCGAGGTCACGCATCTCCCTGTTAAACCTTTTACCTCTCTCCATAATGGCATCAGGATCAACGACATTATTAAGATTCCCTTTCACACCGGGTATTTTACACACCAGGGCTTTTATTTTCTTATTGCGAAATACTGATCCTATACCACCCCTTCCAGCCTGTTTCAATCGAACCTTCTTCCGTTTGGAATCGTAAAAACTAAAGTTAAGCATTCCGATCAATGAGTGTTGTGCTGCAGAACCAGTTGATACTACTCCGATGGATTTTTTTTCATTCTCATTGTCAGCAAATATTTCTGTCATCTGCTCTGCCAGAAGATGACTGTCGGTTGCCTCTGCAGGGGCTTCGAATATTTCAACCCTATGGTTTATACCATCAATAAAAACAATTACATCTTTGTCCGCCTTTCCCTGGATTTCGATTGCATCAAATCCTGAAAACTTAAGGAATGGTCCGAAGAATCCACCCACATTGCTATCCATAACCGAGTTTGTCTGAGGTGACAAACTGACTACCAGCGATTTACCTGTTCCTGAATATTGAGTTATCCCGCCAACCGGCCCCGAAGATATAATGATCTCGTTTTCAGGATCATCCCATTTTGTTTCAGGTTCTGTTGCGTCCCAGAGAAGACGAAGGCCATACCCTTTTCCACCTATGAATTTTTCTTTCATGACAGGGGGAACATCCTTTTCTTTTATTTCTGTTGTACCTACATTAATATAAAGTATCTTATCCGTATAACCTTTATTCAGGGGTGTCCAGTTATAATCCCATCCTTTTAAAAGTTTATGCTGCGCTTTTATCGACTTTATATCCATAAATAAAAATATTAGAGGTCTTTAAGTCCGCGGTTTATAAAATCAAAATTAAGATATTATTGCGTGTTTTAGCATGATATTGATCAGATGCTATGTATTTCATGCTTGTAAAAACATTAAAAGGTTCATATCTTTCGGATTGATAAATGAAATAAGGCATAAGTTAATGAAGATCTTATTAAATAACAGGGAAGAAGAATTCATGAAGGAGTCAATCAGTGTGAATGATATTCTTTTTATGAAAAAATTTTCATTTAAAATGAGAATAATAAAAATCAATGGCGTTTTAATATCAAAAGAGAAATACGATACGACTTTTATACATGATGGTGATGATGTACAGATGCTATATCTCATGAGTGGCGGTTGAAAAATAAATTGTAGGTTTGTGTCATGATTATCAGGTTTAATTTTACAGACAAAATCCCCCCCATATTCCGGAATAAATATGTCCTGACGATCATTATTTTCGTGGTCTGGGTATTGCTTTTAGATTCTAACAACCTGATCGCCAGATACAAGGATATGAGAGAGCTGCATAAACTCAAAATAGACAGGGAGTATTATATAAAACGTATTGAGGAAGACAGGCAGAAGCTTCATGAATTGAAAACCGACAACCACAACCTCGAGAAATTTGCCAGGGAACAGTACCGAATGAAGAAGCCAGATGAAGATCTTTATATTATTCTCACTCCACAGGAAAACAGGAAGATCAATAGAAAAAACAAGTAGAAAGATCAGGTGTTTTTCTCCAACGACCTGTAATAGAGCAACAAGTCAATAGTTTCTCTTGAATCAAAGGTCATACCCTTGGCTTCGAGTAATTCTGACGCAGAAACATCGACAGGTTTCTTCTCGAAAAAATCTGAATGAACATAGTTCAGATATTTTACAATTCTGAACATATTAAACCATCCGAAAAATCGTTTCTTAAATGATAGTATCCCCGATGTATTATTCTTTACCTCCATCATTTTTTCAATCCACTCCTTTTCATCTAAGAACAATCTAAGACCCTGAGGAATCAAGCTGAAATGCTCGTGCAATTCCCGGGTGCCGGATTCAAAAAAAATATCAATCAGTTCAAAGAATGTCCGGAGTTCCTTAAACGCCAGTATATTATATGTTAAAAGCGTTGAGCTTCTATCGCTGCTAAGTTTCCCTATTGAAGCGCCTGTTCCGAATGGTACCCGGGCAGAAACCCTGGGTGAGGGGTAAACTGTAGTTAAGTTTAAATTGAAATAACCTCCTGCAGGAACCAGTTTCTGAATAAAATAAAAGTCCTCGCCTGCCTGCCTCCTGTTCATACCCCCGGCTTTTATATACGACAGTGCTTTTACAGCAATTGCGGACCCTACTGTATGAAAAACATATGGAAATCCTGAATATGCCAGTCCCTGAAAATAGTAACGGAGGTGCAGCTCATATAAAGCAATATAGTTAAAAATAGTTTCCGGGTAATCGGTCCCTGAAAGAGGATGTTCAAAATAGATCGAGCATGAGGCACGGTCACTTTTTTTCAACAATTGATTACATACGGCAAGAAAGTAATTTTGGTCAACAGTACAGTCTGCATCGAGATTAAGAATAACTCCGTCGGGTTTGTCAATGATGTTGAAACGACGTATTGCTTCATCCATTCCAGTCTTTCGTGCAAGACCTACTCCCCATCCGCTGATAGATGGATGTTCGATCATAAAAGCAAAAAGCCGGAAGAAACAGTTATAGTTTTCTTCCTTCCAGCTTTCAATATTGTTAAGGGTTTTTGTATTATTCTCCAAACTCTCCTCAGTTGCATCATCAGGAGCATTTACGACAATAATAACTTCTACTTTGCATTCCGGCTCTACGCATTTTGCGAGAGAATCAAGTAATTTGTTTATTCCTGGTTCATTATAAGCAGGTACAACTACAATTATACCGGTCTCACGATCAATAGCCTTTTTAATTTTCTGAGGGAACAGAGCCCTTGCTTCAAGATAGGTTGAGGCAAAACCCATTGGCTGCTATTTTTTCTCTTCTTTATACTTTTTGTTAATCGCGTCAAGTACTTTAGGTGTAATGTCCAATGAATTATCTCCATATAGAACAACACTTCCAAAACTCTTCCCGAGAATATACTGATAGTTGTAATCTGATCTGTTTTCCTCAAGGAATTTTGTGATATATTCGAGTATCTGACGATTCATAACCTGCTCTTCTTCCACAAGGTTCGACTGTAGTTTATCGCGCAGCGAAACAAGTTCCTGTTGCTGCTGACCAAGTGATTGTTCAATTTGCGCTGCAGTAGCCCTTGTAACAAGGCCTTTATTTGCTTTATCCTGGTAATCCTTTACATCTTTCTGATATTGGGTTCCTTTCGAATTCAGTTCGGCTTCGGCACTTTTTTGCTTAGCCATCAAATCGTTTCTTCTGTCTAAGAACATATCAAATTTAAAAATTACTGAATCGATATTTATATAAGCAATCCCTTGTGCCGGGGATCCGACAATATTTCCCGGTGTTTCACTTTTTTTTGTTTTTTTATTCCCTGAAAAATGCAGAAAATAAAGGCCTGCCACAGCCAAAAACAGGACAACATACAGAGCTACAGATAGTTTCTTCATATCAAATTGAATATTTGTTAAACATTAGTCAGGCGCAAATATAAACAAATTAATAAATGAGGCTAACGAGAATAAGTAAATTTAGACGGTTTAAAATTCGGGACATGGAATTGCCCTGATTCGTTTTTTCAGTTGACCCAGTGACAGGTTATTGAATTCATAAACAAGCGAGATCTCATGAGCACCACCTGTTGAACCTATAAGGTTGGAAATCGTGAAGTCGTAGCTGTAGCCTATATGAAGTTGTTTGGTTTTTATTCCAATCAGACCAATTATTGCATCTCCTGCCTGAGATGTGACCAGAGGGATCCCCCTGTACCATATTCCGAATATAAGAGGATCCTTATAATAATACAGACCAAGATCAGATTGATAGAATTTGCCCTGTCTCTGAAAGTTAATAGCAACTGAAAGAATATCCTGACTTTTTTGACGTAACCGTGTCTGTTTCAAAATCTGGGTACCTCCGTAAAAATTAAATTTAACAGGAACGGTTGCATCATTACCATAAAATGATGTTTTAGGAGTAAGTAGATGATCGAGAGTAAAACCAGCCCAAGTCCTTGAATTATACACCAGAGCTGAGGTTGCAAAATCCACATCAGCTACATTATTGAAAGGAGGAGGTGTTACGGATGGTGATGTTCCACTGCCCGTTATCTGACTGTTAAAGACAAGTTTGCCAATGTCCAGCCCCAGATAGTAGAATTTAAAGTTAACTCCGGGTCTTATATGCCATTCTTTATTTATGTTAAAATCATAAGAATAGAGCAGACCGATATTCGTTGTACTCAGATTTCCTGATCCTGCAACATCATAAGTTGCAAGTACACCGATGCCTGAATTGAAGTTCGTCAGGGCTTTATCGAACGAAATGCTGTAGGTATTAAACACTCCAGGAACAGCAGGCCATTGATCTCTGTAGTTTACAGCCAATCTGTATTCATTAGTTGCACCTGCGAAAGATGGCGAAAGATACAATGCATTGGCATAAAACTGGGAGAATGTAGGATCCTGACCAAAACTATCTGTTAATATGATGAATGACAGCACAACTAAATATATAATCCGCTTCACCAAGGTCGATCCCGTTAGGTTTACATTGACGAAAATAGTCAAATGAAATTAAAATCTAATATAATTTAACGAATTTTATATCTAAAAGATTCGTCTTCCCTCAAATATTTAAAAAAAAAGAAAAAAATTAGACGAATGTCTGATATTTTGTGATGAAGAAGCGGATGAAGTTTAAACCCTGTATTGTTCGGGAAATGTCAGTTTTTAAGAAGAGTCACGTCGCCCATTTTTATGAAAGGCTCACCGTTTCTGAATTTAACACGGACTTTCCAGATGTAAACGCCTGGTTCACATAATTGACCATTATTATAGCCATCCCAACCTAAATTTATATCATTGCTTTCAAAGATCTGGATCCCCAGTTTGCTGAATATTTTTAACTGATAATCAGATACACCTGAATAAGAGGGATGAAATACCTGTGCTGCTTCATCACTCTTCGATGAATAATAACCACCTGACGGGCCTTGAACATTTGGTATAAAAGCATTCGGGAAATTGATAAAATATTGAGAACCAGAAAGCGCATTAAAAACAGTTACTGAATCCGAGCAGCCCCAATCTGAATAGACCACAAGCCGAACATTGCAATTACCGAATTTTGAATAAATGTGACTGGGCTCAAAGAATTCAGAAGTAGATCCATCTCCAAAATCCCATTTGAACTGAACAGCATTTGTGGAATAATTCAGAAAACGGATCTCATCATTAGGAAGGACAGCCTTTTCGGGAGCAATTTCAAAATGCGCCTGGGGCCTTGGATGCACTGTCACTGAAGCAGTTGATGATACAAGTTTCCCATCAAGGCCAAAAACCTCCAAAACAACTTTATATTCCCCTTCAACATCAAAGATCCATTCAGGATCCTTTTGGTTTGAATAACCCCCGTCACCAAAGGTCCACCTGCACGAATCATAAGAAGTTGATTTATTATGAAAACGTACTTTCAGCGGAGCACAACCAACAGAATCATGCGGATCAATTAAAAATGCTTCGGGTTTAAATCCACTCTGAAGCTTTTTCATATCAGGTGTTACTTCAGTAAATAAACCGGTTTTAGAAAACGAGTTAGTAATACCGGTCGGGAGAGGAGCGCTGTTTTGATGTGATTCAACCACTTTTAAAGCCTCGGTCACTGACTTATCAGGAAGTCGTGTAACTTTTTCGCTCCTTATTGATTCATTGGGAATTACATTTGAATTACCCAATTCTACTCTAAGAGGTTGTACAACCGGGACTTCAATATAACTGCTTGTATCGGTTTTGTTCAATTTGTCTGGTTTGCTTAACGGAATTAAACGAACAGAATTCTGTGACCCTGAAAAAAGAATAAAAGCGGCAGTAATTCCTGTAATCAGAATTCCTCCAATGTAGTATATGTTTAATCTGGCAGGATTAAAACGCATGAATTCTTTTCTGGCCAGGCGGTGCATTAGTAATGATCTGACTGCTGCATCCGGGATAACCTCAGCGTATTCCAGTTTCTTCCTGAATAACTCCCTTAAACTAATATTTTGTCCTTTCGTTTTCAATTCACTTTTAATCTGTTATCCTAATTTTTCAGCCATTCTCTGAATAACTGCTTTTCAATTTTCCAAGTTTTTCAAGTTTATCTCTTATTACAACTTTTGCCCTGCTATACTGCGACTTAGATGTATTTATATCTATACCAAGCATCTCAGCGATTTCTTTATGTTTATACCCTTCTACAGCATACAGGTTGAAAACCATTCTGTAACCGGCCGGTAATTCATTCAGCACCTTATACAACTCATCAGAGGTAAAAAAATCTTCCTCAAAACTCGTTACCCCTGTTTCAACAGACACATACTCCTCAATCTCAATATGATACCTGTATTTAAGGTTTTTATGGTAATGAGTTATTGCTGTGTTTACCGCTACCTTTCTTAACCAACCTATGAAAGAACCTGATCCTGTAAAATCCTTTATGTTATAAAATATCTTTAAAAAACTATCCTGTAAAATATCCTCAGCCTCAGCTTTATCAGTTGCATACCTGAGACATACACCAAGCAGGAGACGCGAATACTTATCGTACAGTACCTGTTGCGCTTTTCTGTCATGCTTAGCACACAACTCTATTATTTGCCGGTC
>Ga0182027_10005077_pt1 | contig 20139 bp, 14 predicted proteins | sample 712E1DmetaG_FD_121300 | JGI IMG/M metagenome (GOLD analysis project Ga0182027, IMG submission 121300) | Permafrost microbial communities from Stordalen Mire, Sweden - 712E1D metaG (Illumina Assembly) | ecosystem: Environmental > Terrestrial > Soil > Wetlands > Permafrost | place: Sweden...
GCGGGTGTAGTTCTGCGCTTCGGCGATCACGCGCCCGCGCCGCAGCGCCTGCTCCAGCGCCGTCGTCCGTTCGGGCACCGAGATCTGGACCCGTTCGATCCGCTTCTCGCCCTTCTTGGGATCGGTTTTGTAGACGTCGGGCTCGAAATCTCCGAGCAGGAACCCCTCCGCCAGCGCCTCGATCATCTGCTCCGACGCCAGCTCGCCTTCCAGCGCCAGGCCGATATCGGAGACGCCCTTGCCCTTCAGCGTGCGCAGTGCCGCGCCCGCCAGTTTCCGCGCCTCGCTGGCGCCGAACTTCGAGCGCGGCCCGCACCCGGCCACCAGCAGCCGCCCCGCCTTCAGTCCCGCCGGACGGTGCAGCAGCGCCGTATCCAGCGCCTTGCCAGCAAACTCCTTGGCCGCGTAAATCTCCGCCAGCCATCCGTTGGTCCATGCGTCCAGCCCGGCTGGCATCGCATCTACGTCCAGCGGCGTCGCGGCAGCCGCTTCCTCGGCTTCGCCGTTGCCGTTCTTGCCTTTCGAGAAGCACAGCGCGACCAATGCGCCGCACTCCAGTTCGGCGGCGCCAGTTGTGGTGAGATTCAATTCCATGTTGGTTGGTTTCGGGTCGATCCGTTCCGTCAGTCTCTAAACTTCCGTCATCCCTGAAGATGCCGCGAATTCCGCAGGCTCATTTCGCGGCGCGCGTCGCGCTCCTGCTCGCGCTCGGCCTCGGCTTCGCGCTTGTCGTGGAACTTCTTACCGCGGCACACGCCCAACTCGCATTTCAGCAGCCCATGTTTTAGATAAATTTTGAGCGGGATCAGCGTCAGCCCTTTCTCGATCGCCTTGCCCGTCAGCTTGTCAATTTCCTTGCGATGCAGCAGCAGTTTGCGCTTCTTGGTCGGGTCGTGGTTCCAGATGTTGCCGTGCGAATACGGGCTGAAATGGGCGTTCAGCAGCCACGCCTCGCCGTCCACAATGTCGGCGTAGGCCTCCCTCAACTGCACCTTGCCCTCGCGCGCCGATTTGACCTCCGTGCCACTCAGCACCAGCCCGGCCTCGATCCGGTCGAGCACGAAGTAATCGTGGTACGCCTTGCGGTTGTCGGAGACGAGTTTGAACCCTGTTTGATCGCGTGCCATCGATTCGCCTCCACGCCTGCCCGCTCCGCTGCGTCAACTATATTTGACTGCGTGGTGTCCTGGCAGAATGGATCGGAACCCACCAGAATAGCATGCCCGGGCTTGCAACAGACTTAGTCGGATTGAACCTAAAATGTTGAAGATGAACCGTTTAGTAGCGATTCTCACCGCCCCGGCGCTGGCCCTGGCCGTCCTCTCGGCCCTGGCATTCCCGGCCGCCGCTAAAACCAGGAAGGGCGATCGGCTGGCGGCTGAAGGCGAGGTGCTCGAACAGCAGCGGGAATTCGACAAGGCGCTGGAGAAGTATGAGCAGGCCCTGGCTTCCGATCCCTCCGATTTCCATTACCAGTTGCTCACCCGCCGTGTGCGCTTCCAGGCTGGGCAGGCGCACGTGCTCAACGGCGAGAGGCTGCGCACCGCCGGCAAGCTCGACGAAGCCCTGGCCGAGTACAACAAGGCCTTCACCATCGACCCGTCGTCCACTTCTGCCGAGCAGGAGATCCGCCGCACGCTGGCCATGATCGAGCACGAGAAACAGCGCTTGGCGCGCGGCGGCGCGCCCGAGACCCCCGCCGAGATCGGCCTGACCCCCGCCCAGACCGCCCGCAAAGAGTCCGAGCAGCGCGAGGCTTCCATGCTGGCTCCGCCCGAGCTGCGCCCCGCCCCCGCCCAGCCGCTCGACCTCAAGATCTCGAACCAGTCGATGAAAACGCTCTACGACACGATTGGCACCATGGCTGCGATCAACGTCCTGTTCGATCCCGAGCTGATGTCGGACAGCAAGAAGTTTTCCCTGGACCTCAAGAACAGCTCGCTCGAGGAGGCGCTGGACTACGTCGCCCTGCTGACCCACACTTTCTGGAAGCCCGTCTCCGCCAACGCCATCTTCGTCACCCAGGAATCCGTGGCCAAGCGCCGCGACTACGAGGACCACGTCACCCGCGTCTTCTACCTCGCCAATATCACCTCGCCCCCCGAATTACAGGAGGTCATGACCGCCGTCCGCACGGTCGCCAACTTCCGCAGCATCTTTCCCGTCAACTCGCAAAATGCGCTCGTCGTCCGCGGCACCCGCGACCAGGTGGACCTGGCCGAAAAAATCATCCTGGACCTCGATAAACCCAAAGCGGAGGTCCTGGTCGACCTCATCATAATCGAGGTCAACAAGGATCTTTCGCGCCAGCTCGCCGCCTCCATCGCCTCGGGTGGAACCGCCGGTCTGAGCTCCACCATCACCTCGACGCCGCCCACGACAACCTCGACCACCACCGGCACCGGCACCGCCAGCACGGCCGGCGTTCTGCTTTCGCAGATCGGCAAGCTCGGCACGAATAGCTGGTCGGCGACCATCCCCGGCGGCATGATTCAGGCCATGATGTCCGATACGCGCGGCCGGATTCTCACCGCGCCGCAATTGCGCGGCGTCGAGGGCCAGAAGGCCTCGCTGAAGATTGGCGAAAAATACCCCTATGCCTCCGGCAGCTTCCAGTCGGGCGTCGGCACCAGCGGCGGATTGCCCTACGCGCAAACGCAGTTCCAGTTCGCCGATATCGGCGTCAATGTGGAAATCACACCGCGCGTTCACGGCGCCGACGAGGTGACGTTGCAGGTGGACCTCGATATCTCCACCATCGCCTCGACCCTCAATCTCGGCGGCTTGTCGCAACCCGTCATCGGCCAGCGTAAGGTCAGCCACATCATCCGTCTGCGGGAAGGCGAGGCCACCGTCATCGGCGGCTTGATGCAACAGACCCAGACCTCCACGCGCAACGGCTTCCCCGGGTTGATGAACGTGCCCATCCTGGGCCGGCTTTTCTCTTCCTCCAACACCGACAACAACACCCTCGAGTTGCTGGTCGTGCTGGTGCCACACATCGTTCGCTCGGCCGAGTTGACGGCGCAGAATACGCGCGCCGTGGCCTCCGGCGTCGAGCAGATCTGGAAGGTGAACTACCGCCGCCCGGCCGCCGCGCCCGCGCCACCGGCCGGCCAGAAGCCTCCGGAAACCAGACCATCCGCCAACCCGCCCGGTAAGGACGACGACCCACCGCCGGTGGAGCAACCCGCGGCGCAGTCCAGCCAGACGCCGGCGCCACAACTGGAAGCGGCCTCGGCCGGCGCGCCCGCGGTAGTCTCCGCCTCTCCCGTTCCACTGAATGCGGCGCCGCCCCCTCCACCCCCGCCAGGCCCCCCGCCAGACAATATCACGCCCGGCGGCACCCGCAGCACTAACGCCATCCCGGCCGGGCCCTTGGTCACGCTGGTTGCCTCGGCCCAGGAGGTCGCGGTTGGCTCGACATTCACGGTGCAGATGAATGTAATGAACGTGAAGGATCTGACCTCGGCGCCCACGCGTCTCAAATACGACCCGGCCGTGCTCAAGCTGGTCGAGGTGAAGCAGGGCGGATTCCTAGGCAAGGACATCGACGAGGTCATCTTTTCGCAGGTGCCCTCCAAGCAGGGCGGCGAAACGCTGGTCCAGCTCCAGCGCGTGGCCGGCTCCGTCGGAGTCGCCGGCTCGGGCACCCTGCTGAGCATGAAGTTTCAGGCCTTGGCGGCCGGGACCTCGCCCATCGCGGTGGTTGAATTCACATTGCGGAATTCGAAGCTGCTTGAGATTCACGCCGCCCCGCCGCAGCCGATTTCGGTGGTCGTGAAGTAGGGACCGCGGAGGGAACCGTTGCAGCAGGCAGCGCGAACAGCGATCGTGAAACGCAAGTCCCAGCGCGGGTTGACGCTGATCGAGCTGGTCGTGGCGTTTACCATCCTCATGATCCTCACCATGATGGCCATACCCCTGGCGCGCTACCGCATCCGCCGCGAAAAGGAGCGCGACCTGCGCCTCGCGCTGCGCGAGATGCGGACCGCCATCGACAAGTACAAGGACGCTTGCGATGCCCAGAAGATCGCTTCGACCAAAATCGATTCCTACTGCTATCCCGACAACCTGGATTCGTTGGTCCAGGGCGTCAAACTCGCCAATGACCCCAAAGGCAACAAGCTCCGTTTTCTGCGCCGCATCCCCCGCGACCCCTTCACCAAATCGACCGAGTGGGGCCTGAGAAGCAACCAGGACGATCCGGCGACGCAGGGCTCGGGCGGACAAAACGTCTTCGACGTCTATTCAAAGACCATGGAGAAAGCGCCGGATGGCACGCCGTATGCGGAGTGGTAAATACGCTTTCGGCTTCACGCTCATCGAGCTGATGATCGTCATGGCGATCATCTCGATCCTGCTCGCCATGGCCGTGCCGATGTATCAGAAGTCGGTACTCCGCTCCAAGGAGACCGTGCTGCGCCAGAACCTGTTCACCCTGCGCGTCCAGATCGACGAGTTCACCTACGATAAAGGCAAAGCCCCGCAGTCGCTCCAGGATCTGGTCAGCGAGGGCTATCTGCGCCAGATCCCCACCGACCCCGTCACCGGAGAGGCCGATTGGACCACCGTCATGGAGGACGCCGTCTCCAGCGTCAACCAGACCGAGCCCGGCATCTTCGACGTCCACAGCAAGAGCGACCGGAAATCCCTTGAGGGCAGCCCCTACAACGAGTGGTGACGCCCCCGGCAAGTGCTGCATACCCCGGCCATGCTGAGAAATGCCGCTCTCGCAGCATGCCTCTCAGACGCCTCTCTGCCCCCACCCAACCGCTCCGCTTGTCCGCCGCGCGCCTTATCCGGCCCCGGCAGGGACCGCGCCGTGATTCACCGCACCTTGGGCCCGGCAGTGGTCTCCGAGGCGTAATAGACGAGCACATTGGGATTACTCAGCACCGGAGCGTCGCCCGGCCTGGAATCGCACCCATCGTTCCGAGGAGATCGGAATAATAAGAGAAATTGGCGGAACATGATCCAGGCATTTGCTGTCGCAGGCGGCCATTTTCGGCTGCCAGCCCTACTGTGGCGGCGATCGCGAGAAGCGCGACGGTAACGGGCATCGGGACGAGCCAAGGCCGTTTTGGTTCTGCTGCAACGACCGGCTCAGCGGGCATGGGAGCCGCCGGAAGTTCGATTACCTCGGGCGACGAGGCCGCACGCTACGAAGCCGAGGGAAGATTCGACCGCGTCGCGGAGCTGTTGGAAGCCTTTCTGAAAGTCCGCGAGCGGCACGACGCCCTCGCCCGGCTCGGAGACGCGTACTTGAAGCTGGGGCAATTGGGTGACGCAGAGCGTTGTTACGTCCGGGCAAGCGAAATCGGGCCGCTTACGGACGCCCTCAAGCAGCGCTTGCTACGGGTGCGAGAGCTGGCCGCCCAGCACAAGCCCTAGGTGTTATCAACGTAGAGCGCCGCAACAAGGGCAGCGGGAGAGCTGCCGGAGCAGGCGGCTGGTGATGGCAACGCGGAGCGTGGCGTAGGCCGTGTGTTAAGTGAATTGAGGGAGCGACCGAGGCGGGCGCGATGCGGCCCGGTTCGGGGAGTTGCGTGTACTGTCCCGGCGTCCCCGGATGGCCGGGATTGGATTTCGTCGGATTCCCAAAACGCCCTCCCCAACGCCTGGGCGATGGGGAGGGCGAGGCTTGTACGTGAGTTGTGTGCCTAGAACCGCAGACGCAGCGACAGTGTGATCTGCCGCGGCTCAAACAAGGACATCCCAAGGGTGCCGAAGTTAACGTTAGTGTTCTGACCCACCTTGGTGTTGGTAGATGGATCCGACGACGTCGAAGGGCTCACCCCGTTGTTGATCGCGCTGGGTTGAATGTTGGTCGCATTCAGGAGGTTGGTGGCTTCCGCCAGGAACTCGAGTCGAACCCGTTCCGTGAACTTGAATTGGCGGTTGACCGCCAGGTTCACGTTGTAAAACCCGGGAGTCCGCAGCCACCCCTCGTATCCGGAGGTGGCGCCCCAGGTGTATTGGTCCACCCCGTAGGTGCCATTCGGGAACTGCACCATGGGCTGGCTAAACAGATCCGGATTATACATCAGGTAAGTGTAAGCGGCCGGTGTGATTGTGCGCCCATCCGGAAGCGTAACCGACGTCTTGCCGTCATACCAATGCTGATCAGCTTTAGGCACGTAGGTGGGCTCGCCCGGCACGATGTTGCAGCGTCCGTTCATGGTGGCGCCGCAACTAGGTCCCCAGGGCATTCCGCTCTGCAGGGTCACAACGGAGGCAAGCTGCCAATCGCCGATGATCGCCCGCAGCACGGCGTTGTGAGGATCGAGGGCTTTGCCTTTGCCGGTCGGCAGGAGATAGGACACCACGCCCACAAAGCGGTTTGGCGTATCGTAGCCCAGCAGGCCACGGTCGTTGTTCAGGTTGCGATAGTCCGCGCCGCCATTGTTGGGCGCGGAACCGCCCATTTGCGACTCGGCAAAAGTGGAATTCGAGATACCACCAGTAATACCGGTGTTCTTGGACCAGGTGTAGTTGAGCATGAGCTGCAGGCCGCTCGCCAAGGAGCGTTGCGCGCGGATCTGCAGGGCGTCATAGTTCGAGGAGCCGACCGTGGCAAGGTAGGTCTCGCCGTTCAGCGCCATGTAGGGCTCCTGGGAGTTCATCGCAGAGATGGTTCCGCCACCGCTGAAGCCGATCAACGCGGGCGCGGGATTGGGAATCTGGGCCTGGGCGGGGTCGGTCACACCGTTGGAGGCGACCCAGGCGTTGCGCCAGGCTTGGAGGGTGGTGTTGGAGATGTTAAAGGACCCCGTGACTGGGTAGTTGCGCCAACCGAGGTCATGGCCATGCGATCCGACGTAGCCGGCGGAGACCAGCCACGCGCTGCCAAACCTTCGTTCGAGGAAGAAATTCCACTGATCCATTACGCCATTCAAGTAAGACTGCCGGTTGACCCAGCCGGAGCTGCAGCAGTAATCGGATGGGGCCGACATATTCCCTGTCCCCGGGATAACCTGCGTGTTTTGCGGATCCTCGAAGCGGCCAATCGGTATGCCATTGGTGGCAGTCAGCCCGAAGGGAGTGGTGTTAGCGGCCCCCGAGTAGGGCCCTGTGCCATAAAAATTACCGTTGGCGTTGAAGCCGGTGTTACTGGGAACATAGATCCTGCCGTAACCGGCGCGCATGACGGTGGAATTGCTCAATCGATAGGCTGCGCCGATGCGCGGCGAGATGTTGTTCCACTGCGTGGTCCAAAGATTGCGGCTTAACCCATTCTCACCTGGGAAGACGACCGTCCCCATGGCCGCGAGAGGATTCGGGTTGGCCACGCCGTTCAGCGCGGTGTAATAAGAATTAGGCACCGACAGATCGAACTCCGACATCTGGTTGTACCGTTCCGTAGGCCCCGGCTGCACCTCGTAGCGCAATCCTAGATTGACGGTCAGTTTGTCGTTGACTCTCCAGTCGTTCTGGGTATAAAAGGCGGCGTACTTGGCGGCCAGGGCGGGCTTAGCCGCAGTGCCGCCGGCCAGTAGGTAGCCGGTAGCGCCGGTTAAGGCGGTGGCGGCGTCAATGCCCCTGTTCGAGGGGTTTGGAATCAGCGTGAGGTCATTGTGGCCGTAGATGTCCCCAAACTGGCCCGTGGAGGCGTTATCCTGCCAAATGTCAAGGGCTGGCGTACCGAACTCAATATCGGCCCAATCGCCCAAGTAAACGCGGTACTCGCCGCCGCCCTTCAAGGTCCATTTGCCCAGGATCTTGGTGATGCTGCCGGTGGCGGCGTGATTGAGTTGATGCTCATGCTTGTTATCCCAACCATCGTCACTCAAGTTGGCCCAGTTGGCATTGTTGGTGGCGCCGCCGCCGAAGTCGCCGACCGACGGCGCGTTTCCGGAGAGCGCGATCAAGCTTTGGACGTTGGCGGGCATGCCATAATCCGAGTAGCTAACCGTGCTTGGAGCAGTCGGGAACCCACCCTGGGTGCTGATGCGCGTCACGCCGTAACGCAGGTCGATCACTGTGGTTGGATTCACGGTAACGGTGTAACCCGCAGCGGCATAGGGATTCGAGTCCTTTATGTCGGGTAACCAATTGTAGCCGCCAAACTGACTGCTGGCGCCCCAGTAATTGGGCTGCACAGACGAGCCAAACGACTTGCCCCCGGAGAAATAGATCGAACTCTTGTCCCCGATCCGGTAGTCGCCCCTGAAGGCCAGACTGTTGCGGATGGTCGGGGTGGTCCCGGAAAAGTAATAGTTGTTGTCGCCGAACGCGTCGCTAGGGGTGTGGTTCGGATTTGGATAGCCCGCCAGGAGCTTCTCTCCGTATTGATCGGGGTTCGAAACCACGCCCGCGACGGGGTAAGGCGTGCGCTGGACGATCAGGCTGCTGCCCTGGTAAAACTGCGCGCTCCAGGGATCGAAGAGCACGACGGGCACGGGATTGCCGTTGTTGTCCGCGATTCTCGTTTGGCTGAAGTCCCCAACGCGCTCCAGGGTGGTTGGAACCTTCGTCACAACGTTGTCAGGATCCTTGTGGTCGAGCCGCTCATAGGATCCAAAGAAGAACAGCTTGTTCCTGCCGTTGAACAGCTTCGGGATGATCACCGGGCCGCCGACGTTGCCCCCGTATTCGTTCACGCGGTACTTGCTGCGCTGGATGCCCTGCTCATTGTTGCTAAACCCGTTCGCGTCCAGGTCCTCGTTGCGGAGACGGTAATTGAGCCCACCGTGGAACAGATTGGTTCCGCTCTTCGTAGTCATGGAGATCAGGCCTTGGGCATTGCCGGTGTCCGCCGAGAAGCTGTTGGTTACAACCCGCACCTCCTGGAGCGCGTCGCGATTGGGAACCACCGCGGTCTCATGCCACGCGGCACCCTGCACCGAGACGCCATCCAACTGGATGTCGCTTGTGCCCAGCGCTCCACCGTTGATGCGGATGGCGGACATGGCTTGCCGGTCTGCGAATCCCACGCCCAGCACATGGCTGTTGTACATCTGCGGAGTTGGCACCACGCCGGCCTCCAGGGAGGCATAGTACAGCGGGTTGTTGTTGATGTTGGGCAGATCCTCGATGAGTTTCTGGTCCACGGAACCCTGGACCGTCGAGTTCTCGGTTTGGAGGGCTATGGCGTCGGCCTGCACCTCGACAGCGACGTCCACCCTTCCGGTGACCAGCGTTGCATCCGCGCGGATGGTGGTAGCTGTGCCCATAACGATGCCGGTCTTGCGGTAGGTTTCGAAACCCTTAGCCTTTACCACGAGCGTGTACCGGCCGGCCGGAAGATACGGCACCGTATAATCCCCCGTGTCGTTGCTTGTGGTTTCCGCGGTTACATTAGTTTCCTCGTTTTGAACCGTTACGGACGCTTTCGGAATGACAGCGCCGGACGGGTCTGTAACGGCCCCCGTAATCGCACTGGACTTTACCTGTGCGAAGACGACGCCGCTGATCAGCCACAGACAGGCACAAACGGCGAGTAGCTTGTGTGGTTTTGTCATTAAAGACTCCTAATTTCAAATGCGTCGAAGCTAACCCCTGTGGGCTATGAAGAGACTACTGCGATAAGGGGGCCGGATCAACGTTCCGAATCGTTGACAACAAACGGATGCGACGGTTCAGAACGGTTTCAGGACGCGGACTGGCCTTGTATTGCGACGGCGCGACTGTAAAATATGGTTGGTGCACTTGTTAGCTGTTGGCTTACTGCTCAGCCTGGCGCCGGAGGGCGCGGCGCAGACCGGGAATGACCGCGTCCCACCGGAGATTCGCCTCGCTGCCGAAAGCGCCATGACCGCCGGCCGCCTGCCGGAGGCGGTAGCAGCCCTCAAAAAGGGGTTGGCGATCGACCCGGCGTGGATCGACGGTCTGTGGAAGATCGGGCTGCTTCTATACCAATCCGACCGGTTTGAGGCTGCCGTGCCCTACCTCCAGAAGCTCACCGAGTTGGATCCTTCTAAAGGCGCGGGGTGGGCGTTACTGGGGATGTGCGAGCTCCAAGCCGGACACCCCAGAGAGGCAGTGGAGCACATCGACCGAGCCGACCGTGTCGGCATCTCGGATCAGTATCATTTATGGGAGATAGCCTATGTCGACCGTGGCCTGGCCCAAATCGCATTGGGTAACTTCGGCGAGGCTACCGAGGACCTGCGCAAGATAATGCCGCGCGAGGATCCGGACGAGCGCGCACGCCTGGTCCTCGCACTGGGCTATGCCGCCCTGCACCTACGCTTAGAGCAGTCGCTATCCTCCGAAGAACAGGCCCTGCTAGAGGCGGTCGGGGAGGCCTGCTATCTCAACTACTCCCGGAATCCCTCCGCTGCGGACGGGGCATTCGCGGAGTTGTTTCGCAAGTACCCGCGGTTGCCGCGCTTACATTACGCTTATGGTTCGATTTTGTTGAGCCGAATCGATTACGGCGGGGCCGAACGCGAGTTCCGCGCCGAACTCGCTAACGTTTCGGACAGCTTCCTGGCCCGGCTCGGTCTGGCCTTTGTGGCACTCGAGAACGGGGACGCTCGGGGCGGTCTGCCCTATGCCAAAGAGGCCGTCAGCTTGCAGCCCGACTCGTACCAAACCCATCTGTATTACGGCCGCCTCTTGCTGCAAACCGGCCAAGCCGAAGAAGCGGTCACGGAGTTGGAAGCCGCCCGCCGGATTGCCCCGGACAACCCTGCAATCCGGTTCGTCTTAGCCAATGCCTACCGCACGCTCGGTCGCATTGGCAACGCATCCTTGGAGTTCGCGGAGGGCGAACGCTTGCAGGCCCCCCAAGAACCAACTAAAGCCGAGCGGACCACGCCCAGCGGCCCGATTAACGCTGTTCCGAAGCCTTGACCGGGGTCGCCAGGGAGCTTGTGTCGCTCACCAGATTCAAATCGACTCTTACAGTACGGTCGGCGTCCAACACAATATTCGACCGAACAGCGGGCTGAAAGCCGGCTTTTCGCACCGCCACGGTGTACTTGCCGGGTAATAATCCGGACGCGGTGAATTCGCCGGCGCGGTCCGTCTTGAGTCCAATGGAGTTGTTCGTACCCAGATTGATCACCACGACAAATGCGTCTGAAACCCGTGCTGATGTGCCATCAACAACGGTGCCCTGGATGGCACCCAACCGGTTCCCGTCGCAGGAAGCCGCCAGGAGTGCAAACCCAAGGAGCAGTGTGCAGCCGAGGCGTATCAGGATTGGCACATCGGGATTTCCGTTGTCCAACTCAGGATGCGTATTTGGCGAAGCCATGGAGCTTCAGTATATGCTGCACAATTCAGATTTGGACGTTCGCGACGGTTCTGAGCGGTCGTTCCGCCACCGTTCAAAACGTCCAGTCGGCCTGCCCTGGGCCTCGCTGCTTTGGAATTACCAGCGGCTGACAACGTTTCAACGCCTGGGTTCGGGTCAGTTTCGAGGCGAATTACGGGAACGAACGTCCACACCCCGTGGTAAGATACGGCGTGATGAAAGACGGAAATGCACCTGAGGCGGTGTTTCCGCTGTCACCGGGGGCACTGGACGAAAGTCAGAAGAAAGCGATCCGATGCCAGTTGGCCCGTATCGTCCAGAGTCCTTCTTTTCACGCCACACGGCGCTCGCAGGCATTTCTGACCTTCGTTGTAGAGAGGGCGTTGGAAGGCCGACTCGACATGCTCAAGGAGCGCTGCATAGGCGCGCAGGTCTTCGGGCGTGTCCCGGACTACGACACGAACAACGATGCTGTGGTGCGGATCAGCGCCAACGACCTGCGCAAGAGGCTGGCCCAATACGAAATCACTGCAAACCCAAGCGACGAAGTGCGGATTCTGCTGCCGGCCGGATCCTATTTGCCAGAGTTCCAGTGGTTGAGTGCGCCCAAGACTGGATCGAGTTCTTCTCATCATGGCGCAGAGGCGCCGGCCGGGCCTGCAAGTGGCGCAGTTCCTCCACGCCGGGCCTTTCGAAAGTGGGCCGTCCTCGCCCTGCTGGGCGTGCTGTTGCCAGTTCTGCTTTGGGTCGGGTTCCGGATGACGCGGCCCAAGTCGACTTTGGAACAGTTCTGGCTGCCGGTGCTGCAATCTCCCAATCCGGCAACGATTACCATCGGACAATCGACGGTCTATCTGCTCTCCGAGCGTGTCCACAAAAAGTACGACGGACGAAACAGTCCCGAGGTCGAGGCTGGACCGCACGTATCACAGTACGGCACTGATTCCATACCAGGCATCGACATCATTCCGGTTACGGACATCTACACCCCTGCCGGCGACGCTATTGCGCTCGGCCGTTTAATGGAGATGTTCGCCAAGTTCGGAAAACCGGTTAGGGTTCGATTCAGCACGGAGACTTCTTTTTCGGACCTGCGGGATGCTCCGGCGATCATGCTCGGGTTCAACAATCGATGGAATCGGGAGATCGCTGGTGAGCTACGTTTCAGCTTTGAACGCAGAAACGACACCAAAGTCATGATAGACCGCACTCCGCCCGGCCGGACTTGGACGGTGGACATCGACTCGGCCGGCCATACCATTGTGGACTACGGCTTGATTTCCAGGGTGTTCAACGCGAGAACTGGTCAACTAGTCGTCCAGGCCGGGGGTGTTGCTCCGAACGGAACACGGGCGGCGGGCGAGTTTCTGACAAACAGCGAGGCCTGGAAAGGGTTCATCGAGGGGGTCCCGCGCGATTGGGTCTCAAGAAACCTGCAAATCGTGATTCGGGTTAAGGTGATCAGAAACACACCCAGCACGCCCGAGATTGTCGCCATCCACTGTTGGTAGGGCCGGCCGGTTCTGAACGGGCTCATAGCAGGGCTTGCCCCAAGTTCGTAATCGTTTGGAACGGCGCTATCCAGAATCTGTGCCCGCATACTGATAACAGGCGCTCGAGATCAGCAGTCGGCGCATCGAGCCGCAGGCCGTGTTGCTACGGGCCCGCTTCGCGGTGAAACTGGCGGGCGAAGCGAATCCGCGGCGCGCATTGTCTCGGCGCTGACCCGCGTGGCAAACAGGCTCGGCTGTTCTTTAATACGGTTCTCCATCTCGCCGCGCGCGCAGTACAGATCCTCGTACAAGGCCCGCGCCGGCCACTGCTCCGCGCTCAGATTGGTCACCACGAAGCGCGGATTGTCCTGGCCCTCGATCTGCTCGGTCCTGGCCACCACGTGCCGCGCCCGGCTCCAACTGCCGGTCGTGGTCCGATAGAGAAACTCGGTGCAGACCCGCGCCGCCTCGGCCATCCGCGGATCGATCATCGCGCGCAGCCGGTCGTTGCGCGCAAAGCCCAACACATAGTGCGCGTAGTTACCCGTCCGTCTCGATTGCTCTGAGCGGGTGTGCTTTGCTTAGCGCGGGGAAAGTCGCACCACCCACACGTCTTCCGGCCCGATCAGCGCCGCAAGTCGCACGTCCCCCTCCCTGCCGGAGACCTGGACAGGCTGACCCGTAACGAGATCAACTCCGCGGTAGGAGTGTCCCTTCAACCGCAAGGCAATCGAGGGCTCCACGGGCTGCTTGGAGTGGTTGAAGACAAACAACAGGATGTCCGCGCCACTTTCGAGGTAGCGGACCTCGGGCTCGGCCCCGGTGACGCGCACCGGCGAATCGACACCCGCCCACCGCAGCAGCGCCGAGTAGAACCGCACGGCGGCCGGATCGCGGCGGCTTTCATACGCGGCGCCCACATACGAGCCCAGCATCAACGTCCGGCCTGTGCCGAAGGTCGACACTACCGCCGCCGGTTCACCGGAGGGGAAGGTTGCCACGACATGGGCCTGCGGCGTCAACGGCTCGAGTGTTTCCTCAAACCAACGCGCCGGCAGCGCATTCCCCGGCGCCAGCCCGGGAATCTCGTCGCTGGTCCACTGCAGGATCGTACGCCCCGCCTCCGCGGTCTGAACCGCCGTCTCACGGCATCCCATCACTTCGTGCAGGCCCATGCCGGGAATCGTCGGAGAAGACGATCCCTTTTCGTTGCTCCATCCCAACCGCGCTTCCGCCACAAGATGGCCGCCGTCTCTCACATACGCCGCGAGTTGGGCGGCGGAGGTAGACGGAATCATCAGTGGATAGGGCAACAACACCAGCCTGTACTGCCGCAGCAGCTCTGGCGACAGATGGCTGATGTGGATGAAGTCAAGCGCCACGTTGGTTGGGAACAGCGCGCGGTAAATCCCCATCATGGAGTCGCGCTCGATGCCGTTTACCTCACCCTCCGGGCCGCCGTAGGCCGCCTCGCGTTGGCGTCCACCGATGAAATACGACAGCGGGTTGTAAATAATCGCCACCTCCGCCCGCGGCGGGCGAGCGGCGATGAACAACTGTTGGTCCCGATTCACAATGTCGGCGATCGCGCCGGCTACCCGGCTACGCTCTGTCAACGTGCCATCGAGCTGGATCATGCCGAATCCGCCTGATTCATAGCCCGTGCTCATTGGATACCAGGCATAGTAATTGATCGCTTTCGCCCCGCGCGACAATGCGCTCCAGGTCCAGATGCGCAGGTCCCGCGGCGTCACCGTGGGCGAAACGTTCATGGCGATGGTGCCGAAACCGGCCTGCATTTCGCCGATCCAGAAGCCCCGTCCGCCATCGCCAAACCCAAACGACCGCGTGAAGTCGAGCAGCGCCCCGCGGAACTCGTATTCCCGGTCCACGAACGCAGAGTGCTTCGGGTAGAACGACGTTCCGTAGTAGTCCACCTGCGCGGTCATGGTCCAGTCGTCGGACTGCCCTTCCCACCACAGCGGCGAGCTGAATAGACCGATCCCGGCCGCATGGGCAGTCGCCACCGCGTGCGGGTCCACTTGTTTTACTGCCGCATAACGGTCCTGCAGATCCTCGCCGAGTTTGTCGGCGATGAATTGTTTCCAGTCGATGAAGTCCGTATAAGAGAGAATCGTGCTCAGCCGGTTGGGCTGCACCTCGTCCCAGTCCGTAAAACCCCGATACCAGGCTTCGTTCAGTGCGTCGAGAGTGCCGTATTTTTTCCCCAACCACGCGCGGAATCGCGCCACGGAGTTTTTGCAGAAACAGAACTCAGGATGATCGATGAAGGTTGGAGTCGCCCAATTGATGACGTGCGGTTCACTCCACAAATCCCAACCGAGGAAGGCTGGGCTCTTGCTGACCCGTTGCGCCAGTGCCGTGTAGAACTTCAGCTCCAATTCCCGCACGCCCGGGTGGTCGCGGCAGTAACCGGGCGACGATTCCGGGTGAATCGCAGCTCCGTTGGAAGAAACGAACAACGAATCCGGGTACTTCTTCCCGACCCAGGCGGGGGCAGAATCCATGTACACCTGCACGATGACTTTGAGTCCCTGCTCTTCGGCCAGCTTCAAAATAACATCGATCGTCTCGAACCGATAGTTTCCTTCCTCCGGTTCTCCGCTGGACCAATCGATCCAGCAACGCACCGAGTTGAAGCCCAACTTGCGAATCTGCGCCAGGTCCTGGCGCCAGACTGCGACTTTAGATAGCGGATCCCGCTCCAGCATCGGCGCGCGCGCCTTCCCACCGCCATACCAAACCGACATCGGGAAGAAGTCTTCCGCCTGCCTCTGTTGCGCAGGTGCACCAACCGAGGCGAGGAAAACAACCCACAGTAGAGTCATATTGCAGAAACGTGGCATGATAATTTGTCCGTGTTCTTCAAGTGTTGGTAAGGTCGAGGACGATCTCGCACCGGCCGCCTCTCATCATAGACAACACGTACTTCAGCCGACGGCCGTCTGCCATCAGCATAAGCCGCCCGAACGAAAGCAAGGAGCTCGCTGGCGCTGCCGCGATCGGTTCGCGCAGGAAAGACTGCGGCTCGGTGTGTCAGCCGATGGCGGCTGGGTGTATGCTAACCAGAAAGCGAGGGTCGATGGACAACTCAAAGAGTGAATGTGACGCCAGGTCAAATCAGCCCGGTCAATATGTCATCTCTTGTGCAATCAGCTCGCCGCTTCCTATTCTGAGCGGCCGCCGCGGCCGGAGCGGGGCGCTTCGGTACTCCGCTATCACTATCAGGCGGACATTCCTATTCCTGTTCTTATATATGTCGGGCTTCGGAGCCGACTGGCTGATCGTCGCACCGAAAGAGCGGGCCAGCGTGCACAAGTCCGCCAATGGCCGCGAAATCACGATGACCAACGGACTTATACGGCGCGTGTGGAGGCTGGATCCCGATGCTGCCACCGTAGCTTTCGACAACCTTATGACCGGGGCATCGTTGATCCGCGGCGTGAAGCCCGAGGCGGAGTTGGAGGTGGATGGCCGGTCATACGAAATTGGCGGACTTGCCGGGCAGGAGGAATGGGCGTATCTCCGTACCGAGTGGCTCGATCGGATGAAGCCGATTCCATCTGCGTTCCATTACACCCGCATGGAATCCGGCGCGACGGAACAACGCTTTCCCTGGAAAAGAGCCACTTACTCGGGCCGGCAGCCATGGCCTCCACCGGGCGTGTCCATGACTCTTCATTTCGAGCAAGACAAATTGCCGGGCGTTGGAGTCGCCGTCCACTATGAGATGTACGACGGTTTGCCTGTGATCTCAAAATGGCTTACGATTAGCAACCAATCCGGGCAACCTATCCGGCTGACCCGGTTCGTGAGCGAAATCCTGGCGGTGGTTGAATCTGAGTCCCTCGTCGACAACACCGCGCACTGGCGAAAGGGACCCTTGCAGGTTGACAGCGACTACTCCTTCCTAGCTACCCGCACCGGGCCGGAACAGAACGAAATCGCGCATTGGGAGCCTGACCCGAACTACACGACGCAGGTGAACTACACCCTGCAGACGCCGGCTCTGCTGCGCTGCTACCCGCCACTCGGTCCGGATGCAATCATCGCGCCCGGCACTACATTCGAAACCTTCAGGATCTTCGAACTGGTTCACGACAGCACGGACCGTGAGCGCCGCGGATTGGCGCAGCGCCGCATGTATCGGACCCTCGCGCCCTGGTCGCAGGAAAACCCGATCCTGATGCACGTCCGGCGCGCCGAGCCCGCGGCCGTCAAGCTGGCTATCGATCAATGTGCGGACGTTGGATTCGAGATGGTCATCATGACCTTCGGCAGCGGGTTCGATATCGAGAAGGAGGATCCCGCTTACCTGGCCGAGATCAAAGCGTTGGTTGACTACGGCCGATCCAAAGGTGTGGCTTTGGGCGGATACTCGCTGCTGGCGAGCCGACAGATTAGTACGGAAGATGATGTGGTTAACCCGAAGCCGATCTTCGAACACTCGCCGTGTCTCGGAAGTCGCTGGGGCACCGAGTATTTCCGCAAGCTGAGAAAGTTCATTGAAGCTACCGGGCTAGGGGTGCTGGAACACGACGGCTCCTATCCCGGTGATACCTGCGCATCTACTGTCCACCCGGGACATCACGGTCTCGAGGACTCACAGTGGACGCAGTGGAAGACGATTTCAGACTTTTACGCCTGGTGCCGCTCGCGTGCTGTCTACCTCAACGTACCCGACTGGTACTTCCTGGAAGGCGCCAACAAATCCGGCATGGGTTATCGCGAGACAAACTGGTCGCTGCCGCGCGAAAGGCAGATTATTTTGGCGCGCCAGAATATCTACGACGGCACCTGGGATAAGACCCCGAGCATGGGTTGGATGTTCGTGCCGCTGGTTCAATACCAAGGCGGGGGCGCGGCCGCCACACTGGAACCTCTGAGAGAGCATTTGGACTATTACGAGCGGCACCTGATTCTGAATCTCACGGCGGGCGTTCAGGCGTGCTATCGTGGGCCGCGCCTGTATGATTCGGATGAGACTCGTGCCGTTGTAAAGCGCTGGGTACAGTTCTATAAGCTGCATCGGGCCATATTGGAGTCCGATATCATCCACATCCGCCGGCCCGACGGCCGGGACTATGACGCCATTCTGCACGTCAATCCCACGCTCCGGGAGAGGGGCCTTGCAGTCGTCCACAATCCGCTCGACACAGCGATTACCCGGACTATCCGCTTGCCTCTTTACTACGCCGGGCTCACCACGACGGCATCCATCCGGATAAACGGCGGTCCTGCGCGCAAGGTGCCGATTAGCCGCGACTATGGGGCCGAGCTGAACGTCGCAATTCCAGCCGCAGGCGTGACCTGGCTGACAATCGAATGATGTGCACGGAAATGACTGGGGATGCCAGCCGCTCATTCGTGCTAAAGGGCTGTTTCGGGATGCGGATTCGCAATCGATCAGGATCGAATCTCCGTCTGCACATGGCACCGCGGGGGCGGGTGCGTGCGCGCGGGCAGCCGCAGCGGTCTGCGGCATGGACCGCTTCGGAGAAGATGCGTAACGGACACTGGAACAACGCCTGGCGCAACTCGTGGCACAAACTGGACGGCCTCCCCAACTGCAAACCGCAGCGGAGCGCCCTGGTTGCTACCGCTTCGAAACGCCCTGGATCGATCGGGAGCGGACCAGACACTGGCGCGACAGGTATTGAACAAACTCATGTACGGCGAGTGCTTCCTCATCGTGCTCACGCGTCCGGGCTTGAAGAGCGCGGCGCGGCGCGACTACTTCCAAGCGGATGGCCAGATCCTGCTGCTGGGCGGCTGGAATCATATTGAGATGAAACTCGCGGGCCTGCACGCGGCTTCTTACCAACGACAGTTTGCGCTTGACCGGATGCGCCGATTTACCCTCGCTATCAGCCGCGGAGTGCTTCCGTGCGCTCTGCGCTCGGGTGGACCAGAAGCTGAGCGATAGAAACAATCTGTTCGTGACGGTCGGCCTCGCCATCCGCAACCAGGACTGTTATCCCGGTGCACTGCAGAACGGTTGGGGCCCCATCTTCAAGGGGTAGGTCTTCACTACACGCGCTTCCACCTCAGCAGCGCCAACCGGCACATAGCGCTTCGCTGAAAACAAATCAGCTCCGTTTAGTTAGTCGCGCTCCCCCTCCCGAAACGCGCCCGGAAGATAGCCGCGGCACGATCATTGCTGCGGAAGTTAGGCTAGAGTGAGCAAGAGAAGCACGCATGCCGAGCGAGGAGCCAGCGCGGGTCAGCGAATTCGGGCCGTTCCGCTACGACCCGGCGCAACGGCTGCTGTTCCGCGGCGGCCAGGTGGTGGCGCTGGCGCCCAAGGCCATGGACACGCTGCATGTGCTGGTGGAGCGCCGCGGGCAGATCGTCGAAAAGGCCGAGCTGATGCGGCTGGTGTGGCCCGATTGCACGGTGGAAGAGGTCGGGCTGGCGCGCAACATCTCGCTGCTGCGCAAGGCCCTGGGTGACGACCACGAGCAGTTCATCGCAACCATCCCGAAGCGCGGGTACCGGTTTGTAGCTGAGGCGCCGCCGCCGGAGCAGCCGCCGCAGACCATCGCTGCGCCACGGCGGGCGAGGCGGGGCTGGCTGTGGTTTTTGCTCATCCTGACACTCGCCCTGGCAGGCAGCGGAGGAGTGATTTACTGGCAGTTTTATCACATGTCGCGGTACCTGCCGCAAGGGGATTGGATCGTGGACCTGGCGGTGCTGCCGGTCGAGTGCCTGAGTCCGGAACTGGAGCGGGCGGCGTTCTGCCGCGGATTCACGGACGTGCTGACGGGAGAGATGGCGAAGCTGAACGGGGTCCACGTGATTGCCCCGAGCACGGTGCAGCGGTACGAACAATTCAATATCCTGGCGCCGATGATGGCGCGGATGCTGTGGCTCGACGGGACCATCGAGGGGACGGCGCAGGTGCTGGGCCCGCGCCTGAGAATCAGCCTGCGGCTGAAGGACGTGAACTCGGGCAAGGTCATTTGGGCCGAGAACTATGACCGGGAGGCCGCGGAGTTGGGGCAGGCGCAGATCGATGTGGCGCGGTTGGCGGCCGGGCAACTCCATGCGCGACTGTTCCCCCGAACGCCGTCCCATCCGGCGAGCCGTTGATTATTCGCAACAAAGCGGTAGCACCCTATAGGCCTTGCCGTCTTGCAACGCGCGCGGGCCGCCTGTAGCGGCTGCGGTTCGCTTCGCGCCCGCCGCCGGCCTCCCCCGGCCGAGCCTTCCGCCGGGCGCGCCTGAACGGTTTGAGGCGCTTCTGCTGGCCGGAAAACCGCGAAATTGCGAGTCGCCGCGGCCCGCCCGCTACAATGGAAGCAAGGCCGCGCCTCGAACTGGAACCCAATTGAAAATCGGATTTGTCAGCCTGGGCTGTCCCAAAAACCTGGTGGATAGCGAAGTCATGATGGGCCAGTTGGCCGCCCGCGGCCACCA
>Ga0182027_10005078_pt1 | contig 20138 bp, 20 predicted proteins | sample 712E1DmetaG_FD_121300 | JGI IMG/M metagenome (GOLD analysis project Ga0182027, IMG submission 121300) | Permafrost microbial communities from Stordalen Mire, Sweden - 712E1D metaG (Illumina Assembly) | ecosystem: Environmental > Terrestrial > Soil > Wetlands > Permafrost | place: Sweden...
AGACAACTTTCTTCTTCTTCTCCCCTCCCCGCTTGTTGGGGAGGGTCGCGAAGCACGCCGGAGGCGACGGGGGTGGGGGATCATTCCTCGCCCGAACGAAGACAACAACCTTGCGCTGTAATATTAATGGAGGCTGGCTTTCTAAAGTATCTCACGCAAAGTCGCAAAGATTTCTTTTCTTGGCGTACGCCTGCCCTTTGTTCGCCTGCCCTTGTGTTCTTCAAGGGTTGAGGGTCGCGCGCTTCGCGTTGAAAAAATGACAAAGCATGGTTCGCCTGGGCTTTGAGAAGACCGTATAGACGATGATATGGTTTTCTCAAGAAAGGTCAAGGCCTTCTCAAAGTCAAAACTCATCCGCGAATTCCCGCTAATCTTCACGAATTTAAAAAAGAATTCGCGCCAATTCTCGGAGATTAGCGGACAAAAATGGACTTTGAGAAGACCGTATAGGTATAGACGATGAAAATCTGGCTTCTCATAAAATAAGAACACAGATATAATACATTGTAAAAATTGATATTCATCCAAAGGAGAGTTATCTATGACTCATATCACCACCAGTTTGTGCGTACGCGACCGCGGCTGCATCGAAGTCTGCCCGGTGGAATGTATGATCGCCGGCGCGCCCGTGAACGAATGGCCGTGGATTTACATTGATCCGGATACCTGTATCGATTGCGGCGCATGTATTCCTGAATGTCCCTTTGCCGCCATTTTCCCCGAAGATGAAGTTCCGTCGGCGTATACCGCCAAGGGCGGCGAGTATATCAGCAAGGTGGGTCTCACCGGTCATTACGAAGGCACGAATCATTTCGGCAATAAGGTTTCGCTGGACACTGCGAAACAATTGAAGCCCGGCGAAGTGGTTGATTTGACGCAGGATATCAAACCCAACTATGATTTCTTCAAAGGCGGGCCTGGTTACGGCGCCAAGGATCAAGACAAAGGCCTGTAAGCTCACACTCAATTGGAATGCCAGGTCTGAGATGACCTGGCTTTTTTTACGCTCGTCGGATTTTTAGGTGAACCCATGCTTTTCCGTTTTCCCCATCGAATAATGCGTTTGGCCCTGGCAGTGGTATTGCTTTCCCTCTCGGCCTGCATCGTCAGGACTCAAACGTTGACTTCGGCAACTGCCGCGGCCACTGAAGCGTTGCCCATCCAAACCTGGACAGCCGTCCCTCAAAGCGGAGCCACGGCCACGAACGCCTCGCCATCGAATACCCCAATCGCTGCGTTGACGATGACGCCTGCATCCGTCACGATCAGCGCCGTCAACGGGAATTTGTATATTCGGCGCGGCTCCGGCTCGGAATTCAATCCGATCGCCACGTTATTACAGGGTCAAACGGCAACTGCTGCGGGCCGCGATATTTTAAACCAATGGCTTTACATCCCGATCCCCTCGCAGCCGGGAAAATTCGGCTGGGTCTCCACGTTAACCATCTATTCCTCGGTGGGCGGGCGCACGATGGATCTGCCGGTGGTGGACAGCCCCCTGGCCGTTCCGGCTTTTATAGAAAATTGCAGTCTCAATAATATGATCATTCAGCCGCTGGGCGTGATCGTTCCACCCGGCAGTCAATTCCCCGATAACATTATCCAGTTTGATCCCGGCGAGTACACGATCCGGAATTACGACCTGCCGAAGAACCCCGAAGTGGTAATCATCGAACTGGTGGAAGGTGAAACGTATCCGCTTACCGCCGATGGGACCGTTGCTCATCATAAATGCGCGCAAGGGTAGTGAAGCATTCAACACGGAGAACACAGAGCGCACAGAGTTTTTTTATTTTTCCCCGCCTGCACTGGGCCGCAGGCACATGTGTGAACTTCGCGACGTGTACTTGGCGTTCTTCCAAGCAAGCACGCAAAGCGCTTGTGATCTCTGCGTTGGGGTACGTATTTTCAGCATACTCTCCTTCCTTCTTAGGGAAGGGGTCGGGGGTTAGGTCCGGGTTAGGGGGTGATGGCCGCTTTCAAAAGTTGAACTCCAATATCTCTTGCGAGGGCAGGAGAATTTTCCTCCAATAGAACGACCGCCACAAGCGGCGTTCCATTCCAGTTGGGTAATGTCCCTTCCAGATACCACGTCGAAAAATCTGCGCCTATGTTTCCGGCACCGGCCCATTCCCAGAAGGGCTGGTTCTGGATCGCCAGTTCGTTCGCAATGCGATCTGCCGTAGCTGTATCGAGGGCTTGTATGGATTGACCCAAAGCGGGCAGGATGACCCAGCCCTGCTGCGACGTGTTGACGGCTAGGACGATGCGCGGCGCGGTGCGCAGACCGTGAGCGCTCAATGTCCCCTCTGCAACAATCATCTGCAGGGGACTGATCCGCAAATTCTTTAATTCGCCGGACTGCATGGCCCCGGCCACCGGCAGGCGGATTTGCGGCGGCGTATAAAATCCTAGGTTTTCAAACAAAGCTATCACTTGTTGTGCCGTTTTCAGGCCATAAGCAAAAGGTTGAAGCGCGGAGCCGGACGCATACATGCCCTGCGCGGCGCGGTTCACCAGCGGAGTGTTTTGATCCTGGGCCAGCGAGGCGCCGATCTCATCCAATTTATTGGGATTATAGGTGGGATGAGAGGCCATCACCAGGATTTCGCCGGTCTGCGCGTTCATAAGGATCACCGCGCCTTTATGATCCCCCAGGGATTGATCGGCCCGCTTTTGTAATTCGAGGTCGAGGCTCAGTCTCACGTCCAGCCCCGCAGGGGGCGTGCCATACAGAAGATGATCCCACCAGATCAAGCTGGCCGGATTGCCTTGCAGGCCGCGCAAGGTTTTATCGAGGCTGGCTTCGAGACCGGCCTGGCCATAGGTGGGATGGATGTATCCGGTAACGGGCGCGAGATCTGGATAAAGGTAAACACGGTGATAGGCGCTGCTTTGACCCTCGGTCACATCAATTGGCTGGTTGTTGCGGTCCAGGATGGCGCCGCGCGGCACATAGCGATCCGAGATGGCGAGGCGGGGATTATCGGTACGGTTTAATAGATCCGGGCCGCGCAAGACCGCCCACCATGAATTGGCAAACAGGGTGGCGATGATCCCCACTCCCAACACACCCATCACGAAATAATAGGAACCCGGTGCGGTTAATAAGGCGGGCATTTCATCCGGTTGGCTGCTGATCATCAGCAGCAGCCCGATGGCAATGAAGGCGGTTAACAGCGAGGAGCCGCCATAGGATACAAAGGGCAGGGTAACCCCGGTTAGCGGCACGAGGCGCAGGTTGCCGTCAATGATCAACAGGGTCTGGATGCCGAGATAGGCGCACAGACCGGCGGCCAGGATGCGGCGAAATTGATCCGGCGCGCGGAAGGCGATGCGCAGTCCGCGCGCGAGGATCAGGCAGAATACGATGATCAGGGCGGTGGTGCCCAATAAGCCGGTTTCTTCAGCGACGGCGGTAAAGATAAAATCCGAATGTGCCACCGGGACCAGGGCCGGACTGCCCAAGCCGGGGCCGCGCCCGATCATGCCGCCGTTGGCAATGGCCAGCAAGGATTGAACGATCTGGTAGGAATGGCCGCTGGGGTCCGCCCACGGGTCGAGCCAGGCCCCAATCCGCTCGTGCACTACATCCACGAAGAAATAGCCGACGACTCCCGCCAAGGCAAGCATCAAGGCCGTGGCCAGCAAAACACGCCGTTTGCCGGTTGCCATGTAAAGGATGACCGTATAGATCAAAACAAAGATGGAGGCCGTGCCCAGGTCGCGTTGTACCAACAAGAGCAGGAGCGCGATACCGGTGACAAAGATCGTAGGGAAGAGCAGGGGAAAGAATCTCTGCCGGATCAACAGGCGGTCGCCCAAATACGCGGAGAGATATACCACGAGCAAGAGCTTGAGCGGTTCGGAGGGTTGGAGATAAACGCCGCAGCATCCAAGCCAAAGACGCGGCCCATAACCTTCCGGGTTGGTGCCGAGCAAGAGGGTCAGCCCGGTAATGATGAGTCCGCCAGTGAGGAGTATATATTTATAGCGCCGCAGGGGGGCTAGATCGGACGGGAGGTAATACAGGATGGCTGCCAAAGCCGCCAGGCTGACGGTCAGCCAGATCGCCTGCCGGATCCCGTAGGCCGGATCAAGCCGCCAGATGGTTAATATTCCCCAGCCGCTCAGGAGCGAGGCCAGCGGCAGGAGCAAGGGATCACGATCCGGGAGTTGTTTGCGTGTGAAGCGGTCAGCCAGGAAGAAAAGCGCGGCCCAAATCGCATAACCGATCCACTGCGACCAACGATAGGAAACATTCCAAGTCTGCTCCCTGACCGCCGGCGAAAGGGTCAGGATGACGGAATCGAGGAAAAGAAAAAGAGCCGCCAAAAGGAGCAGGCGGCTTTGACGTTGGTCAATGGAAGAAGCGGACCGACCTATACGGAAGAACTCAAATATATTTCTTGACAAGTAAATCCAGTTTTTGCCGGGTGTCTTTCGAAATGCTCTCGCGTTTGGTGATGATGGCATTCGCCAGGGCGCGGCTGCATTCGCAATCGCGCTCGGGCTTCAGGTTGCGCACAAGCTGGCGGATGGCTGCCTGTGCAATTTTCGTATTCTTGTTCAAAGTTTGAATAACCATGTCAACGGTCACCGGCGTCTCGCTGAGATGCCAGACATCATAATCGGTGACATGCGCCATCACAGCGTAGCACATTTCCGCTTCGCGCGCCAGGAAGGCTTCCGGCGCGGCCGTCATGCCGATGATGGACATGCCCCAGGCGCGATAGGTGTTCGATTCCGCTTTGGTGGAGAAGCGCGGACCTTCGATGGTGATGAAAGTACCGCCCGAATGCACGGCTGCATTTGTGGCGCGCACCGCTTCTTCGAGTTGCTTCGAGAGATCGGGGCAAAACGGATCGGCCACGCCGACATGCTCGGCCAAGCCTTCCCCAAAGAAGGTGTGCGCCCGGTTTTTGGTGTTGTCGAAAAGCTGGTCGGGGATCACGATATGACCCGGCTCATAATCCTGGCGCAGGGAACCGCAGGCGCTGATGCTGACGATGCGCTCGACGCCCAGCGATTTAAGCGCATAGATATTGGCGCGATAAGGAACTTCGCCGGGCATGATGCGGTGGCCGACCCCATGCCGGGCCAGAAAGGCCACGCGTTGGCCGTCCAGTACACCGATCACGACCGGCGCGCTGGGCCGGCCGAACGGCGTCTCAAGGCTGCATTCCATGGCCCCTTCGAGGCCTTCCATATTGTACAGGCCTGAACCGCCTATGATCGCAAGCTTGATCGCATCTTCCATAATGTATTGAGCCTCAACTTCATGGTTCCGGTGAACCGGGCATCGTGTCGTTCATGATGACGGTCACTTTGGTTTTTCCGCATTGAATTTCATCGTCCGAGGTCAGAACGGTCGGCAGGCTGAGTTTTTCCCTATTCAACTTTGTTCCGTTGGTGGAGTTCAGATCCTCGAGCCACCATTGATTGTGATGATAACTCAATTTTGCGTGCTGGGCGGAAGCAGTTTCATCGTTGATCGGAATATCGCAGGCCGGGTTCCTTCCGAGAATGATCTCAGGCTTGGAAAAGGTTTTGGAAACCACGACACGGTTCCGCGCGCGCACCTCGAGCCGGATGGCCGGGAAGACGCGCAGCGAGGCTTTACGCCCTTCCTGCTTCAAATCCTGCCATATCATCCACAAGGCCAGGCCGAGAAAAATGTAAACGGCGGCGGCCATCAAAATGCGAAACGCCAGAACCACAACCCCGCTCATTCCTTTTTCTTTTTCTTGGTGGTCGGCGCGGTGATCAGAATGGCCGTTGGCCGGTCGGCATCGCTTGAATCGAAGAACGGCGATACCATGGCTATATCCGAGCGCGGCGGGGGATTATCCTGTCCAAAGATCAGCATCACCCCGGCCAGCGAGATCACATCTCCCGGGTAGAGTACGCCCTGGCTGGCGCGGCGTCCATTGATGAATGTGCCGCCGGTCGAATTCAAATCAAAGACTACATAGCGGCCCTTGATGGCGCGCAGTTGGGCGTGATTGCGGGAAACACGCGGGTCATCAATCACGAGGCCGTTATCCAGCCGGCGGCCAATATTGACAACCGGCGCGCCGAGCGCAAATACTTTGACACCTTCGACGATCAGAAAGGCATTTTCGGGGATGGTGTTATCTTCAATGATTTTTTCTTCTGAGACTGGAGGTGTATTTTGGGTATCTTCCATGGTTTTTGAGGCCTGATGTGAAGCCAAAAGGTTGATCAGATCGGCCGGCAGGCCTGCATCGGTGGTAAGGGTGATCACGGGTGGAAATTCAAACTTCAAGCCGGCATCTTTGGCCGTACTTTTGATGATCTCGGTGAGCGTTCCCAACAAGCCGGGTTCCTGCCAGTGCCTGGAAGTGGCAGGCGCGACCACCAGCGTATAAACGTTGGGCGCAAAGCGGGTTCCATCGGGTGCAGTGGCTGTGCCGTCCCGGATGGCCGCCGCGAGTTTTTGAACGATCAATTCTTCCATATTCCTGCCGGTCAAGGCGCCCGCCAGTTGGTCCTCGATCAGGGACTTTAAACGCGCTTCAATACCTTCGAGATTCATTTTCGACTCTCTTCTTCATTACCCACGATTATAGAGGCGATGGAATTTTTATGCAAGATGAATAATGAGGATTTATATGGTTTTGTCAGATTCAGGGGAGGGAGAATCTTTTAGGGGTAGGTATTTTCAAAATAACTACTCTTGTGAGCATACTCCCCCTTCCTTCTTAGGGAAGGGGTTGGGGGTTAGGTCTGGGTTAGGGAAGGGGTCGGGGGTTAGGTCTGGGTTAGGTCTCATTAGGCGAAGAATTCCACGATCACAAGCCGGTTTTCAAAATACCTACCCTTATGAGGAGGGGGAATGGGGAATAGTGAATAGTGAATGGGTCATGGTTCGTGGATCATGGTTAATGGGGGATGGTTTTCTAAAGAATCTCACGCAAAGGCGCAAAGGGAATGGTAATTGGGGGAATCGTTATTCGGGAGTCGGGAATAGGAATTGTGAATGGGGTAATGTCTTTCTCAGATTTGAAAATGAACCGCGAAGAACGCGAAGATTTATTTTTCTTAGCGAGCTTGGCGTCTTGGCGTGAAAAAGGCTGTGCTCGCGCAACCCTCAAAGAACAAGGGCAGGCGGCGTAGAGAACGCAAAGATTTCTTTTTCTTGGCGTACTTCGCGCTCTTCGCGTTGAAAAAATGACAAACTTTTGTTAGGTTTTGTTAAGCAATGAGCCGCAGTTGGGACAGGTCATTTCGCCCGGCTGGACAACAAAGCCGCAGTTGGAACAGGTGCTTGGCTGCGATTTGCCCAGCGGCGCGCCGCAGGCAATGCAGGCACCTTCTCCGACCGGGTTGGCCGTGCCGCAATACTCACACGCCACGCGGTTCAATCGCTCCGAGAGTTGATGGCTTGCGCCGGCCGCCTGGACGGCCTGGGCGATGATATTCCAAACATGTTCATGCAGCTGAAGGTTTTCCACATCCTGTGCCAGGTCATCCAGGCGTCCGATCAAGCTGAACGGATTCTGCAAGGCCGCCATCACGGTCCAGCCCAGCGAGGTGGCCGTGCCCATCCATTCCTGCTGTCCAAGCTGGATCATGATACCGTCGGCCACTTTTTGGATGGAAACCGTCAGCGCGGTCTGGCCTCCGGAGGCCGCGCCCGGCCGGGTTCCGATCTGCACCGCCAGGTGATCGGCCTGCCCGAGGATTTGGGCGCGTAAATTGCCGCGGTTGAATTCGGCCAGGAGGGCCTGGGCTGCATCGGATGGATTTAGATCGCCGTGATAAATTTGCCGTTCCATATTTTAGATTATAATCTCGAAACGAATTCTCTTTCAGGTAGTGTTTTGAAATCCAAATTTCAACATGTCATTCTGAGCCGCGTAGCGGCGAAGAATCTCGGAATAACATACAAACTCAGGTAATATAACGAAATGAATCAGTTTTGGTTTCGACTCTCAGTGGGGGTTGTGATCCTCGCGTCCGTTTTTGGTCTGGCGCTGATGATCCCGACAGCAGTTCCCGTGCGCGCCCAGGATGCCTCCACGCCGACCGTTGCCGTAAGTTCACAAGGCGCTTATATTACCAATACTTATACCACCGAGCCGTTCGTCAATGTGCGCGCCGGTCCAAGTTCGGTTTATTATGGCAGCCCGATCGGGCAAATTGCGGTTGGGGCAAAGGCTGCCGCCCTGGCGATCACCGCCGGCCACGATTGGATTGAAATCTCTTTTCCTTCTGGGCCGAATGGGGTGGGGTGGGTGTACGCGCCCTTTGTGACATTAACCGGTTCCCCGCCGATCATCGAGCCGCCGCCCACGTTTACACCGTTCGCGGTCGCGACGATTGATCCTGCGCTGGTTGCCACGCTGATTCCCAAGCCGACACAAACGCGTCTGCCGACCTTCACGCCGCCTGCGCCGCTATCCATCCCCACATTTTCCGATGCGCAAGCCCCGGATTCAACAAACTTTCCTTATGGGTTGGTGATCATCGGTTTGGGCCTGATCGGCGTGCTGGGTCTGGTGGTTTCGGTTGTGAGCCGTAAGTAATGCGTCCGCGTAAGCTGATCGTCTTTGGTGTTCTCCTTTTAGCGTTCCTTTTGTTCGTAGGATTGAATATGTACGCGCCGGTATTTGTTTACGCACAACAATCCACCGGCTCGATCCCGACTGTTACCGGTACGCCCTCCGGTCCAGTGGTGACGGTTTATACGAACTTCGATCAGGTGGATGTATATGCCGGGCCAAGCAGTTACAACTATCCGGCTGTGGGCGTCATGCTGGCTGGCGAACAGGCTCCCGCGCTGGGGCGCGCCGAAGGGCTGGACTGGATCGAGATCCGTTACCTGGGCATCCCCAATTCGGTCGCATGGATCTATGCGCCTTATGTATCCCTGACGAGCGGGGCCAGCCTGCCGAATATTCCGTTCCCCGATACGCCGACACCGGCCTCCACGCCAACGATTAATCCCACCCTGGTTGCGGCCTTGATCCCGGCCGTCACCGCCACGCGTCTCGCCACCTTCACTCCTGCGGTAGCGGTGGCGCTGCCCGTTTTCGTGGACGAAACGCGCCGCCCAAGTTCGGTGCCGCTCGGCTTGGTCATTGCAGGTTTTCTGCTCATTGGCGGTTTGGGGGCCATCATTTCTTTCTTGCGCGCCAGGTAAAATGTAGGGGCGGGTCTCCACGTTATGTCAAAATGTCTTGCCTATTATTACACCCAAATGAGCATGGGTCATGAATGCTGGTTAACTCACCTTACGCAGTAACCTGTCTTTCATCTATTCTCCCTCCCCAAATATCCCCGATGGTTGGGGGATTTGGGGAGGGACCGAGGGTAGGGCCTTAACTCCCTCCCTAAATACCGACGATCCGACCCTCGAATCTTCATCTAAAATTTTTCTCGTCGGATTTGGGGAGGGCTGGGGGTAGGGCTGCGGTGACCTTCTGCGTAACATCAGATGGTTAATGTCGAATCAGGATGCTTTCGCGAAGATTTCGTACTCCGCGCGCACTCTGTTCAGGAACTCCTTTAAGGGCTATACTGATTTCAGATAAATTGGAGTTAAATTAACTATATGTTGCCACAAAGAGTTCTTTTAGTGGACGATCACGCCCTGGTCCGTTTGGGCTTGAAGTCGCTTATTGGACGCTATCCTCAATTTGAGGTCGTGGGGGAAGCGGGATCGGCGCGTAAAGCGATCGAGCTGGTGGCTGCACTCCATCCGGAGATCGTCATCATGGATATTCGTCTGCCTGGCACTTCGGGCATCGAAGCCTGCCAGGAGATTGTCGAATTATTTCCCGAAACGAAAGTCCTCATGCTGACTTCCTACGCCACCGACGAAATGCTGCTGACGGCCATCAGTGCCGGCGCCTCCGGCTACGTTCTGAAGGAAATTGGCAGTGATGACTTGATCAAGGCTTTGGAAGCGGTCGGGCGCGGCGATGGACTTCTCGATCCCGCTTTGACCCAGCGCGTCATGCAGGAAGTCCGCAAGGCGGGGGATGAAAAAGATGCGGTCGCATTCATCAAGCTCAGTAAACAGGAACGGAACGTGCTTCTGCTCTTCACCGGCGGCAAGACCAACAAGGAAATCGCCCAGACCCTTTTCCTGGGTGAGGGCACCGTTCGGAACTATGCCTCCAGCATCTTCTTGAAATTGGGCGTCAGTAACCGCGCAGAAGCTGCGGCGTATGCCGTCGAACATGATCTAAAAAAATATATTACGTAAAGCGTGAGGCGGAGTAATGGTGAATAGTAAATGGTGAATGGGTCATGGTTATTGGAATAAAAAGGCCGGACATTTGTCCGGCCTTTTTGTGTTTAAGTTGTGGGTGGCAGTTCGACTGCTCGCTGATCCTAATTATTGCAAGAGCAGGAACCGCCCCAGGCACATTCGCCTGGCTTGGCCTGGGAAAATTCTGATATTTGATTACAGGATATAAGACCTTCTTTTTTATGACAAACGGTATGTGGAATATAAAGAGGTATGATATATCCTGTTAATAGTGTCCATGGAGATCAACTATGAAAAAGAATATTTCCATCATTTGTTGTCTGATAAGTTTAATAATCTCAGGCTGCGGGTCGAGCGGATTGTTTGCACCGCCATTGACTCCAACACCTGTCGCAACTTCAACACCTGCAGCAACTTCAACCCCCACGGAATCGCCTGAAGAAATTATCGCGAATGTCGTCACGACAGCCTGTCAAATGAGTCCGACAAGTTCGCCGGCCGTGGGCGTCTCCACTGGTGGACAGGCGGTAGCCCGACTGTGCCCCGATGTTGAGTCTGGCATAACCCTGCCTGAAGAGTGGACAGCCACGACACCCGCAGACTTGCGCTATGTTGTTGCTGTTCAAAACGGAGGTACTGAGGTTTACGGTAGGTGTGGCCCGTATTCAGCTAATGGGCAGCCTGAGCCCGGAGGCGGAACTTATGTGCCCACAGCAATGGATATTGTTGAGATCAGCCTCATCAATATCCAAACGGGAAAAGTGGTGGATTTTGCAAGGATTTACGGGCCCGAGTCATCGAGTAGTTGTCCTTTGATAATCTACGGCACATCTCCTTTGACAGGAGGTCCTCCTTCCGCACAAGATGTTCAGAAGGAGATTGTTGATTTGTTGTCAAATCAAGAGCAGTCACCTACATGGAGCATACTGTTGGGTCATACTGACCAGGTAATGAGCGTCGCCTTCTCGCCGGATGGAAAACTGCTGGCTTCCGGGTCATGGGACAGTACGATAATATTGTGGGGTGTAGCCAGCGGGCAAAAAGTGCACACGCTGACGGGTCATAACAAGGTAACTAGTGTCGCCTTCTCGCCAGACGGGAAACTGCTGGCTTCAGGGTCATGGGACAGTACGATAATATTGTGGGATGTGGCAAGTGGTCAGGAAGTGCGCACTCTGGAGAACCCTACAGGCATGGCAAACAGTGTGGCCTTCTCGCCGGATGGGAAACTGCTGGCTTCCGGGTTGATTAGCGGAACGGTGAAGTTGTGGGATGTAGCTAGCGGGCAGGAAGTGCGCACGCTGACGGGCCATACTGCCTTTGTGACTAGTGTTGCGTTCTCGCCGGACGGGAAATTGCTGGCCTCAGGGTCATTCGACAAAACGGTGAAGTTGTGGGATGTAGCTAGCGGGCAAGAAGTGCACACACTGACGGGTTATACTGACCAGGTAACTAGCGTCGCCTTCTCGCCGGACGGGAAACTGCTGGCCTCAGGGTCAGTTGACGAGACGGTGAAGTTGTGGGATGTAGCTAGCGAGCAAGAAGTGCACACGTTGCATATGAACAATGTAATAAGTAGTGTCGCCTTCTCGCCGGACGGGAAACTGCTGGCTTCAGGGTCAAGTTTAACGGTGAAAGGTTACACGGTGAAGTTGTGGGATGTAGCTAGCGGGCAGGAAGTGCGCACGCTGACGGGCCATAATGACTTTGTGACTAGTGTCGCCTTCTCGCCGGACGGGAAACTGCTGGCCTCAGGGTCATTCGACAAAACGGTGATGTTGTGGGAGGTAAATCTGCCCTAAAGGTTACTACTCAGCCATGTGTCGGAAAGGCCCTATATATGGGGTTGATGCGCCTAATAATGCAATTTTCGCCATATATGGTTACGCCATATATGACCATTTCTGCGGAAATCGGGCTGCCAAAGCCACATATGCTGGTTTTCAGCAAAACAGGCTGAGTAGTAACCCCTAAAGATGTTTCGCCCTTCACTTTTAGGGAAGGGGTTAGGTTTAATAGGGAATAAAAAAACACTCTTCAAAACGAAGAGCGTTTTTTGTATTTCAGTTATTACACGAACACGAACCGCCGCATTCGCATTCGCCGTCCGCGTGCTCATGGGCATGAGCGTTCGGGCTGTCCACCACAAAGCCGGCGCCGCGCTCTGGGTCGTTCACGAAGTCAATGTGTGCGCCGCGCAGGTAGAGTCAATCGAAACCTCATCCACCACCAGCACCACCAGCTTTACGCCGTTGGCATCCAAGGTGATATCCTGGTCACGAATGTTGTTTTCGAGCGCCATGCCGAAGTTCACCCCACAGCACCCGCCTCCGGAGACGAAAACCCGCAGCGCATAGCCATCGAGTTTGCGTTCTGTCAAGATATTGTTCACGGCATTGGAAGCCGCCGGGGAGACGGTTACGGTTTGAACATCGAGTTCTTCTAACATTTTTTCTCCGTTTTCGCTAAATTTGACCCATCTTATCAGATTGAGCATATCCTGTCAACCACTTTTCAACCTTCCGATCTTTTCAACTTTCCGACTATCCAACTATCACCTCTTCCAACTTTCCAACCTTTCAGACTTTCCAACCTTCAAACCTTCAAACTTTCCGACCATCCAACTATCGAACTATCGAACTACCCAACTATCGAACTTTCCGACCTTTATATCGTATAATTTGCCGACTACCTCACATCACTACTACATAGTAAGCGCATGCACGAACTGTCTGTCACCCAATCCGTCCTTGAAATTTCCCTCCGGCATGCCCAGCAAGCCGGGGCGAAGCGCGTTACCGACCTGTATTTACTGATCGGACAATTGTCCTACGTGATGGACGACTCGGTCCAGTTCTATTGGGATATGATCGCCAAGGATACAATAGCCGAAGGCGCCACGCTTCATTTCCAGCGCGTGCCCGCCGAGTTCCGCTGCCTCGATTGCGGCCATCATTACCCGGTGGACGGCGAGAACTTGGCCTGCCCAAACTGCGAAAGCACGAATGTGAGGCTTGCGGCGGGCGATGAATTTCGCCTCGAATCCATTGATATTGAAACAGCCGAAGATTCGGATGTTCATCTTAAGGAGCAGTGAAATGCCTTTAAACGTATCTGTTGTGGAAAATATAATGAGCGCCAACGATCGTCTGGCCCAGGAAAACCATGCCCGTATCAATGCCGCGGGCGTGTTCTCGCTCAACTTGATGGCCTCGCCCGGCGCGGGCAAGACCTCTGTGATCGAACAAACTCTCGCGCGTCTATCCGGCCAATTGCGCATCGCCGTGGTGGATGGCGATATCGCCACTTCGCTGGACGCCGATCGGGCCGCCGCGGCCGGGGCGCAGGCTTCGATCCAGATCAATACCGGCGGCGAATGTCATCTGGATGCCGTCATGTTGCGCGGCGCCCTCGAACAGCTCGATCTCAAGCAATTCGACCTGCTGATCGTGGAGAACGTCGGCAACCTGGTATGCCCCGCCGATTTCCGACTCGGCACGCATAAGTCTGTTTTGATCGCCTCCATCCCGGAAGGGGACGACAAGCCTTACAAGTATCCCGGCATGTATCGCGGCGTGGATGCGCTGGTCATCAACAAAATTGATCTCCTGCCGTATATTGATTTTAAAATGGATTTTTTCCGGCGCGGCGTGGAGGCGCTTAATCCGGGCGTGATGACGTTCCCGCTTTCATGCACCACCGGCGAGGGGCTTGAGCAGTGGGTGGCTTGGCTTTTACAAAACGTGAAGCACGGCACATAACGTTGAAAAGACGGTAATGGTGAATGGGTCATGGAGAATAGAGAATAGAGTCTGACCTTTCAGACTTTTTAGACCTATCAGACCTATCAGACCTGTCAGACCTGTCAGACCTGTTAGACTTTTCAGACCTCTTAGAGAAATTATCATGTCATTACAAGGCGCTCACATCCATATTGACGGCATCGTTCAGGGTGTTGGCTTCCGGCCTTTTGTCTATAACCTGGCGGCGCGCCTGGGTCTCAAAGGCTGGGTGCGCAATACCTCCGCCGGTGTGGATATAGAAGTGGACGGGGAACGCGCGGTTTTGGATGTGTTCATCAGGGCTTTGCGCGCTGAAGCGCCGGCGCTGGCCCATATTGACGGATTGACCGCGGCTTTTGTGCCTGCCAGCGGCTACCGTTCCTTCGAGATCGTCCACTCCGAATCCATTGACTCCGCCTTCCAGCCGATCTCACCGGATGTAGCCATCTGCGATGACTGCCTGCGTGAGCTTTTTGATCCTTCCGACCGCCGTTATCGTTACCCATTCATAAACTGTACCAACTGCGGGCCGCGTTTCACGATCATTAAGGATATTCCCTACGACCGCTCCAAGACAACCATGGCGCCCTTTGCCATGTGCCCCGACTGCGAACGCGAATATACCGATCCAACGAACCGGCGTTTTCACGCCCAGCCGGTTGCCTGTCCCAAGTGCGGGCCGCAGGTCTGGTTGGAAATAGGCGGCACACAAAACGCCACAACGGATGATGCGATTCAAAAAACGCGGCGCTTATTGGCCGAAGGCAGGATCGTTGCCATCAAAGGCCTGGGCGGTTTTCATCTCGCCTGCGACGCGACCCGCGCGGATTCCGTAGCCGAACTTCGCCGGCGCAAATTGCGCGTCGATAAACCTTTTGCTTTGATGATGCCCGACCTTGCGACGGTGGCAGCGCATTGTCATGTCAGTGAAGCCGAACGCGGGTTGTTGAGTTCGAGCGCGCGCCCGATTGTTTTGTTGCGCCGCAAACCCGAATCGAACATCTGCAAAGAGGTCGCTCCCGGTCAGGATTTCATCGGCGTGATGCTGCCCTATACCCCTTTGCATTATCTTCTTTTTGCCGAACCTCTTCATCCCTTATCCCTCAATCCCTTATCCCTCAATCCCTTATCCCTCAATCCCTTATCCCTTAATCCCTTGTCCCTTAATCCCTTAGTTATGACCAGCGGCAACATAAGCGAAGAGCCCATCGCCACCGATAACGAGGATGCCCGCCAAAGACTGTCATCCCTGGCCGACGCCTTCCTGATGCACAATCGTGACATCCATGTCCGCTGTGACGATTCCGTGGTGCGCGTCTTTGAAAAGAAAATCTATCCCCTTCGTCGTTCGCGCGGCTATGCGCCCTTCCCGGTTAAATTGCCGTGGGAGGTTCCGCCTTTGCTGGCGACCGGCTCGGAACTAAAGAACACCTTTTGCATTACCCATAAGGATTATGCTTTCCTCAGTCACCATATCGGCGACATGGAAAATTATGAAACGCTGAAATCGTTCGAGCAAGGGGTGGAGCATTTCGAAAGACTCTTCCGCGTCAAACCCGAGGCCATTGCCTGTGACCTGCATCCGGACTACCTCGCCACGCGCTATGCGTTGGAACGCGCGGAGCGAGAGAACATCCCGGTCTTCAGCATCCAGCACCATCATGCCCACATCGCGGCCTGCATGGCGGAACACGGCCTGGACGGTTCGGAGCCGGTGATCGGACTTTCGTTCGACGGCACGGGCTATGGCGAAGATGGGGCCATCTGGGGCGGCGAGTTCCTGATCGCGGATTACAAATCCTACCAGCGGCCCTTCCATCTGCAATATTTTCCTCTGCCAGGCGGCGACGCCTCCATCAAGAAGCCGGCGCGTACCGCACTGGCGTTGCTTTGGTCGCTGGGCATCGAGTGGGATGAGCGTCTTGGGCCGGTTGCCGAGTTTAATAAGGAAGAAATATACGTATTGCACACCCAATTACAGAAGAAGATCAATACCCCGCTGACCTCCAGCATGGGTCGTCTTTTCGATGCGGCTGCGTCGTTGGCGGGTGTGCGCCAGATCGTCAACTACGAGGGGCAGGCCGCCATTGAATTCGAGGCGCTGGCCGATCCCGACGAGAAGGCAAGTTATTCATTTGACTTGGATCAGGATCAGGTGGTTGTGAAATCCGGAATCGAAGAATTGATCCAGGATGTTTTGGCAGGTATTCCCACCTCGAAAATTTCGGCGCGCTTTCACAATGGCCTGGCTGAAATGATCCGGCTTGTGGTCGGGAAAATACATCAAAACACAGGTATCCGGAATGTGGCGCTTTCAGGTGGAGTTTGGCAGAATCTCACCTTAATTGGACGTACTTTGTCACTATTGCGCAGGGATGGATTCACGGTATACCTACATCGTCAGGTGCCGGCAAATGACGGCGGCCTTTCGCTTGGGCAGGCGGTCATCGCCGTCCACAGATTGCGAGGATAAAATGTGTCTTGCAGTTCCGGGGAAGATTGTCGAGATTTACCAGAAGGGCGGGCTTCGAATGGCAAAGGTGGACTTCGGCGGGGTTTTCCGCGAAGCTTGTCTGGATTTTATTCCCGAAGCCAATCTCAATGATTATTGTGTGATCCATGTTGGGTTTGCCATCAGCCTCCTGAGCGAGACGGAAGCCAGGGAGACGCTCGATTTGCTCAAGGAAATTTCCAACCTGGAAACGGAACTCGGACCCGGGATGGCGGCGTGAAGTACGTTACCGAATATCGTGATGCCGCCCTGGTCAAGGGCGTGATCGGAGAGATTCGCCGCACGGCGGAGCGTCCGTGGACGATGATGGGAATCTGCGGCGGGCAGACCCATGCCATTGTACGGCATGGGCTCGATCAACTTCTGCCGCCGGAAATCGAATTGGTGCACGGGCCGGGCTGTCCGGTTTGTGTGACCCCGCTCGAATTGATTGATAAGGCCCTCGCTATCGCCGCGCGTCCGGATGTGATCTTTTGCTCGTATGGCGACATGCTGCGCGTGCCCGGCTCGGGGCGGGATTTGTCCTCGGTCAAGGCGCAGGGCGGCGATGTGCGCGTCGTCTATTCGCCCCTCGACGCGGTGGAGATTGCCCGGCAGAACCCGGATAAGCAGGTGGTCTTCTTTGCGATCGGCTTCGAGACCACCGCGCCCGCCAACGTGATGAGCGTTCTGCAGGCACAGCGACTGGGACTCAAGAATTATTCCATTTTGGTTTCGCATGTGCGCGTGCCGCCCGCCATCCAGGCTATCCTTTCATCTCCTGAGAATCGGGTGCAGGGATTTTTGCTGGCTGGCCATGTGTGCGCCGTGATGGGCTATTGGGAATATCCTTCCCTGGTGCAGAAGTTCAATGTGCCCATGGTGGTGACCGGCTTTGAGCCGCTCGACATCGTGCAGGGTATTTTGCAAACGGTGCGATTGCTCGAAGCGGATCGCTTGGAAGTAGCCAATGCGTATTCGCGGGCGGTGACGTTTGAAGGGAATCTGCCCGCCCAGAAAACCATCCAAAGAGTCTTCATGGAATGTGACCGCAAGTGGCGCGGCATTGGGATGATCCCCATGAGCGGCTGGTGTCTGCGCCCGGAGTTCGACGCCTTCAACGCCGAGAAGCGTTTCGATGTGGAGGCCATCCAGGCCGAGGAATCACCGTTGTGTATCGCGGGACAAATCCTGCAGGGTCTGAAAAAGCCGCATCAATGTTCCGCCTTTGGGACGATCTGCAATCCCGAGCATCCGCTGGGCGCGACCATGGTCTCGTCCGAGGGCGCCTGCGCCGCGTACTACCAATATGGTCGCATGCTCAGTGCGGAGCATGTTGCGTAAAAATGATTGTAAAACTTTTTTCTGAACTCCGTGTTCTCTGTGGTGAATTCAATCATTTGGTGAAATCATGAGTGATGAAACGGTAAACATCGAAGGTGCGGTCTGTGCTCCGCCCTTGTCGCATAACGAACAAATTGTCATGGGACACGGCGCGGGCGGGCGTATGACCCATCAACTGATCCAGAAAGCCTTCCTGCCCGCCTTTGATAACATAGCTCTGCGTGCGGGCGACGATGCCGCGCTCCTCGAAGCAGCGCCCGGCTTACGGCTTTCTATCAGCACGGATGCCCATGTGGTTTGGCCTTTGTTCTTTCCCGGCGGCGATATCGGTCGTCTGGCGATCTGCGGCACGGTCAACGATGTGGCCATGCTGGGCGCTAAACCCTTGTATTTGACGGCCGGCTTTATTCTCGAAGAGGGGTTGTCCATCGAAACGCTTCAGCGCGTGATTGCTTCCATGAAAGCCGCTGCTGAAGAAGCGGGTGTTCAGATCGTGGCCGGTGATACCAAAGTCGTTCAGAAGGGCAAGGCCGACGGACTCTACATCACGACTGCGGGTGTGGGCCTGGTGCGGCCGGGCTTGAAGGTCGGCGGCGCGCAAGCCAGGCCGGGTGACGTGGTGATTTTGTCCGGTTCGATCGGCGATCACGGCATTGCCGTGCTGGGTGCGCGCGGTGAGCTGGGCTTCGAGTCCAGTATTCAAAGCGATGTCGCCCCGCTCAATCACCTGATCGCGGCCATGCTGGATGCCTCCAGCAACCTGCACGTCTTGCGTGACCCGACGCGCGGCGGCCTGGGTACCACGCTGAACGAAATCGCCTCTCAATCGAATGTGGGGATTGTCTTGAACGAGCCGGCCATCCCTGTCCATCCCCAAGTCAACGCGGCCTGCGAGATGCTGGGCTTTGATCCGTTGTATATAGCTAATGAAGGTAAATTGATCGCCATCGTCCCGCCCGCCGATGCAGATGTCGTGTTGCAAGCCATGCACCGGACGCGTTATGGCGAAGAGGCGGTCGTCATCGGTCAAGTGGCCGCTGAACCGCGCGGCCATGTCCTGATGAAGACTGCCCTCGGCAGCCAGCGCGTGGTGGATATGTTGGCCGGGGAAATGCTTCCACGGATTTGTTGAGGAAAAAGGAATGGGGATATTCGATATTAGATATTCGATATTAGATACTCGTTATTCGGGAATCGGGAATGATGAAAGATGAAGGATGAAGCAGGCGAACGCAAAGATTTTCAGCTTTTTCTTGGCGGGCTTGGCGTCTTGGCGTGAAATAGGTTTACCATGAGCTATGATCCATGACCCGTTTCCCATTCACTATTCACCATTCTCTATTTCCCATTTCCTGACATTTCTATTTTGGGCTAACACGCATCGTTATCAAGTCACGGAGTTCGGTCTGCCGGGGATGCGCATCTTGCAGTTTGGATTTTCCAGCCCTTCCGATCCTTTCCTGCCTCATAATTATATTCAGCATTGTGTGGCCTATACCGGCACGCATGATAATGATACTGCCCTGGGTTGGCTTGCCACCGCCTCTCAAAAGGAACGTGACCTTGCCCTTCGTTATCTTCATTCCGATGGTCATGACTTCGCCTGGGATTTGATCCGTGGCATCTGATCCTCGGTTGCCATGTTTGCCATTGCCCCCATACAGGACATCCTCAGTCTCGGCGGTGAAGCGCGCATGAATTATCCCAGCCGTCTGGGAGGCAATTGGGAATGGCGTATGGGCGCAGATGATATGAGTGACGCGCTTGCAGAAAAATTAGCTGACCTGAATTTTATCTACCTGCGCGGCGCAGAGTCCAGATAACAAAATTCCATGCCTATCGTCAGCCTCATACGGTTCATTTCTCCTTCCATAAATGCCGACGATTCAACCTCCGCATCTTCACTCAACATTTCCATCGTCGCATTTGGGGAGGGTGTCACGGAGTGACGGGTGGGGCGTTGAAGGTTGGAAGGTTTGAAAGCTTGCTCTGAGCAAAGTCGAAGGGTTGAAAGTTTTTTCGCTATGTTTGGCGAAAAACCTTTTGTTTTCAGTAAGGCAGGCTTTCGGTTATAATATGTCCGTATTGGGATATTGACCTCATGCCTCGACCTCTGCGCGTTTTTCTCTGCCATGCTTCACAAGATAAGCCCGCTGTGCGGAAATTGTATCGTTATCTCAAACAACGCGGTGTGCGACCCTGGCTGGATGAATTTGACCTTCTGCCTGGCGAGAATTGGGAAGTGGAAATTCCAAAGGCATTGTTTGCTTCGGATGTA
>Ga0182027_10005080_pt1 | contig 20137 bp, 18 predicted proteins | sample 712E1DmetaG_FD_121300 | JGI IMG/M metagenome (GOLD analysis project Ga0182027, IMG submission 121300) | Permafrost microbial communities from Stordalen Mire, Sweden - 712E1D metaG (Illumina Assembly) | ecosystem: Environmental > Terrestrial > Soil > Wetlands > Permafrost | place: Sweden...
ATGAACGTTAAATAACGTGACATCATTTTTTTAAAATTAACTAAACTACCTGAAAAATGGCTCACGAAAGGCTATCACCGCGGCAAAAAATGATTGGTATGATGTACCTGGTGCTTACCGCCATGCTTGCTCTTAACGTATCGAAAGAAGCAGTTAAAGCATTTATGAAAGTGGAAGAAGGACTTACCAAAACAGTTAAGAACTACGATAAAAAAAACAAGGAAATTTATGATATGTTTGACCAGAAAGCTGCAGAGAATCCTGTCAGAGGTGGTCCGGCCAGAGATAAAGCTCAGTATGTCAAAACTCGCGCTGATGAATTATTCAATTATCTGCAGAATCTGAAGATTGAAATTATTAAAACCGCAGAAGGTCCAACTTCCAAAGCTATAAAGGGTAATGAAATTGATATATATGCCGTTCAGAAATTTGATGACTCCAATGTGCCATCGCAAATTATGATTGGTGCAAAAGAAAATGGGAAAGGTTTTGATCTTAAAGTTTTAATAAATGATTACCGAGATTCTCTTATCAAAATTCTCGATGGCAAGAACAAAACTATTGAGGACGCGCTCAGATCTTCTTTGAACACCGACGATGGAAAAAAGGAAGGGAATACCGGTACTCCTGAAGCTTGGCCAAATAATACTTTCCAGACCATGCCTCTTGTTGCTGTGGTAGCTATGCTTTCCAAAATCCAGGTTGATGTAAGAAACGCCGAAACTGATGTCATTACATTTCTATATAATGAAATAGACAAGCGATCATTTAAATTCAACAGGCTGGTACCCACTGTTCTTACCAATTCAACCTATGTTATGGATGGATTGGACTATGATGCAAGAGTCTTCTTTGCCGCTGTTGACACTACGCAGGTACCTACGGTGAAGGTAGGTAACTTTGAAATGACCGGTAAAAATCCTGACGGTACAGATAAATATGAAATGAAAGGAGACTTTCAGACTCTTCAATCTGATGAGACAGGAAAAGGTGTTTATAAAGTGAGAGCCGGTGGGGCCCCGGGACCAAGAAACTGGGGTGGATTAATTTCGATGAATGCTCCCGATGGCACAGTAATATCTAAACCATTTAAAGCTACATATGAAGTTGGTGCCCAAAATGTGGTAATTTCACCAACTGCAATGAATGTTTTATATAGAGCAATTCCTAATCCTATTGATGTTTCAGTTCCCGGAGTCGGACCTGACAAATTAAAAGTTAGTATGAATAATGGAAATATCAGTAAAGGGCAGGTGAAAAATTATAAAGGAGAAACATTTCCTGGTACATATGTCGCTGAACCTTCAAGCGATCACCCTACTCCGACTGTTCAGATTATAGTCAGCGCCGAAATAAACGGTAAACAACAAACATTCCCTCCCAGAGATTTTAGAGTCAGAGACATCCCCGATCCGGTTGCCCAGTTCGCAAATATATCCGGACAGGGAAGTAAAACAAGAGCTGACTTACTCCTGGCACCGGGAGTGTTAGCAGTCCTTAAAGATTTTGATTTCGACCTGAGATTTACCGTTACTGAATTTAAACTTTCTTTTGATGAAAGAGGCCTGACCGTTGATGCCTCAAGCAAAAGTAACAGGATTACTGATGAACAAAAAGGTATTTTAAACAGACTCACAAGAGGGAAAAAACTTTTTGTCCAGGATATAAAAGCTGTAGGCCCGGACAAAAAAGTACGTGACCTTTCACCAATTATAATTATAGTTAACTAGATTAAATATCTATATTACAATGAATAGAAAGTTCCTTTTAGTAATTGTAGCATTCCTTTTTACAGGGATATTGAATGCCCAGGCATTTAAAGATATTTATCAGAAATCCATCGCTGATAAGAAGAAAATTGATTACCCATATCTCCGCGAAGCAGATGTTTTCTGGTCAAAAACTTACTACAGATACATCGATCTTCGTGAAAAAATGAATCAGCCGCTTTATTATCCAATTAAGAATACTGCAGATGGAAGGAAAAGCCTGATGTCAATTTTAACTGATGAAATTAAGGCCGGAAGACTTAATGCTTATGCTTATGGGGCTGAGTTAGCTGATACCGTTGTTCCACCAACTACCTATTCCGAGATTGAGAAAACTATGGAAGGAGGGGTTAAGAAAAAGACTGTTACTGATCTTAATGGACAAGCCCATGATACTAGTGCTTATGAACCCCCGAACTTTACTAATGTCAAAATGCTAATGCTTTATGAGCAATGGTTCTTCGATAAAAAACATTCAAAACTCGATGTAAGAATTATTGGTATCTGTCCAATCTATTTTTACCAGAACCCGCAGACTAACAGGTTGGAAAAACATGCTGTATTTTGGGTGAGATATGATGAAGCAAGAGATATTCTTTCAAAAAAGGAAGCTTATAACCAGTTTAATGATGCACAAAGGATCTCTTTCGATGACTTGTTTCTGCAGCGAAGGTTCGACAGCTATATAATTGCTGAGTCAAATGTATATAATGATAGGGTTATAAGTGAATATGCGGTTGGAAGAGATGCAATGTTTGAAGCAGAACGTGTTAAAAAGGACCTTTTCAATTTTGAACACGATCTTTGGGAATATTAGAATTCAATATATTTAAAAAACCCCGCTGGAAACGGGGTTTTTTATTATAAATATTTTTCTTTTGTCTTCTTCTTCACTGCATCAAGATATTGTTTTATATTTTGCTCTTCCTCTTTCTTTACAATAAGCAAAACATCATCCGTATTTATAATGATGTAATCCGTCAAACCCTGAATAACAGCTACTTTACCGGGAGATATATTCACTATGTTTCCACTATTTTCGTATGAGAATACCGTACCTCTTAGGATAGCATTTCCATTCCTATCAGCTGGTGTATGTTCATAAAGTGAGCTCCATGTACCCAAATCAGACCAACCGACATCTGCGCACAATACAAAAACATTATCTGCCTTTTCCATTATTCCATAATCTATTGAAATACTCCCGCAGGCAGCATATGTCTGTGCTATAAAGCTCTCTTCTTCTTTTGTTCCAAAAAGATCACGGCCATCATCAAATGCTGAAAAAATGTCAGGCAGATATTTCTCCAAAGCTTCCTGGATTGCAGCAATATTCCATATGAAAATCCCTGAATTCCAGTAAAAATCTCCACTTTTAATAAAAACCCTGGCAAGGTCTATATCGGGTTTTTCTGTAAATGTTTTAACCTTAAGCAGTTTATCAAACCCATCAACACGCTTTTTTTCATTAGCCTGTATATAACCATAGCCTGTTTCTGGTTTATCAGGTTTGATACCAAGAGTAAGCAGCACTTTATTCTTTTCAGCAAACTCATAAGCCTTATCCATTACTTTACTAAATTCATCCTCCTTTAAAATAAGATGATCTGATGGAGTAACAGCAATCACAGCCTCCGGATTCTCGCTTTTTATCCTGAAAGTTCCATATGCAATGCATGGCGCAGTATTCCGGCGTAAAGGCTCAGACAAAACTTTGTCCGGATCTATCCCCAATTGTTCAATTACCAGTTCTTTATGATCTGAGTTTGTAACAATAAATATATTTTTTTCGGGACAAATAGATTTGAATCTTCTGTAGGTCTGTTGGATAAGTGTCTCCCCGCTACCGAGAATATCAAGAAATTGTTTTGGTCTTTCAAGGCGGCTTAGAGGCCAGAAACGACTTCCAACTCCACCCGCCATTATAATAACATATCTGTTATTCATAATTAATTGCATTACACCGGTTATTTTATGCAAATATATAATTATTTACGCATTTGGGTTTTAAAAGTTGTATGCCGGAAATAGAGCAATTTTTTGTAATTTTGACCTTACATAAATGCCCGGTATGTTTAAGTTTTTGACTCAGATGGGTCGATATTTTATGCTTCTTCAGAAGGTTTTTTCTGTACCTGAAAAACCATCTGTTTATTATAAACAAACAATGAGAGAGTTTGTGTTTCTTGGATTGAACTCTATCGGGATCATTACAATTATCTCATTTTTCATGGGGGCAGTGATAACTCTTCAGACAGCCTATAATACGGAAAATCCTATCTATCCAAAATATCTGATCGGACTTGGCTGTCGTGATTCCATTATACTTGAGTTCTCTTCAACTGTTGCTGCGTTGATACTTGCCGGTAAAGTGGGTTCGAGTATAGCATCGGAGATTGGAACAATGCGTGTGACTGAACAGATTGATGCCCTTGAAATAATGGGAGTCAATTCCGCTTCATACCTTATTCTTCCTAAACTTATAGCTACGCTTATTTTTAATCCATTCCTGACGTTAATTGGCATAATTGTCGGAATATTGGGAGGATGGATGGCAGGAACCTTCCTTGGAGTCACTACCTCTGAGGATTTTATTTATGGTATTCAGTATGCCTTTATACCTTATTATATTACTTATTCATTAATTAAGACAGTGTTTTTTGCATTCATAATAACCAGTGTCTCAGCATTCCAGGGTTACTATGTAGACGGAGGTTCCCTCGAAGTGGGACGCGCCAGTACCAAAGCTGTTGTTTATAGCAGTATTTTGATCCTGCTCTTTAATGTTATTCTCACACAGCTTCTTTTGTCATGATAAAAATCAATCACCTCTATAAATCTTTTAATGGACGTGTCGTTCTTGAGGATATTTCTGTGACATTTGAAGCGGGTAAAACTAATCTTATCATTGGCCAAAGCGGGTCAGGAAAAACCGTATTGCTAAAATCCATTGTCGGTTTGCATGAAATAGATTCAGGAGAGATCTGGTACGGAGATATACTATTTAATAAACTCGATTTCACAGGCAAAAAAGAGATCAGAAAGGAAATGGGGATGCTGTTTCAGGGAAGTGCTCTTTTTGATTCTCTGACCGTTGAACAAAATGTCATGTTCCCGCTTGATATGTTCACAGATAAAACTCTTGATGAAAAAACCGATCGAGTTAATTTTTGTCTAAATCGGGTTAATATCATAAACTCAAATAAGCTATTCCCGGCAGAATTGTCAGGAGGAATGAGAAAAAGAGTAGCTATCGCAAGGGCAATTTCTCTTAATCCAAAATACCTCTTTTGTGATGAACCAAATTCAGGTCTAGATCCTATAACCGCTATCTTAATTGATGCTCTGATAAAGGAACTTACAGAAGAATATTCCATGACAACAATTGTAAATACTCATGATATGAACTCTGTTATGGAGAACGGCGAAAAAATTATATTCATAAGTGATGGCGTGAAATGCTGGGAAGGAAATAAAAATGAGATACTTACTTCCGATTGTGATAAGCTTAATGATTTTGTATTCGCAAATTCACTGGCTAAGAAGCTCAGGTCTTTAAAGTAGATTTTTCTGACTTATCTGTTTCTTCGAAATCAATATATTCACCTATGCCTTTGGGAACACCTTTTGAAGATTTTTCCTTAAAATTATTCTGATCTGATTTTTTCTCTTCAGGCTCCTTGATTGAGCCGGCTATAATGAAAGCCCTGACAAGAAGGAATATTATCAAAAAAATAAGCGTCAGTCTCAGCAAAAACATTGATTTTACTTTTTTTGCTCCGTAAGCATCGGTCTATCATTTTTCTTTTTCTCCTTATTACCAAATGCCAGATTAAGTCCAAGCCGTAGATTGATAGTATTCCAATTTTCAGGAAGTGGAATTGTCGTACTTCCGGTAACAATCTTATTCCACATTACAGGAATCTTGTCAGCTATAAAATAAATCTGGAATATCCCTAACCTTAAAGCCAGTCCGGCGCCAAGATTATTGTAGTTTTGATTCTCCATCGAATAGCTTAAGCTTGTCGACAATGCATTCCCAAGATTCAGATTTGCTGACAGTGTAACTGCTTCTCTAATCTGTTTCCCGATAAATCTGCTGTAAGACAGAATTCCCAGAGTCAGGCTTTTTGTAAGATTAAAACTCCCTCCTACTGATACACCCATTGGCAAATAAGTTCTGAACCCCTGATTGTCGTTTTTAATTGTAAATGAGTTTTTAAGTGAATCCACCATATCCTGTGCCAGTTGATCCATTGTCTTGGTTCCATTAGCAACATCCGTAATGTTGAATCCATTGAATTTAAATGTACTGGAGGCCTGAAGATTTGTAACATCATTTTTCCAGTTGATAAAACCGAGATCGGTTATACTCGCTGAAATATTAATTCTCCCAGTTAATTGATAAACAGCGCCCAGGTCAAGCCCAAGTCCCATATTACCAGTATTAGCAAAAAATGACGGCTTCTTTATTTTTTCCTGATCAAAAACGACACTGTCTATTTTATTAGCTTTACTCATATAAACTTTCACTGGACCGCTTATACTTGCCGACATGTTTGCATTAAAGTCCCATGAATAATCATTGTTTACGGTCAGACCCAATGATTTATTATTCAGAGAGGCATTTGCAACACCGAAAAGAAGTTTCCCTCTTACTCCGATCCGTAATTTACTTCCGATGTTCTTTGATATACCCATCCCAAATTCATGGAAATATTGCAGTCTTGCATCAAGACCTGAAAGATCTATAGTCTTACCAAGAAAATCGTTATTCCCTTTCAAAGCAAGGACAAACAGATCTTTTGGAAGAGCAAAATTTCCAAGGATTCTTTCTGTAACATCAAGTGAAACAAATAGATCTTTCCCCGCTCTAAAACCCATCCCCAGAAGTTGAATATTAATTTCAGGTGAAATGAAATTAATTGCATTAAGCTTTTTAATAAAATTATCAACATTATAACTGGGATGAAGAAAAGATATTAAAGAATCACCTTTTTGATTAGGCATTATTACATCTGAAAAATTAACAAAATTGTTGTTAATATTAATATTAATTCCTGTAAGTGCGGGGACACCCAGATAAAATGAATTCGAGGGTGTTAATGCCGGATTTAGCAAGTGATTCTGAGGCAGGTTCATATAATAAAGGACCTGACTGTTTTGAGAAGCAGCATCCTGTAAAATTATTATCAGGAGAAGTATCAGCAGATATCTAGACTTTTTGAACATGGTTTCCTGAGATTGAAAGTAACTACTGATTTATGTTTGCTTTACCAAGAAGTGTAGCCGTAAATGAAATAGAATAATCTGAATATATCTTCACCCCCCTGGTTCCATTTTTAGTGGTATTCAATGCAAACATAAAAATCACTTTATTTGCTGAATTTACTGCAGAAAAGAAATCCTTACTGAAATCAATGGTTACAGAACTAGCTGTCTTCCCAGTAACTTTTCCGGAGGCATCTACAGGAGCCGGAAGAATCAGATTAGTAGCATTAATAGTTCTTATAACAACTTTTTTGACAGAATCATAGAGAATTACTTTTAATGAAGCGCCAAAAGGAAATCCATTGTTTGCGTTAATTTTTACCTGCAACGAATCCATGAAAGAAGTATTATCGGTGCTTTTAAGTTTGAGGAAATTATCAAGTGTGTCTGCTAATTTAAGGCTGTCTATTCTCATCAGCAAAGGTATGTCTACTTCAACTGATCCCAGAAATCTGCTGTTTCCAAAAACATAATTGGTATTTGCCCCTGTCGGCCGCCCGGCGGGATTCATCTTTCCGGATCCCGTAAAAGAAATCCGGGAAGGAGGAAGTGAAATTAGGCTGGCTAATGAAGAATTAGTTGTATCGATTGCAAATGAAGATGTTACATCCCGCGTAGTAAGTGAAGTCGGATATGCGATTGTGAATGGTAAAAGTCCAAGATTTACATTCTGTGAATTTCTTTTCCCTGTTGCGTTCAGTGTTACCTGTATTGGAATTCCGAAGGAATTTGAATAATTCAGCGCTATTGAAGGATTGATAATATGAATCTGACCACTCATATGATTGAGAATCTCATCAATGCCGGTTTTCAAATCATCCTGATTAATCTGCTCTGACATCTGCCCGAAATATCCTTTAACATAATCAAAATTTGGATTTGACATGTTAATATTAATGTGAACACTATCGGTGCTACTAAAATTTATTAATGCTCCATTCGAGTTTACATTAATTGAATAATTCACCGGTATCCTGTTAAAATTTTGAGTAACATCTGTACTAAGGTCAGCATCAGTATTATTGAGCGAGATTGAGCCCGTCAAATTGGTAGGCCCGTTTATATTGATAGTCTTAGCCACAACAGGATTTGTTGGAATTGAAAAAGTAAAAGAGCCGCTTATGCTGCTGCTTGAAACCAAAGTATAGCCAATATTGCCGGTTGTAACTCTAAGTCGTTCTATTTCAATATTATTACCGGGATTAAAAGAAACTACATCAACGCCACTAAGGTAACTAATGGGCTGGTCAGGCAATATCACCCTGCCTGATTGAACCTGAAGGTTGGTGGCGCTAAGACCAACATCAATGGTTTTGGTGAGGTCGATTAAAACCGGAGTCGATGTTCCGGGACTCCCGGAAAGTACTATTGCAGCAATAATTGAATTCGTTAAAGTCTTGCCAGTCAGATCCAATGTTGCTGATTGTGTTGCTCCTGCTGCAATTGCCGGTATCGTCAGCTGGTTCCCGATAGCCGTATGACCAGTGGTATTGAAAAGGCTGATCTTAATGCTGTTTAAGGGGGCAGAAAGATTGTTTTTTACAGAAATAGTTATTGTTCCCGAAGCGAACACCGCATTCTGAAAATTGCTGAAAGCGCTAAAGGTTTTTTCCCCGATATCTGTCTGGGCAAAAGAAGGAAAATTAGCGTAAGTTCCATTAATTGAGTTAAACAAAGCTTTCAGCACTGGTGAAAATGAATTACTTATTGTATTTAAAGAAATTGGCATAATTGTCTGAAAATCATCAAGCTTCAGGTTTCCAACCTTATATCCTTTATTGAACGCCACCATATTGCTAAGGTCAAAGTAATCTTTCAGTTTAAAATTAATAACAGAATCTTTTTTGAAAACGACCTTTACAAATTTGAGGCTGTCAAATTTTACGGTATCGCTTTGTTTCACCAAATCACTAAATGAAATATTTCCGTTAGCCGCAACAATTGAAAATGACGGAGAGTACTTTATTTTGTCCGACAGTTTATTCATGTTGTACGTTTCTTTAATACAACCTGAAATTATCAGAACCAATATAAATATTAAAAGTAGAGAATGTCTTTTGGTCATAATGAAGTTATTTATTCCCGATATCAAGTTTATAATTATACAGGAAGTTATCATCACCACCAACAATAAGGTGGAAATTACTTTTTTCAGAAAATTTCCCGATTGAGAACATAGATGCTCCTCTTAGAGGAAATCCATTCATTGTATTACCGTTTTTGTCGATCAGATAAATTAATTTTTTATTATTATCAAATACCCCGATTTTCCGGTCAGTAGATGAAAAAATAAAGCAAATTGGTCCATCGATATCAACAGAACCGAAATCCCGGGCAAATATTTCCAATTTGTTGTGATCATAAAGATACAATATCCCTCTGTCAATAAAAAGATATTCACCAATGCCATCTCCGTTTATATCAAAAAAATCGAATGAATGGTCACCGGAGAATCTTCGGAGAGTTGTCTTTTTAACGTTCCCATCGACCGAGATCCTTTGCAACGTTCCATCAGGGGAAGAGAAAATCAATTCATTATCAAAGCCGGATGAAATTCTTATTTCCGAACCTTTTGCCCTGGTTACTGGTTCTTTCAGTTTAACTCTTGTGCCTCCCGAACGGTCAAGAAAATAGACTGATGTTTCATCAGATACGACCAGATAATCTTTCCCTGATATCCTGAAATATTCTATCTCTGATTTTACAGTACCGCTAGTCCTGAACTGGACCCACCCCTTGATAACATTACCAGATTTATCATAAGCATAAATCAGTTTGTCATCTCCCGGAATAATAAGCCTGTAATCACGCGTACCGTCATAGTCAAAAAGTGCAAGGGGTCCTGAAGCAGGAGAACGCAACCGAACAGGATATCTCTCTACATAATTGCCATTCCTGTCTAAAAGATGAAGATTATTCTTTCCCGAGAAAAGAAGCTGGAACTTACCATTTTTAAAATAGTCAATCATGAATACATTACTTAGGATGCGTTCACCTAATGGCACTTTCCATAAAACTCGTCCGGCCGAATTAATCAGGTAAGCATTATTTTTATAATCCTGAATGAAGATTTCTTTTGTACCCGTGTTATGATTTGTGAAGAAAAATGGCTTAATGCAAGCTGAGGTATCCAGAAGAGTTTCCCATTCAGCGCCAGATTCTTCACGTACTTTTTCTTTATACCTAACTGATATTGTATTATATATCATTCCATTACTTGCCGCAAACTTAAAACCCACAGCCTGGATTTTTTTAAGTGAGTTGAAATTGCTATATAGAAATTTAACTATACTATCATTTAAAAAAGTCGAAAGGTATTCTATAGTTTCAGATGGGACACAGTAGAAGAAATAACCTGCCCTGGTCGGTAATGTTTCATCCAGATCACGATAAGCTAAATCGTTGGCAAGTGTTTTTTTAAGCATATTATCATAAAGGAATCTGGTAACAGCAGAGTAAGAATCTCCTGTAATCATGTATTTATCATAAAACGCGAATAGTGAATCGGATGCACCGGATGCAAACCCCGGTATAAAGAACGATACAAGACTTCCATATTGTGTTGAATACACAGGTATTTTTGTCTGTTCATCGGGTTGAAACCAGGTAATAAAATCTGTCTCTTTCTTTTTGGATGAGCCTGTCTGGTTCTTGAGCCAGTCTGTAAAAAGCGTCTCCGCGACTTCCCTGTTTCGTAACTCATAAATAATTAACGAGTTAATTTCATTTTTAACCTCTTTTGTTTTAAGGTAAGCCCTTGTAATCTCCTCTCCGATATATGGTTTCAGAATAGAAGCAAGTCTGGTTACAGAATCTATCTGTTGTGAATTATGGAAATTTTCAACTATATTATCGTGGAAGAGTACCGTCTCAAAAAGAAAAGTAACAGCCGGAAGAACCTTATATGTTTCTAACGTGCTTGAAGGATATGAAGCATATTTAAATAATAAATCTGACGAATCAGAACATTCCGTATAACCACTCAGAAGAAGATCTCCATTGTTCAGATAGATATCGCCTTCAGCGCATCCTGCAAGTCTGGAAACCAAATCGGAAGATCCCTGAGTATTTTTTGAGATGGCTGATCTTATTATTTTTGAGATATTGCTGAACACCAGAAATACTTTATCGACTTTTTTACCCGATGCAGCAATTATTCTCGAAAAACCTGGCAGAGTTCTTATGTTTGTCTTCAATTTCTTCTGGATTATTGCTTTATTTATAAGCAATTCAGATGTACTGCATATTAACAATCCGGAATCAAATGCCACATAAACAGTATCATTGCTGGTCATAAAAGGATAAGACACTTCAAATATCCTTGCATCACCGATCTTTTTTTCAACAATATTTCCGGTCAAAGTTGAACTTAATAATCCCCTTATACCCCTTAGAGTAGTTTCAGGAGGAACACTCATTGCCAATAATGGAACCAGTTTATTTTTTTCTGTAAAGTGAAATGAAATAAGTGCAGAATTACTTTCAAACAAGCTGCTATATTCTTTCCTGTTTATAAGCCCTGACAGGTATTTCAGGCTGTGGTTAAAACCACTGAATCCATTCATGTTTGACAACTCTTTAAAGAGGCTGCTTTCTTCGGCCAGATTATTCAGAAATGCCGGTAGATCAATTGATTCAATTATGAAACAGGCATCAGTTGGAATTGCTTTATATGGATCTGTAAGAATATTTTTTCTTCCATGCTGAAAAAAAAACAAGAGAACAGCTATTCCGGAAATAAGTAATAACAGTATAATTATTGTACCTTTTTTCCTCACGCTTTTATTGGTTAAATTGAATCAGATCAAAATTAATAATAAAAAGCTATTACTTCCTTAAGATGTTCCATGTCTCATTCACCTGAAGCTGAGTTTATAAAAAATGCGTTTGGCACGCATTTTGTTTTATTGTTTTAAAGGCTATCTCCATCATATACTTGATTCTTCAGGGCAGCCAGGTCAAAAGCCTGGCTTTCATTATTTTATACAAATTTTTTATACCCGATTATTTCCCTTACGTCTTTGATTGTTTTTGATGCGCTTGCTCTTGCTTTTTCGGCACCTCCGGCTACAACTTTGGCCAAATATTTATTATCATCCAGAATTTCATTGACCCTTTCTCTGATCGGATCTGTAAATTTTACAATATCTTCCCCTAATTGCTTTTTCAGGTCACCATAACGGATCTCACAACTTGCATATTTATCTCTGAAATACTTAACAGTGGAAGGTTCTGAGACAACACTCATTATTGTAAAAAGGTTCTTCAAGGGTTCGGATAATTCCTGATTTGCAACAGTGGGACCTGAATCGGTAACAGCCCTCATCACCTTCTTTCTTATTTCTGACGGAGAATCGGCAAGGAAAATCCCATTACCTTCACTTTTACCCATCTTACCTGTTCCATCAAGACCTGGAATCTTGACCAGCTCTTTACCAAAATTATAAGCATCGGGTTCAGGGAAATAACTGACCTCATACATCATATTAAACCTTCTTGCAAATTTCCTTGTCATTTCCAGATGCTGCTCCTGATCCTTGCCTACGGGAACTTTATTTGCTCTATGAATTATTATATCCGCTGCCATCAAAACGGGGTATGTAAGCAGCCCTGCATTAATATTATCAGGCTGTTTACGGATCTTTTCCTTAAAAGAGGTTGTTCTTTCAAGTTCTCCCACATATGCATTCATATTTAGCAAAAGATAAAGCTCTGCAACTTCAGGCACATCGCTTTGAATAAAAACAGTGGCAATTTCAGGATCAATACCACAAGCCAGGTACTCAGCAAGTACCTGTTTAATGTTTCCATGGAGATCATCCGGTTTAGGGTGAGTAGTAAGTGCATGATAGTCAGCAATAAAGAAATAACAATTATTCTCCTTTTGCATTTTAAGAAAATTCTTAATTGCACCAAAATAATTACCCAGGTGCAAATTCCCTGTTGACCGTATTCCGCTGACGACCGTCTCCATACTATCAATTAATTAATTTCTGGGTAAATCTAATAAAAAAGGCTTTCCCTTTTTTACTACCTTTGGCAAATTATAAATTGGGATGCCATGGAATCGACAAGACAGAAAAAAGTATCGAGGTTAATTCAGAAGGAACTTGCCGACATTTTTTTGAGAAAGAACAATGAATTCGCTCCAGGGAAACTGGTCTCAATTACCGTTGTCAGGGTCAGTCCCGACCTATCTTTTGCAAAAGTATTTCTTAGTGTTTTCCCGTCGACAAACCAGGATGAAGTTGTAAACGCAATTAAGGACCATACTGCCAAAATAAGATTTGAACTTGGACAGAAAGTAAGAACTCAGCTGAGAATTGTCCCGGAGATAGCTTTTTTTATTGACGATAGTCTTGATTATATTGACAATATTGACAAGCTGTTGAAATCCTGAATCAGATGCAATACGAACGAATCAAGAAATCGCTTGGCAGGGTTTTTACAAAATCAATATTCCTCAGGAAGACACTTTATATTCTGCTCGATCTTCTTCTGCTTCGGACGTGGCATGTAAAAAGAGCCTTACGGAAAACTGCATCTTCACTTCCGCATGATGCATCAGTACTTGATGCCGGCTCAGGTTTTGGGCAATATACCTGGCGATTAAGCAGTATATATAAAGGCTGGAGAATAAAAGCAATTGATATAAATAAAGAACTGGTAGACGATTGTAATGATTTTATTGCCGGAACGGACCGGAAAGAGAGAGTCAGATTTGAAACTGCCGATCTTACAACACTAAACGACAAGGATCTCTATGATTTTATTCTTTCAGTTGATGTGATGGAGCATATTGAAAAGGATGAACTTGTTTTTTCCAACTTTTATAAATCATTAAGAACCAATGGTATGCTCATGATTTCAACACCCTCAGACCAGGGTGGCTCAGATGTTCATGACCATAAAGATCATTCATTCATTGATGAACATGTAAGAGACGGATATGGTATTGATGAAATAAGAAAGAAACTGATTTCCTCCGGATTCGGAACTGTCGATGCCCATTATACATATGGAACGGCTGGAAGAATTTCATGGATACTTTCAATGAAATACCCGGTGAAAATAGTTAATAAGTCCTATCTTTTCTTTTTTATTTTGCCATTCTATTACCTGTTAGCTTTCCCAGTCTCTTTCTTTCTAAATATTGTTGATCTGAATTTCAGAATTAAAAAAGGAACCGGATTGCTGGTAATTGCTCATAAATAAAGTGAATCTTTCTATCTACATAGCGAAAAGATATTTGTTTGCAAAAAAATCGAGGAATGCAATAAATATTATTTCAGCAGTATCTGTTGCCGGAGTGGCTGTTGGAACTATGGCATTGATAATCATTCTCTCAGTCTTCAATGGACTCGAAGGTATGGTAAATAAAATCTTTAACACTTTTGATCCGGACCTCTGCATAACCGTCGCAAAAGGCAAAGTTTTTGTACCCGATTCTGCTGATCTTGTCAGGCTGGGTCAAATAAACGGGATCTCAGCCTACTCGCTGACAATTGAAGATAATGCCGCCATAAAGTACGGCAGCAGACAATACATTGCCACAATTAAAGGTGTTGATGAGAATTACAAAAAGATAACTAACATTGACAGCTCCATGTATGAAGGGGAATTCAGGCTAAGGACCGCTTCCAATGACCCCAGGGCAGTCATAGGATTTGGCGTGGCAAGATACCTTGGGGTAAGCGTGAATTTTATCGACCCTCTTTTTATCTATGTTCCAAGAAGAACCGGAAGTGATAATATTAATCCGGAGAATGCTCTTATTAAAAAATATATATTCCCGTCGGGGATTTTTGAAATAGAACAGGAATATGATTCAAAATACCTGTTTGTACCTATTGATTTTTGTCGTGAACTATTTGAATATGAAAATGAAATAAGCTCTATTGAAATTAAATTGAAGGATTACCATTCTGAACCTTCTGTCAGAAAAGAGGTGGAAAAAATATTCGGTAAACAATATCTTATTAAAAACCGCACCGAGCAGCAGGAGATTTTCTATAAAGTAATGCATTCTGAAAGGCTTGCAATCTTTTTTATTCTTACGCTTATTATTCTTATTGCTTCATTTAATATAATTGGCTCCTTGACCATGCTCATTATTGAAAAAGAGAGGGATATTGAAATACTTAAAAGTCTTGGAGCCGATAACAAGCTGATACAAAAAATATTTATTTTTGAAGGATGGCTCATCTCTATATTCGGAACATTGACAGGATTGATCCTTGGATTTATAATCTGCTGGTTGCAGCAACGGTATGGCCTTATCAGACTTAACAGTGAATCTTTGCTGATGCAATCATATCCGGTAATTTTGAAACTGAAGGATTTCATAATAGTCCCTTTCACCGTCCTACTGATTGGTTATTGGGCAGCCTGGTATCCGGTTCGATTTCTGACAAAAAAATATCTGTTGAATAATGGGAATACTGGTTTTAAAAAATAATTTTATGCGGAGGATTAATAAACTGATAGCATTCGTTATTATTCCATTGACTCTGCTATCATGCAACCATAAAAATAGTAATCACAGACTTATACCAACCAGGGAGCTGGTAGATGTCCTTACTGAAATGTACGTAGCAGATGGATTACTTTCTTATCCACCAGTACATTTAAAATTTGCTTCCAAAGACTCAATTTCCAATTATATTGATATAATTAAAAGGCACGGATACACAAAGGAAAGAATGGATTATACATTACGATATTACTTTGTAAAAGATCCAAAGAAACTAGAAAATATTTACGATCAGATTCTTACAAAGCTGAACGAGAAGCAAGCATTGCTTGAAAAACAAATCCCTCCTTCTGCTCCGGTAGTCAATAATAACTTATGGAAAGGGCCTGAATCCATTTTAGTACCAGAAAATAGGACAAAAGATGCATTCTGGTTCAGCATTCCAATTAAAGATACCGGTAATTATACGGTCGCATTTACAGCTGCTGTCTTTAGTGATGATCAAAGTTTTAATCCTAAAACATCTATATTCTTCTGGCATACAGATAGCTCAAAAGCAGGATATCGAATTGACTGGCCGGCAATAAATCTGCCTAAAGATGGCCAGCTGCATAATTATTCAATGACTAAAAGAAACTCTGATCCCGCAGTTACGCATATCGGAGGATGGTTCCTTTGGAACGATCCTAACGAAGGTAAGCGGGAGAAGCATGCTAAATTCGTAAAAATCTCTCTCAGAAAAGGCAGTGTAGAATGAAATACTTCTCGGCACAATATATATTTACAAATTCCTGCCATCCGATCAAAAGAGGAATTATTTGTGCTGAAGATGACGGGACAATTGTAAGTGTAGAAGATTCCGGGGGAAAATTGACTGAAAAGTATTCTGTTGAATTTTTTAATGGTATTATTGTCCCGGGGTTTGTCAATTGTCACTGTCATCTTGAATTATCATTTCTTAGAAATGAAATCTCTGCAGGACACGGTCTTGCTGATTTTCTGATGAAAGTCAATTCTTTCAGAAATTCGTTGCAGAAGGATGTAAATCAAGCAATTGAAGATGCTGACAAGGAGATGCTGAAAGGAGGAATCGTTCTCTGTGCTGATATATGCAATTCTTCTTCAACATTTCTTCTTAAAAAAGAAAGCAGGATCAAATACATAAGTCTTCTTGAGGTTTTCGGTGTTGATTCTGCCCAGGCAGAAATCCGTATGAATGAAATTCTGGAGCTGGCAAGAACTGCTGAGAAAATGGATCTTCCTCACTGGATAGTCCCTCATGCCGTTTATTCTATTTCCCTGCCTCTTCTCAGACTAATAAAAGCCCATTCATCATTCAACACAATAACGTCGATTCATTTCATGGAATCACAAGAAGAGGAGATTCTCCTGAAAGACCATTCCGGGTCACTTATGGAATCATATAAAAAATTTCTTCCTTCAGCCTCCGGTATGGAAATCCCGGGGAATCATCTTGATGCAATAAACGAAGAAATTACATTATCAGGTAATCTTATTCTTGTTCACAATACATTTGTGGGAGAGGATCATATTAAAAAACTGAAAAACAGATCAGGGATATACTGGTGCCTCTGCCCTAATTCAAATCTCTTCATTGAACAAAAAATGCCTCCTGTCCAAATGTTAGCTGATGAGGGATGCAATTTAGTAATTGGTACAGATAGTCTTTCCTCAAATAAGTCTCTGAATATTATTGAAGATTTAAAGACCATTCAGTTGTATTTTCCACATTTTAGTCTGGAAACATTAATCAGGTGGGCCACAATCAACGGTGCAAAAGCCCTTTGTGAAGATCATTTTTTCGGAAGTATTGAACCAGGTAAAAGGCCGGGACTGATTCTCCTGAAGAATGTCGACCTGGTGAATCTGAAACTACTTCCCGGAACGACCGTTCGCCGGTTGATATGAAACAATCTCTTTATAATTAATTATGTTAATTTTGAAGCCGGAAAGAAAAAATAATGGGAACATTTCTGTTTGATAAAATTATTTTCGGCCCTGTAAAAAGCAGAAGACTTGGCGTTTCTCTCGGGATTAACCTTCTTCCCGGAAGAAAAAAGGTTTGTAATTTTAATTGCATTTATTGTGAGTGCGGATGGTCGCAATCGGTTGAAACAGAAGGAGGTTATCTTCCCCGGCGAAGTGAAGTATATGAAGCCCTTGCATCAAGGTTGCAGGAGATGAAGGTCAGAGATCTGAAACCCGATGTTATTACTTTTGCCGGAAATGGCGAACCAACGCTTCATCCGGATTTCCGTGGGATAATAGATGACAGTATCATCCTCAGAAACAGATTCTTCCCTGATACAAAGATTGCAGTTCTTTCAAACTCTACAACCATTACAAATCCCTCTATAAGAGATGCTTTGCTTAAAGTAGATATGAATATTCTGAAGCTCGATTCGGCTTTCGATCTTACAATAAAAATTCATAATCAGCCAAAAGTAAATGTAAGAGTTGATGAATTAATTAAAAACCTGAAGAAGTTCAATGGTAAGTTAATTATTCAGACACTTTTTCTCAGGGGTAATTCTAAAGGAAATGAAATTGATAATACAACGCCTGAAGAAATTGAAGCATGGCTGGCGGCACTTGAAAAAATAAGGCCTTCGGAGGTGATGATATATACTTTTTCAAGAGATACACCGGAGGGAGACAAGCTGAAAAAGGTTCCGGTAGAAGAACTTAGACTAATTGCCCAAAAAGTTGAAAAACTGGGTATTCACACTCAGGTATCGGGTTAATATTGAATGAAACAAGGAACATACTTATATGCCCGCTTGAATGGGGTCTGGGTCATGCCGGACGAATAGTACCGCTTGCCAGACGTTTGCAACAGCTTAATCAAAATATCTTTTTTGGTTCGGGAGATGAACACCTGAATTTTTTCAGAAGTGAGGTACCGGGAGCAACCTATATTCATTTCCCCGGATTCCGTATAAATTATTCCGGATGTCTGCCTCAATACATTGTAATTCTACTTAAAACTCCGCTTCTTATTTATCATATAATTCTGGAACATTACAGGCTAAGAAAAATAATTGCGGATAATTCTATAGATATCGTTATAAGCGACTATCGGATCGGGTTATGGAATTCCGGAATAAAAACTGTTTTCATAACACATCAGCTTAGGATCCAATTTCCTAAACCATTCAGATTTCTTGAATTCATTGGTATACAGATAAGTCGCTCAATCGTTAAAAGATACACTTTTTGTTTTATCCCCGATCTTGATGGTGATTTAAATGTTTCCGGAAGGCTTTCTCATGGATTCCGGTTGCCGGGAAATGTAAGATACATTGGTATTTTGTCAAGATTTAGCGGTAATAATCAGCAATATAATTTCAAACCCGGACAATGTACAGTGATTTTATCAGGGCCTGAACCTCAACGGTCTATACTTAAAAATAAGCTTACAGAAATTCTTATTTTCCTTGGAAAGCCAACGACAATTCTTGAAGGCAAACCTGGAAAGACCAGTGAATCACACAGTTTTAAAAACATTGTCTATTATAGCCATCTTTCAGAGAATGAAACAATAAAACAGATTAAAGAAAGCGAGATAATAATTTGCAGGTCTGGCTATACGACTATCATGGAGTTAATAAGTCTGGGCCGGAGTGCAATTCTGATACCTACTCCAGGGCAGACTGAACAGGAATATCTTGCAAAAAACCTTCAGGAAAAAGGATGGTTCAGATCAATAGCCCAGAAGGATATTGATGACAACTCAATCATATATTCAGGAGCAGAAATGAATCTTTCCGGAATTACAGGAGAAAGCGGAAAGCTTCTCGAAATAGCTCTGGCTGAGCTATTGAAAGAATAACATTAAGAGGTTCATCCCTGCAAATCCGGTAATGAATCCCAGATATACCTCCCTTGAATTATGTTTATTCAGCCTCAGCCGGGAAGAGATGATCAGTCCTGAAACAAGAATAATGGGAATAAGAAACCAGGTAAGAGTAACCATCATATTCATAGACAGAACGATAACTAATCCGGTGATTGAGCCCGCACCTATTGAATGAAGCGATATCTTCCACCAGAAATTAATGATGGTAGATATGATTGCTATAAGTGCAGCCGAAAAAATAAATGATTTAATAAAAAGAGGGATTTGCAGCCTGAATATAATAACTGAAGTGACTGAATAGAAAAATGAAACAGAAAGAAGGGGGATTATTCTTTCCTTTCTGTCTTCAATAAACCAGGAGCTAATAATTTTTCTGTATCTGAAAAATGGCATTAATGAAAGCGGAATCAGGATATTATTTGTAGCTATGACAAACAATAATATTTTTTTCACTGTGAAAGGAATATACCAGAATAAAGTCGGAGCAGTAAATATTATTATCATTCCGTACAATGGCATGAAGATGGGGTGGAAAATCATTGAAATAGCTTTTGCTAAAATATCCAGTGGAGTGTTGCTTCTCTCGCCTTCCATTAAATCTCCTTTCTTAATCGTGCAACAGGAATATTCAGTTGTTCACGATATTTTGCAACTGTACGCCGGGCTATCTGATAACCTTTATCCTGAAGTATATCTGTGAGCTTTTCATCAGTCAGGGGTCTTCTTTTCTCCTCATTATCAATG
>Ga0182027_10005081_pt1 | contig 20137 bp, 19 predicted proteins | sample 712E1DmetaG_FD_121300 | JGI IMG/M metagenome (GOLD analysis project Ga0182027, IMG submission 121300) | Permafrost microbial communities from Stordalen Mire, Sweden - 712E1D metaG (Illumina Assembly) | ecosystem: Environmental > Terrestrial > Soil > Wetlands > Permafrost | place: Sweden...
ACGAGCCATAGAGCGAGGGTGCCGATGCATTCCTAATTGGGCCGCGTGAAAAAAGCAGGATCATGAAAAAATCCGGTCAAATACTTTTGGGACAGTCTCTGCAGCACCGCCCTACCAAAGCGACGATGAATTCTTCATATCGGCGGCGCGGCAGCGCCGCCCCACCATTGGATGCGATCAGGCGGGGAACTGGAAATAGTTCTTCGCGTTCCGGTAACAGACATCCGCGACCAGGTTCTTCAGCCAGTCCCGCCGGTCCGGCAGGCGGCCGGTGGCGACATCGGCCCCCAGCAAGTCGCAGAGGATGCGGCGGAAATACTCGTGGCGCGGATAGGACAGGAAAGAGCGCGAATCGGTCAGCATCCCGACAAAACGGTTGAGCAATCCGAGGTTTGACAGCGCGTTCAGTTGCGCGCGGATGCCGTCCTCCTGGTCCAGAAACCACCAGGAAGAGCCGTACTGCAATTTGCCCGGGACCGACCCGTCCTGAAAACTGCCCGGCATGGCCGCGAACAGATGGTTGTCCGCCGGGTTGAGGTTGTAGATAATCATTTTGGGGAGCTGGTTTCGGCTGCTCAGGCGGTCCAGGTAGCGGGCCAGTCCGGCGGCCTGCGGAAAATCGCCAATGGCGTCGCAGCCTGTGTCGGCGCCCAGGAGCGCGGCCATGCGGGTGTTCGGGTCGCGGCAAGCGCCCAGGTGAAGCTGTTTGGTCCAGCCCTTTTCCGCGTCGAGCGCGCCGAAGAATTCCATCATAAAGGTCGCAAACCGTTCCGCGTCCTCCGCCCCCGCCGCCAGGCCCTTGAGCGCGGCTGAAAAGATGGCGGCGGCTTGTCTCTCCGTGCAATCCAGCGCGGGCATCTGGTTCAGGCCGTGATCGGAGAGCCGTCCGCCCCGGTCATGGAAGAAGGCGTGCCGCTGGGCGAGCGCCTTGAGGAAACCTTTGAAGGTGTCCGCGCCCGCGCCGGCGGCCTGGCTGAGGCGTTGCGTCCAGGGCTTGAACCGTTCCGGCTGGGCGGCGCGCAGCGCCTGGTCGGGGCGGAAGGCGGGAAGGACCTTGACGCGCCAGCCCGACCTGGCGAGGGCCTGGTGGTGTTCGAGGGAGTCAGCCGGATCATCTGTCGTGCATATAATTTCGACGTTCATGCGCTCGACCAGCCCGCGCGCGGACCAGCCCGGCTGGGCCAGGAGGCGGTTGGCCTCCTCCCACACGGAGGAGGCGGTGGCCGGGTCCAGCAGGGTTTGGATGCCGAAATAGCGCCGCAATTCCAGGTGGGTCCATTGGAAGAGCGGGTTGCGCAAGGTGTGCGGCACGGTGGCGGCCCAGGCCTGGAATTTTTCGCGGGGCGTGGAGTCCTTGCCGGTGATGAGGCGTTCGGGCACGCCGTTGGCCCGCATGGCGCGCCATTTGTAATGGTCGCCCTCCAGCCAGGGTTCGTGGAGATTCTTGAAGACGCGGTTCTCCGCCAGGTCGCGCGGCAAAAGATGGCAATGATAATCAATGATCGGCTGTCCCGCCGCCGTGCCGTGGTAGAGCGCGCGCGCCACCGGGTTGGAGAGCAAAAAGTTCTGGTCGCAAAATTTCATGTTTTTCATTGGTTTAATGGTTCCGTGGAGAAGGGATCATATCGTCATGGCATCAAACCCGCCGTCCACCACCAGTTCCGCCCCGGTGATAAAGCTGCCGGCGTCCGACGCCAGGAGCAACGCCGCCCCCGCCAGTTCCTGGGGCAGGCCGAATCGCGCCATCGGCGTTTTGGCCAGGATGGCGGCCACGCGGTCCGGGCTGAGCACCTTGCGGTTTTGCTCGGCGGGGAAAAAGCCCGGCACCAGGATGTTGACGCGCACCCCGCGGGGCGCCCACTCGCGCGCCAGGTTCTTGGAAAGATTATGCACCGCCGCCTTGGAGGCCGAGTAAGTGAAGACGCGCGACAGCGGGGTGAGACCCGACGCCGAGCCGACATTGATAATGCTGCCCGAACCGCGCGCCACCATGTGGCGTCCGAAAACCTGGCAGGCGAGAAACAGGCCCTTGAAGTTGACAGCGAGGAGGCGGTCCAGTTCCGGCTCCGCGATGTCCAGGAAGGGGGTGGCGGAATTGACGCCGGCGCCATTGACCAGGATGTCCACGCGGCCCGTTTTGGCCAAAGTGTCGGCGAGCAATTTTTCCAGGGCCGGCTTGGAAGTGGTGTCGCAGGCGAAGAATTCCGAGGCGCCCCCCTCGCCGGCGATTTGGTCCATGCGCGCCCTGGCCTTTTGGGCGTCGCGGCCGGCCAGGACGACGGTGGCGCCGGCCCTGGCGAAGGCCGCCGCGATGGAGCCGCACAATTCTCCGGTGCCGCCGATCAGGACGGCGACTTTGCCATGCAGCGAAAATAATTCCGCAGGAGTTTTCATGGCCGAAGAGTCTGCGCTGTTTTCGTGAGGAATGCAATCCGCACGTCAGAGCAATGCGTCAGTGACGGAGGGGAGAAAGGTAGGGCGGGCAGTCCTCTGCCCGCCGCGGCGCGCACGGAGTGCGCGCCCTACCATCCAACATTGACGCCTTACAGATCAGAACGAACGGAGCGGCATTCTGGACCCGTTTGGAAAAATCCAACTTTTCTTCTAACAAAAAGCCGTCTCGGGTGTCATATAGAGTACACATGGCGCTGGGAACGAAGGCTGGGAAGGCTGCGCCGCCGCGGCGCGGCGCGGTTCTTATGATTTCCAAGGGAATTTCGCGGGGTTTGCGTCTAATGAAATGTTGAATTCAAACCGTATGAAAACTACTCTGCGTCTTGCCGGCGCGCTGTGCGCCCTGGCATTTTTCACCAACCCAGTTCAAGCCGCGCCAAGTTCCGCCGGCCAATCCGGCGTCCAACTGACCATCGAACTGCGGGACGGTTCGCGCGTCGTCGGGAAAAGCCTGGAGGACACCTTGAGCCTCCACTCCGCCACGCTGGGCGACATGAATCTTTCATGGGCTGCCATCCGCTCGATTGAGTATGCGGGAACCAACACCGAGGTGGCGCGGCTGACGGCAACCAACGGCGACGGGTTCGCCATCCAGCTTGCCTCCGGGACCTTGCGCGTGGAAACGGGCTTTGGCCAGACCGAGTTGCCGGTCAAGCTGATTCGGAGCGTCAAAGTCGCCCCGCCCGCCAAGCCGGGCGGCGCTGCCGGAACCGGCACGACGCAATTGACGATTGAACTGCGGGACGGTTCGCATGTGGTTGGGAAAAGCCTGGAGGACGCCTTGAATTTCCACACCTCGGCGATGGGGGACTTGAAGCTGACGTGGGCGGGCATCCGTGCGATTGAGTATGCGGGCACGAACGCCGAAATGGCGCGACTGACGGCAACCAACGGCGATGTCTATGAAGTCCAGTTTGCCAATTCATCGCTGGGGGTGGAAACCAGCTTTGGCAAGGCGGAGTTGCCGGTGAAACTGATTCGGAGTGTCAAAGTCTCGGCGATGGGCAACGCCGGGCAGGAGCCAACCGGCCTGATCGGCTGGTGGAAACTGGACGACGGCAATGGAACGGTGGCAAAAGACAGCAGTTACAGTCAACCCCCTCATGGCGGAAACCTGGTCAATGGCCCCGCCTGGACGCGGACGCCCGGCCATGATGAGGGATGCCTGGAGTTTAATGGCGCAAATCAGTATGTGTCTTTGGGCAACATATTTCAGGGGAGTTACAAGGAGATTTCCATCGCCTGCTGGGTCAAGCATGGCACATCCCAATGGCAGACCATCGTGGAGAGAAGCTCATGGGGCGTTGCGGATGGCATCGGTTTGATGATGGACTACAACACGACCTCGGTCACTTTCGGCCACTACGGCGGCAGTTTTTCCAGCATTGTTGAGGTTAAGTCCAAGGCCAATGCCCAGGATAACCAGTGGCATCATGTCGCGGGAACCCTGGCCTGGAGCGGATCCGAGTACGTTTATAGCATTTATGTGGACGGCAAGCTGGATAATGCAGCGACCGGCGGTCCGGTGGGAATGGCGCCCACCTCAAACCCCTGGACCATTGGAGCGCATGACCAGGGCACCTGGGCCTATCGGGGACTGATTGCAGACGTCCGCATTTACGACCGCGCGCTTTCGCTTTCGGATGTCCAGGCCATCTACGCGGAACGGAATTATGGGGAGCCGTTGCCGCCGCCGCCGTCCGCGCCGTAGAATCTTGCGCGGTTCATTGCGAATTGAGAACCCGATTGACAATATCAGAATCCAGACACAAATTCAAACCACCATGAAACCCATTCTGCGTCTTGTCGGCGCGTTGTGCGCCCTGGCATTTTTCACCAACCCAGTTCAAGCCGCGCCAAGTTCCGCCGGCCAATCCGGCGTCCAACTGACCGTTGAACTGCGGGACGGTTCGCGTGTCGTCGGAAAAAGCCTGGAGGACACGTTGAGCCTCCACTCCGCCGCGCTGGGCGACATGAAACTCCCCTGGGCCGGCGTCCGCTCCATTGAGTATGCGGGCACCAACGCCGCCACGGCGCGATTGACGACGACCAACGGCGACGGGTTCGCCATCCAATTTGCCGCGGACACCTTGCGCATGGAAACGGGCTTCGGGCAGACCGAATTGCCGGTGAGACTGATCCGGAGCGTCAAAGTCGCGCCGCCCGCCAAGCCGAGCGCCGCCGCCGGGAGCGACACGGCGCGGCTGACCATTGAACTGCGCGACGGTTCGCATGTTGTTGGGAAGAGCCTGGAAGACGGCTTGAGTTTCCATACCTCGGCGATGGGCGATTTGAAGCTGACCTGGGCGGGCATCCGTTCCATTGAGTATGCGGGCACGAACACCGAGATGGCGCGATTGACGGCAACCAACGGCGATGTGTATGAAGTCCAGTTTGCCATTTCATCGCTGGGGGTGGAAACCAGCTTTGGCAAAACCGAGTTGCCGGTCAAACTGATTCGCAGCGTCAAAGTCTCGATGGTGGTCCAGCCTGGACAAATGCCGTCCGGCTTGGTGGCGCGGTGGACGGGCGACGGCAACGCCCAGGACAGCGCCGGCCACTTTGACGGCCATGTTTCCGGCGGGTTGCGATATGTGCCCGGCCCGGCGGGGCACGCCTTTGAGTTCAATGGCGGCGGCGCGCGGGTGGATTTCGGCGCGACCGCCGGCAACTTCGGGACGAACGATTTCACCGTCGCTTTCTGGATGAAGACCGATTCCAGAATTCGGCATGGGGCGTTTTTGGCCAAGAGGGCGTCGTGCGATGCGATGGGCAGCTATTGGGACATTCAAACCGGCAGCGGGGTCAATCCGCCCAATCCCCCGGCTGGCTTCTTGGTCTTTGGATTTGGAGCAGGAGGCAACAGGCCGACCTATCCTTTGCTTTCCCTCCACCCGGTCAATGACGGCCAGTGGCACCACGTCGCATGGGTGAGACAATCCACCGCTTCGGGGAGCATCTTGGGCCAGGTCTATCTGGATGGCGCGCTCGATAACTCCATTAGCTATCCGGAGACGGTTGACATTTCCAATCAAACGCCTTTGGTCCTGGGGCATGATGTCTGCGAGTGCTGCGATGGCACGCAGCCTTACAGCGGGGCGGCGGCGGAGCTGCAGCTTTTCAGCCAGGCCCTTTCGGCGGACGAGGTGATCACCCTTTACCAGTCGGGCAAATCAGGGAATTGAGTTTCCTGGCAACAATTAGCTGGAATTGGAGGGCAGAATGTCAAATAGTCCGTCAAACAGTATTACGTAAGAAAAAACTCGCCTGCTTTATCATGCGCGGATCAGAACAACGGGGAATTGCCGCCGCCGTCCTCCGTGCCCGGCGTGTTGACTCGCATACGATCGGGGCGCAGCGCTGAATGATTCCAGGCTGCCAGCGTCCGGTTCGGGCCTGATCCCCGTCATAAATTAGGATTGAGCGGCATTCTGCGCGGTGAGAATTGCGAAAGGGCCTGTTTTCATTTCACTATTCTCTATTCACAATTCATCATTCTCAACTCACAGCGAAGCGGTTGGGGTTTGCCAGTTTCCCCTTTTCAGTGTTCAGTAGTGGCACTGATATGGCGCTAATCAAACCATTTGCGGCGTTGCGGCCCCAACCCCGGTTGGCGGACAAAATCTGCGAGCTGCCCTACGATGTCACGTCAACCGAGGAAGCCCGCGCCCTGGCGGCGGGCAATCCCCTCAGCTTCCTCCATGTGAGCAAGCCGGAAATTGACCTGCCATCCGGCGTGGATGTTCACAGCCCGCAAGTCTATGCCAGAGGCCGGGAAAACCTGGACCGGCTCATCAGCCAGGGCGCGCTCCGGCAGGACGCGCATCCCTCCTTTTATTTCTACCGCCAAACCCTGGGCCGGCACGAGCAAACCGGTTTGGCCGCCGCCGCCAGTTGCGAGGATTATCTGCGCGGCGTGATTAAGAAACATGAACTCACCCGCCCGGAGCAGGAGGATGACCGGATGCGGCACATCGAAACGCTGGGCTGGCAAACCGGCCCTGTTTTTTTGGCTTATCGCGCCAACCGCCTCCTGGATGAACTGGCCGCCAAACATACCGCCCAGGCCCCGGACACCGATTTCACGGCGCGCGACGGCATCCGTCATGCGTCGTGGCCGTTGCGGGACGCGGGGGACATTGCGCTGGTGCGCCGGACGTTCGCGGACATCCCGTCCCTCTACATCGCCGACGGCCATCATCGCTGCGCCGCGGCGGCGCGGGTCTTCCAGGCGCGCGGCGGCGCGGGCGGGAGCGCCTCTTTTCTCAGCGTCATTTTTCCAGACCATCAACTGCGCATCCTGCCTTACAACCGCGTGTTGAAGGACTTCAATGGCCTGAACGCGGCCCAGTTGTTGAAAAAACTGGAGGCGGTCTTTGAGGTCATGGACGGCGGCGCGGCCCGGCCCGGCGGCAAACATGAACTGGCGCTGTTCCTGGACAACCGGTGGCGCGCGCTGCGGTTCCGCCCGCAATTTTCGGCCGTGACCGGCCCGGTGGAGGGGCTGGACGTGGCGTTGCTGCAAAAACACGTCCTCGGCCCGGTCTTCGGCATTGACGATCCGCGCACCAGCGGGCGCGTTGGTTTTGTCGGCGGCATTCGCGGCACGGAGGAGTTGGAAAAGCTGGTCCGCGGCGGCGGGTATGCCTGCGCTTTTTCCATGTTCCCGGCGAGCCTGGCGGATATGATGAGCATCGCTGACGCCGGAGGCATCATGCCGCCGAAAAGCACCTGGTTCGAACCGAAATTGCGCGACGCCATGTTCTGCCACAAAATTTAGAAATTGTGCCGACCAACCGGACAGATCGAAGTCTGCGCGCCACTTTTCTGGGGATCGCCGTCAATGTCCTGCTCGTGGCCGGCAAACTGGCCGGCGGTCTGGCCGGTCATTCCCACGCCCTGGTGGCCGACGCCATGGAATCTCTGGCCGACATCTTCAGTTCCCTCATCGTTTGGCGCGCGGTGGTGGTGGCGGCGGAACCGCCCGACCGCGAGCATCCCTACGGCCACGGCAAGGCGGAGGCCATCGCCGCCGCCGTCGTGTCAACACTTTTGTTGCTCGCCGCCCTGGGCATTGCGATCAACGCCGGCCGGCAGCTTTTCCAGCCGCGCATTGCGCCCCGGGCCTTCACGCTTTACATTTTGATCGGGGTCGTCCTGATCAAGGAACTGGTGTTCCGTTACGCCTCCCATCAGGCCGCCCTGGCCGAAAGCGGCGCCGTCAAGGCCGACGCCTGGCATCATCGCTCCGACGCCATTACTTCACTCGCGGCGGCCATTGGCATCATTGTCTGCCTGGCCGGGGGGCAGCGCTTCGTGTACGCCGACGACGCCGCGGCGCTCTTCGCGGCGGCGATTATCGGGTGGAATGGATGGCTGCTCTTGCGCCCGGCCCTGGATGAATTGATGGACGCCGCGCCCAGCCCCGGCCTGCTGGCCCAAATCCGCGCCACGGCCGCCCAAGTTCCCGGCGTCCAGGCCGTGGAGAAATGCCACGCCCGCAAGACCGGCTTTCAATACCTGGTGGACATGCACATTGAAGTGGACCCGCTCATCACGGTGCAGCAGGGCCACCAGATCGCCCATCTGGTCAAGGCCCGCGTGCGCCAGGCCGTGCCTTCGGTCAATGACGTGCTGGTGCATGTCGAGCCGGGGAAGGCGGCAAAGGCTGAAAGCTAAAGCCTGAATTTGCTTTTGTCGTTCGTCTTTGCTTCAATCGCATCCTATGAAAATTATTCTGGCTTATTCCGGAGGACTGGATACTTCGGTTCTGTTGTCCTGGATCGGGGAAAAATACGGCGCGGAAATGGTCGCCTTCTGCGCCAACATCGGCCAGGAGGAGGAATTGCGCGGGCTGGAGGCCAAGGCCAAACGCACCGGGGCGTCGAAGGTTTATATTGACGATTTGCGCGAGGAGTTCGCGCGCGATTTCATCTGGCCGATGTTCCACGCCGGCGCGCTCTATGAGGGGCAGTACTTTCTGGGCACAAGCATCGCCCGCCCGCTTATCGCCAAGCGCATGGTCGAAATCGCCCGGAAGGAAAAGGCCGGCGCCATCGCCCACGGCGCGACGGGAAAAGGAAATGACCAGGTGCGTTTCGAGCTGACCGCCGCCGCGCTCGCGCCGGATTTGCGCGTCATCGCCCCATGGCGCGACGCGCGCTTTCGCGGCGAATTCCCCGGCCGCGCGGAGATGATCGCCTATTGCGAACGCAAGAAAATCCCCGTCCAGGCCAGCGCCAAGAAACCCTTCTCCATGGATCGGAATCTTCTGCACATCTCCTACGAGGCGGGCATCCTGGAGGACCCGTGGTTCGACGCGGGCGACTTGAAGAACCGCGGCTACTTCACCACCCTCTCCGTTTTTCCCGAGGACGCCCCGGACAAGCCGGAGTTCGTCACGCTGGATTTCGCGGGGGGCCATTGCGTGGCCGTGAACGGCGCGAAACTTTCGCCGCTCGGCGTCATGCAGACCCTCAACAAACTGGGAGGCAAACACGGCATCGGACGCGTGGACATGGTGGAGAACCGTTACGTGGGCATGAAATCGCGGGGCGTGTACGAGACGCCCGGCGGGGCCATCCTGCATTTCGCCCACCGCCAGATGGAGACCCTGACGATGGACCGCGAAGTCATGCACCTGCGCGACTCGCTCATCCCGCGCTACGGGGAATTGGTGTATTACGGCTACTGGTTCGCGCCGGAGCGGCTGGCCTTGCAGGCGCTGGTGACGGAGAGCCAGCGCAACGTGACCGGCGCCGTGCGTGTCAAACTCTACAAAGGCAACCTCATGATCGCGGGCCGCAAATCCCCCGTCAGCCTTTACAACCCGCAACTGGCCACCATGGAATCCGACCCAACCCAGGCCTACAACCAGGACGACGCCACCGGTTTCATCCGCCTCAACGCCCTGCGCCTCAAAGTGGCGGCGAAGGCCCAGGGGAACAAGTGATCTTCCACGTCACAATGCAACCCATCGCAATTTGCGATGGGTTCACAAAAGCACCGCGACCCGCGTCATTTAACTTACGCCGGTGACGGAGGTAGAAAAGGTAGGGCGGGCAGTCCTCTGCCCGCCGCGGCGCGCAGCGGAGTGCGCGCCCTACCATCCATGCCTGACGCACCAAAAAGATGGCAAAACCCTCGTCGTCGTGTATCGTGAATCAGCGAAAGATGGTTTTGTGATCACCGCGTTTTTGACCCGGCGCCACACTTCCCTTCAGCGAAGAAAGCAACTATGGCCGTAGCCGAAATCAACGAATTTTTGAAGCTGGTTCCAGCGGTGCGGCACACGCCGCACCAATTTCTTTGGTCGTCCTACGATGCCGAAGCCGACGTGCTTTACATCAACTTCAAAAAGCCCAGCCACGCCACCGACAGCGAAATGACGGACGACGACGTCATCGTGCGCTACGAAAATGGAGAGATGATTGGCCTGACCGTTTTGCACGCCAGCAAGCGCTGACCGCCTGCATGGAACTTTCATTTGCGTTGGCCGCAGACCTGCGCTAAAGAGTGACAGCATGAACGCCGTACAAAAAATCAAGGCAGCGGCAGCGAAGTTGAACCCGGACGAGCAAGTTGAACTGTTCCGGTGGTGGGTCGAGTCGTACGTGTTCAAGCAGCGGCATCTGGCCTTGCTGAAGAGCAACATCGCCATTGGCGTTGAGGATTTGGAACACGGGCGGTATCAAACCTGCAACGATGCCAGCGTGATGCGGCTGGCGGAGGATGTTGGCCGCTCGGGCAGGGAACGCGCGTCTTCTCATATTTGCCGGTGGGGCGGCGCTGCCGCGCCGCCCATTCTTCCCATCGCGACAAAGAACGCCAAAAATCCATGAGCGGGCTCACGATGGGGGTTGCATTTCGGACGGTTGGCTCCAATCCGTTGCCAACGGAGTTGGCGAAATAGAAATTTGGGCGGCACGGCAGAGAAGGAACAACATACAGTTGGCGCGCTGAGCGGGCTGCCGCCCTGCCATCCAAGACCGGCCCCATCGCAAAAAATGCGAAGAATTGGTTTGCAAATGGCCGGTTTGGAGGTATCTAAACCTCATGTCTGAGCCTTTGCAATCCAGCGAACGTGTGTACAAGGGCATTGCCGTCTCCGGGGGAATTTGCCGCGGCAAGGTCCTGGTCCTTCGCCACGCCGCAGTCGAGGTGCCAAAATATGACGTCGCGGAGTCGGCCCTCGCGGGCCAGGTCGAGCGTCTGCAACAGGCGCTGGTCGAAACCCGCCAGCAAATCCTCGAAGTCCAGCGCCAGGTCAGCCAGGCCCTCAACGCCAAGGACGCCAGCATCTTCGACGCCCACCTCCTCGTCCTGGAAGACCCGACGCTCATTGAATCGGTCACCAGTTTGATTTACCAGAAAAAGATCAACGTCGAAGCCGCCTTCCACGAATTTGCCGAGAAATACCAGGAAACCCTCCGCTCCATCAACGACGCTTATTTGCAGGAACGCGCCACCGACATGCGCGATGTCACCTCGCGCATCCTGGATAATTTGATGGGCCGCCGCGCCCGCCACGAGCCGCAAACCCTGGCCGAGCCGTGCATTTTGATCGCCGAAGATTTGCCCCCCTCCGATGTGGCGCTGCTCAATCGCAAGACCACCCTGGGCTTCGCCACCGACGTGGGGAGCAAGACCTCGCACAGCGCCATCATGGCCCGTTCGCTGGAACTTCCGGCCGTGGTGGGATTGCAGACCGCGAGCAGCAAGATCCAGAGCGGCGCCACCGCGCTGCTCGATGGTTACGGCGGGCTGGTCATTGTCAATCCGTCCGAGCAGACCTTGTTCGAGTACGGGCAAATGGCCCGGCGGCGCGTGTCGCTGGAGGAAAAGCTGCACGAGTTGCAACTCCAGCCGGCCGTCACGCTGGATGGAAAATCAATCGTCCTTTCCGCCAACATCGAACAAATCGGCGACCTGGAGTCGGTCAAGTTCCACGGCGCCGATGGCGTGGGGCTGTTTCGCACCGAATACTTGTTCATCAACCGCGAATCCCTCCCTACCGAGGAAGAACAATTCCAGGTCTATCGCCGGCTGGCCGCGGAATTGAAACCCCAGCCCGTCATCATCCGCACCCTGGATTTGGGCGGGGACAAATTCCTTTCCCAACTCAAACTGCCTGTCGAGATGAACCCCTTTCTGGGCTGGCGCGCCATCCGCTTTTGCCTCCAGGAGCGCGACATTTTCCGCGCCCAACTCCGCGCCATCCTCCGCGCCAGCACTTATGGCAACGTCAAGTTGATGTACCCCATGATCTCCGGCCTCGGCGAGTTGGAACAGGCCAACGCCCTCCTCGAAGAATACAAGGCCGAATTGCGCGCCGAAAATATCCCCTTCGACGCCAAAATCCCCGCCGGCGCTATGATCGAAATCCCCTCCGCCGCCGTGGCTGCGGACACACTGGCCCGGCGCTGCCAATTCTTCAGCCTGGGCACCAACGATCTGATCCAGTATTCGCTGGCCGTGGACCGGTTGAACGAAAAAATCGCCCATCTCTACGAGCCGACCCATCCAGCAGTCGTGCGCCTCATCAAATGGACGGCCGACGCGGCGCACCGCGCCGGCATCTGGTGCGGCTTGTGCGGCGAAATGGCCAGCGATCCGGCCCTCACACCGCTCCTGCTGGGAATGGGCGTGGACGAGTTGAGCACGGCCCCATCCCTGGTGCCTCAGGTCAAGTTCCTCATACGCCGGCTCAAAATGCAGGACGCCAAGGAACTGGCCGATTTCGCCTTGAACTGCGAATCGGGAAAGGAAATCCTGGACCGCTCGCAGGCCCTGGCCAAATTGGCCGCGCCCGGCTTGTTCGCCAATTCCTAAACATGAAAGTCCTGATTCTCGCCGCGGGTTATGCCACCCGCCTTTATCCCCTTACCCTGGCCCAGCCCAAGCCGCTCCTGCCCGTCGCCGGCCAGCCGATGATCGAATACGTGCTGGACAATCTGGCCCCCATCGGCGGGATTGACCGCGTTTATGTCGTGACCAACGCCAAGTTCGCCGGCCATTTCCAACAATGGTCCCAGGCCTATCGCGCCAGCAAATCCAAGCTCAATTTCACCATCGTCAACGACGGCTCGACCGACGACCGCAACAAGCTCGGCGCCATCGGCGACATGAACCTGGTCATCACCCGCGAGAAAATCGCGGACCATTTGATCGTGGTGGCGGGGGACAACCTTTTCAGCCAAAGTCTGGAAGATTTTGGAAGGCATTGCCGGAAGCTCAACGCACCCGTCCTGGCCGTCTATGACGTGGGCAGCCTGGAGGAAATCAAGAAATACAACTCCATCACCCTGGACGCCGCGGGCCGGATCACATTTTTCGAGGAGAAACCCGCGCAGCCCGCGAGCACCCTGACCGGCATCGCCCTTTACTACTATCCCAAAGCCGTCCTGCCGTTGATTCAGCAGTATGTGGCGGAGGGGAACAACCCCGACCAGCCGGGCCGCCTGGTGCAATGGCTCTACCCCCGCACCCCGTTCTACACCTGGCGTGTTCCCGGAATTTGGTTTGACATCGGTTCCACGGAGAACCTGGCACAAGCCAACGCCATCTTCGCCAAACTCAAAAAGAAATGATGCAAACTCCGCCTCTCCAGCAGGGCGAGGCTCCCGCCGAGCCATGCCTTCCTTTGACTATTCTGCACTGACAATTCACCATTCTCACGCAGCCGGCATGAGCCGCTTGCGTTTTGGCTTGCCTGGCTTGGCGGCGGCTTTTGCCGCGGGGGGAGCCGCGGGAACTTCCACGGGCGCGGTTGGCGCCTCGGGCGGCAAATAGAGGTAGCGGCCGCAAGTCTCGCACATTTGAATGTCCTCGCCGTGCATCAGGGTGTTAATGGCGCCGATGGGAATGCGCATGTGGCAACCGGTGCAGACCTGATTGCGCACGATGGCGACACCTTTCTTCCCGCGGGCCATCAGGCGGTCGTAATGCTCCAGGATGGGCAGCGGGATTTTCCGGCGCAGTTGGGAAATCGCCGCCTCGGCGCTGCCGCTGCGGACCTCGGCAAACTCGATGTCCTGGAGCTTGAGCACGTTCTGAATAAGTTCTTTCATGGGACTGATTTCAAGCAGATGCACAATTGTTCACACGCGCGCGAAAACTGTCAAGGGCGAAAAAGAGCCGGAAAAGAACCGGCGCCGAGTTCCTCCGGACTTTCGGCGCCGGTCCGCGGTTTGATCGGATGTGAAATGGTTCAGATCGGATCAATGTTGCTTGCGGTTTTGGCGTTTGGCGCCTTTTTGCGCTGCCGGCGCGCTCGCCGGTGCGCTGGCGGATTGGGGCTGGGCTGGTTTTTGGGCATCGCCACAGCCACACGCGGCGGCTTTGCAGTCGCTGGCGGCCGGGGCGGCGGTAACGGGGGACGGAGTATTTGCGGGTTCGCTCATATTATTTTGTTATAGTTTATTGGCTGCAATGGAACGCAGTCAGGAACCCTTTTCGCAAGAGACATGCCAGCCGGATTTGCCCGCGGAAAAGGACGGCAAGGCGTTGCCTTGTAACCGGATGCAGCGAAGCGATGCCATCACGCCCGGCCTGCGAGAGTTCGCAACTTGGAATTTCTCGAAGGCGAACTGCGAATTCTCGTTCTCAACGATCCAGGGTTCAGACTCGTCTCTCGCGGACATTCGTTCAACGAACCTGCAATTCCTCGGCCAGCATCTCAGAGCTTTGCAAAGCGATAGCCGGCCAGAGATTCCTCGTTGTTGCGGCGGAATTCAGCCAGCCGCTTTTCGGAATACAGTTCGACGGGGAAAGTGGCGCCGGGGCGGAGCAGGACGCCTTCATCGGTTTCCTCGGCGACCACTTGGGCATGGCGGTCAATTCCCAGCCTGCGGCGCATTTCCTTGGGCAAGGTCAGTGTGCCGCGATCATTGATGTTGATGACCATTGTCATGAATTCAGTATTTCATACTTTCAGCTTTTATGCAAGAGACTCGCGTTGACGGGGAGAATTGAACTCTCTTTTGCCTTGCCCCCGGCCTCCCATCCCGCATCATCCCTGCCAATTAATCGGAAAGGCTTAAATATGAACGATCCTGGTTGGAGGAACATGCAAAGAACGTCCCTCCTTCTGCTGGCATGGTTGGCCGTTTCCTGTCAGTCGGACAATTTCTTTACGAGAGAGGTTCCACGGCTGGATGGTTGGAGCGAAACGAGACTGATCGAGAGATTCGGCTCCCCTGCGCGTGTTCATACGAGTACAGTCGAGCAGTTTGCTCATAGCCCTCCTGGACCTTGGGGGCCGCCGACTCCTCTGGTGCTGTCCATGTATCCCACGAATGTCGAAGCCAATCTGAAGGTGCAGATCAAAAGCTTGTCGTGGCAGCACGGAAGAATCATGCTCACGGTGTGGCTCCGCGAGAAACAAGAGCATTGGATTACTTTTTATGCCGAGGAATGGAACATGGACGTGATTCCATGACCAAATGTCTCGAACGGAGGCTCGCGCCGCCAAACTGCCAGCCGATGACTTATGCCATTGGGGCCTGATTATGAACCGGAATTCGATTCGCTGAGGGATCTCCTCCTGGAGATCGCCCCGGAGCGTTCGGTGGAGCATCTGCTGCTGAAAGTCGTCCAACGGCTCGCGCAACGGCCCCACGCGGCGCTGGCGCGCCTCTGGCTGCTCGACAAAGGCGATCTTTGCGCTTCCTGCCCCATACGTCCCCGCTGCCCGGACCAAACGCGCTGCCTGCACCTGGTCGCCAGCGCCGAGTCCTCGGTGGGAGACCCCGGGGAAGAGGCGCGGCAAATCGAGCGGGACCTGCGGCGGATTCCCGTCGGCGCCGGCGCCATCGGCCGCATTGCCGCGACCGGCCAGCCGATCATCAGCAACAACCCCGGCGAGGACGTGGACGGATTCGGCGCGCGGGGATGGGCGATGCGCCAGGGTATTCGCGGATTCGGCGCCCAGCCGATCATTTTTCAGAACGAAGTCCTGGGAGTGATCGCCCAGTTCAACCGCATACCGACCCCGGACCAGTCCCCCGCCTGGCTGCGGATTTTCGCCGATCATATCGCCGCGGCCATTGTCAACGCGCGCGCTTTTGAAGAAATCGAGCAGCTCAAGGCGCATCTGGAACTGGAGAACACGTTTCTTCAGGAGGAGGTCCAGGAGGCCAAGGCGCTGGGCGAAATGATCGGCCAGAGCGCGGCCTTGAAGCGGTTGCTGCGCCAGGTGGAAATGGTGGCGCGAACCGACGCCACAGTTCTGATCCTCGGCGAATCCGGCACGGGCAAGGAGCTGATCGCCCGCGAAATTCACAAGAACAGCCGGCGCAGCCAGCGGCCCTTGATCCGCGTCAATTGCGCTTCCATTCCCAGGGAGCTTTACGAGAGCGAGTTCTTCGGGCACGTCAAAGGCGCGTTCACCGGCGCGGTCAAGGATCGCGCGGGCCGTTTCGAGGCCGCCCAGGGCGGCACCTTGTTTCTGGATGAAGTGGGCGAGATTCCATTGGAACTGCAAAGCAAGCTGCTCCGGGTTTTGCAGGAAGGCCAGTATGAGCGGGTCGGCGAAGAGCGAACCCGCACGGTGGACGTGCGCATTATCGCCGCCAGCAACCGGGATCTTCCCAGGGACGTGGAAGCGGGGCGCTTCCGCCAGGACCTTTATTATCGCCTCAATGTTTTCCCCATCAAAGTGGCCCCGTTGCGGGAACGCAAGGACGACATCCCCCTGCTCGCGGCGCATTTCCTGGACAAGGCCATTCGCAAACTCAATCTGCCGCCCGCCCGGCTCACCCAGGCGCATATCGCCCGGTTCCAGGAACATGACTGGCCCGGCAACGTGCGCGAATTGCAGAACATGATCGAGCGCGCCTTGATCCTGGCCCAAAACGGGGTGCTCTGGTTTGAGCTGCCGGAAAATCAGAGGCCAACGGCAACCGCCCCTTCCGCGCCGGCCACCGCCGGGCGAGCCGGACCAGCCATTCTGAGCGACATCGAGCTGCGGCAGCGCGAGCGCGACAACACCGTCGCCGCCCTGAACCAGACTGCCTGGAAAATTCATGGTCCCGGCGGCACGGCCGAACTCCTGGGCGTCAAGCCCACCACGTTGATTTCCCGCCTCAAGAAGCTGGGACTCAAGAAGCCCGCTGCAAAACAAACATAGGACGAGAAACCGCAGTCCAGTTGCGAGATGTTGCAACCTGCGAATCTTCGCAAACCCCTGCCAGACCGGCTCTCCCCGCGCATGGCCTTTGACAGCAGAGACTTGGGCATTCGCAGTCCCTTGGCACGGGGATTGATAAACAACCGGTCTATATGACACCAGCCGACAACTGCTGTTGAGAAAACCCAATGTGTTATGTTGCGCCCAAGCCCCGTCCAGCCCCATCAAATTGGCAAGGAATTGCAGGCCATGTTGGAGAGAAAACGCGCCGGCTTTGAGGGAAGCCCCAACTTCCTGAAAACCCTGGCCCAATCGCCCGCGGCGGCGCTGGCTTATTTGCTGGCCGAAGACGCGCTCGCCGAAGGCCGGCTTTCGGCACGCCAGCGCGAACAGATCGCCCTGGCGGTGGCGGAAATCAACGGCTCCAAGTACTGCCTGATTGCCCATGCGGCGGCTGGCAGAAAGGCCGGGCTGACCGGGGAGGAGATTGAGTCCGCGCGCCGGGCCGCCGCGCCGGAGGCCAAAGCCGACCGGATGCTGCGTTTCACCCAGTCCATGGTTCTGCAACGCGGGGAAATCAGCGATGAGGACCTGGGCGCATTGCGCAAGGCCGGTTTTTCGGATGGCGAAATCATCGAAATCGTGGCGAACATTGCCCAGAATGTTCTCGCCAACTACGTCAACATCCTGTCCAAGACCGAGTTGGATTTCCCCGCCCTTGCGGACGAGCCTGCCGTGCAACACTGACGCAGTACCTGGGGACGGGAAATGCATTGGGTTCATGGTCCCCCCCCGGGGGGGAAGTGGAATTAAGTGGAACCAAGTGGAACTAAGTGGAACTAAGTGGAATTAAGTTGAATCGAAGTGGAATTCGTAACGCGCCGCTGACGGGGCGGTCCGGGGGAGCGCGTGCGTCCCGCACGCCGTGTTTGGCGTCCCGCCAAACACATTCCGGCCTGCCTTACATTTGTGCCCAATCCGAGCAGCAATCCACAGGAACCAATCGGCGAAGGAGTGGGGCGCGAGACGCGCCCCACGGCGATCGGGACGATCGCGCTCCCCAAACCCGGCATTTTCAGTCTCATTCATTGCAGTACTCATACTCATGCGGCTATTGAACCACACTTCTGAAAAAGCGCCTGTGTACCGTGAGGACGATCTGCATGTCAAAAAACGGGGTTCCCGACCGCGAAAAAACCCTTGCAAAGACTCGGTAAAAGCGGTTTTGACGCCAAAATTACAGAAATGCAAAAATGAAAATAGTTTGGCGGGACGGTGGTTTTGGCTGCCGTGCGGGAGGATGATTTCAGAAAGAAAAGGCCTTTGCAGAATGGAACAACACGATGAAGTGCGCCAGTGGCGCGGGCAGATAGGGGATTTGAGGTTGCATGGCAATAGCGTGGAATCGTCCAATTCCAACAAGGTTTTTACCGCAAAGAACACAAAGAACGCAGACAAGGACTTGTGTTGTTTTTTCTTTGCGATCTGTGTGTTCTTTGTGGTCAATTCATCTTCGGTTGCGGCTGGCCGCGTTGCGCTTCTTGCGCCTCTTCGCGGCTATGCCATTGTGTTCCAATCCTGGGGCATCCTGGCCGGCAATCCAACGCCCGCGCCCGCCTGAACCGCGGTTCCCATTCCGATCACAATCTCATTGTTTGACGATCAGGACGCTGCAATGCGCGTGGTCGCTGATGCGGTCCGCGGTGTCGCCCAGCATCCGGCCCCATAATTCGGAGTGATCGCTGTGGCCAATGACTATCAGGTCGTAGCCGCCTTCCTTGGCGAAGTTGACGACGGCTTTGGCGGCGTGGCCGGAACGGCTTTCGCAGGCGATTTCTATGCCGTGCTCTTTGGCCACGAGCGCCACCTCCTTCTTGCGCTCCTCGAAATAATCGGCGGCGGCTTCCGCTTCGCCCTCGGCCTCGCCGGGCAGGGCGGCGTGCCGCGGCAAGGGCTGGCGCACCCAGAGCGCGGTCAGCGGGGCGTGGTAATTTTTGGCGGCGACCACGGCGCGTTGCAGCGCGGCTTTGCCGCCTTTGGATCCGTCGTAACCGACGAGGATTTTATTGAACATAATTCAGCCTTTCTTTGGAACAGGTTGAGCGCCAAGCCCGGTTTTGATCTTGCGCTGGTAAAGCCGGCCCCACGCGTGCATTGTCCGCCGGGACGGCTCGAAGAATTTCTGCGCGATGACCGTCGGCACAAACGCGCTCAGGATGACGACGGTGACCAGGATCGAATACTGCTTCTGGTCAATGATCTTGTTGGTGAGGCCGAACAGCGCCGAAATCGTGCCGAAGGTCAGCCCGGTGGACATGAGCAAGGTGGTGTATTTGGCCTCGCGCGGCCGCATGAAGAACAGGCGCGACAGCGGCAATACCCCGGCGAGTTTGGTGATCATCTTCAGCGCCAGCAATGCCGCGATGACGCCCAGCGCCGTCCAGAGCGCCGGCAATGACACGAACGAGCCGGCGCGGATAAAATAGAACGGCGTGAACACCGCGAAGGCGATGCTCCGCATCCGATGCACCAGCGTCTTGTCGCGCAGGAACACGCCCGCCACAACCAGGCCGAGGAGATAGGCCGGCAGGACGGCCTCGCTTTTCGCGGCGGAGGCCAGGCCGCCCAAGAAGAACAGCACGAAGAAAATAAATTTGATTTCCGGCTCGCTCACCCGCGTCGCTCCCAGGCGCGCCACGATGTATTGCGTCCACTTGGGCATGAACCAGAGCATCACACCCGTCACCAGGACGAACACCAGCAGCCAAAGGTCGTAGTTGGCGAAGATCAGGCCCAGCGCCAGCACGGTCCCCAGGTCGTTGATGAAACAGGCCGCCAGGATCATTTTCCCCATCGCGGTTTCGCTTTGCCGCGTCTCGATCATCACCGCATAGACCACCGCCACCGAAGTGGTGGAAAGCGCGAGGCCGGCGATTTGGGCCTGATGCAGCGGCCAGTGGAGAACGAATTGCGCGAAGAGCCAAACCCCGGCGAACGGCAGCAAAAACGCCGCGATGCCTATGGCCGCGCTGGCCCGCAAATTGGCCCGCAGCGACACCGGGTCAATCTCCGCGCCCGCCAGAAATGTCAGAACGCCGCTGCCCAGCATGGCGAGGAAGTTGGTCCAGTCCGTCGAGCGCAGTATTTGCTGGCCATCGCCCAGGTGAATGTTGCCCGCCGCAACCCCGACGGCGATTTCAATCAGCGCCACGGATATGCCGGCGCGAATGGAAACGAGACTCGCAACCAAGGCCAGTCCCATCCAAATCGCCGCGATGAACCAAATGTTGTCCATTTTGACAGAATACGCTTACACGGGAAGGAGTTATCAGCACTGAAGCTTTTCAGGCGCTTTTCTCGCGCCGGCGAGACGGCAAACCCCATTGCCAAGACTCTTGTCGCACAAAGCCGTGGTCATGGCAAGCGATTTGTCGGCAATTGACGTGGCCTTGACATGGGCCGGACTGCTGCGGTAATTTGAACCATTGCGAACCGTCCAGATGGTCCAATATGAAGACGAATAATGCGGCTTGGCTTGCCCCAAAAGGCCACCCG
>Ga0182027_10005082_pt1 | contig 20134 bp, 16 predicted proteins | sample 712E1DmetaG_FD_121300 | JGI IMG/M metagenome (GOLD analysis project Ga0182027, IMG submission 121300) | Permafrost microbial communities from Stordalen Mire, Sweden - 712E1D metaG (Illumina Assembly) | ecosystem: Environmental > Terrestrial > Soil > Wetlands > Permafrost | place: Sweden...
AAACAAGCTCCTGGCGCCAAACGGGGTTTTCCGCATAGCGCCCGAAAAGATTCAATCCAAAATCAAGGGTGGTGACGGAACCCCGTGATGTCATGCGGCGGGCCTGAAGATGGTTCGGTAGAGAGTTGAACGGGAGATGCCGAAGCGGGCGGCGATCTCGGCGACGGCGATCTCGGCGGTTTTGAGCAGGGCGCGGATGGTCTTGACCTCTTTGGGAGACAGTTTTACGGGGCGCCCATCTACTACAATACCCTGCTCCTCTCATGGGTATATGAGCAAAAGCTGGCTGTAGGCGATCTGGAAGCCATCAGGATTCTCAAAGGCACCTCGCCCGTCGCCTGGCGCAACGTCAACCATAGCGCCGCTTGGCGGCCTTCAGCAGGATCGCTCCACCATCGGAGGAGGCCTGCCGTTGATCGAACTGCAATACGGCGGGCTTGGCAAAAATCTCAGGGAACAACAAACACTCTGTCGTGGTAAAGTCGATCACGCGGAAGCCTCTTTTGTTGCCTCAAACACTGTCTCAACAACATGTTTGTAGCACAAGAGGCTTTCGCTTCTTCAACCTTCGCGAATTATCCGCGCTAGGCTCATCGATTGTCATCTGCTATAATGTTCGCAACACCTATTTGCATCTTCGTCGGATGTGAGCGGAGCATGAAGATGTCTCCCTACGTTGTGGGCCCGCTGCTTCTGTTATTGCAGTTTCCTTGCATCCGCGAGGGGGGTGTGGAAAACGTCTCACCCAAGTGAGGATAGCGAAGCTTTGTCTGAAACATGGCATCGTGGCGTCATACCAGCGAGCGATCCCGCTGTGAAATCCTTGATGGGTGATGCCTGCACCCCTGATGCTGTTGTGCCTGATGGTTGCGCGCCTGGAGCGTGCTCGCCGAACTGGTTTGCAGTCTATACGTCTTCGCGGCATGAAAAGCGTGTGGATCAGCAACTGGAAATGAGGGAGATTGAGCATTATCTGCCCCTCTATCGCAGCAAGCGCAAGTGGAGCGACGGATCGAGGGTCACCCTGGATCTTCCGCTGTTTCCCGGCTACATCTTCGTTTGCATTCAGCGGAACGAGCGCGTGCGTGTGCTGGAAGTGCCGGGCGTTCTGGCCGTTGTGGGCGGCACGGGAGGCGAACCGGCATCGTTGCCGGCGTCCGAGATTGATGCACTGCGATCTGGTCTTTCTCAGCGCAACGCTCAACCCCATCCTCTTCTGAAGATTGGACAACGGGCACGCATTCGGTCCGGGGCCTTTGCCGGAATGGAGGGGGTTGTGGTGCGAATGAAATACAGCTTCCGCGTTGTTCTCACTATGGATTGCATCATGCAAAGCTTTGCCGTGGAAGTTGACGGCGAGGAACTGGAGCCACTGAATTTAAATCAGCCATGCACCCCGCCCGCAACATATGCCCAGCATTAGGTTAATGCATGTATCAACAACATTTTCATAGCGATAGAAACGACAATCGGTAGACGATAGGTATAGGATACGAACATAGGAGAAACGAATGTACCCCATATCGCTTCCCGCGCGACGTTATAGCGCGCAGCTTATTCGGCATCGTGTTCTTGTTAATCTTTTGGACTTGGCTGCATTTGCCCTCTCCGGTTTTTTTGCGTTCGAGCTGCGATTTGACGGCGAGGTGCCTGCGCAGTACTTCCACGCGATGGAGGTGGCGCTCGCCATCTGGGTTGTCGCAAATTCGGTGGCCTTCATCGCCGGCAAGCTTAATCGGGGGAATTGGCGGTATACATCCACCTACGATGCCGTGCGGGTTGTGGCCGCGAACTCGGCGGGATCTGTTCTGGGCGGAGTGGTCTTGTTCGTTCTGCTTGGGCCACGGGGAATGCCGCGCTCTGTGTATATTCTCGATTGGTTGCTCTCCTGCTTGTTGACTCTGGGGGCGAGGCTGACCGTTCGCATGGTTTACGCCTCCCGTAGGGCGAACGGTGCGGAAGGGGTGCAGACGAGGACGCTGATCTATGGTGCCGGCGCAGCAGGGCAGGCACTGCTGTGGGAGCTTCGCCAAAACCAGTCTCTGCGCTGCGATGTTATAGGCTTCATTGACGACGATCCATTGAAGGTCTACCTGATTCTGCAGGGGAAGCCGGTGCTTGGAGCCGGAAAAGCCCTCGCAGAGGTGGTGCGAACGCACGCCATCAAGAGAGTGCTGATTGCGGTTCCCTCCGCGACTGGGCCGCAGATGGTGCACATTTTGAAGCTGGCCCTCGATGCCGGAGCGGAGTACAAGATGGTGCCGGGGTTGGGGGACCTCATCCAGGGGACGGAGTTGGGCAAGCAGATTCGGGATGTCGCTGTCGAAGACATACTCGGCAGAAGGCCGGTCCATCTCGACCAGAGCAGCATTCGCGAGCGCATCGAGGGAAAAGTCGTCTTGGTGACTGGCGCCGCCGGCTCGATCGGATCGGAGCTCTGCCGGCAGATCGCGCGGTTCCGTCCGCTTGCTCTCATCGGCTTCGATGAAGCGGAGACTCCGCTCTTCCACCTTGGCAGGGAGATGAGCAGAAACTTCCCTGATCTTGTGTTTCACTCAGAGATTGGGAACATTACCCGGCCTGACACCTTGCAGCGGGTCATGCTTCATCATCAGCCTACAATCCTCTATCACGCTGCCGCTTACAAGCATGTTCCCATGATGGAGAGGCACGTCTTTGCTGCCGTCGAAAACAACATCTTAGGCACCTGGCAGGTCGCCCGCGCTGCGGCAAAATACGGGGTGGAAGATTTCGTCATGATCTCCACCGATAAAGCGGTCCGTCCGACCAGCATGATGGGCGCTACAAAACGCGTCGCGGAGTTGGTGATTGGCGCATTCCAGAAGGAGTACGGCACAAAGTATGTGGCGGTGCGCTTCGGCAACGTGCTGGGGAGCAATGGAAGCGTGGTCCCCATCTTCAAGGACCAGATTGCCGCGGGCGGACCGGTGACCGTGACTCACCCGGAGATGCGCCGCTATTTTATGACCATCCCAGAGGCGGCCCAGCTTGTCTTGCAGGCGTTCTCGATCGGAACGGGCGGAGAGGTCTTTGTCCTCGATATGGGAGAACCAGTAAAGATCGTGGACTTGGCCAGGAATCTCATTCTGCTCTCCGGGCTTCAACCTGACCGGGACATCAAGATTCAGTTTACGGGTGTTCGCCCAGGAGAAAAGCTGTTTGAAGAGTTGAACTTGCAGCATGAGTGTCTAGTCCCGACCTCCCATAGCAAGATCAGAAGCTATGTCGGCCATCACACTCTCGATGCAATGCAAATCAAAGAAATTATGCATCGCCTACAGCAAATTATTGAAGAACAAGATGTTACCAGCCTCTTACTGCTGCTCAAGGAATTGATTCCGGACTACAATCCCGGATCCAAGATACTGAAATCCGCCATGTCGACCCAACCAAACTATGTCAAACCGGCCAAAGTCACGGTTCCTTCCGGGCAGGTTGATAGTGTTCTATCGGCGAGCCTCACGCCGGCAACTCGAATCAATTAACATTGTTACTTCAGGGGCCTCGCGCAGGAGCACGATGCAGTCGCAGAGCGCGGTCCTTGTGGGTTGTCTGGCATCTCGCCATCACGCACACGCGGAATAATTTAATCATGTTGTCAAAAGGTCAAAGGATGAGCAAAGTGGTGCTTGATAATCAGGGAAGTCCTGACTCCACATGGCGTCGCAGCCGAGTCGGCTTGCTGCTGATTACCGCAGTCGTAGTTGCGCTACTGTGTAAACCCCTGCCTGCTCAGAATGCTGGTGGGACAGCTTCCGGCTCGGGCGGCGGCGGTCAAGCATCTGCAGCGGGCAGCAGTGGCCAAGCGACCGCCCAGGGGAGTGACGCTCAGTCATCCTCTACCCAGGGTGACAATGCCCAGGCGCCCGCCCAGAGTAGTGACGCCCAGGCGAGTGGGAATGCGCAAGGAACCGCCCAGAGCGGCAATGCCCAGGCTCCTGCTGCCCAAAATGGCAATGCCCAGGCACCCACCCAGACTGGAAATACCCAGGCGCCCGCTACGCAGGTTGGAAATGCCCAAAGCCCCGCACAGGGTAGTAGCGCTCGGGGCTCAGGTCCGCGCGCGGTAGCCCCTGCAAATCCCGCTCCTGTAACCAATCCGGATGTACCCCAGGAAGTACAGCTTCCCAATCCTTATGGCTTGATCTCGCTGCGCGATCTTTACACGCAGATTCCATCTGCTGGAGGAACGCTGCGGCGCTTCGGTAGCGATGCTTTCCTTCTCGGCACGGGAAATGCGAATGAATTGCCGATGGACCTTCCTGTCGGTCCCGACTATGTTCTTGGGGTGGGGGACAACATTGCTGTGAACATGTGGGGCGGCCGTTCCGATCGCCTGAGCTTGACGATCGACCGCCAGGGCCAGATCGCGCTGCCGGAGGCGGGCACCATCACGCTCGACGGACTCACGATTGCCCAGGCGCAGAGCGCCATCCAGAAGGCCCTCAGTACGCAGTTTCAGGATGAGCATGTCGAAATCTCCCTGGGCCGGTTGCGCACCGTTCGCGTGTATGTGGTTGGCGACGTGCAGCGGCCCGGCGCCTACGATGTCAGCTCGATGTCCACGCCGCTAAGCGCCCTCTACGCCGCCGGCGGCCCAACCAGCCGCGGTTCGCTACGCATTCTCAGACAGTACCGCGGCACACAACTGGTTCGCCAGATCGACCTGTACGACTTCCTGCTCCATGGCGTCCGCTCGAACTCTGACCGCCTGCTACCGGGTGACACCATCCTGGTGCCGCCGGTAGGTCCGCAGGTTACGGTGGAAGGAATGGTGCATCGCCCCGCGATCTACGAGCTGAACGGCGAGACGACGCTGAACCAGGTCCTCGATCTCGCCGGCGGCGTGCTTGCTACGGCGAGTTTGAAACAAATCAACGTGCAGCGAATTGAAGCCCATGAACGACGCACCATGTTGAATTTGCAGCTGCCAGGGGATGCGGACGCGGTAAAAAAGGAGATCGCCGGCTTCCAGGTGCAGGGGGGGGACGACGTCGTAATCTCGCAGATTCTGCCCTACAACCAGCAGGCCGTCTATCTTGAGGGACACGTCTATCGTCCCGGCAAGTATCCCTACCGCGATGGAATGACCATCAACGATCTGTTGAAGTCGTACCAGGACATCATGCCGGAACCGGCCGACCATGCGGAACTCATTCGTTTGCAGCCACCGGACTTCCGGCCGGAGACCATCAGCTTTAGTTTGCCCGACGTGCTGATCGGGAACGATGCAATCCCACTTCAGCCGTTCGATCTCATCCGCATCTTCAGCCGGTATGAGATCGATTCTCCCATGGTTTCCATTGAGGGAGATGTCCTTCGCCCCGGCAGTTATCCAATGTCTCAAGGTATGACGCTGGCTGCGCTGGTGAGAATGGCTGGCGGCTTTACGCGCAGCGCCTATCGGGACGAAGCCGACCTTTCCAGTTATGTGGTGCAGAATGGCCAGAAGGTGCTGGTCAGCCATAGCATCGTCGAAGTGGAGAAGGCGCTGGATGGCGATAAGAATGCAGATGTGGCGCTTAAGCCAGGCAACGTCGTCAGCATTCGACAGCTGGCCGGCTGGCAGGACATCGGCGCATCGATGACGATAAATGGTGAGGTTGAGCATGCCGGTAGCTACGGGATTGAACAGGGAGAACGGCTCAGTTCGGTGCTGAAGCGGGCGGGAGGTTTCCGAGTGGATGCGTATCCGGCCGCCGCCGTCCTGGAACGTGTGCAGGTTCGCGAACTGGACGAGCAGGCTCGTCAGCAGATGATCCAACGAATCGAAACCACGCCCGTCAGCTTCAAGCCAGGGGCGATGTCCACACAGGACCAGGCAACCACGCAGCAGTCGCTCCAGCAGCAGCGACAACAGATTCTCACAACGCTTCGCAGCGGTCCCGCAAGCGGCCGGATGGTAATCAACATCTCTGAGGACATCAGCAAATGGGAAAATACATCGGCGGACATTGAATTGCGTGCGGGAGATACGCTGGTCATTCCCAAACGGCCGAATTTTGTGATGGTGAACGGCCAGGTATATAACCCAATAGCGATCAGCTATGTGCCGGGTAGGGATGTCGAATGGTATTTGCGGAAGGCCGGCGGGGCGACACCCTATGGCAACAAGAAATACATTTATGTCTTGCGTGCCGATGGGTCAATCGTTCCGCACGGGAGTAGCTGGACTGGCAATAATTTAATGAACCTCCGATTGCGGCCTGGCGATTCCGTGTTCGTTCCCGAGAAGATCATCGGCGGTTCACAAGTCTGGCAAAATATAATCGGCATGGCGCAGATCATGTCGGCGGCCGCCCTACCCATCGCCATTGCCGGGACATTCTGATGGATTTGTGCAACGAACATGAGTCGATGAAGCTTTGAAGAGACTCCCAAGCCAATCAAGCTTTCATTCAGGATGTCTCTATCGCATTATGCTTTACCCGTTGAAGAGAAGCAGTTGAGGCCATCCGACAAAAGCGGTCCATGAAACATCGGGCCTTGCCGAATCTCTGTTGAATGGGCTCCACAGGAGACGAAACATTGAGTACCGCAGAAGAACACAATCCAAGTGAGGCCGAGAATGCAACCGATTCGTTAGATATTCCGCTCGCTGAACTCCTGATGGCACTATGGCATCGCCGACTCTGGCTGGCGAGAGTAATCGGGTTGGGCATATTGATATCAATTGGCATCGCCTTGTTGATCCCAAAACGATACACTTCGACCGCCCAATTGATGCCACCCGACCAGCAGTCACTTCCAAGTGGGTCCTTGCTCAGCGCCATTACGGGAGCTGGATCTGGCGCTTCAATGGGTGGCTTGATGAGAACGCCAGGCGGAATCTTTATCGGTATCCTGAACAGCCAAACCGCTCAGGACGATATCATTAATCGCTTTGACCTGCAACGTGTTTATCATTGCAAGCTCTATATTGACGCTCGCAGTATCCTGTCAAATCAAACCACGATAGTTGAGGATAGGAGTAGCGGAATCATCAGCATCAGTGTGACGGATCGCGACCCAAATCGGGCGCGCGACCTTGCTGAAGCCTATGTTGAGGAACTTGATAAACTCGTTAACAGTTTGAGCACATCCTCGGCTCGCCGTGAACGGGAGTTTCTGGAGCAAAGGCTCAAATCCATCAAGAGTGATCTAGATGCCAGCTCTGTCGCACTGAGTCAGTTCTCGAGTCGTAATGCGACCATAAATCCGCAAAGCCAGGGCCAAACATTGATAGCGGCTGCTTCCGGGTTACAAGGCGCACTGATCTCGGCCCAAATCGAATTGTCTGGGTTGAAAGCCATGTATAGCGATGACAATGTGCGTGTCCGCGAAGCCCGTGCGCGCATCGACGAATTGCAAAGTCAGTTGCGGAAGATGGGCAATATAGGCGGAAAAGCAGATGGTGCCGATCAAAAATCCGACGAACTTTACCCTTCCATCCGCGAGCTGCCTATATTAGGCGTGACATATTCCAATCTTTCCCGGCAATTAGCAATGCAAGAGGGAATCTATGAAACTCTAAACAGGCAATATGAGCTCGCCAAAGTGGAGGAAGCGAAAGAGATACCTCCGATCAAGGTACTGGATGAGCCGCAGGTGCCAGAGAGAAAATCGTCGCCGCACAGGTCGATCATTGTCCTGCTTGGCATCTTGATTTCAGCCTTCCTGGGTGTAGTGTGGGTCATCGCGTGTAAGCTCTGGGAAATTACTGATGACTCCAATCCGGTAAAAGTCGCCGGACGGGAAGTGTTTCGCTCGAAGCGTGGTAGCGATGCCGTTGCGCCAAGCTGACTCAGACTGTGGACCGTGTGGGGTCAGGCTGCCGCTAAGAACTGGCCGGACGTTTCGCGAGCGCACGGATGTAGTCTTGTTTCGCAACCGGACCCACCACTGGAATAGCTTCGATGACGACGATTTCAAGGCCAGCAGCCGCAATCAGCTTCTGCACGGAGAGCAAGCTATAGTTATTGATGTGTTCGTGAACGCCTACGAATACGTCTAAAGTGCCCGTACCCGTCTTCAGTTTTTCGAGGAGAGCGGTACTGAGATCCTGTGGCACTTCAACGAGGAGGTAGCCGTCCTCGGCCAAATATGCGGCAACTCGTTTTACCATCTGAAGCGGTTCTGTCACATGCTCAAGGACGTGGGAGAGTTGGATATAGGAATACGTCTGGAGCAAGGATTCGTCGGAGATACGGACTACCCCTTGCACGGGGTCGATATCGGAGACCTCGTAGACGTACTTGTTACCCTCGAAAGCAGGCAGGTACTGCCCGTCTGCACCACCATAGTCGAGCATGGACATTCCATTGAGAGCCACTTTACTTTGCAGCCATTGAGTCAGAGCGCCGATGCGGTTCATATCCCCTTCACAACATTGGCCGACCTGCGTTGCAATTGCAGCATAAGACGGCTCGTAGTGGCTGCGTTCCGTGTTGTAGGAATCGGATCGGTAGTCCGAGTAAAGTCGACCGATGCCCTCTTCGGTGAAGGTGAACTTGGTTTGGATGAAGGAACAGTTGAGGCAGGACTGAAGCTCTACGGCTGCGACGGTAGGGTGTATTCGCGAGACGACTGGCATAGCAAAAGCTGTTAGCCTTTGGATGAGTCGCATGAGTGGGCGACGAAAGACTCGCCTCCGCAATTCGATTTGCAAAACACGCTTGAGAAAGAACGGCGCGAGATTGCCGATAAAACCCAGTTCACGCAGATCAACGGCTCCGCAATTGCGGCATTTATTCATGGTCGCTCTTATCCTGTTCTTTGGGTCAACTATGCGGGAATTGTAGCACAGAGTCGATAGCCGATTATCCGCAGGGGTCAGTTGTCGCCCCACTGAATAGAATCAAGAACCTGGAGGATTGAGATGGTGAAAACGTCCGTATTCCAATAGACTCAATAAGATATTATTGTCGGAACAGCATTGGTTGGAGGTGGAATTGTGTTTGATAAAACGGGTTCTGAAGCCGCTGATGCCACAATGGTTGCTGGATGAGCGGCACCGAAGAAACTGCAATCGATCCGCCCACGCGGCTGGTCTGAAACTGGTGGTCCGAGATGTCTTCTTCGACCTGGAACGGGCGGATACGGTACTGCGGATCCGTTCTTCTCACGCGGTGTATCTGCCCCACATGATAGAGAACTTCGACTATTATGTGAACTCGGTGATACCGGTGCGCATGGATGGCAGAATGCTGGTGGACATGAGCGGACCGCGCTACCACCGGCTGCGTGGATTTGCCGATATTCCGTTCCGGTTTCCCTCGCATACGGAACCATATGGGACCACTGCAGAGTATCTTGACTTTGCCGGTCTGAGTGAAGGGCAGGTTGTGCTGGACATCGGAGCCTATTCAGCTGTGACCTCGATCATTTTTGCCCAGCTCGTAGGCACCAGCGGGCATGTGTACGCCTTCGAGGCGGATCGGACGAACTATGAATGCGCATTGCAGAACATTGAGATGGCAAGGCGATGGATGGGGCTGGACAACATTACGCTGATACACAAGGCGGTCTGGTCGCATGCGGATGGCTTGATCTTTTCCAACGAGGGAGCGATGGGTTCGAGCGCGGTGGCGATTACGGGCGGTGGGAGGGGAGTGGAGACAAAGACACCGAGCACAACGCTTGAGGGATTTTGTCGCGAGCAGGGATTAACGCACGACGATTTCATCAAGGTGGACATTGAAGGAGGCGAGATCGAGCTGCTGGAGAGTTCGGTCGACTTCCTCGCGCGGTTGAAGACGAAGCTGATTTTGGAACCGCACTGGGTGGGCGGTTCGATGAGTACGGAGCGTTGCACGAGGTTGCTGGAATTGGCTGCGTACGCGATCCGGGTTCGCGAGAAGATGGGCGAATCCGAACCGATGATTGAGGCTGTATCGAGGCTATGATGAAGGAGCAGTTTTGGACGAGATAGCATTCAGAGAATGCCTGAACAAGTCTTCGAGATGCCCTCAGGGGCTGCGCGTCGAGGGAATTATTCAAGCATCGGAGCCGCTGTGCCGGAGCACCCCCCCGACGGTGATTTGCTGATGGGAAAGATTGAGCCGCAACTCCCCGTCGGCGTCGAAGAACAGCAACATCCGGCGAGCAAGCTACTTTTTTATCGTCTAAAACAGACCATTGGGATCGATCGGGCCGTTGCCTTCACGGTTCTTTGGCGCGTGTGGGGTGCCGCGACGGGTGTCGTCACACTCCTGTTCATCGCTCATTTTCTCACCCTCACCGAGCAGGGCTACTACTACACGTTTTCAAGCCTTGTAGCGCTACAGATCGTCTTTGAACTGGGCTTTTCCTTCGTCATTCTGCAGTTGGCCGCCCATGAGCGCGCGCACCTGCTGATTCAGGATGACGGCTCGATCACGGGTGATCGGGCCGCCCACTCCCGGCTTGCCTCCGTGCTGCAAAAGGCCGTCCGCTGGTATACAGTCGGCGCCCTGCTGATGGCTACCGCGCTGCTGCCTACGGGCTTTTACTTCTTTCTTGTCCACCGCCAGCCGGGAGTTCCGGTCTACTGGAAACTGCCTTGGATCGCGGCGGTTCTGGCCACAACATTGACCTTCCAGATGGGTCCGCTGTTCGCGTTTCTTGAAGGCTGCGGGCGAATCCATCAGGTGGCTCGCATGCGGCTTACCCAGGCAGTCGTGGGAAGCCTGTTGGCTTGGACAGCCCTCAGCCTGCACCATGGACTCTTCGCCCCGGCCATGATCATCTTTGGCCAGGCGATTGCAGGCGGCTACTTTCTCTTCTCGCAGCGCAGCTTGCTGCTTCCACTGCTACGGTACAACACATCGATTCATGCTGTGAGTTGGCGTCGCGAGATTTGGCCTTTCCAGTGGCGGATCGCCATCAGTTATCTCAGTGGATACTTCATCTTTCAGATCTTTAATCCGGTTCTGTTCGCCTTTCGCGGCGCGGCGGAGGCGGGGCGGATGGGCATGTCACTCACCATTACTTTGGGTCTCAGCGTGGTCGCCATCGCCTGGATAAGCACCAAGGCCTCTCCTTTCGGGATTCTGGTTGCCCGCCATGAATACGAGACACTAGACCGCCTCTTCTTTCGCACGCTTTGGCAGTCCACCCTCCTGCTGATTGCCGGAGCCGTGGTGGTGCTGCTGGGTCTCGGCTGCGTTACGATTCGCTTCCCGCATCTGGCAGCGCGGGTTTTGCCGCTGCCCGTCTTTGGCCTTTTACTGGCCACGATACTCTGCAATCATGTTGTCTATAGCGAGGCGCTCTATCTGCGTGCGCACAAGCGCGAGCCGTTTCTCTGGCTTTCGGTTGCGGGCGGTGTCCTTACAGCGTGTAGTACAGTGTTTCTGGGAAAATTATGGGGGGCTACCGGCGTGACGATCGGTTATTTCTGCCTCACCGTAACCATCGGTCTCGGCTGCGGGACGTACGTCTTCATCACCAAGCGTCGGCAGTGGCATGAAACTGCTGTATTCAAGGAATCAAGCACTCTATGACACAAACGAGCCAATCGTCCGAACGCCCGCTGCTCAGCTTTGCGATTCCGACGTATAACCGGGCGAAATACCTCGATCAGCTTCTCGGCGTGCTTCTCAAACAGCTCCAGGGCGAGAGCCGTGTCGAGCTTATCGTATCGGACAACGCCTCCACGGACAACACGCTGGCGGTGGTCGAGGATTACCGGCAGCGAGGACTCGATATACGCTACCTGCGCAATGAATCCAACTGTGGATCAGACTTAAATTTCATTCAATGCTTTGAACAGTCGCGCGGAAAGTATGTCTGGATCTGTGGCGATGACGACATTATTATCGAGGGGGGGATTGCCAAGATATTGAGGCTTTTGGAGATAGAAAATTATGGGCTTGTTTACGTGAGTGCCTATGGGTTTCGCGGTGATTACATTGCCGAAAAAACTTCGGACGAGTTAGGACGATTTGCGGAAGTTTTTCCAGATGGATTGCGATTCGTTCGAAGGGCGGGCATAATGATTACGTTTCTCAGCGCCATAATTGTGAACAAGGATTTATATTCCACAACTGCCCATCAAGAGCTAAGCGAGCTTATTGGCACTAACCTACTCCAGCTGGGCTGGATTTGTCCCGTACTGGCTAGCAGTTCAAAAATGCTGATTGTTTGGGAGAAGCTAGTAGCAAGTAAATCTGGAAATACAGGTGATTTTGGACTTTGCCAGACCTTCGGAGTCAATTTAGAGCGGGTTCTAGAGATGACTCTGGCAGATAGGCGGGAAATAGCGGTAGAGCTTCGGAATCGTTCGATGCGAGATTGCTTACCAAGGAATATTCTGGCTATTCGCAAAGGAACAGCGGGATTACTGAAATTAGAAAACTGTTGCCAACTACTTGAGCCAATCTATAAGAGAAACTGGCGCTATTGGATATACATTTATCCAATTATAATATTACCACTAGCAATGGCAAAAATCTGGTTTTCCATTATTATATTCGCAAGCCGAGTTAGACGTGCAGTTCCGATGATGTTGGATCTTGTATTTTCGCGCGCGAGATTTGTCAAGAGACCAGAATGAGCGCTTGGTTTGCTCTGGTAGATCCCTCCATTTATACGCTCTAGTTAATCGGAACACGAAAGAAGCACTCGACATAAGTTTCCGCCCCATTCATCTGTAGATGAGTAGCTCTTTTCAAGTACGAGGAGGCGTATGGTTGCTGCTGTCATTGTCTTGTATATCCCGGATATGCTTCTGCTGGACCGACTGCTGCGAAGTGTCGTAGGACAGGTCGAAAAGATAATTGTAATCGACAATACTCCTGGGCCGTCTGACGGATTCTCTTCATACTTCGATAAATATCAAGGCTGTATATCCTATCTTCCGCTTGGGGATAATAAAGGAATCGCCGCCGCGCAGAATATGGGGATCCGCAAAAGCATGGAGGGTGGATTCTCTCATGTGCTTTTGTTGGATCAGGACAGCGCATTGCCGCCGGACACGGTGAAAAAGCTATTGGATGCCGAACAGAAGTTGCTGAGTGAGGGAAAGAATGTCGCAGCAGTTGGCCCACTATTTGTTGACGAAAAGACGGGGCGCTTTCCCAGGGCGATTCGGCATAAGATGCAAGCACTACAGAACGCAGGCGAGCAAAACGCGAGGGATACAGTAGAAACAGACTGGATCATGGCGTCAGGATCAATGATTCGCAGTAGTGTCTTTTCTGTGGTTGGGCTAATGTTAGACGAACTATTTATCGACATTGTAGATACTGAATGGGGACTACGCGCAAAGATGAATGGATATAACTGCTATATGATACCTGAAGTGCTTCTGCAGCATAGCACGGGAGATAGGGTCATCCAGGTTTTAGGTCGAGAAATCTATCTTCACAACAATACCAGGAATTGCTATATCACGCGCAATTCCACATACCTGCTTCGCAGAAGATACATGGGTTGGAGGTGGAGGGCCTCAATGATATGCAAAATCCCAAGCTACATATTGGTATACTGCTGGTATTCCGATCACAGATTCGAGAGTCTCGTGTTGCTTTCTAAAGCGCTTCTGAATGGCGCTCACGGAAAACTCGGGAGGTTAGACTAGGTGTATTGGTACTATGTCATATACAGCCTTGTGCTATGCGGCGTTGCTTTACCCTTCGTAAAGGATGAGCGATTACGCCGGTATATGCAAATGTTGTATTTCCCGTATGTGTTGGTTGTGCTTGCGATATTTGTCGGCTTGCGTTCGTCAAGTCCCGATTATACAAGTTACTCGAGCTGGTTCGATTGGGTTTCTGCTGGGCATCTGGTGGCGCAAGACTGGGCAAAAGACCCCGCATTTGTATTAGTCAGTTATATCGTTTCCGCATTAGGACTCAGTTTTACAGGTGTTACGCTTTTCTTTGCCATCTCCGCACTTGTCTCTCAGTTTTGCTTTTCTAAACTTGCGTCCAACCAAAGGTGGATCGCGCTCTTTTTCTATTTGGTTGTTTGCCGTATGTTAATCGGTTCTGATATGGCTTCAATAAGATCTGGCGTGGCGATTCCCCTTATGTCCATCAGCCTTCTGTTGGCCTTCAGGGGTAAAAGAAAGATTGCGCTCCTGCTATATGTTGTTGCTCTTACATTTCATCTTTCAGTGTTAGTTGGCCTGCTTCCTTTTGTTTTGGTGATGTTCAAGGTCCAATTCCACTCTCGCTGGTGGGTATTGTCGTGGATTCCAGGGGGGATTCTCGCGAAAATCGGCTTGCAAAATGTTGTCGGGCTTCTATCCAATAACATCAGGGCGGGAATCTATGTTGATAACCTGAATGCATCAAAAGGCCCACCTTCGGTCTACTATATATATATTGGGGTTCGTTTGCTGATATTGGCGTTGATTGTCATATTCTATTGGAACAAGATTACCGCGGAGAGCAGGTTGGCTTTATTTTGTTTTTCGACCGGAATCGTTCTCCAGATACTCTTTATTTCTAATAATGCCGTGAGTTGGCGTAGCTCAGACATATTTGCAATGTTCGACGTAGTCGTTCTGATGCTTCCATTGAAACTCATGAAGGGATACTATCGCCTTTTATATGTTGCCGGCTTGGTTGCTTTCGGATTTGTGTTTTTCCAGTTCAGCGTGCAAATAATGGAACCATATCGATGGATATTATCCTGAATTGGAAATGAATAAGACTAAGAATATTCTCGGTGACTAAGGCAGGTATTTATTGAAACAGTCTACTATCTGTACGATAAAGGACCGCCCGAAGGGTGCCGCGGTGTTCGCCCCGTTTTTCAATTTGGAAGCCCCTGCGAGCAGGCCGCGGTTTGTTGGAGAGGTGCTGACGGAATTAATGCCAGTCGATGTGGTGACCAGCGATTTCGATCACTCAGGTAAGGTGAAACGCGAGCGACGGCAATGTCTGCCTTTTGAGCAGATTATCTATCTTAGCGCGCGGCCGTATCAAAGCAATGTGAGCGTTGGTCGATTGTTTTCGCATCTGCAATTCTCCTTCAAAGCTGCTGCATACTTCAGAAGGAATCTCTATAAGTACGATGTAGTGTATGTGACAGCGCCACTGAATGTATTGGCGTGTCTCGTATTTATGCTGGCGGGCGCGAGGATAAAGATTATTGACGTTGTAGATATCTGGCCGGACGTTTTGCCGTTCCCTCGTAATGTAAAGAGATCCCTATCGCCGATCTTCGCGGTCTGGAAATGGTTCTTCAAATCTGCGGTCGCTAAGGCTGATATGGTAATGGCTGTGTCGGATACATTCGCCGACGAAGCGGCTATATATGCTAACGAGCAGGTTAGCGTGAAGCGGTTCTATATTGGACAGAAACGGCTTGAGTCTGAGGCGCCGAAGCAGACGATATTTACGATAGCCTATGTCGGCAATTTGGGTCGCCTATACGACTTTGATACGCTCCTTGACGTTCTCGCTGAGGAGACGCTGTGCAATAAGGTACAGCTATATGTGATCGGCAAAGGGAACCGGGAAGAGTGGCTCGTCGCGGAACTGAGACGTCGCAAACTTCATTATCGTTCTTGGGGAGTGGTGTTCGAGCCTACTCGTCTTGCAGATATCCTGCGGAGTTGCCACGTCGGATTTAACGGGTACATCAACACCACGGCGGCATTCTCGTACAAGGCGGCGACGTATTTCGCCGCTGGTCTGCCGATAATCAATTCCATGAAAGGGGATCTTCAGCATCTGGTGACGGAGCACGGGTTGGGCGAGAACTACGAAGGTGGAAATCGTAAACAGTTAAGAGACTGCATTTTGCAATTTATGCGAAACGGTACAACAGATATGGCCGCTAACTGCGAGAGGTTTTTTACCTTGCATCTGGAATCCTCTAAGATACGAGCAGATATGAAGGACTTTATTTCTGTCAAGTTTGATGCAAGGAGGAGATTTGGCGGAGGAAGTTATGACGTGGGTGAGGGCATAAAATGAAGGCCTCCTACGAATCTGTGTCGCCCTTACGAAGCGAGCGTGAGGCCAAACCGATGCAAACTAGCCAGAACGGATGGCAGTTCTGGATCAAGAGAGCATCTGACAGCATCGCTGCACTCTGCGGACTTATCGTCGTGTCGCCCGTGCTGATCGTGGTAAGCATACTGGTCTGGTTGTCGATGGGGCGCCCAATCCTGTTCCGGCAGCGCCGGCCAGGACGGTTTGCAAAGCCTTTTTGGCTGCTCAAGTTTCGCACGATGTCGGACGTGCGCGATTCGAGTGGGAGGCTGTTGCCTGATGGCGATCGATTGACCCGTGTTGGGCGGTTGCTGCGCGCTTCAAGTCTCGATGAGTTGCCACAGTTGTGGAACGTGCTTCGTGGCGACATCAGTCTGGTAGGGCCAAGGCCTCTTCTGATGGAGTATCTGCCTCGCTACTCGCCGGAACAGACACGCCGTCATGATGTAATGCCGGGAATTACTGGTTGGGCACAGATCAACGGACGCAATGCACTGACGTGGGAAGAAAAATTTGCACTTGATGTGTCGTATGTGGACAATTGGAGCCTGCGGCTTGATGCTCTGATCCTCCTGAAGACTATTGTCTCTGTTCTGAGGCGAAAGGGAATAGCTAACGCTGAGCATGCGACTATGCCAGGATTTCACGGTACTGATGCAGTCAACAATCCCAATCGCGACGACACATCTGCTATGCACAGATAATAGATCCAACATAGGGTCATGAGTACACCAGCATTTGCTCTAGTTGCTCAGTAAACGTAACTCACCGGGGGGACAGCGCACCCGTGTAGGCAATCGAGGAGGTATTTGAGAGGTGAAGAAACGAAACCTGTATATCGTTGGTGCAGGAGGTTTTGGCAGAGAGCTGGAATCTCTTCTGGACGGGGTTTTCGAAAGCGAGCGGGGCTGGCAAATTGCAGGTTATCTTGACGATAACCCTGAGGCACTTGATGGCTATCTCAGTGATTATAGAATTGTAGGGTCGCTTTGCGACTTCCATTTTCAAACTGGCGATCTCGCAATCGTTGCGATTGCTACACCAAGCACGAAAAGAACTGTTGTCGAAGGGATACGAGACCGTGTTGAGCTCCTCACATTTGTCTCTCCCGATGCAATCATCGGTAAATTCTCTAAGATCGGAACAGGCTGTATCATCGGTCACCATGTAATAATTGGGCCTAATGTAATCCTCGGTGATGCGGTTTTCATAAATTCTGAATCCATGATTGGTCATGACGTCACGATAGGTAGCTTTTCCTCTATAATGGCCAATAACAATATTGCCGGCAGGTGCCGGATTGGGGAGGCTGCATATTTCGCGTCGACAGTAACAGTTATTCCTAACAGGTCCATTTGCAATGGGGCTTTCGTCGGCGCTGGCAGTGTTGTTGTGACAAATATCAAAGAACCTAGGACCGTTTTCGGTAACCCTGCGCGATATCTTTAGATCTTACTGCGATGTATCCTGTATATGTTTATGATTAACCCGTTTGAAGGTTTGGTGCCTAACCGAACATCAGAGCGGCGATGGCAAGATTTATGCCGTAGACACTGAGTTTTATCACTCAGGGAGGATTACGTGCAAGTCAATGTTCTTGAGTATTTTGAGGCTTACCTGGCAAAAGCAGACCGTGCGCGGATTGCAATTGTCGAGCAGGCGCGATCCTTTACGTTTGGCCAGGTAGAAGAGTCCGCGAAACGATGCGCGAGCAGTCTTGTTCGTAGGATGGATGTGACCAACGAACTCATCGCGGTTTTTTTACCCAAAAGCGCCGAAACCGTCTTCGCGGATCTTGGAATACTGTACAGCGGCAATATTTATACAAATCTCGATATTCATTCTCCGGATCAACGCATCCGCAACATACTGGATAAGCTGAAACCTGCACTTGTTATTACGAGTTACGCTTATAGCGATAAGTTGAGATCCTTGGGTGTAGCTGCGGAGTGGACCGTATGTATTGAAGATGCCATATCCAGCGAGGTAGCCTTCGACAACAGGGCACTGTGGAAGAGGTTGGATCGAATCATCGACACGGATCCGGTGTGTGTGATCAATACCTCAGGCTCGACAGGTACACCAAAGGGTGTGACGTTGAGTCATCGAGGTACGATCGATTACATGGACTGGACGTTCGCAACCTTTGGATTGGACGGCACGGAGCGCATCGGCAGTCTGTCGCCGTCTTTCTTCGATCACTACACCCTGGAGCTGGTGACTACGTTAGCAAAGGGTGCGACTTGGGTAATGATTCCTGATGGGATGGCAGCGTTTCCGGCGAAGCTTATGGAGTTCCTCACGGTACAGAAGATCAACTTCCTGTTCTGGGTGCCGTCGATCATGGTCAATATTTCGAACCTAAGGTTGTTCGAGAAGTATCCGTTACCAGATATGAAGAAGATATTATTTGCTGGCGAGGTGTTTCCAACAAAGCATCTGAACCACTGGCGACGAGCACTCCCACAGGCGATGTTTGCGAACTTGTATGGCCCGGCTGAGATACATGTGGACTGCACATACTTTGTGCTTGATCGGGACTTTAAAGATGATGAGCCAGTGCCGATAGGGTCACCGTATAGGAACACAGATGTATTAATACTGAACGAGGAGAATCATCGTTGTAAAGCCGGTGAACAGGGCGAGCTGTGTGTTCGTGGAACCTCGGTTGGCATGGGTTACTGGAACGATCCGGAAAAAACCGCGGCAGCGTTCGTACAGAATCCGCTGAATATACGTTATCCCGAACTGATTTACCGCACCGGCGACATCGGTTACAGCAACGAATGCGGCGAAATCTATTATGTTGGCCGGAAAGATTTCCAGATTAAGCACATGGGATACCGCATCGAGCTTTCAGAGATTGAGCATCAGACTATGTGTGTTGAAGGAATCGCCAATGCCTGCGTCCTGTACAACGCAGCTCGAAAGGAAATCACCCTCTTCTATGAGTCGAAGGGAGAGCAGGTGACTCCCACGGCAATTCGCAAAGAGTTGTTGGCCATCTTCCCGAAATACATGCTACCCACGGCGTTTTATCCTATGCAGGAGTTGCCGCGCAATCCGAACGGGAAGATCGACCGCAATGGCCTCAGTTTGCAGTTGAAGAAGGTGGAATGATACAATATATCTAAATGGTGTTGTAGCGATCACGGATCACCCATCAAACATATTTTGCCGCGTTCAATCCCAACGTGAAATGTTGCACTTCGAGATTGAGTGCGGGTTGTAAATACAGCGCGGTACGAGGAACGGTTCAAGAAGATGCGTGGCCAGAGAATGCAGCCTGAGACGGTTCGATGAATATAGTGCAGAATGTTGCCGAGTTCAGACAAATGATCAGCAGGGCCAAGGCGACCGGTAGCGGATTCGGCACCAACCTCTTTCTCGCCGATTCAGTCCTAGATGGGTTAGTGAGCACAGGCAAGTTATTCGCTCAGGAGTCCGAAGGAGCAGTGATTTTCCTGCGGCGGGAGACGAGTTATGACCGAGTGTACTATGCGGTCGCCCATTTGAGCTGTTTGGCAGTCGCGCTGTCGCGATTGGAATTGACATCTGGCAACGTACTTGCGTCGAGCCTAGTAGGACGTAAAGACGAGGTAGCTCCGTGGGCGGCGGAATACGCGAGCGCGGGCTTCTCCCACACCACTACCCTTCTACGCGCGCAGCTGGCACAAACCGGACAGGCACCGGCTGAGGGAGTGGAAGCAGATTCCGGAATCGAGGTGGCGCGTATAGAAGATGCGGAAGAGATTCACGCGGCGTTGTTGGCAAACTTCGATGTGTACGAGGACCAGATTCCGTCGCTTGAGGAGATACGCGAGGCAGCGGCCTCGGGCACTATTTTATTGGTACGCGAGGAAGACCGGATTGCGGCGCTGCATTACTATATTCGTACGGGGCTGACCTCTAGGTCGCGTTACTGGCTCGTGCTTCCGGAGTACCGAACCCGGGGAACGAACAAAACGATTGCGCGCTCCACCTACGGATATCGGCTATTCCGGCGCTATTTAAACGACTGTTTGGGGTGTCGGCGTTCTATTGTATGGGTCAATGAGCGTAACAGCCGGGCACGTCAGATTTACAGTTGGTACGGCTACAAAGAGGATTCGATCGTGGACATGGTAATGATCAAGAGGCGCTAGTCATGCAAAGAATACTATCTATTTTGCAGGGAGTCCGACCGGAATTCGACTTTACCACGT
>Ga0182027_10005083_pt1 | contig 20132 bp, 12 predicted proteins | sample 712E1DmetaG_FD_121300 | JGI IMG/M metagenome (GOLD analysis project Ga0182027, IMG submission 121300) | Permafrost microbial communities from Stordalen Mire, Sweden - 712E1D metaG (Illumina Assembly) | ecosystem: Environmental > Terrestrial > Soil > Wetlands > Permafrost | place: Sweden...
TCTCCAGTAGAAGGGAACTCCTTCAGCACCGGAGGTAGATGTTCTCTCATATATACAGAAGGAAAAACATAAAAGAGCCGCTGCTTCAAAGACTCACAGAGAGTTGACTGTTACGCCTGCCGCAGACAAAGATAACAAACAGATTGCCGGATATAATTCGTTTCTGAATCGTGCGGATATTTGGGGAAACAGACTTGCGGCTTTAATTGAACAGGAAAGTTCACATTTTGAAACTATAACAAACAAAATTGCAGAAAACGGGATCAGCATTACCAACAGACAGAATAAACTTCCCGGGACATTTTCATTTGATGCATTTGCTGAAACAAAATCGAACGAGCTGCTGAATCTCTTCATAGCAAATATTGATAATAAGGACTGGAATAAAAGTTTAACCGACAGTTTTCTTTATTCTTTTGTAAAACATCATTCTGAATATAATGTTCAGGATTGCTTTCTGGTGAGTGGTTCATCAAGAACAGGTTTAAGTCTGCTGGGTTTCCATTGCGGCATTAAAGAGGTGATTATTCCTGACCTAAGCTGGACATATGAACATTGTTTCCCGGTAGTTTCGGTCATACCCCTGAAGGAAGATCTACAGATAGATATTGAAGCGATGAAAAATGCTGTACAGCAAAAACTAAATAATGATCCGGAATGGCGGAATTATGGTGCTGTTGCGCTTAATAATCCGCATAATGCAACCGGGCAGGAATTTGACTCTGGTAATTTGAAAGACCTTATCAAGTGGCTGCTTGAAAGGAATGTTTTCATCATTGATGATCTTTCATATCAGAATGTAAGGCCGCATGATTCGCTGAAAGAGATTAAAACAATAAGACAGTTAGCAAATGAACTTTATTCCGTTGGCTATATCACCACCGAACAGGCCGGCTGCCTTATCACGATTCATTCTCTTTCAAAGACAGATTCTTATGCCGGAGCGCGGCTTTCTGTAATCGAGATAAGAAATAAAACAGTAAGAGATAAATTTGTTCAAATCAATAATACAATTTCTCCGAATATCACAGCTGTTCTTTTAGCCTATCTGTTTTATCGCAACAGAATTGAAACCGCAAATGCTTACTGGAGATTACGCAATAAAATATTTTCTGAAAGGATGCGTTCGCTTGAGGATGCAGTAAATATTCTTCCGAAAGACCGGAATAGTTTCCGGATTGAAATTAAAGCTCCAACCGGAAGCATGTACCCAAGGATGATAATTAATAACCTTCCCGGAGGACTGTCGCTTGACTGGTTAGCATCGGGACTGGCGCTGCAGGGTGTGGGATTAGTGCCTCTCTCCACATTTGCACGTTCCGAAAAAGGTTTTGATACAGCCAGAAAAACTTTCAGGCTTACTCTTGGCGGTACCGACAGTGCCGAAATATTACTGATAAAAACAAGGCGGGTTCTAATTGACCTGAACAGACTGATAGCGGAGGAAGCGAATAACTATAACCGCAAACTGTTCACTGTAAGACCGTCGATAGTTAAAGACAAGTTGTCTTCCAGTAATCTTTTTGATAAATGGTCAGCAGTTGAGCAGGCAATTATCTTAAACTGTCATAAAGCCGGAATAGAAAATTCCTCTTTAACTTCCTCAAAGACGATAAAACAGGAATACGAGAAACTATTCTTTGAAGAATTCCTTCCTGAAAGACTCAATACTTTTAGTACAAGGCTGAAGGACAGAGTGTCCATCACCGGCAATATGGTTGCAGAGATATTGAAGGATAAGGGAAATACTTTATCGGAGAAATTAGAAAAAGAATTAAAAAAAGATGATCTTGTAAGAAGAGAACAGGTTTTTAGAAAAAGACTATATGACCGCACCGTTCATCCTACTCAGATGTTTTCGATAAAAGCCGAACTTCTTTTAGAAGATCTTTGCAGCAGGATCATCAGGAACGAAGAAGTTAAACCGGGTGATCTTGAAAAAATATCCCGTGAATTAATAAATGAATTCCTTGGATTAAATGTAGCGATTGTATCTGCCGAAGAACCTTCTGAGCTAATACTTGATCTGAATTCGCAAAGTGCGGCTGAAAACTATTTGATGCTGCATTCTGATTTTACTTTCGATCCGATTCTTTCTTTCTGGGGTGACTGGGATGGAAGCAACCGGCCCTCAGGTCAGGGACACAGTCTGGTAGCTTCAGTGCTTATAGAAAATGTGCAGCGTCAAACCGCTTTGCTTCAGATGCTCCTTAATTCAGACAGGTCGGTAAAAATCGATCCCGGTCTATTGAGTGAAATTGAAAAATTATCTGTATCCAGAATAGAGTTTACCGGCTTGCTAAACCAGATAACGAATTTAACACATCAGCTGGAAAAGAGATACCGGGGAACACTTCCCTTTAATATTAAACCGGGCAGGTTAAGACGCCTGGGCATGAACCTTAAAATTGCACAAGATCCCCTTACATCACTGTGGCATCACAATGACCGGCTTGAAAGGAAAATGCTGGAACTGCGTGTCCGGAGGAAAGAAGCTATTGAGTATTTCTTTTCATTAAATAAAAAGTTACGCAAGACGTTATATACATTAATTCCTGCTTTCAGGAATAATATGAATAACGGGGAACTAATTCTTGAAGCCAGTATGTACCGCGATCTTCTTAAAAGATTTATTATCACTCCGCGGATTCATCAGAAAATGATTACAGCACAGGATCAGTTTGCAATCGATACGACTGTGAATAACATAAATGAAATTAATGAGATCGGCGGGAAATACGGAAATCCGGGAATGGTAATGGCGCTTCAGGTAAGTATGTCTTCACGACCCGAAGCTTTAATATCGCTTGACCGGAAAATGAAAATATCGCGTGAGCAGATATTGCGGAATAATCCAAATGCAAATATTCCATCTGTATGGCTGGTTCCGCTGTTTGAAGATGTAGAGTCTGTGAGAAACATTCCTTCTTACCTGAATAAAATCTGGGAATATTCTCTTCAAAGCAGGAGGCTGAATCAGGAGACCGGAGAACGATTCAGTGAAATAATCTGTGAAATATTTATAGCCGGTTCTGATTTAAGTCAGCAGGTTTCACAGGCAGCCGGGATGAATTTATTTAAAGAAGCGAAATTTAATCTTGCGAAGTGGCTTTCGGAAAAAGGGCTTATTGGCAGAGTAAGAATGAAGATGGGAAGCGGGGAACCTATGCAAAGGCAGGGAGGTTATTATTCCCCGATAGTAGGTAAACAGGCATTTAATAATTCTCCTTCTTCAATGAAAAGATTCTCATTATATCTTAATGAATCAACCAAGAAGAGCACAGAATACGCGGCTACTCCGTTACTCGGAGTATTTTCGGGGGGTGATCTCAGAACCTTTCAAAGTAATATTGCCGAGAAACTAAGATATCTGCCTGTTGCTGAATTTTCGCAGCTTCTATATCATTTGTACCAATCGCAGCATTTCTATGAGAGGGAAATTATAAGAGCAGGCGAACCGATTGTTGAAACCCGTCTGCAGTTTAAAACACGCGGTTTAAAAGAACTGGAACGATTGACGATTGGAAGTAAAGATGAACTTTATAATGAATTTCTGGAAATTCTAACAGAAAATTTCAGGCAGATTCTTTACGGTAAAGATGAAGATGTGGTTGGCATTCATCTCATTTCGTTTTTTATAGCAAGGACTACACCATCATTGCGTGACAGGCCGACAGTAAGGCCGGCCAACAGCATTTCCGGAAACACGGGACAAAAGATAATCGGTAAAATTGCAGAGACAATTCCATTTTCTCAATACGGAAGTCTTCTGCGGGCAATCGCTCACAATCAATCGCAGACTGTAGTACTTGGAATAAATCAGTTAACCACCGGATTGTTTCGTGCGTTAGATGGATTTTCACAGAAGAGGTTTGCGGAAGGAGAAACACTCGCATTAATTGAAGACAGGATACTTCCGAATCTGCCTGTTTATGAAATATTACATACTTTAAGATTATACCATGATGTTGACCTTGTATATCTTAATAAACTTGAAAAAGCATTCCCGGCAGGTAATTCAGCATTTGTTGCATTAAGAGAAGATGTAGACTCTTTAAATAAATACCTTGTTTTATTTCAGAGAGAATTACTCAGGCGCCATGGAGTTGATGTTACCGATTTCTTTGAATCGGGGAAATTTATTCCTAATCTACTTCCGACATTACGACCCGATCTTGCTGTTTTGTTCCAGGCGGATATATTCAACACTGATCCCGATGTTTTTTTCTCATCAATATCAGGAAGTTATAATTCAGAATGGGGAATTGAAACAAAGAAAATATTACTTTTGCCCAGGACAATAAAATACTGGCGTATAAAGATATGGGAACTTCTGGAAGACCGTGTTTTCAGCAGGGTGGAAAGTTTTGTTGAATTAGCTTCTGCATTATACACATTGTCATTGAACAATAACACTAAGGAGTTAAACTTTACTCCTAACAAGTTAAAAATCCCGAATGATATTTCGAAATATTTCGGAATGCAGGGGGATGATAACATGCACCAGTTTCTGGCTGCCGCATTTGAATATCTCACTGCAGTTTCACAGGGGATGGTTGAAGTTCCTATTAATATTGTGCGGGCAATGAATGAAGTTGAAAAAATTATTAAGATAGAAGAGCAGGCGCTTTCACCGAAAGAGCAGGACCTTTTGCGTTTCTATCTTCTTCAGATTGCCCGACACACCGGCGAGAACGGATAACCAACCCTGCAATGCCAAAAATCTTGTTGTCATCCCTTCGCCTGCCCGCCGCAGGAGGGAAAGCAGGGATCCCTTTATTTTACCAGTCATACAATATATTCCATAAAACTATTAAGAATTTTATCTGTAAATGGGCAAAAAATATAAGATTGACAAATTAACATAATTCCATTTGCAGATAAAATTCAGTTGTGCGAAACCGCTCTGCATAGCTTTTATTATGGGTATTTAATCTGATATTTCCTGCCTCATTCACTTTGTTATTTTGTCTCATTTTATTTTTAATTCGGATGTTGCTCTGTAAAATCATTATTTTCTTTCTCTTCACACTTTGTTTGAGCTTAGTTTTTATTTTCCTGACATAATTCACCGCTTCGGATATTTTCTTCAGGTTATTTGACCAGTATTAATAGAACATTTTTTATTTCAGGCTGCTCTTATAGCAACATTGATACAACCCATCATTCCGGTTTTACATTGCGGACATTTCTTAACATCCCGGATTGTTTCTTCAGTCTGTATTAGTTCAGTTCTTACTTTATTTGTTTTCTGATTTATTGGAGCATCCTCTTTGCCCAATATCTCACGACACAGCGCCAATGCTTTTTTCTTATTCCTGCTGCTTAATATTCCATAGTACCTGATTTTGAAAAATCCTTCAGGCAATATGTGAAGCATAAATCGTCTTATAAATTCTACAGGGTTAAGACTCATTTCTTTCTTTTTGTTTCCGTCCCGGTAATCTTTCCATTCAAATATTACATGCCCATTCTCTATTCTTTTTATCCTGCTGTTTGTTATGGCTACTCTATGTGTATACCTTCCTAAATATTCAAGCACTTGTTCCGGACCTCCAAACGGTCGCTTGCAGTAGCTAACCCATTTCTTTTGGTATAGTACATTTAATAAATTATGGAACTTTTCCGGGGCGGATATATATTTTATACTCCCGGCAAATTTCAGTTCTTCATTCTTATATGCTTTCTTAAAGTAGTATAAAAATTTCTTCTTAAATAAATCAGAAATGATATTTACATGGATAAAGAACTCATTATATTTTGCTTTTTTCGGTAATACCCATCTTGCTTTATTCCTTATTAACCCACCCCCAGGGACTATGCAATGCAAATGCGGATGATCCACCAGGTTTTGTCCCCACGTATGCAATACAGCTATCAATCCGATTTCGGCTCCCAAATGCTTTTCGTCTTTTCCCAGTGCTAAAAGTGTTTCGCTTGCTGCCCTGAAAAGTATATCATACATAATCTGTTTATTGACTAGAACTATTTTATTCAATAAGTCAGGTAGTGTAAAAACTATGTGATAATATGGAACCGGTAATAATTCACTTTCCCGTTTTATTATCCATTTTTCTCTTGCCGTATATTGACATTTGGGACAGTGCCTGTTACGGCATGAATTATATGCCACTCTCTCGTATCCGCATTCATCACATCTTTCTGTATGACTCCCCAGTGCGGCGCTCCGGCAACAAACTATTAAATTCATTACCTTTGTGTAATAGGCGGGAACTGGATAGATCTTTCTGAAAGCCTGGCCATACTCACTGAATATATCTGCTATTTCCAATCCGTTAGTCCGCATCCTGAGACCTCATTATGCTGTCTAATGGATTTATTATTTTACTCTTTGCGGAATCCTCAATGTGAAGATATATTCTTGTGGTTGATAAGCTTGAGTGGCCAAGTAATGACTGGATTGTAAATATATCACAACCGCTCTCTAACAGATGGGTTGCAAAACTATGTCTTAGTGTATGTACTGATGCTTGTTTTGTAATGCCGGCTTTTTTTTTGCATGAAAGAATGATTTCTGGATTGAGCTTCCACTCACGGGAATATCTTTGTATCTTCCGGGAAACAACCATTCTTTGGGTTTGTATATTTTATAATAATCTCTTAACCTTTGCAGTAACACTCCCGATAACAATGTATATCTGTCTTTTCTTCCCTTCCCCTGTTCAACCCTTATCTGCATCCTCTGACTGTCTATATCTCTTATCTTTAATTTAACTCCTTCATTCAGACGCAGTCCGGCTGAATATATTGCCATCAATACAGTCTGGTCCCTGTAGCTCTTTACATTATCAATTATCTTCTTTACTTCATTCATTGATAATACAATCGGAAGCTTCTTTTCGCTTTTGGGACGGCGCATCTTTAATACAATATCAGGTTTATCCATTACTTCACAGTAAAAGTATTTCAATGAACTGTAGGCCTGTATTATCCACGAAGCACTTACTCCCCTCTGAAATAACGAATGCAAATACTCTTCCACTTCTGATCGGCCTAACGTATCCGGCGACTTCCCGTGAAAGACCACGAATCTTTTCATGTGATACAAATAAACCCCTATTGTCTGCTTACTGAAGTTTCTAAGCTCCATCTTCATAAGCATCTTGGTTTTTAACTCTCCCATAACTTAACTCCTGTAATTTGTTTTTGTTATGGAAATATATCTTTTACCAATATCAACATAAATACTGATTGTAAGCTTTTCAAAATGTCAAAGAACTATAAGGCTACCGCCGAGGCGGTTTCGTTCAACTGTAGTTTTGTGGAATGAAATTTATGAAAGCTAAATGCTTATAAAACAAGGAGATTATGATGTGGGATTTTTAGTACCTTTTATGGAAAGAAAAAAGCCGCTAGTGTTACAGACGGCTCTTATAGTTTAATGCTACTTCATCAAGATTAACTTTTTTGTTACACTGGATTTATCCGTTTTTAGTTCATAAAAATAAACGCCTGTAGCAAAATTATTTGCATTCCATTTAACACTATATGTACCTGACGCCTTTTCACCATTTACAAGTTCTGCAATTTTTTCGCCAAGCTCATTATACACACTTAAAACAACTTTTGTTCTTTCTGGCAATGAATAGCTGATTGTTGTGTTCGGGTTAAATGGATTCGGAAAATTCTGTAATAAATCAATTGATTTTGGTAAAGTATTATTTGAATGATCGTTAATGCCTGTAGATGCATCCATGGCGCAACGTACACTATGCCCCACCACCTTATCATCGTAGCCCTGGTAGATACTACTACCATTAAGGCTCAGGCCCATGTAGTAAGCGGTAGAAGTGATCGCATGGTTCTCCGAGGAACTCCAAAAGTAAGTGTAGTACCCTAAACTTCCGAAAGTTCCAAGGTAATTGCGGTAGCCCGCCAACAGGGCAGAAAATCCGCTAGTGTTTGTACCTCCTTCTATAATCGCTTTTAATGCGCTTGCATTTCCACTTACTGTCGTCGATAACGCCGTAAATTCATCGTTTGTTGGAATATGCCAGCCTGTGGGGCAAATTCCCTGTACAGTTCCTGTAAATGCTGGATTTGGTGAAGTTGTATTTGTTGCTCCATTCTTATATTGTATGGCTTCTGCCCATTGATACAAACCTCCATATGTTGTGCAAGTTGCGGAGTCATCATTATAGCAATATTTTTCTATTATTCCGTTATTTATTTGTTCTAATGAGCCGTTTATTCTTGTCCCCACATCAAGGTTTTCTTTCAACCAGCATTGACTTCCAATCTGAACAGTATTATAAATTTTACCAGCATAAGTTACTGTTGGAGTTCCAGAGCAGGGATTTTGAGAAAAGCTAGTTGAGCAAAGAATCAATAAAAATATTACTGAATACATATATTTCATTTGTACCTCCTTAATTTTTAAGAACTAAAATTTAATGAACCTTTATCATTTAGCTTTTAATAAATGCCATATAAAAATGCATTGAAAATTAAACACGTAAGTATAAGGAGAGATTGGCCATTGAAAAAAACACTGAGTCGATTGTTTTATAATCATAATCCCGATCTTTGTCTTAATTGTTGCACATATATTAGTTAAAAAAAATTAAAGTTTCAATTAGTTCTTAGCAATTATAACCAAGAATAAAACAATACATTTTAGCTCCCATTGATCTCTCAGCAAATCCCGTTAGGACATCACTTTTTAATTGTAGTAAAATGATTAAAATTTGTATGATTTGACGGTTGGCGGACTTTCCTGTATCTCTGCCCCCTATGTAAAAAAACATTTGCTATGGCAAACAGTATGGCAATGAAATTTAAGTTTCTATAATATCATCAGTTACAGAAACCGTTCACTCCCATACAAGCAGAGGGTCGGAGGTTCGACTCCTTCAGCCCCCAATAGAAAGTGCGGATATTTAATATATTCGCATTTTGCATTTTAAAAATATTCCTGTTCCTATTCAAGTCCTCATCTGACAATTGACCTACTTCCTAAAAACGCATCCAATTATTATTAGAGTACTATAAGGATTGCTTAGAAAAACAGGATTCTTTAAAAAAATCCTCCTTAAGAAATATTTCCGGGCTAATATCCTTTCAGCGGATGACCATTCAGTATTTCTTCTACTTCTTCAAAACCATCCGGATACGCAAAGTTATAGCGGGGAGGAAGGGCAAACGTATATTTTGCGTTGCGCCCAATTTCCTCGGGAGGAATCGGCGCTGCGCTAACCTGCAGAATTTCCTCCTGAACCTGATCCCATTGAACCGGAGTAAAGATCATGATGGGGATGTCCTGCCGGACGTTTTGGGAGGTCCATAACGGATGACGAATAACCAGCTTGGGTCCTTCAAATTTGACTGCATCCTTAATTCCCTGCCAGGTTTCTTTAATTATGGTATATCCTTTCCAACTTCCGGGGAGTGAAAAAGTAAAGCCGTATTCGGTATTCAGATATTTAACCGTTGTGTCCGGCTGAACCGCTCCCTTTAGAATATTGGCAGCTGTATCGGTTTTTTGTGTACTTTCATGTAAGGTTTGTGAGTTTTGATTCTTACACGCAGAGCACCCGAATAATCCGGCGTAAAAAATTAATAGTACCGCAGGCAAATTATGCATGAATGTTCTATTGTGCATCTGTTGCATCCTTAAACTATTAATGCCTATAGATATCTGATCAAAACAAATATAATCATTTCAGAAGAATAAACTTCTTCGTAGAGCTAAATATACCTGCTTCCAGCATATAAAAATAAACTCCTGTATCATCAAAGAAACAAAATGAAATCATTTGGACATCTCTCAAAAAAAGTAGTAACTTTTTAATAACGTTCTTTTAATAATATTTTTATTGACTAAAAATCAATTCTTGTTAAGTATAAATTTCCTGGCATTTAGAAATTCCTTAAAATTGTATTCTATAAAATGATAATCTTTACAAGTTCATGACAATTACAAAAAATCATATTGATATGTTTTTAATGTATTTAATATTATAAAGGATTTTCTTATGAGACCAATATCTTTTCTTCGATTCAACTCAATAATGATTCTCATCATTTTTGTCAGTATGCTCTTTCCAAAACCATTTCTTGCTCAAAGTAAATTCAGAGTCGGTACTTATGATTCAAGAGTTGTGGCAGTTGCATATTTCAATTCAGCATATAGTCGGAATATGATGCAAACTCTGAAAGAGCTGAATGTCAAAATGCAGAAGGCAAAACAAGAAAATGATTCTGCTATGATCAAACAACTGAATTTTGAGGGATCAACCAGGCAGGCGATGCTGCACGAGAAGGGGTTCGGTACAGGTTCTGTTCGATTTGAAATCATGGAGATAAATGACAAAATCGATAGTCTGGCTAAAGCAGAAAAAATAGATCTGGTAGTTTCAAAATGGGAGTTGAATTATTCAAACGCCAATTGCGAAGTTATAGATATAACTGAAAAAATTGCTGCTTTATTTAAGCCAAATGAAAGAGTTAAGAATATTTTGCATGAAATTCTTAAGTCCGAACCGATTAAAGACGCTTACTTAATTCAGGATTGATACCATTGACTAATATTTTTAACTTCTAAGAATTTTTGATCACCTTTTTTTCAAAGATTCTTACAATATTTTCCAGAAAAGGAGATTGCCTAGTCTTATAGTAGTCTGATAATAGTCTGATAGTAGTATTTACCTAGAATTTCCCTAGTAATTTCCTAGTATTTTCCTAGTAAATGCCTAGTATATTCCTAGTATTTCCCTAGTAATGGATTGTTGGAATAATGGAATATTGGATAGATGTGGGAATTAAATAATAATTAGAAATTAAAAAATAATCTACATGGATCCCCGCCTTCGCGGGGATGATATTTTAAAAGGCTAGAAGGGTGGCGGACAAGATTTGGGGCTATTTAGAGTGAACATATATTTTCTGGTTTTGATCCGCACTTATAATTCGCAATAGTAACCCACATCACATTGGTTATTATTAAAACATTACAATGCATCTCAAATTCAATAGAAGTTGATCAATATGAATAAAATTACACGAATAATTATTTTTAATTAATCTAACTTTTGTCCTTGATTTAATAAAAATAAAAATATATCTTGGAATTAAATTAAATAATCAATGAACATCATAGCACAAAATAGTATTTCAGAAAAAAGCGATGCCGCCCGCGGCAGACGCAGTGTTATGATTATTTCTGCTTATTACAACCCTTCAATTATTCTTCTAGGGATTATTATTATTAGTAGCCTGGTTGGTATTCTTACCATTCTAGGCTAAAAATAATAAAAGTTAATCCCGGACATCATATCAAAATAAAATAAAATTAAAAGATCAGATTAGGGGGTTAACCGAACCCAAAGGATATTCTGAAGGATTTATTCTTTTAGGAGTAAAATGAGATCTGATCTGATTAAAAAAGGATTCGAGAGAGCACCTCACAGGAGTTTGCTTAAAGCAACCGGTGTCATCAGGAATGATTCTGATTTCGAAAAGCCCTTTATTGGTATCTGCAATTCTTATATTGACTTAATTCCTGGTCATGTTCACCTCCAGGAATTCGGGAAATTTGTTAAAGAAGCTATAAGAGAAGCAGGCGGTGTTCCTTTTGAATTTAATACCATCGGTGTTGATGACGGCATCGCAATGGGTCACCTCGGAATGAGATATTCACTCCCCAGCCGCGAAATAATAGCAGATAGTTTTGAAACTGTTGTTGAAGCCCACCGCCTTGACGGCGTAATATGTATTCCTAACTGCGATAAAATTGTACCCGGAATGATAATGGGCGCAGTAAGAGTAAATGTGCCGACAATCTTTGTCTCCGGCGGACCAATGATGGCTGGCAAAATGCCCAATGGAGAAAAAGTTGATCTGATTTCTGTATTTGAAGGAGTAGGAAAATTCAAGTCGGGCACAATTGATGCTAAAAAGCTAAAAGAATATGAGGACTTCAGTTGTCCCACCTGCGGATCCTGTTCCGGAATGTTTACCGCAAATTCAATGAACTGTCTTATGGAAGCTTTGGGAATAGCGCTTCCGGGAAATGGTTCAATTCCCGCAGTTGACTCAAGGAGAAAGGATCTTGCCATAGCTGCCGCAAAACAATTAATGACATTAGTGGAAAAGGATATTAAGCCATCGGATATTTTGAACCGTAATTCGTTCATGAATGCTTTCGCATTAGATATGGCAATGGGGGGAAGTACGAACACAATACTTCACGCACTGGCTATTGCAAATGAAGCACATATTGAATTCGGACTCTCAGATTTGAATGAACTAGCCAGCCGAGTTCCCTACATATGCAAAGTTAGTCCTGCCACTAAAAATGTTCACATGGAAGATGTTGACAGGGCAGGGGGTATATCTGCAATATTAAATGAAATTTCAAAAGTAAATGTGCTTGATCTGTCACGTCCTACAGTTACTGGAAAAACTCTCGGAGAAAATATTTCCTCAGCAGAGATTCTTGACAAAGAAGTTATAAGAACAGTTGAAGCCCCATACTCAATGACCGGCGGGCTTGCAATACTGTTTGGTAACTTAGCTCCTCTTGGTTCAGTTGTTAAAACAGGATCTGTAAGTGAAAAGATGAAAGTCTTTTCGGGGCCCGCCAAAATATTTGAATCACAGGAAGAAGCCAGCAGCGGAATATTAAACGGAGAAGTAAAAGAAGGCGATGTTGTTGTAATCAGGTATGAAGGACCCAAAGGCGGGCCCGGTATGCCCGAAATGCTTTCACCAACAAGCAACATTATGGGGTTGGGATTAGGCGACAGCGTTGCTCTTATCACAGACGGAAGATTCTCGGGCGGAACAAGGGGTGCATGCATAGGTCATGTTTCTCCGGAAGCAGCAGAAAGAGGTCCCATAGCCGCACTTAAGAATGGCGATATTATTTCTATCGATATCCCGAATAAAAGTTTAAATGTGGTATTAACTCAGGAAGAAATAGAACAAAGGCTGAATAATGTTCCGGAGTTTTTACCAAAGATCAAAACCGGATATCTTGCCCGTTACGCAAAGATGGTTTCGTCAGCCAATACCGGTGCAATATTAAAGATTTAATTATAAACAGAGGAACTATATGAAAAACAAAGAAACGATAATGAATGGTGCCGAAATATTTTTCGAATGCCTCAAAAGAGAAAAGGTTGAACATATCTTCGGGTTCCCCGGAGGATCAGTCCTAAAGTTATATGAATTACTTTATGATATTGATTATCTGCAGCATATTCTTGTAAGACATGAGCAGGGAGCTGTTCATGCTGCTGAAGGTTATGCAAAAGCATCCGGAAAAACCGGAGTTGTATTGGTTACATCAGGACCGGGGGCAACAAATACTGTTACCGGAATAGCGGATGCATATATGGATTCAGTTCCGCTTGTTGTTTTTACCGGGCAGGTTCCTTCACCGCTTATTGGTAATGATGCATTTCAGGAAGCTGATATCATAGGAATTACGCGTCCGATAACGAAACATAATTTTCTTGTGCGTCATGTTGAAGAACTCGCACTGATTATTCGCAAAGCATTTTATATAGCATCCTCGGGGAGACCGGGACCTGTAGTGGTTGACTTACCAAAAGATGTAATAAATGCATCATGTGAATTTATTTATCCGGATAATCTTGAAATCCGCGGATACAAACCTGTGCTCAAAGGACATATCAACCAGATAAAGAAAGCTGCGGAAGTAATTGCAAATGCCAAACGACCGCTGCTTTATGTCGGCGGTGGAGTTATTATGTCGGGCGGAACCAGAGAACTCGCTTTGTTTGCAAGGGAAAATAAATTGCCGGTAGCAATGACTTTGCAGGGATTAGGAGCTTTCCCGGGGACTGACGAACTATCTCTTGGAATGCTCGGAATGCATGGGACTTATTATGCTAACCAGGCAGTTGATAACTGCGATGTTATTGTTTCGCTCGGTGCCCGTTTTGATGATCGCGTTACAGGGAATGTTGAAACATTTGCAAAGAATGCTTTTAAGATACATGCCGATATCGATCCCACCTGCATAAACAAAAATGTAATTGTTGATCTGCCCATAGTAGGAGATGTAAAACATATACTTGCTGAACTTGCGGCTGAAATGCCCAAGGTACCCGAAACAAACGATTGGTGGCAGCAGATTTACGAATGGAGAGATGAATGCCCTTTGCAATATGAAGATAATGACGGCAGGCTGAGAACAGAATATGTTATTGAAAAAATATTTCAGAAGACAAAAGGCGAAGCTGTTATAGTTACTGATGTTGGCCAGCACCAGATGTGGACTGCACAATATTACAAATACAATAATCCGCGTTCCAACATTACAAGCGGCGGTCTTGGCACAATGGGATTTTCTGTTCCTGCGGCAATAGGCGCATCGTTTGCAATTAAGGACAGACCCATTATTTCAATAAGCGGTGACGGCGGTTTCCAGATGAATATCCAGGAACTTATTACAGCGGCTGCATACAAGGTTCCGGTGAAATTTATAATTATCAATAATAGTTTTCTTGGAATGGTAAGGCAGTGGCAGGAACTTTTCTATGCAGAGAGATATAGTTTCACTGATCTTGCTGCAAGCAATCCTGATTTCGTGAAAGTCGGTAATGCATTTGGAATAGAATCTTTCTCTACGGATAATCCAAAAGATGTAGAATCACTTTTAGATAAAGCATTTGAAATAAATGACAGACCGGTACTTATTGAATTCAAAGTAGTAAGGGATGATCTTGTATTTCCGATGGTTCCGTCGGGCGGGTCAATTTCCGAAATGATAGTAAAGAAACTTAACCCTAAAAGGATTACTCTTTTATGAAGCATACGATATCTGTATTAGTTGAAAACCACTTTGGAGCATTTGACAGAGTTGCGACTTTGTTCAGCGGAAAAGGTTTTAACATGAGAAGTATTTCCATCGGTGAAACCGAAGTTCATGATATCTCCCGGATGACAATAGTTACCGAAGGCGATGACAGAATTCTTGAGCAGGTAATTAAACAGCTTGACCGCCTGATCGACACTCTGAAAGTGATTGACCTTACTTCAGTAATTCATGTTGAACGGGAGCTTGCTTTAATTAAGGTGAGTCTCGAAAATGCTTCAATGGAGCAGATTAAAAACATCACCGATATTTTCAGAGGCAACATTGTAGATATAACAAATAATTCTATGACTATAGAAATAACAGGACCTCCGGATAAAATTGATGCTACAGTAAATATACTTATGCCATACGGTGTAATAGAAATGGCACGTTCAGGAATTGTAGCGCTTACACGTGGTGAGCAAATTAAACCTAAAAATAAAATAGAAACTTTAACAAACTAAACAAGGAAACAATATGAAAGTTTATTATGACCAGGACGCAGACCTATCTTTACTTGAAAAAAAGAAAATTGCAGTACTGGGATTCGGTAGTCAGGGACACGCACACAGCCTCAACCTGAAAGAGAGCGGCATGAATGTAGTCGTTGGTTTAAGAAAAACATCACCATCATGGCAGAAAGCAGAAAATGCAGGATTAACTGTCATGACAGTTGCAGATGCAGTTAAATGGGGAGATGTAATTATGGTTCTTCTTCCTGATCAGAATCAAAAAGCAGTTTATGATGCTGAAATTGCCCCTTATCTGAAGAGCGGCGACATCTTAGCATTCGGTCATGGATTTAATATTCACTACAAACAGATTGTTCCTCCAGCTAATGTGAATGTAATGATGATAGCTCCTAAGGGTCCGGGACATCTTGTCCGCAGAACATATCTTGAAGGTTCGGGAGTTCCAAATTTAATTGCGGTGCACCAGGATCCGTCAGGCAATACGCTCCAGTATGCATTAGCATGGGCTAAAGGAATAGGCGGTGCAAGAGCAGGAGTTATTGAAACAAACTTTAAAGATGAAACTGAAACAGATCTTTTCGGTGAACAGGCAGTATTATGCGGAGGATCGGCTGAATTAATAAAGGCAGGATTCGAGACTCTTGTTGAAGCAGGATATCCACCCGAACTGGCATACTTCGAATGCATGCATGAAATGAAACTTATAGTTGATCTTTATTATGAAGGAGGACTCTCAAGAATGAATTACTCCGTTAGCGACACCGCAGAATATGGTGGAATGACAAGAGGTAAAAGATTGATAACTGCTGAAACAAAAAAAGAAATGAAGAAAATACTTTCAGAAGTCCAGAGCGGCCAGTTTGCAAAAGAATGGCTTGATGAATATAACGCAGGAATGCCGAACATGACAAGGCTCAGGAAAGAAAACAGTGAACATAAAATTGAAGAAGTCGGATCCAAACTCCGCGGAATGATGAGCTGGTTGTTTAAGAAAAACAAGAAGGAAGAGGTTGGTGTATGAGCTATAAGATAGCTTTACTCCCGGGAGACGGAATCGGACCAGAAGTGACTGATGCTGCTGTTAAAGTAATTAAATCGGCAGCATCAAGATTTAACCTCTCTGTTGAGTTCAGCGAGGAATTGATTGGCGGGTTATCTTATGATAGGCATAATTCTCCTCTGACCGTCGAAACACTTCAGAGCTGTTTTAATTCCGATGCTGTTTTTCTTGGTGCAGTAGGCGGTCCCAAATGGGAGAAACTGCCGCATCATCTTAAACCTGAAGCAGCGCTTCTGAAACTCAGGAAAGAACTCGGGTTGTTTGCCAACATACGTCCTGCTAAAATATACAATGCACTAATTGATTCATCAACATTGAAAAAAGAAGTGCTTGAAGGGACTGATTTTGTGGTACTGCGTGAGCTTACAGGAGGAATATATTTCGGGCAGCCCCGTGGTTTTGATGAGAAACGGGGTTGGAATACAATGGAATATACCCATGATGAAGTTGAACGTATTACACGAATGGCATTTAAGCTTGCCTCCGGCAGAAGGAAAAAAGTTACATCTGTTGATAAGGCAAATGTTCTTGAAGTTTCTCAGTTCTGGCGGAATATTGTTCATGAAGTGCACAAGGATTTCCCTGATATTGAATTAAATGACATGTATGTCGATAATACAGCAATGCAGATAGTCAGGAATCCAAAACAATTTGATGTTATACTCACATCAAATTTGTTCGGTGATATTTTAAGTGATATAGCAGGAATGATAACCGGAAGTCTTGGTATGCTTCCCTCGGCAAGTCTTGGTAATAAATATGCATTATATGAACCGGTACATGGAAGCGCGCCGGATATAGCGGGTCAGGGAAAAGCAAATCCGCTTGCGGCAATTTCTTCTGTGGCGATGATGTTTAATTATTCATTTAAATTACCGGAAGCCGGAGAGTTAATAGAAGCGGCTATAGAGAAAACTCTGGCGGCGGGTTATCGTACACCTGATATTTCCTCTGATGGCTGCAAACTTGTAAATACAGATCAGATGACTGAACAGGTGATCTCTAATATGTCATTCTGAGCGAAGCGAAGAATCTCATAACTAATGTTTTATTGTTAATAGTACTATAAGGAAAAGAAAAACAAATGAAAGAACGAATTCTGATATTTGATACAACACTAAGGGATGGCGAACAGTCCCCCGGTGCGTCATTAAATGTTTATGAAAAACTTGAAATAGCCCGTCAGCTTGCAAAGCTAAAAGTTGATGTTATTGAAGCGGGGTTTCCGGTTTCGTCTCCGGCACAATTCGAGGCAGTTAAAAGAATTGCGGATGAGTCGGAAGTTATAATCGCAGGACTTGCGCGTGCAAAGGAGTTGGATATTAAAAGCGCATATGATGCATTGAAGAATGGAAAGCATCCGAGGATCCATATATTTTCAAGTACTTCGGACATTCATATACTCGGCAAATTTTCTGATTCCAAATATGGAGTATCGTTAGAAGATAAAAGAAAGACAGTACTAAAAATGTCTTATGATTCCGTGCTCTATGCAAAATCGTTATTGGATGATGTTGAGTTTTCTGCTGAAGATGCAGGAAGGACAGATATTGGTTATCTTACTGAAATAATAGAGACAGCAATTGAGGCGGGAGCTACCACAGTTAATATTCCCGATACGACCGGTTATACATTTCCTTCAGAGTTCGGGAAAATGATTGCAGAACTTCAAAAAAGGGTGAGTAATATTTCCAAGGCTGTAATAAGCATTCATTGTCATAACGACCTTGGACTTGCAGTTGCCAATTCAATAGCCGGTATTCAGAACGGAGCCCGACAGGTTGAATGCACAATAAACGGGATAGGTGAGAGAGCAGGGAATGCCTCACTTGAAGAAATTGTAATGGCATTAAAGGTCAGGAAGGATATCTGTGACTATTATACAGAAGTAAATGCTGAAGAAATTTTTAATACAAGTAAAATGGTATCCGGATTTACGGGTATCGTAGTTCAGCCCAACAAAGCAATTGTCGGTGAGAATGCTTTTGCACACGAGTCCGGAATTCACCAGGATGGCGTACTAAAGGATAAACATACTTATGAAATAATGACTCCTGAATCTGTTGGGGTAGGGAAGACGAAATTAGTCCTCGGCAGGCATTCTGGAAGGCATGGATTAAAATCAAGACTAGACGAACTTGGCTATCATCTTTCCGAACAGGAACTTCAAAAATCGTATGAAGCATTTCTTGTACTGGCAGATAAAAAGAAAGAAATATTTGATGATGATCTCAGAGTGCTTATGGGAGATGAAATTTATATTGAGCAGCAGCTCTATGAACTTCAGTACCTCCATGTAAATGCCGGAACTGATCTCATTCCTACCGCAACTGTGAAGATTGTATCCGGTACTGAAATATTTCAGGAATCATCCACCGGTGACGGTCCGGTTGATGCAACATTTAATGCAATTGAACGAGCGCTTGGATTCAAACCAACAGTGGAATCTTATAATGTGCGGTCAGTTACTTCGGGGAGGCAGGCGCTCGGTGAAGCAATTATTCGGATAAGGAAGGGTGAGAATTCATTTACGGGACGTGGTACTTCTACAGATATTATAGAAGCAAGCGCCAAGGCATACCTGCAGGCGATAAACCTATATCAGGTTTTCACAAAAACCAAAATAGAGTTTCGCGACAACAAAACATTAATAAATCAAGCATGAAGGAAAATGGAAATTATGGGAATGACGATAACTGAAAAAATATTTGCAGCAGCTTCCGGGAGGGAAAAAGTAATCCCCGGCGAAAATCTATGGCTGGATGTTGATGTGTTGATGACTCACGATGTATGTGGTCCTCCTACTTTTGAAATATGGAAAAAGGAATTTGGAGACAAAGCCAAAATATGGGATAAGAATAAACTTGTAGTTTTTCCAGACCATTACATATTTACAAAGAATGAACATGCAAACAGAAATGTTGAGCTGCTTCGTAAATTCGCTGCTGAATATGATCTGCCTAATTATTATGATGCCGGTACTGAAAGATATAAAGGGGTTTGCCACATTGCACTCGCGCAGGAAGGGTACAATGTACCCGGTACGGTTTTAATAGGAACCGATTCCCACACCTGCACATCAGGAGCCTTCGGAATGTTCTCAACCGGTGTCGGCAATACTGATGCCGCATTCATTCTTGGAACAGGAAAAATATGGGAGAAAGTCCCGCAGTCAATGAAGTTTACATTTAACGGACTTATGCCAGAATATCTTACTGCAAAGGATTTGATTCTTCAGATACTCGGAGACATCACGACTGACGGCGCCACATATAGGGCAATGGAATTTGATGGAGAAGCGATTGCATCATTGGATATGTATGAAAGAATGACACTTACAAATATGGCAATTGAAGCAGGCGGAATGAACGGCATTATTGCAGTGGATGATACTACAAGAAAATTTCTTGAAGAGGTCGGAGTTACAAAGTATGAAGTTTATAACAGTGATTCTGATGCGGTATATCATTCAAAGTTCAGTTATGATGTTTCAAAACTTGAGCCGCTTGTTGCAAAACCTCACAGTCCAGATAACCGTGATACAGTAAAGAATGTGGAAGGCACAAAAATAACGAAATGTTATATCGGTTCATGTACTGGAGGAAAGATCACGGATTTCAGACATGCAGCAAAACTACTTTTTGGTGAAAAGGTAAAGGTCCCGACTTTTATTGTTCTGGCAAGCATTACAATTGCCAGGCAGCTTGAGGAAGAAACAATTATGGGGATATCTTTGAAAGATATATTCTCA
>Ga0182027_10005084_pt1 | contig 20128 bp, 16 predicted proteins | sample 712E1DmetaG_FD_121300 | JGI IMG/M metagenome (GOLD analysis project Ga0182027, IMG submission 121300) | Permafrost microbial communities from Stordalen Mire, Sweden - 712E1D metaG (Illumina Assembly) | ecosystem: Environmental > Terrestrial > Soil > Wetlands > Permafrost | place: Sweden...
GAAGTTCTCCATGTGCGGGCCCACGATCACCGGCTTTCCGAAGAACGCCGGCTCGAGGATGTTGTGGCCGCCGCGCCGCGCCAACGTTCCGCCCATGAAGACGACATCGGCCAGGCCGAAGAGCGATCCCAACTCCCCGATCGAATCCAGAAGCAGCGCCGCGGTCCCGCCCTCCATTTGCGACCTGCGCGTGTACGCGATGCCCGCGCGCGTCAGCGCCTCCGCCGCCCGGTCGAACCGCTCGGGCTTGCGCGGCACGAGCACCAGCAGCAGGCCCGGATGCGACTGGGCCACCTCGCGGAAAGCCGCAATGACGGCATCGTCCTCGTCGGGATCCTCCGCCGCCGCGGGCGCCGTGGTGCTGGCCGCGATCCACACCTGGGAAGGGCGGGCGCGCTTGAAGAACTCTAGAATCGCCGCCGGCGGCGCCTGCTGCCGCGGATCGAAATCGTACTTCAGATTGCCCGCGAGGTGCACCTTGTCGGCCGGCGCCCCCAGTTCCAGAAAGCGGGCGCGGTTCAACTCGCTCTGCACCAGGATGGCGTCCGCCAGGTGGAGCACCGGGCCGAAGAACCACCGCAGCTTTCGGTAGCGCGGCATGGCCCGGTCGGAGATGCGCCCGTTTACGATGAGCAGGCCGCAGCCGGCCCGTTTGGCCTCGCGATACAGGTTCGGCCAGATCTCGGTTTCGAGCACCACCAGCACGCGCGGCCGTATGGTCCTGAGCACCCGGCGCACCGCGAAACAATAGTCGATGGGTGCGTAGAACACTCCGTCGGCCAGCGCGCCGAACTTGTCTTCGGCAGCCGCTTTGCCGGCCAGCGTCCCAGCCGAGATGAAGAGCGGCGCCTCGATCAGCCGCGCGCGCAGTTCCCGCACCAGCGACCCGGCGGCGAGCACTTCTCCGACCGAAACGGCGTGCAACCAGATGGCCGCCTGCCCCGTCTGCCGGTACGAACGCGGAAGAAATCCCAGGCGCTCGGCGAGGCTCCGCAAATAGCGGCGGTCCTTGAGGCCGCGCAGCAGCAGATACACTACGATGAGTGGTGACGCCAGGATTTCGAGGAGGCGGTAGATGACGAGGACGCTCACAGGCAAGTGGTTGATTGTACTCCTGAGTATAGCCGCCGCGTTTGCGGGCGAAAAGGAGAAGACCCCTTTCAAGCCCGGCCCGGCCGCGAGCTACCCGACCCGCCAGACCATCTCCGGCGTCACCGTCGCCGCCGTGGCGTTCCGCTCCGAGGCGGAGGCCGAGCCCGCTTTCGGCAAGGTGAACCCGTACAAATACGGCGTTCTGCCGGTGCTGGTGGTGATCCAGAACGACTCGAAACAGACCATCTCGCTCGACAGCATCAAGGTCTCCTTCGTGCTGCCGGATCGCGATCGTGTGGAAGCGACGCCGGCGGCCGACTTGAAGTACATCTCCGGTCCGAGCGCGCCGAATGTGTACGCGGGCCCGGTTCCGCAGGCTCCGGTGCACGTTTCAAAGCGGAAGAATCCGCTCGGCGAGTGGCAGATCGAAGGCCGCGCGTTCGCCGCGCGCATGCTGGTCCCCAAGGACTCCGCCAGCGGCTTCTTCTATTTCCGCGCGACGTGGCAGAGTGGCTCTACGGTCTACCTCACCGGTCTCCACGAGGCCGCCAGCGGCAAGGAGCTCTTCTACTTCGAGGTGCCGCTGGACAAGAGCGGGGAATGAAGTGCTCACCCTCCAACCCGGCCCACGAACCAGCGGGCCACTCCCTTAGCTCCCGCGACAATGAAGAGCAGCGAGACGATGTTCGCTAACACCAGGACGAATGCGCTGACACTGGTGTCTCGGCGCTTCACATATTCAACCCAAGCTCTTGCGAGTATCCAGCCGCCCATAACAAGGGAAAGCACCGAAAACACGAGGCCCATCCCGTCTGGCGCAGCGAAGAGCGGCCGCAACACCGGTGGCATCCCCAAAACTCCCAAGGTCCCCAAGCCGATGCAGAACAGCGACAGGATGGTTGTCCCAACCAGGTCGAGTACCCGAACCTCGGCGTCTTGGCGGTGCTTCACATAAGTAACCCACTCTTCCGAGAGCATCAAGCAGCCCACGCCAAGGATGAACCACGAGCCGAGGTGGAGCGGCCCTTCCGGAGTTGCGGAAGAGAGCGGCCCCGACAGGACAAGTGTCATTGCCACCCCTCACGCCCCCTGCGCCTTCTTCAGCACCCGGCCCAGAATCTTCAAGGCCCGGTCGATTTCGGCGTCGGTGATGACGTAGGGAGGGAGGAAGCGCAGGATGTTGTCGTGGACGCAGTTGATGAGCAGGCCTTCGGACATGGCGTCTAGCACGATCTGCTTGCCGGGGATGTCCATTTCCACACCCAACATCAGGCCGCAGCCGCGCACTTCGCGGATGAAGCCGTGGTGGCGCGCCAGCTCTTCCAGTTCCACCTTGAACGCGCCGCCCAGGCGGTGGATCTCGGGGAGCAGATCCTTCAGAATGTCGAGGAACTCGATGGCGACGCGGCAGGCGAGCGGGCCGCCGCCAAACGTGGTGCCGTGCATTCCGGGGCCGATCGCGGCGGACGCCTTCTCATTGGAGAGGATCACGCCCAGCGGGATGCCGCAGGCCAGCGGCTTCGCGGCCACGGCGATATCGGGCAGGATCGCTGGCTCGGCGAGCTGATAGCTGAAATAAGTGCCGGGGCGCCCAACGCCGCACTGGATCTCGTCGCAAACTAGCAGCGCGTTGTGGCGTGTCGCGAGCTCGCGCGCCTGCGCAACGAACGGCACCTGGAGCGGGCGCACGCCGCCCTCCCCCTGGATCCACTCGATGATGATGCCGGCGGTGTGCTCATTGACCGCGCGGCCGAGCGCCTCGGCGTCATTGGCGGGGACGAACTGAACGCCCGCGAGCAAGGGCTCGAAGTCCTGGCGGTATTTCGGCTGGCCGGTCACGGAAAGAGAACCGAGCGAGCGGCCGTGAAAGGAGTTTTCGAGCGCCACGATGTGGTACTTTTGCGGATCGATCTTGCGCCCGTGCGAGCGGATCATCTTCAGCGCGCCTTCCACCGCCTCCGTTCCGGAGTTGCAGAAGAAGGTGCGCTCGAGGCCGCTGATTTCGGCCAGGCGAGCGGCCAGCGGTCCCTGGTATTCGTGGAAGAAATAATTCGAGGTGTGGATGAGCAGGCCCGCCTGCTCGCGCAGCACGCGCAGGATGCGCGGGTGGCCGTAGCCGAGCGCGTTGACGCCGATGCCGGTGAGCAGATCGAGGTAGCGCTTGCCGGCGAGGTCGAAGACGTAACTCCCCTTGCCGCGGTGGAGCACCACGGGGTAGCGGGCGTAGGTTTGGAGCACATGGCTGCGCTCCAGGTCCATGATTTGTTGCGCGGCGGCAGCGGCTTCGGAATCGGGTGGCATTTCTCTATGATACAAACGCGCTAAGATCTCGTACAGAATGTCCCTGCGCAGACTGGCTGTTCTGGGAGCGTTTTTGGGAACGTCGCTCGCTGCCGTCACCGTTCCGGCGGGCACCGAACTTCAAATCCGGCTGAAGACCCGCGTGGCGAGCAATGCCTCAAAGCCCGAGGACGCCGTGGAGGCGGTTCTCATCAGCCCGGTTGTGGATTCGGGCGGCGCCATCGCGATCCCGGCCGGGACGATCGCGAAAGGCGTGGTGAAACAGGCGGTTCCGATCAAGACGCCGGAGGACCGGGCGCTGATCGAGCTCTCGTTCTCGAGCCTCGCCCTCGCCGGCGGCGCGACACTCAAGCTCGAAGCGAAGCTCACCGGGGTCGATAACGCGCGCGAGACGGTGGCGAATGGCCAGATCACCGGCATTCTGGCAACGGAGACGATGGCCTCGCGCATCGGGTCGGGGGTAGGCAAGGTGACGGAGCGGTCGTCGTTCCTGGGCGGTGTGCTGGGTGCCGTCGAGGGCGCGGTGCTGAAGGAACCGGACCCCGAGATCGTCTACGAGCCCGGCGTGGAGATGACGCTGGAGTTGACGCAGCCGCTCGATACGGGCAGGGACGCCGCCCCCTCGGGGATCCCCGCCGTCGCTGGGGACGCGTTGGCCCAGGTCGTGAACGGACAGCCCTTTCAGACCACCACGGTCGAGGGCGGTGTTCCCAGCGACCTCACCAACCTGATGTTTCTGGGCTCCCAGAAGAATCTGGAGGCTGCCTTCGCCGCGGCCGGCTGGTCGAGCGCCGCCGCACTCAGCCGCTCTACCGGCCTGGAGGTTTTTCGCGCCGTGGCGGAGGACCGCGGCTACAAGGAAGCCCCCATGTCCGTGCTGTTGCTCGCGGGCCAGAAGCCCGACCTGGATTTCGAGAAGCCGAACAACACCTTCGCCATGCGCCATCACCTGCGCGTCTGGCGACGGCCGGGCGATTTTCAGGGCCACGCCATCTGGGTCTGCGCCGCCACGCACGACATCGGCATTTCGTTTTCGGCGGCGAAGCGGACCTTCATCCACAAGATTGATTCCAGCATTGACCGGGAACGCTCGAAGGTCGTTTCAGACCTGATCTTCGCCGGGAACGTGAAGGGGCTCTCCGTGGTGGACCGGCCCGCGGCGCCGCGGCTCAGCCGGAACGCCACCGGCGACAAGCTGGAGACCGATGGCCGTATGGCGGTGCTGTTGTTGGAATGATGCGGTGTAGGGGTGCTGGTTCCCCCTGTACGGGCCCCGCCCACGGGTATTCAGGGCGCATCCTCCCAAGAGACTGGCAGGGCGCGGTTTGCGTCGCCTCAAACGACGCGGCATAGTATTGCCAGTTCCCCCAGTACTGCCGCCGTCTGCACTGCGTCGAGCCGGCGGAACAGCGACAAGGCAGCCCTGCTCAAATAGTCCCGGAAAAATGGATTTTGGCGTTTCCGATGCAAAATTCCGGCTTGAGGCGAGCCATAAAATGACCCCGCGGAGTCATTTTTGGCGCTCTCCGCGTTATTTTATAGTACGACGACATGCGATTTACCAGTACGAAGCAGGTCATTGTGCTATATACTATTCTTGAAGTTCAGAATCTGAAGTCTCCTCGCGAACTGGCCCGGACCGCCCGCAGTGGTCCGGGCTTAGTTTTTTTCGTACCCCCCTTTTGCGCTACTTCCCGATGCAGAATGTCGAGAAAATGCGGTTGAGGATGTCGTCGGCGGTGGTCGAGCCGGTGAGGCCATCGAGCGCTTCGAGCGCGCGGTAGAGATCGAGGAGCAGCATCTCATGCGGCGTGCGTTGGGCCACGGCCGCGCGCGCGTCGCCGAGCGCAGCCAGCGCGGCCTTGAGCAACTGCTCGTGGCGAATGCTGGTGATGAATCCCTGCTCCTGCTCGGCGGGCGCGGCGGCCTCACGGACCCGATGGCGCAACTCGGCGATGCCCTCGCCGGTGAGCGCCGAGACGGGGACGAACTCGCCGGGCATTTCTGCGCGCCGCGGCAGGTCGCACTTGTTGCCCACCAGCAGGTGGCGCCCCTGACCGGCAGCGCGTGCGATCAGATCGCGGTCCGCCTGTTCAACAGGCACGGAAAGATCGACCACCACCAGGGTCAGCCCGGCATCGGCCATGGCCTGGAAGCTACGCTCGACGCCCAGGGTTTCGACCAGATCCTGGCCCGTGCGGATGCCCGCGGTGTCGAACAGCTTCACGGGGATGCCGTCGAGCGAGGCGGTTTCGGAAACCAGGTCGCGCGTGGTGCCGGGGATGGCGGTGACGATGGCGCGGTCCTGATCGAGCAGGCGGTTGAACAGGCTGCTCTTGCCCACATTCGGGCGGCCCACGATGGCGAGCTTGAGACCCTCGTGCACCAGCTTTCCGAAAGCGAAGCTCGAGACCAGCCGCTGGAGGAGGCGGGCGATCGGGTCGAGGCGCGCGAGGACCTCGGCGTCCTCCGGGATGGCGACGTCGTTATCGGCGAAATCGATGCCGGCTTCGAGCAGGGCGATCAAGTCCACCAACTGGCTCTTGATGGGCGCGATGCGTTTTGAGACGGAGCCCTCTGCCTGCTGGGCCGCGACGCGGGCCTGGTAGAGAGTGGTGGCTTCGATTAGATCGCGGACGGCCTCGGCCTGCGCGAGGTCGATGCGCCCGTTCAGAAACGCGCGCAGCGTAAACTCGCCGGGCTCGGCCAAGCGCGCGCCCTCTTCGCAAGCGCGCTCGACCACGTGCCGCAGCACGACCGGCGAGCCATGGCAGGAGATCTCGACGACGTCCTGGGCGGTGTAGGAGCGCGGCCGCTCGAAAAACGTCACCACCACCTGGTCGATCGACTGCCCTTCGGCGTCGGGCAGCTCGGCCAGGAATGCGTGCCGGGCCTTCCACACTTGAGCTTTGCGGAAGCGCAGAATGCGCTCCGCGATCGCGCGGGCCTCATCGCCCGAGATGCGGACGACGCCCAGCCCGCCGCGGCCTGCGGGCGTCGAAACGGCGACGATGGTGTCGTTCGGGTTGAGGGACACTCACCACTGATTATCGCGAAGCCGCACGCTGTTTGATTTGGTCCAGCAGCAAATCGACCTGCGCGGCGGGAATGCGAATCTCGCCCGCCACGACGACCGCGAGACGGCCCGCTCCGGCATCCGTGAACTGGGCGCTTTGGATGGTGGCGAAGGCCTGCGCGGCGGGCGGCAGAGTGGCCTTCAGGTTGGCGGCGCCCTTTTCGAGCGCCGATTCGAGGGACGCGTGGATCTTCTGGCGGAGCATGTCGCCCACCGACCCGGAGCGGAGCAGCTCGCCGAGCGACCCATCCGCTTCGATCACGCCGACCTCCGGCTCCAGTTTTACGGTGCCCCCATCGACGGACGGGGTGATCTTCACTTTGACCAGCGCGTCGCCGCCGGCCAGGCGCGTCGGGATCTGCTTGCCCAGCGCCTTGACGCAGGCCCAGCGCTCGTAGTGCAGCCGGGTGGTGAGCAGACTGGCGGGATCGGCGGGCACGAGCGTCGCGTTCTGGATCGCGATGTGGTCGCCGCAGCGGTCGGCGCGGTCGAGTTGCGCGCGCAGGAGGACGGTCATGTTGGCCTGTAGATCCACCAGGTCGGCGGTCAGCCGGACGCGGAACACCTCCTGGGCGCCACCGTGCGAAATGCGGGAAATGGTGCCGGACGCCGTGATCGCAACCGGCTGGTTGTCGATGATGAACGAGCTACGCACAGGCGGGATGGCCAGCGTCAGATCCTGGGCCGCAATCGGCGAGACGGCAAGGAGCAGGGCGTAGGTGAGCAGGGACTGGCGCATACAGGAGAAGACGCCGGGCGGAGGGCCTAAGGTTTCGCTCGGCGCCTCATAATGAAGTAATGGGAAGCACGGCGGATAATCCGGCAGCGCCCGAGCACCCTTGGACGCCAGGGTTCGGAGGGCTGAGCGATCTCCATCAGGAGACGAAGCGCATCGAGCGAATCATCGAGGACGAGTTTGAGCGCATCGACGAGGAGGACTGGCGGTAAGGCCCCGCCATCAGTGGCAGAGGCAGACGCGGTCCGCGGTGGTGGCGAGATTGCCGGCCAGGTATAGCGCGATGGCGTCCTCGATGGAGTGCGGGGCGGCGGTGACAACGGCTTCGATCCCGTGGGCGGCGAGCGAGTGCTCCGCGCCTCCGCCGATGCCCCCGCAAAGAACGGCGTCGCAGCCCTCCAGCATCTCAACGAAGCTGGCGTGGTTCCCGCAGGAGTCCGTCTTCCTCTCCCGGGTGGTGGTGGAGACAACCTGTCCATCCTCGGCCTTCAAGACAATGAAGGCGGAGCAGCGGGCCAGGTGGTCCGCCACCGAGACGCGGTCCGCGGTGGCAACGGCGATCGTGACTGACTTCATCCCCTCTATTATCCGTCAGCGACACCGACAGCGTTCAGATTGCCATCCGATGTATGATGGTCCCTCTCAAACCGATGCCGTCGATGGCCACTTCAATTCGATCACGCCGGTTCCGGATGGTAGCCGCGGCCTGCTGGACTTGCTTAGCGCTGGTCTCCTGCGGTCACCGTCAGGCGGTGACGCCGGTTTCGGCTGATATCTGGAACCCAAAGTCGGGCGAGTTTCATTGGCCTGCTGGCACAGTCACGCTCCCGAGGGGTATGAGCTACTTCAGCCAGAACCCGCCGTACAAGGCACAGCTAAGCAGATCTCGCTTGAACATCGGATTTGGTGTTTCCGACTGCCCTGGGGCGAAACTGTGGAGCGAGTGGAGGCGCTCCGAGGCGAAGCTAGTGTTCGAGGAAAGAGCGGTTGAGGGCGGCCGGGTGTGGATCGGTAGAGGAGATCCGTATTCCGGGAGGCGTAGGCCCGGAGGGAACTGGGTTCTTGGAGCGGTCACCTTCCCGGATGCCGGATGCGCCACATTCTACCTGGACTCCAACAGCTCGAAGGACGCGGCCGTTATTAATGAAATCGTGCGCAGTTTCCGGCCTGCTCCCCGATAGGATGCGCTTAACCGTCTCGCCATGACATCGGGCGAGTGTTTGACGATCTAGACCGTAACCGGCAGCTCGTCCCAGGTCCGGCCGTCGAGCACTCGTCCGGCCCTCGACTTGAACACTCCGCCCCACTGCTTGAAGAAGAACACGACCCTCGCGCGCGAGCAGGAATCCCGGACACCCCGGACCCACTCCGGATCGACGGGGCGCGCCCTTGGGCCCGACTCGCCGCCCGCAATCACCCAGTGAATCCCCGTCAGGTCGAGCGTGGGGAGCGGCCCCAGCAGAGGCTCGATGCTGAGAAACTTGACGTGAGCTCCGGTCTGGCGCAGATGGTCCACCCGATGTAGATAGTCCTCGTTTTCGACGCTGACGCCCATCCAGATATTCGGTTGCCATGCGAGGGACGGGCTCAACTCCAGCAGCCGTTCCGATCGCTTGGTGAGGACCTGATACTGGTGCCAATGGGCGCGCCGCATGACGTCGAAAACCTGCGCGATGTATTCCCGTGGCACGTCCTCGTGAAACAGATCGCTCATGCTGTTCACGAAAACGCGGCGAGGCTGCCGCCAACGCAACGGGTGTTCCAGCATGTGCGGCTGCAGTGTGACCTCGAATGCGTTCCTGTAGTTCTGCTGCCCCATGGCCTGAAGCCGATGCGAAAGGCGCTCGGCGTAACAGAACTTGCATCCGGGGCTGACCTTCGAGCAGCCGGTGACGGGATTCCAGGTAGCGTCCGCCCACTCGATCGGTGTATGGTCCGCCATCGGGGCCCGTCACACCTGCAGCACGTCGTCGTCTTTCGCGACCAGCGAATAGAGCACCGGAGAGAGGAACACGGAGAGCAGCAGGCGCGAGGCCAGGCCGCCCACGATCACGATGGCGAAGGGCTTCTGGGAATCGCTGCCGATGCCGGTGGACATGGCCGCGGGGAGCAGCCCGAAGCACGCTACCAGCGCCGTCATCATGATGGGCCGCAGGCGCAGCAGCGCGGCCGCGTGCGTGGCCTCGACGATGTCGCGGCCCTCCAGGCGCAGCTTGTTGATGAACGAATAGAGGATCACGCTGGTCTGCACGGCCACGCCCATCAGCGCCATGAAGCCGAGGCCCGAGGATACGCTGAAGTTCATCCCGGTCAGCTTCAGCGCCAGCAGGCCGCCCACCGGCTCGGTCATGAGCACGCTGATCACGATGACCATCGGAAACTTTAGATTTCCGTACAGCGCGAACAGGATCACCAGGATCAAAAGGACGGTCAGCGGCAGAATGACCGCCATCTGCTTGCGCGCCGCCAGGTATTCCTTGTATTCGCCGCCCCAGTCGAACTGGTAGCCGATGGGCAACTTGACGGCGCCGGCCACCGTGCGGCGCGCCTCGCCCACGGCGCTCGCCAGGTCCCGCCCTTCCACGCTGAACTGAATGCCGATGTAGCGCGAGTTCGATTCGCGGTAGATGAACGACGCGCCGTTCTCCACCTGCACGGTGGCGAACTGGCTCAGCGGCAGGTTCTGCCCGTCCGGCGTGGCGACGAGCAGGTTCTGAATCGCCTGCAGGTCGCTGCGGTACTTCTCGTTCATACGCACCACCAGGTCGAACTGCTCTTCGCCCTGGATCACCTGCGTGGCCGCCTTGCCACCCAGCGCCGCCTCGACCATCGCGTTGATGTCGGCGACATTCAGGCCGTAGCGCGCGATCTTCTCGCGGTCGGGCACGATGGTAAGGCTGGGCTGCCCCAGTTCCTGCACGATCACGATGTGCGTGATGCCGGCCACCTGCGACATCGCGTGCTGCACTTCGCGAGCCTTCTCCTCCAGCACGCCCAGGTCGCCGCCGAAGATCTTCACGGCCAGCGAACTCTTCAGGCCGGTCTCGGCCTCGTCCACCGCGTCCTCGGCCGGCTGCGTGTAGTTGAAGATCACGCCGGGGAATGCGGCCAGCTTTTTGTGGATCGCCTCGATCAACTCCGGCTTGTTCCGTATGGAGCCCTGCCAGGCAGCGTCGCGATAGGGCTTGAGCCCGACGTAAAACTCGTTGTTGAAGAACCCGGTCGGATCGGTTCCGTCATCCGGACGGCCCAACTCGTTGCCCACCAGCGTCACCTGCGGGAAACTGCGAAGGATGTCGCGAATCTGCGGCGAGAGCTTGGTGGCCTCTTCGAAAGAGATGGTGTAGGGCGTGGTGGCTCGGACCCACAGGGCGCCTTCGTCCAGATGCGGCATGAACTCGGCGCCGATCGAAGGGATGAGCGCGAGCGACGCGGCCAGAACGCCCAGGCACACCAGGACGGTGGCCCAGCGGAAGCGCAGGCAAATGTCCAGCAGCCACCCGTAGGCCGAGCGGACGGCCTCGTAAACGCGAACCCTTGGCTCGTGGACGTGCCGCATAAAGAAGGCGCACAGGACGGGAAGCAGCGTCAGCGTACACAGCAGCGCGCCGAGCAGGGCGAACGCCATGGTATCGGCCATCGGTGCGAACAAACGCAGCGAGGGCCCGGTGAGGGCGTAGATGGGCAGGTAGCCGGCGACGATCACCGCGACGGCGTAGAAAATCGGCCGCTCCACATCGTGCGCCGCGGCGCGGATCACGTCGATAATGCGCGCCTCCTGCCCCTCGCGCTCGGCCAGCTCGCGGAAGATGTTCTCCACCATCACCACGGCGCCATCCACGATGATGCCGAAGTCGATCGCGCCGATCGAAAGCAGGTTCGCCGGGATGTGCCGCCAGTCCAGGCAGATGAAAGAGAAGAGCAGTGCGAACGGAATGGTGGCCGCCACGATCAGCGCGGTACGTACGCTAAACAGGAACAATCCCAGGATGATCAGCACCAACACCATGCCGCGCAGCAGGTTGGCCTCGACCGTGCGGGTGGTCTCTTCCACCAGCGCGCTGCGGTCGTAGAACGGAACGATCTTGACGTCCGGCGGCAGCACGTGGCGGTTGAGGTCCGCGGTCAAGTCCTCGACGCGCTTCAGAACCACCTGCGCCTGCTCTCCCACCCGCATGAGGATGACGCCTTCGACGGCGTCGTCCTGACCCATGTAGCCGAACTGGCCCAGGCGCGGGGCGTGGCCGATCTGCACCTGGGCCACGTCCTTCACGTAGATCGGAATGCCGCCGCGCGTCGCCAGCACGACGTTGCCGATGTCCTGGGTGTTCCGGACCAGGCCCAGGCCGCGGATGTAGTAGAACTGCCCGCCCTGCGAGAAGAAGCCGCCGCCCGCGTTGGAGTTGTTGGCGCCGAGTTGCTGCATGACCAGAGGAACGCTCACCCCGTAGGCGAACAGCTTGTTCGGGTCGAGCACCACCTGGTACTGCATCTGGGTGCCGCCGAAACCGGAGTCGTCGGCCACACCCTCAATGCCGCGGTAGCGGCGCTCGAGAACCCAATCTTCGATGGTCTTCAGCTCCTGCGGCGTCCGATCGGGACTTTGAAGCACGTAGCGGTAGATCAAGCCGCTGGGACTGAACAGCGGTGAAATTCCGGGTGTCACGCCCTGCGGCACGGTGGCGTTGGCCAGGCGTTCGAAAGCCTGCTCGCGCACGAAGTACGGGTCGGCGTCGTAGTTGAAGTTCATCTGCACGGACGACAGGCCGTAGAGCGAGATGGAGCGCAGAGCCTCGAGGTTGGGAATGCCGTTCATCTCGACTTCGAGGGGGATGGTGATGAGGCGCTCCATCTCCTCGGCGGCGTGGCCCGGCCACTGGCTGACGATTTCGACGTGGGGAGGAGAAAGGTCGGGATAGGCGTCGATGGGCAGCTTCGAGAACGCCCACGCGCCCCAGAACATGAGAGCGATGGCCGCCACCACAATCAGGAAGCGCTGGGCCAGGGCGAAGGAGACGATGCGGGCAATCATAGGATGGTCATCGCGCTAATCCGGGCTGGTGATGAACTGCAAAAACAGGCTGCCTTCCGAAACAATCTGGTCCCCTTCCCGAAGCCCGCTCACTACCTCCGCCAAGCCATCCTGCTGGCCGTCCAGGGTGACCAGGCGCTGGGCAAACGCGCCGGTCCGCACTTCCACGTAAACGAATGGCTCGTTCTGTGCGTTGTGGAGCACCGCCGAGACCGGCGCCACGAGGACGTTCCGCGTGGTGCGGGTGTGAATCACGGCGTCCACGAACATGTCCTTCTTGAGGACGCCGCCGGGATTCCTTGTCACGATGCGCACGGGAGTGGTGCGCGTGGCCGGGTCGAGCATGGCGCCCACGTATTCAACCGTGCCGTGGAAAACCTCGGCCAGCGATGGGTTGGTCTCCGTCACCGTGTCGCCCACGCGGATCGCCGGCAGATCGCGGTCGAAGACATGCCCTTGAACCCATACGGTGGAAGTGTCACTGATGAGAAAGCAGGTGGTGGCGCCGGCCTGGATCAGCAGGCCAGGCGAAACCAGTTTCTGCACCACCAGACCCGCGATGGGGGAGCGCACGGCCAGTTGCGGGCTGATGGCCGCGCCCGCGTGGTGAGCCGCTTCGATCTCCTGCTCGGAGATACCGAAGATCTTCAGGGCCTGGAGGCTGTTCTGCACGTCGGTGGTGGCATCGTTGGAATCGGACTCGGCGGCTTCGTAGTCTTTCTCGGCGATGGCGTGGTGGGCCAGCAGGTCCGCGCTGCGGGCAAGCGTTCGTTTTGCCAGGTCCTCATGGATGCGCGCGTGCGTGTACGTTGCGATGGCGTTGGTGACGTCGGGGCTGTTCACGTAGAGCAGCGGCTGACCTTGGGCAACCGTGTGTCCAGGTTCCGCGACGATGCGCACAATCGGCCCGCTCACCTGGGTGATGGCCGGCGTGGTGCGGTCGTTGTTCCAATCGACGGTCCCGGTGGTGTGGACCGTGTTGGTCCAGGTGGTTCTCCGGACGGCCGTGACTTTCAGGTGAGCCAATTGCTCTTGCGGGACGGTCAGCAGGCCGGGCTGCCCGGCGTCCGCCGGTGGAGACGAACTGGCGGCTGCGGGCTTCGGGCTGCCGCAGCCGGCGAGCGACAGCATGGGCACAAGGGCGACGGTCGCCAGGGCGCATCCCCTCAGGCGCGTTAGTGTCAACAAAGATCTCCCTATACAATTGGATTATCGCAGGTCCCCAAAAGGTTACATCGATGCGATGCCGGAATCGCATTCGGCGCTGCCCCTGGCCTTCACGCTAAACTGGCAGTAAATGCTCACCCGACTGATCTGGGCCATTCTGTTCACAGGCGCCGCGGCCCTGGCGCAACAGGACGCCACCAATCCGGAGAACGCGCTGGTGCGCGACATCTTCCGCGAACTGATCGAAACCAACACCACGCACTCGACCGGCAGCACCGGCCTGGCGGCCGAGAAAATGGCCGCGCGATTGAAGGCCGCGGGCTTTCCCGCCGCCGACGTCGAGATCGTGGGGCCGCGCCCCGAGCGCAATAACCTGGTGGCCCGCATACACGGGACCGGGCACGGCAGGCCGATCCTGCTGATCGCCCACCTGGACGTGGTTGAGGCGAACCGCGCCGACTGGACCACCGATCCCTTCCAGTTCGTCGAGAAGGACGGCTTCTTCTATGGCCGCGGGACCAGCGACATCAAGGACGGAGACGCCATCCTGGTGGCGAACTTCATTCGCTGGCAGAAGGAAGGCTACAAGCCCAACCGGGATCTCATCCTGGCGCTCACGGCCGACGAGGAGGGCGGAACCGAGAACGGCATCGCCTGGCTGCTGGCGAATCACCGCCAGTCGATCGACGCCGAGTATTGCATCAACCTGGACGGCGGCGGCCTGGAAATCAAGGGCGGGAAGAAGTTGCTCAACGAGGTGCAGTACAGCGAGAAGGGGTTTCTGACCCTCATCCTCGAAGCCAAGGACAAGGGCGGCCACAGCTCGGTTCCCCGCAAGCGCAACGCGATTTACGAGCTCGCCCGGGCGCTTCTTTTCCTGGACCACTTTGAGTTTCCGGTGATGCTCGACCAAGGCCGGCGAGAGTACCTGCGAGCGGTGCAGGCCGGAATGACGGGGGAAATGGCAAACCACATAGCAGGGGTGCTCGAGACCCCTCCGGTCCCTACTTCGGTCCGGGTGGTCTCGATGAGCCCTGACCTCAACGCCGAGCTGCGCACCACCTGCGTGGCGACCATGGTGCAGGCGGGCCACGCGGAGAACGCGCTGCCCCAATCCGGCAAGGCCACCGTGAACTGCCGCATCCTGCCCGGCCAGTCGGCGGAGGAGGTCGAGCAGACGGTGCGCAAGGTCATCAATGACAACACCATCACCGTCACCACCGCGCCCGACAGTCCCATCGAGGGTGTGGGCAGCCCGCCGTCGCCGCTGAATGCGGAGGTGATGAGGGCGACCCGGGAGGTGACTGAATCCATGTGGCACGGCGTGCCGGTCGTGCCGGTCATGAGCCGGGGAGCGAGCGACGGGAGACTGCTGCGCCGCGCCGGCATGCCGGTCTACGGCATTTCCGGGATCGCCGACGACCAGGACGACATCCGGGCGCATGGCAAGGACGAGCGCGTCGAGGTGACCGCCGTGTTCGAGGCCCGCGAGTTCGTCTACCAACTGGTGAAGGCGCTGGCGGGAAAGTAGGGCGGGATCCGCTCCCTTATGGTCGCGGTTCGGTCCACCGCGCGAGTGAGCAAGCGGACGAACGAGGTCGCGCGGTCGCAGCCTTACGCCGTTTCGGTCACCGGCGCCAGGTCCAGGGCCTTCACCTCGTGCGCCCGCATCAGGTACTTCTGAATCTTGCCGTTGGCGGTCATGGGAAACGCGTCGACGAAGCGGATGTGCTCGGGGATCTTGAAGTACGCGATCTGCCCGCGGCAGAAGCCGCGAATCCCGTCCGGCGTGGCGGAACAGCCGGGTCTTAGGCGGACCCACGCCGCTACGCGCTCGCCCAGCCGCTCGTCGGGGATTCCGAAAACGTAGACGTCGGAAACAGCCGGGTGCTCGCGCAGGAACTGCTCCACCTCGAGCGGGTAGACCTTCTCGCCTCCGCGGCTGACCATGTCCTTGGCGCGGCCGGTGATGCGGAAGTAGCCGTCCTCCCGCATGGCGGCCAGGTCGCCGCTGTGCAGCCAGCCCTCGGAATCCACGGCGGCCGCTGTGCCTTCCGGGTTATTGTCGTAGCCCTTCATGACGGCAAAGCCGCGCACGCAGAGTTCGCCCTGCGTTCCCACGGGCACGGTCTCCCCGGTCTCGACATCCACCAGCTTGATTTCGGTCGCGGGCAACGGGCGGCCGACCGTGGTGACGCGGGTCTCGACACTGTCGTCGGTGGCCGACATCACGGTCACCGGAGAGCTCTCCGTCTGCCCATAGCAGATGGTCAGCTCAGTGCAGTGCATCTCGTTCACCACGCGCTTCATCAGGTCGATGGGGCAGGGCGAGCCGGCCATGACGCCGGTCCTGAGGGAGCGCAGGTCGAACTCCGCGAAGCGCGGATGCTCGAACTCGGAGATGAACATGGTGGGCACGCCGTAGAGCGCCGTGCAGCGCTCTTCGTGCACCGCTTCGAGCGTGGCCAGCGGATCGAATTGTGCCGACGGGAGCACCAGCGTGGCGCCCGAGGTCAGCGCCACCATGACCCCGATCACGCAGCCGAAACAGTGGTAGAGCGGCACGGGCGCGCAGATGCGGTCGACGCCGGTGGCTTTGAGGCGCTGGCCGATGAAGAGCCCGTCGTTGACCAGGTTGCGGTGGGTCAGCAGCACGCCCTTGGGAGAGCCGGTGGTGCCGGACGTGTACTGGATATTGACCACGTCCTGGGGCGTCACGGGCAAGGCGGGAAACTCCACGCCGCCCGCCAGCATCCGCTGCCACTCGTCGCTTTCGAGCAGGACTGTCGATTCCAGCGCCAGGCCGCCCCCGCTCCGCGCTTCGTCGAGAAACTGGACGTAGTTGGTGGCGCGGCGGTCCGTTTCGTGCAGGAACAGCAGCCGCACGCGCGAGCGATCGAGCACGAAGCGCAGGTCATGCGCGCGGTAGGCCGGATTGATGTTGACCAGGATGGCGCCGATGCGGGCCGCAGCGCACTGCAAGAACACCCATTCGGCGCAACTGGTGGACCACATCCCGATGCGGTCGGCGGGGCGTATGCCCATGCCCCAGAGGCCGCGCGCGGTGCGGGCGACTTCCTCCTGGAGCTGGCGGTAGGACAACCGCAGCCCCTGGTGACGCGAGATGAGGGCCTCCCCGTCGGGGTTTCGCGCCGCCGTATCGTCGAGGACCTGCCCGATGGTCTTCTCGATCGGGGCGATTTCGGGGCCGCGTGCGTAGCTCAGCATGTGGGTCACAAACCTACCTACTCTAGCACGCAGGGGGCGGCTCTTACGGGTTGCGCACGCACGTGTATTTCAGATGCAGGTCCTTCTTGCCGGAGGCGGCTGCGCTCTCAGGATGGTACATGGCGCTGTCATCTGAATCAACTGGCGCCTGTCATCCGGTCGCGTGAATCGCCGCCTCACGGGATGACGGTCACGGTGACTACGTTCGACTTGAGTGATTGCAGGCTGGGGTCGTCGGACATCTTCCAGAGCGGTGCGTTGGGAGGCAGCACGGAGAGCATACGTGGCCGCACCTGAATTGTGTAAGTGCCGGGCCGCCTCAAATCGAATAGCCCAGTCACCGAGAGCTGCGTCTTGAACGCCTTGCCTGGTTCGAGGCGTTGCTCCCAGCCGCTGCCCACCCACACGCGGATCTTCTCGCTGCGGGGCTGGCCGTCCGGGCCGACCACGGTTCGCTCGCCCAGCACGAATTCCCGTCCCCCCTCGGTGAGGGGCGCGGGTTTGCCCACGCTATCGAGAACTTCGAAGGTATATAGGAACTCCGGAGGGCGCCGACCACCACCGACCAGGACGGTCCCCGCGCAGAGGTTCGTCAAGGCGATCTCCACGGACAACGGGGAGCCGGACTTCACGCTCCGAGGCGCCGTGAGGGTCAGGGCTAGGATGGGTTTATCAGTGTCCGTCACCGCCTCAGCAGCGACGGCATAGCAGGACGTTGCAGCCATCGCGAGGATCGCTAGAGTCAATCTGGTATCCATATCATTCCACACACGCGGCAACAGCGAGCAGCCACGCATGACGATTCATAGGACGTGTATAGCACAGAAAGGGCAGCTTCCCCGCAATTCAACGGCGGCCCGCCTATGGCAGGCTGGGCCGGCCGCAGTTGGACTTGTGCCGCTTCAAGGGGAGGAATTCGCGGGCTTCGCGGACGGTCTGATGAAATAGACGCCATCCGACGACTACCGGTGCCTCCTCTTCAGTCAGCGTGCAAACAGCGTACAGATACGTGCCGAACGTGGCTTGCCAGACTGCAAAGGAACATCGAAAGAGCAAGACGTCTGGAAAGGGCGGAATCCATCGCACCCACAGGCCAAGTGGAAGCGCCGCGACGCAGCCTACCGCGGCGCCTCCCGCCAGGTACCGCCGAGATAACAGACGCGGGTGGGAGTTACCTAAGAAGCGGGTCATGCACAGAGCGCCGACAAGACCACCCAGGCACACGGGGATGAAAGGGGCTAACTCCAAAGCGCCTGCGAGAGCCACCACGCTCAAAGCGGTGAAGTGCCCGGCAAGGTAGGCCGGTACGCTGAGCACCACAACTAGAAGCAGATCTTTCAGGCCGCGGAAAAGAAGGAGGCCGCACAATACGCCGAAGGGAACGGCCAGCAGAAGCGGCGGCACCGCGAACGTCAGGTGGTTGCCGCCCTCCAGGAACAGGCCCGCCGACCAAAAACCGCAGATCGCAAACGGAGCCCACACCAGAAAACAGATCACGGTCGCCAGCGCCGACCTCGGTTTCATGGCAGCTTTCCCGCATTCAACTGCGGCCCGACTATTCTACCCCTTCACCGACTGCACCGGCGTCTGCGCGAAGCGCTTCACGAAGTTCGTGTCGAAGTGGCCTGCCAGAAAGTCGGGGTCGGCCAGAATCCGCTGGTGCAGCGGAATCGACGTGTAGATCCCTTCCACCACGAACATTCCGAGCGCGCGGTTCATCCTCGCGATGGCCTCGGTGCGGTCGTGGCCGTAAGTGATCAGCTTGGCGACCAGCGAATCGTAGTAAGGCGGGATGACGCAATCCGTGTAAGCCGCCGTATCCACGCGCACCCCCACCCCGCCCGGCAGGTTCAGCCCGGTGATGCGGCCGGGACAGGGCGCGAAGGTCTGCGGATGCTCGGCGTTAATGCGGCATTCGAGCGCGTGACCCCGCACCTGAAGCGGGCGGTGCAGAATATCGTCCAGGCGCGCGCCGGCGGCGATCAGGATCTGGCTCTTCACCAGGTCCACACCCGTGACAAACTCGGTGATCGGATGCTCAACCTGGATGCGCGCGTTCACTTCGATGAAGTAAAGCTCGCCGTCCTCGTCCATCAGGAACTCGACCGTGCCGGCGTTGACGTAACCGGCCTCGCGCATGGCGGCGCGCAGGGCGCAGGCGACACGTTCCCGGTTGGCGGCGGTCAGCGAAGTCGAAGGCGCTTCCTCCACCAGCTTCTGGTGGCGGCGCTGGATGGTGCACTCGCGCTCGCCCAGCACCTCGACGTCGCCGTACTGGTCGGCCAGGAACTGGAACTCGATGTGGCGCGGGGCTTCGACGTACTTCTCGATATAGACGTTGGGGCAGTCGAAGCTCGCCCCGGCTTCCTGCTGGGCCTGGGTGATCTGCGCCGGCAGCTCGTCCGGCCCGCGCACAATCCGCATGCCGCGCCCGCCACCGCCCGCGGAGGCCTTGATGATGACCGGATAGCCGATGGCGTTCGCGACGGCCAGGGCCTCGTCGGCGCCGCGAATGATTCCCTCCGAGCCTGGAAGCACCGGAACGCCTGCATCTTTCATGAACGCGCGGGCGCGCTCTTTCAGACCCATCAGGCGCGTCACGGCCGGCGGAGGGCCGATGAACTTGATCTCGGAAAGCTCGCACACTTCGGCGAAGTCGGCGTTCTCAGACAGGAAGCCGTAGCCGGGGTGGAGCGCATCCACGTTGGTGATTTCGGCCGCGCTGATGACCGAGGGGATGTCCAGATAGCTAAGCGAGCTCTTGGCGGGACCGATGCAGATGGCTTCGTCGGCGAAGCGCACGTGCAGGCTGTTGCGGTCGGCCTCGGAATACACCGCGACCGTCCGGATGCCCAGGTCCTTGCAGGCGCAGATGACGCGAAGGGCGATCTCTCCGCGGTTGGCGATGAGGAGCTTCTCAAACATGCGCGCGGAGCCTCAGAGCGGGCGAATGGCGAACAGCGCCTCGCCGTACTCGACGGGCTGAGCGTTATTGACGAACTTGGTGACCACTGTGCCGGCGATCTCGGCTTCAATCTCGTTCATGAGCTTCATGGATTCGATGATGCAGAGCACGTCGCCGGGCTTGACCGTGTCTCCCATCTTGACGAAATTCGGCGATCCCGGAGAGGGCGACTCGTAAAACGTGCCGACGATGGGTGACTTGACCGTCACCACGTTGGCGTCCATGATCTGGCCGGCTGGTGAGGGCGCCGGAGCGGATGCAGCAGCGGCTTCGGCCGGAGCCTCGCCCGTGACAGCCACGGTGGCGGGCACCGCGCTGGCCAGGCCGCGCGGCCGTAGAATGCGCCGGATGCGGACGCGGCTGTCGCCACGCTCGACCTCCAGTTCCGCCACGCCGGTTTCGGTGACAACTTTGATTAGCTCGCGGATTTCTTCGAGTGTCATGGTGCGGTTGGTGCTGTCAGACAAGCAGCAGTTCCTTCGATGTCGGCGTCAAAACATCGCATCCGGAAGAGGTTACCACAACTGTATC
>Ga0182027_10005085_pt1 | contig 20127 bp, 13 predicted proteins | sample 712E1DmetaG_FD_121300 | JGI IMG/M metagenome (GOLD analysis project Ga0182027, IMG submission 121300) | Permafrost microbial communities from Stordalen Mire, Sweden - 712E1D metaG (Illumina Assembly) | ecosystem: Environmental > Terrestrial > Soil > Wetlands > Permafrost | place: Sweden...
AGCTACCGCCGGATTTGGATTCACCACCGATCTTGAACTCGGAAAATTCTTTCCGGAAAAGTCAGGAATTCGTATTCCCATGCATTTCGATTATTCTCTGACCGAGAGTACTCCAAAATACGACCCCCTGAATCCTGATGTCCTCTTTAAAGATGTACTCAGTACTTATGGCTCGAAGAGACAGAAGGACTCGGTTCGTGCTGCATCGCAGGATTATACGCAACGAAAGAACTTCAACCTGATGAATATCAGGAAAGACCGTAAAAAGGATAAAAAACCGAAGATCTACGACATTGAGAATTTCAATATCAGCTATGCTTATTCCGAGGTCTTCCAGCGTAACCCGGATATCGCATACGACCTTCAAAAGAAATATACAGGAGGGCTTGGATACAACTTTGCTGCAATCCCTAAAAATATTATGCCCTTATCAAAAGCAAAATTGCTCGCCAGACATAAGGCCTTCAAGCTGCTCTCCGAATTCAACTTCTTTTACCTGCCCCGGTCTTTCTCTTTCCGGACCGATATGAATCGTCAATTCGAAGAAGAGCAATTCAGAAATAAGAGCGTTGCCGATATCCCTATGATGACCAACTATATAAAGTCATGGAACTGGACAAGGGTTTATGACCTGAAGTACGATTTTTCAAGATCCCTCAAGTTTTCACTCGTGGCAAATGCCAATGCTTTTGTAAATGAACCCCCCGGACTGATCGATCGTTCAAACGAGAAGCAGGTTTGGAACCAGATCTTTTCTTTTGGAACCAAGAATGATTATAACCAGCAGTTTTCCGGGACCTATGACGTCCCATTATCCAAGATCCCTTATCTCGATTGGATCTCGGTAACTACGGGATACCAGGCCAACTATCACTGGACAGCCAGCCCGGTCTCCCTCCAGGCACGGCTGGGCAACACCATCGAAAATTCAAGCACCAAAGTGCTGAACGGAAGATTGAGCTTCGTCAATATTTACAACAAGGTGCCCTACCTGAAAAAACTCCTCCAGGCAAATACAACTTCAGGGAAACAGAATCCCAATCAGTCATCTAAAAATAAACCGGATAAAACACAGGCAAAAATCGACAGTCTGAAAAAAGAAACTCCCGGGTTTAATTTTGGAAAATTCCTTAAGGATGGTGCCTTAAGGATCCTCATGAGCATCCGCACCGTAGGAATTAGTTATACCCAGGGGGAAGGAACCGTGATCCCGGGGTTCACTCCCGTTCCTAGTGTAATAGGTAATAACTGGTCGCAAAATGCTCCCGGTCTCGGTTTTGTTTTTGGCAGCCAGAAGGATATCCGCCCCGGTGGTCAATCCTGGATGACCAGGGACTCGATGCAGGTACAACCCTATTTGAATAAATACAATGACAATCTTTCACTTATGGCTTCGCTCGAACCCTTGCCAGACCTGAAAATTGAGCTTAACGCTTTACGTACTTACAGCCAATCCCATCAGGAATATTACAGATATTCTGACACTACTGGCAAGTTTATATCATACTCCGCCATGGACAATGGTACCTTTTCCATGTCTTATCTCATGATCGGTACCAGTTTTACGAAGAATGGTGAAAAAGCCATCTCTCCGCTGTTTGACAAGATGCAGGAATACCGGCTTCAAATAGCACAACGGTATTCTGCCCGGAATCCATGGTCGGCAGGAAAGACAGATACAACAGGATTCCCCGTTGGTTACAGGGCAACGAACCAGGAAGTTTTAAATACTGCTTTCCTGGCGGCTTATTCAGGAAGAAATCCTTCCAAGGTAGGGCTGGGCTCATTTCCCAGCATTCCGCTTCCAAACTGGAGAATTACCTACGATGGACTGGCGAAGATACGCTCAATTAAAAAGTTCTTGAGAACCTTTACTATTTCACATGCATATACGTCAACCTATTCGATTGGATCGTATACTACAAATATCCAGTACCGCGAAAAGGATGGATCTCCTTCTCAATTTGACAACTCCGGGAATTTCATTCCCAAGAACCAGATAAGTTCGGTTTCTCTCACCGAACAATTCAATCCGCTGATCAAATTGGATATGGGCTGGGTAAACAGCCTTCTTTCCTCTTTCGAATGGAAACGATCACGGAACCTGGTCTTCAGTTTTGACAACGACCAGCTTACCGAGATTTTCACCAATGAAATTATTATTGGCCTTGGATATCGCTTCAAAGACGTCCGTCTTTCTTTTATTTCATTGGGTACGGCCGGAAAGAAGAGTAAATATAAGAGCGATCTGAACATCAAAGCGGATTTCTCTATTGCACGTAACATGACCGTACTCCGACAACTCGATCAAACGATTAACCAGATCTCAACCGGTCAGCAGGTGATCTCTATCAATTTTACGGTCGATTACAATCTCAACCAGCGGTTCAATCTCCGGTTTTATTTTAATAAAATCATCAACTCACCTTATGTTTCAAACCAGTACTATACCTCAAACACCAAAGGCGGGCTTACGCTCAGGTTCACACTGGCACAATGATGACAGACCGGAAGAGAAAAATTTTAGAAATTTTCTAAAAAAGACTATTTTTGACGCACAAATAACCAAATCTCAATTTTTATGAACGTACCCGGAAATTTAAAGTATACAAAAGATCATGAATGGCTGAAAGTAGAAGGTGAAGAAGCCCTTGTCGGGATCAGCGATTACGCACAACATGAATTGGGTGATATCGTTTTCATTGAAGTGGAAACGGTAGGAGAGATCCTGCAGAAAGGTGAATCTTTCGGAACCATTGAAGCCGTAAAAACGGTGTCCGATATATACATGCCTGTTGGCGGGGAAATTCTTGCATTCAATGATGCCCTTATTGCAAAACCCGAGACCCTCAACCAGGATCCCTATGAAGCTGGCTGGTTGATCAGGATTAAGATCAGTAACCCGGATGAGATCGCCCAGTTGCTTTCGGCAGCGGATTATTCAGTCCATATCGGCGGATAATCCCGGTTTATTGAGAAAACCCGTTTTTTGAAGAATTTTTTACAATATCACTTTCCGGAAATCCTGTGGATTGGCCTGATCCTTGTGTTGACCTGCATCCCGGGATCAATGATCCCTCAAATCCCTACGTACCTTGATCTTTTCAAACCGGATAAACTGGTGCACCTTTTCTTTTTTGCTGTACTGGTTTTCCTGCTTTTATTCGGCCGCCGGAATCAGTTGCACACTACACGGGCATACTGGTTTTCCGTGTTGATTGCTTTGAATATTGGTATTTTTCTTGGAGGAGTCACTGAATTAATGCAGGGAACAACACTGGTTACCGGCAGGCAATGTTCCGTTTATGATTTCATCGCCAATGTTGGAGGGTGCTTCCTGGGTTGGGGCGGCTTCGCTCTCCGGAAGAAATGAAAAAGGGAAGATCTATTTCAAGGATAATTATTGTGGATTACATTGAAAATTCAAAAAAAACTTACTAATTTTGAGAGTTCTTATTCCTTATACTTCTGATGAAGAACCCCTGTTTCTTAATATTGATTTTGTTCTCTTCCAGTATAGAATATCAGGTTTTTTATCTTAATTTTGGAAAGCTTTTACATGCCTGCTTGAAATAACTCTACCCATTATAAATCAAAAGCTAAATCATGAAACGTCTTTTACTGGTTCTTGTTATTGTTCAGTTCTCTTTCTGGTCAGTTGATGCCCAGCAGTATGCATACACCAATAGCTGGGGTAAGCAGGGTTTTGAACTTACCCAATCTAAACCGGATTTAGTACGGCTTGTATTTTCAATCCGGGATTTCTCCATTGATCCGGTTGTTATTAACGGACAAAACCTTAAAAAAATCAGCCTCCCGGGTGTTTTCCTTCCAAACGATGCCGGTAAACCGGATCTTCCCGGAACCGGGCATTATATTGCCATTCCCCAGGGATCAACTCCTCATTTGAGAATTGTTGATTTCGAGGTGGAAACAATCCAGGGATTGGACATTTCGCCTGCCATGGAATTACCATTGGACACACAGAAAGACATTGCTTATCCGAAAGATGCCCTGGTTTATGGCACCAATGCCTTCTTTCCTTCCGCTCCGGTCCAGATCTCTCCTGTGGAACAAATTCGCGGTAATGACGTTGTGATGCTTGGCATCACTCCATTTCAGTATAATCCGGTTACAAAGGAACTGAGAGTCTACAAAAACATCAGAATCGAATTAACATTCGAAGGCGGTAAGGGGACTTTCGGGAATGATGCTTTCCGAAGTCCTTACTGGGATCCCATTATGTCCAAGAATATTCTGAATTTCTCTTCCCTTCCTGAGATCAATTACCCGGCAAGGATGCAACAGATAAGAAATACAAAATCCAGTTCCGGCGATTCCAATAATGAATGCGAATATATCATTATCTGCCCCAATGGCCCCGACTTTATCAATTGGGCCGATTCACTGAAAAATTTCCGCAACCAGCAGGGTATCCTTACTAAAGTATTTACGTTGGATGACGTTGGCGGAAATACAGAAAGCGCCATCCAGAGCTTCATTGATAATGCGTATAATAACTGGACCATTAAACCGGTGGCCTGTTTGCTCCTGGGAGATTACGGGACAGATGCAAACAAGAATATAATTTCGCACTTATATTCTCATCCTGCCGGGTATCCCAGTTTCGCCTCCGATAATTATTTTGCCGATGTGGACGGCGATGAAATGCCGGATGTTGTGTTTGCAAGGATTGCAGCCAATGATTCCTCACAACTCAGGATAATGGTCGGCAGAATTCTGAACTTTGAAAGAAACCGCCCTGTTGATACTGGTTATTACATGCATCCTATTTCAGCCCTGGGATGGGAAGACGATCGCTGGTTCCAGCTTTGTTCTGAAATTGTGGGCGGGTTCTGGAAGAATGTTCTTCATAAGCACGTTCAGAGGATCAATGCATTATACACTCCTGCAAACAATTATATGTCCGGCCCCTGGTCAACTGCGTCCAACACAAATACGATCATGTCTTATTTTGGCCCTTCAGGATTGAGTTATATTCCAACCATCCCGGGAACCCTGGGTGGATTTACAGGCGGTAATGCATCCCAAATCAACGATGCTATCAATAGTGGTTCCTTTATACTAATTCATAGGGATCATGGTGCCTATACGGCCTGGGGCGAACCTTCATACTCTGTTGCCAACATCAATCAGTTGACCAATACACTTCTTCCCTTCGTTTTCTCGATAAACTGTGAAACCGGCGCTTACCATAATCCGACCGGATGTCCGTCGGCATGTTTCCAGGAAGTTTTCCAGCGTCTTACAAAAAACGGGAATAATGCCGGTGCCCTCGGCCTGGTTTGCCCGAGCGAAGTATCTTATTCTTTTGTGAACGATACCTACTTATGGGGCGTAATAGATAATATGTGGCCCGGATTTATGCCGGGTAACGGAACCACACCTGGTTCCAGGGGAATAATGCCGGCATTTGGCAATGCAGCAGGTAAGTACTTCCTGAAACAAACCGGCTGGCCATATAACTCAGGAGATAAGCTGGTGACATACCGGCTGTTCCATGCCCATTGTGATGCCTTCCTGCAATTAGCCGATACTGTTCCATTGAATCTTACTGTTGTTCATGATACCGCTGTGAATTTTGGATCAACAACCCTGAACATACAAGCTAATGACAGCGCCTTCATTGCTCTTACGGTGGCCAATGAAATTATTGCGACAGCTTATGGCAGCGCTTCAGGTCCTGTGGCCATCACGATTCCCGTCCTTCCAGCTGGAACGCAGATCATGATTGTTGCCACGAAACAGAATTATAACCGGTATACTGATTATATTATGGTAACTGACAACATTCTTGCCGGATTCACTGCTGACAATACCGATATCTGCATTGGTTCTTCGGTGAACTTTACCGACAATTCATATGGCACTCCGACATCATGGAGCTGGACCTTTCAGGGTGGTTCACCCGGAACCTCCACCGATCAGAATCCGTTTAATATTAATTATGCTACCCCCGGAGACTATAACGTAAGCCTTACTGTCACAAAACCAGGCCAGAACCCGAATACATTAACCAAAACTGCTTATATCCATGTATATGAACAACCTGTTGCTGCTTTTTCAACCATTGCAGCCTGTATAGGTTCTCCGACTTCATTCACAGATCAATCGACCCACACGGGTTCAACCATTACGAGCTGGGCATGGAATTTTGGAGATCCCTCATCAGGGAACGACAATATTTCGAACCTTCAGAACCCGACCCATATTTTTGCGGCTGCCGGTGCCTATCCCGTGACACTCATCATTCAGTCGACCGGAGGCTGCACCGATACAAAGATCTTAAATGTGATCATAGCACCACTCCCCGGCCAGGCAAGTACCCCTACGGGCAGTACCAATATTTGCCAGGGTGCAACAAGTGTTGAATATACCACAACTCTTGTCCCGGATGCGACTTTCTATTCATGGGTTGTTACCCCTGAAAGTGCAGGTATTGTCACAGGAACAACAAATACTGCTAACCTCAGTGTCATCAGTACATACGTTGGTGCTATCGCCCTGAAGGTTCAGGCCGGCAATGGTTGTGGAACGGGTGAATTCTCTGGCGAACTGCCGTTAAATGTTGAGACTCTGCCTGCTGTTGCTTCCAAACCAAGCGGCCCTGACAGTGTGAACACCAATAAAATTTCTTCTTCGGAATTCACAACCACAGCAGCTCAGAATGCTACGGGTTATGACTGGGCGATTGATAATGCTGCTGCTGGTACCATTACAGGTGATCTGACTGGTACAGCCACATGGACAAACAAATATTCAGGCGTTGTGAATATCAGTGTAAAATCGAAAAACGAATGTGGCGATGCAGTTGCTTCCGAAGAGAAGACAGTTGTACTTCGTGCTCCGGCCGGAATCGGTAACATCAGCGCACTTGGTTTTGAAGTTTACCCGAACCCGACAAGCGGTATATTCACGATCGGATTCAATACTTCTTCATCTATTTCAGTTAGCCTCAATGTGTTCAATGCACTTGGATCAATTGTCTTTACTGAAAAAGGACTCAAGGTCAATGGTAAATTCAGCAGAATCATTGATCTCAGCAACAGGTCTGATGGTATTTATTATATAAAGATTGAAACCGATTCCGACTCAATCATCTGGAAGATCGTAATCCAGAAATAATTTTCATCGGATAGACAAATAAACGCGATTCTAGTTCTGCCCAATGATCATGACACTTTTGCGTGATCAACAATTGGTTTAGTTAATTATATGGGATTTAGTCTGACCTGTATGTGAGGTTTCCGGATTGATCAGCAATTAACAGGAGTCAATTTCCCTTTGGGTTTTCCTCCGGATGGAAATGCTGATATACCACATTCCCTTTTGCTTTCCCGATGGTTTCCTGCAGCTCACCCAGGGTTGCAACCTGGATGTTCTTCACCGATTTGAATTTCCGTAATAAAACCTGGTTGATGGCATTCCCTATGCCTTCAATTTCCGTCAATTGAGCCTTGATCGTGCCTTTATCCCTTCTCCGCCGGTGGTGCGTGATCCCGAAACGATGTGCCTCATCCCGCATCTGCTGTATGATACGCAGGGTCTCCGATTTTTTATCGAGGTACAATGGAAGAGGATCATTGGGATAATAGATCTCTTCCAGTTTCTTTGCAATTCCGATGACCGTCATCTTACCATTAAGGCCGAGTTTTTTCAGGCTTTTCATCGCAGCGCTCAGCTGGCCTTTTCCTCCATCCACAATGATGAGTTGCGGCAGGGGAGTATTTTCTTCCTGCAACCGCTTGTAACGACGGTAAATGATCTCTTCCATCGAAGCAAAATCATCAGGGCCTTCCACCGTTTTGATATTGAAATGCCGGTACTCACTCTTATCCGGTTTTGCATCCCGGAAACAAACCATCGATGCAACAGGATACATTCCCTGGATATTAGAATTGTCGAAACATTCAATATGAGCGGGCGGTTCGGTCATCCTCAGGTCTTTCGTCATCTGGTCGAGGATGCGTTTGGAACGGTGCCCCGGATCCACCAGTTCTTTCTGCTTTTCCTTTTCCAGCTGGTAGTATTTCACATTCCGTTCCGACAATTCGAGCAGTTTCTTCTTGTCGCCTATCTTGGGAACCGTAAGGGTCACACCTGGGAATTCATATTCAAAAGTGAAGGGAACAATGATCTCCGGTGCCTGGCTCTCAAACCGCTGACGGATATCGGTGACGGCGATGGAAAGCAGTTCTTCCGGCGTTTCATCCAGTTTCTTAACCAATTCAATGGTGTGAACCTGGATAATCGCACCGTTCATCACTTTCATGAAGTTTACATAGGCTGTTGTGATGTCGGGAAGAATGGAAAATACGTCAACATTATTGATGGCCGGGTTCACCACTGTGGATTTGCTCTGGAATTTTTCGAGCAGTCCTAATTTTTCTTTGATAAGATGGGCTTTCTCGAATTCCATCCTTCCGGCATATTCCAGCATGAGCTCCTTCAGTTGCCGGTTGACAGCCTGGAGATTTCCCTTGATGATCTCCTTGATGGATGCAATAGAAAGATCATAATCCTCGCTTGTTTGCAGGCCTTCGCAGGGACCTTTGCAGTTCCCGAGGTGATATTCAAGACAGACCTTGAATTTCCCCGCATTGATGTTCTTTTCGGTCAGGTTGAGGTTGCAATTCCGGAGAGGATAAAGCTGGCGGGAGAGATCGAGCAAAGTATGCATCAGTTTTACATTTGCATAAGGGCCGAAATAAGTGGATCCGTCACGCAGCATATGGCGCGTTGAATAAACACGGGGAAAAGGTTCATTCCGGATGCAGATCCAGGGAAAAGTTTTGTCGTCTTTTAATGCAACATTGTAATGCGGACGGTATTTTTTGATGAGGTTATTTTCCAGGAGAAATGCATCCTGTTCCGTATCCACGACAATATAACGGATATCGGCGATCTTCCTGACCAGCATCTGCACTTTACCGCTGATGGAATTGATCTTGCTGAAATAAGAACTCACCCTTTTCTTCAGGTTTTTTGCTTTCCCGACATAGATGATCCTGTTCTTATCGTCAAAATACTGATATACCCCCGGTTTTTGAGGTAAATTCCTGACGATGGTCTCCAGGTGGGAAAAATATTTATTCAGCGATCCGGACATGATACCTGATGGCAATTTGTTCAGGCAAGAACAAAGTTACTAAATTTGCATAAAATTCAAGCGTATGAAAATCTGCAGTTTTGCCATCGGAATTTTCCTGTTCCTTGCCGGTGGGCTTTTTGCCCAGCAGTCAAAAGTTAAGATCAAGGTCGATACCTTACCAACGGCCTTACTGATCATTGATGTACAGGATTTTTATTTTCCGGGTGGAAGGATGCCGCTGGTGAATCCTGAAGCTGCAAGTGAAAAGACAGCGGCTGTGTTGCAGTTGTTCAGAAGCCAGAACCTTCCCGTGATCCACATCCAGCATATAGGTGGAGTTCCGATCCATAAGGATGTAGCTCCGCTGGCAGGGGAAAAGGTGATTACCAAGAAAGAAGCTAACGGTTTTAACGGGACCGATCTCCTAAGCTACCTCATGACTCTGAAAGTTAAGCGCCTGGTCATCTGCGGAATGCAGACCCAGATGTGCGTGGAAGCTACCACCAGGGCTGCCTATGACCTCGGGTTCAAATGTATTGTGGTGGAAGATGCCTGTGCTACACGAAACCTTAAATATGGCCGCAGGACCATCTTTGCCAATGATGTTCAGGCGGGTGCATATGCCATCATGAACGGATATTATGCCAGTGTAATCCCGGTTGCCGGGCTGGAATAGATTTTGCTAGAATAATGTCACCCCTACGGGGTTTATAGGAATTTTTTATTTTTTTATTTCGCCTTTCTAGAATAATGTCACCCCTATGGGGTTTATAGGAATTCTTTATTTTTTTATTTCGCCTTTCGCTATTTTTTATTAAATGCATCCCATCCCTGAGCAGTGAGTTTTATGGCCTGGCCATCGGGCGTAATAAGGTTTTGACCATCGCCGGAAGTGGTGATGTGACCTATGACGGTTATATCAGGAATGCTACTGATCTTATCGTAATCGGTTTGCTTTACAGTGAAGAGTAATTCATAGTCTTCCCCTCCGCTTAAGGCACAAACCGTAGGAATAATATTAAATTCCAGGGCAAGTCTCCTGGTTTCTTCATCCATGGGGATCTTTTCTTCGTAGATCCTGCACCCGGTGTTTGATTGATGACAGAGGTGCAGTGTTTCGGAAGCAAGTCCATCCGAAATATCGATCATGGAAGTCGGTAAGACCCCGATCTCTTTGAAGATGTTGCGGAGGTCGGTGCGGGCTTCCGGTTTCAGCTGGCGGGCGAGCACATATTCATATCCTGTGAGTTCCGGTTGCATGTTCGGGTTTGCTTTGAATACATGCTTCTCTCTTTCCAGGATCAGCAACCCGGCATAGGCCCCGCCCAGATCACCGGTGACACAGACCAGGTCGCCTTCTTTTGCCCCGTTGCGGTAAACGATTTCTTCCCGGTCAGCTTCCCCGGTAATAGTAACGGAGATCAGCAAACCGGAAACACTCGAACTCGTATCACCACCCACCAGGTCGACATTGTATTTATCACAGGCCATTTTGATCCCCAGGTACAGTTCTTCAATGGCTTCCAGGGAGAACCGGTTGGAGGCAGCAATGGAGATGGTCATTTGTTTTGGGATGCCGTTCATGGCCGCAATATCGGAGATGTTCACCACAGCAGCCTTATAACCCAGGTGTTTCAAGGGCATGTAAGTGAGGTCGAAATGAACGCCTTCCAGCAGAAGATCTGTAGAGAGCAGCAGCAGTTTGTTCCCGGTGTCGATCACGGCAGCATCATCGCCGATGCCCTTCACCGTGCCTGGGTGTTTGAGGGTAATATTTTTTGCAAGATGATCGATCAACCCGAATTCACCCACTTCCGACAATTCAGTGCGGCCCTGTTTCTCACCCGGTGTATTTTTTTCTTTCCTGGTGTACATACGATCTTTTCTGCAAAATTCGGGATTTTTTTGTTCTTTGTGATGCTTTATATTGTTCTTGGCGCTCATTTGTGGTAAAAACACTATTTCCCTTCAGGACCATTGATTTCATAAAAATCATTCCCGGGCCTCCATTTCGTGAATTATTTGTACCTTTACACTCTAAATATGCTGTTTTTCCAATTGATACGATGCGTGTTTAGATTTATTCTAATTTGATTTTCAATGGAATCCGACTCCAGCAAAATAATAGATTCATTTACGCAGGGTGACTATAAATTCGGTTTTATCACGGACATTGAAACGGACATGGCCCCAAAAGGGTTAAATGAAGATATCATCCGCTTCATTTCCTTAAAAAAGAACGAACCGGAATTCATGCTTGAGTTCCGCCTGAAAGCTTACCGTCACTGGCTGACCATGAAAATGCCCGGATGGGCTAACCTGAAAATTCCGCCCATCGATTTCCAGAATATCATTTATTATGCTGCCCCGAAAAAGAAAAAACAACTTGCCGGCCTGGATGAAGTAGATCCGGAATTACTGGATACATTCAGCAGGCTTGGCATCTCCCTCGAAGAACAGAAGAAACTCAGCGGAGTAGCCGTTGATGCTGTGATGGACAGCGTTTCGGTCAAGACTACCTTCACGGATACCCTTTCAAAGCTGGGAATTATCTTTTGTTCCTTCAGCGAAGCCGTCCAAAAACATCCCGACCTTGTAAAACAATACATGGGGTCGGTGGTTCCATATACGGATAACTTTTTTGCCACACTGAACTCTGCAGTATTCACCGACGGTTCTTTCTGCTTTATTCCCAAAGGCGTTCGCTGCCCTGTTGAACTTTCTACTTACTTCAGGATCAATGCCGCTAACACCGGCCAGTTTGAACGAACCCTGATCATCGCAGAGGAAGGCGCTTATGTGAGCTATATGGAAGGATGCACGGCTCCCCAGCGTGACGAGAACCAGCTTCATGCTGCTATTGTCGAGATCGTGGCCCTGAAGGATGCCCAGGTAAAATATTCCACTGTCCAGAATTGGTATCCCGGAAATAAAAAAGGCGAAGGAGGCATCTTCAATTTTGTTACCAAAAGAGGCATTTGCAAAGGAAACAATTCCAAGATCTCCTGGACGCAGGTGGAAACCGGTTCTGCCATTACCTGGAAATACCCCAGCTGCATCCTGCTTGGCGATAACTCGGTAGGCGAATTTTATTCGGTAGCCGTTACCAACAATATGCAGCAGGCCGATACCGGGACTAAAATGCAGCATCTTGGGAAAAATACAAAAAGCACCATCATATCGAAAGGAATTTCAGCCGGTCATGGCAACAACAGTTACCGGGGATTGGTAAGGATCGCGAAGAATGCCATCAATTCACGGAATTACTCCCAGTGCGACTCCCTCCTCCTGGGCGATAAATGCGGGGCACATACATTTCCTTATATCCAGGTGGAAAACAGATCTTCCATCGTTGAACATGAAGCCACGACTTCAAAAATATCGGAGGACCAGCTATTTTATTGCCAGCAGCGCGGCATCAACATGGAAAATGCCATCGGGCTGATCGTTAACGGTTATGCCAAAGAAGTGCTAAAACAACTTCCGATGGAATTTGCCGTGGAAGCGCAGAAGTTGCTTTCCATAAGCCTCGAGGGAAGTGTTGGATAAAAGAACTGGTGAATTGGTGAACTGGTGAGTCAATGACTTTATAACTTTACAAACTTTACAAACTAAAATACCTAATTCAATTCAGATGCTATTATCAATAAAGAATCTTCACGCTTCGATCAACGGAAAAGAGATCCTCAGGGGGATCAATCTTGAAGTGAATAAAGGAGAAGTACATGCCATCATGGGTCCGAACGGAACCGGAAAAAGCACGCTGGCATCCGTGATTGCCGGAAGAGAAGTTTTCGAAGTAACGGAAGGTGATATCACTTATAAAGGGAAGAACCTTTTAAAGCTGTCCATTGAAGACCGTGCCAGGGAAGGAATATTTATTGGTTTCCAGTACCCGGTTGAGATTCCCGGGGTCAGCATTACGAATTTTATGCGCACTGCCGTGAATGAGCAGCGGAAATACAAGGGATTGGATCCTGTTCCTGCAGTCGAATTCCTGAAGATGATGGAGGAAAACAAACGCCTGGTCGAAATCCAGTCAAATCTCACCAACCGTTCTGTAAATGAGGGATTTTCGGGTGGAGAAAAGAAAAAGAACGAGATCTTCCAGATGGCAATGCTCGAACCAACCCTGGCGATCCTCGATGAAACCGATTCCGGACTGGATATTGATGCCCTGCGCATCGTAGCCAATGGCGTGAATAAACTCCGTACCAAGGAAAACGCCTTCGTGATCATCACACACTACCAGCGTTTGCTGGATTATATCGTTCCCGATTTTGTGCATGTGCTCTTCGAAGGAAGGATCGTCAAGACGGGGCACAAAGAACTGGCATTTGAACTGGAAGAAAAAGGTTATGACTGGATCAAGAAAGAATTTGAATAAATCGTTCCGGATTAATGACAGGTAAGATGGAAACAAAACTCAAAGAGATCATCACAAAAGAAAGGATGATCACTCTTTTTGAGAAGAACCGGAAGGAGATTTTCAAAAATGACCCGGAACTGGTGAGCCGGCTCCGGCAGAAAGCATTTGATTCCTTCACTGAGTTGGGATTTCCGAATATCCGTATGGAGGAATGGCGGAATACCGACCTGAAGGAATGGCTGGGGAAACAATACGACTATCATTTTAATCCCCTTCCCGGGATGGATGTTCAAAAGATCTTTCGCTGCAATATTCCGCACCTCGATACAGCCGTTATAGGGCAGATGAATGGCTGGTATGTTTCCAAAGATGTTCCCTTGATCCGGCTGGGAAACGGTATGATCCTTGGAAGTCTTGCACAGGCATTCAAAGAATACCCGGAAATTACCGGGCAACATTATGGAAAATATACCGGAAGTGGAAAAAACAGCCTCACCGACCTGAATACTGCTTTTGCCCAGGATGGTATTTTTATTTATGTCCCTGATGATGTTCACAGCACTAAGCCCATCCAGCTGATCAATGTGATCCAGCACGATGAAAATATTTTCCTCCAGTCGAGAAACCTGATCCTCCTGGGAAAGAATGCACGGCTTTCACTGGTCCATTGCGATGATTCATATAACCACCAGGCCAGCTTTTCAAATATCGTCACAGAAGTACACCTTGATGAAGGCGCTTACATGGATCATTACAAGCTGCAGAACCTGAACAACGATTCAGCGCTGATCAGTAATACTGAATTTCAGTTAGAAAAAGATGCCGGACTTGTTTCGAATTTCATTACCCTGAACGGAGGAATGCTGCGGAACAATACCCGGGTCCTTTTTAACGGACCTCATGGAACCGCCAATATTTACGGTCTATACCTGATGGATCGCAAACAACATATCGACAACCATGTATATGTGGACCATGCATCCCCGGATTGCACCAGTGTGGAAATGTTCAAAGGCATCATGGATGAAAATTCAACCGGTGTTTTTAACGGCCATGTCTATGTTCGTAAAGATGCCCAGAAAACCAATGCTTACCAGGGCAACCGGAATATCTTACTGACGGATACCGCAAAAATTTATTCAAAGCCCTTCCTGGAAATTTATGCCGATGATGTCAAATGCAGCCATGGATCCACTACTGGGCAGCTCGACGCCGAATCGATGTTCTACCTGATGCAGCGGGGGATCGGCCCTGAAAGTGCCCGGATGCTGCTCATGTTTGCATTTGCCGATGAAATTGTAGGCAAAATATCTATTCCTGAACTTCGTAACCGTATCGAAGACATGGTGAAAAAACGTCTCCAGGGCGATTTGCAGATCTGCGAACAATGTGTGCTCCACTGCAGCACTCCGGAACACCCGATGGAGTTTGATATTGACCTGAGTAAGGTGTGACAAGCGGACGCAATACATGGTGAAGTGGTGACATGGTGAAGTGGTGAGTAAAAAAGTCAAGGATGCTCTATAACTTTATAAACTTTACAAACTTTATAACTTCATTCGTAATCTAATAAAATGGGTACTTTCCCGGTAAATAAGATCAGGGAGGATTTTCCGATACTGCATCAGATGGTATATGGCCGTCCTCTTGTTTATTTCGACAATGCCGCTTCAACTCAGAAACCGGTCCAGGTCATCCATGCGATCAGCAGATATTATGAGACCGATAACTGCAACATCCACCGGGGAGTACATTTCCTGAGTCAGAGAACAACGGAAGCATACGAGGATACGCGGAAAATGATCCAGCGGTTCATCAATGCCGCCTCTTCCAGTGAGATCATTTTCACAAAAGGAGCCACCGAATCCATCAACCTGGTTGCATCTTCCTTCGGGAAACAATATCTCTTCCCCGGCGATGAAGTGCTGATCTCAATCATGGAACATCACTCAAACATTGTTCCATGGCAACAGATATGCATAGAAAGAGGGGCGAAAGTAAAGTTTATCCCCATCCATGAGAACGGGGAACTGGATATGGATGCGTTCCGGAAGATGGTGAATGAAAAAACGAGACTGGTAGCCATCACCCATGTGTCCAATGTGCTGGGAACGGTGAACCCGGTAAAGGAGATCATTGCATATGCCCATACATACAACATCCCGGTACTCGTCGATGGTGCACAGTCGATCTCACACCTGGGTGCCGATATGCATGACCTTGACTGTGATTTTTACTGTTTTTCAGGTCATAAGATGTATGCCCCGATGGGAATTGGCGTTCTTTATGGGAAGGAAAAATTCCTGGAAGCGATTCCTCCTTATCAATCGGGTGGTGAAATGATCAAAGAGGTATTTACGGATCATACTACCTTTAACGAATTGCCTTTTAAATTTGAAGCAGGAACCCCGAATGTGGAAGGTGTTTATGGCTTGCGTGCTGCGATCCTTTACCTCCAGGATCTGGGACTGGATAATATCCGGAATTACGAACAGAAGCTCCTGAAATATGCCACGGAAAAGTTGACTGCAATGGGTGATATCCGGATCATCGGCGAAGCGAAGGAAAAGACCAGCCTCATTTCTTTTCTTATCGGTACGATACATCCCTACGATGCAGGAGTAATCATTGATAAAATGGGGGTCGCAGTGAGAACAGGTCATCATTGTGCAATGCCGTTAATCGAATGGTATAAAATCCCGGCAACCGTGAGAGCATCCTTTGCATTTTATAACACGGTGGAAGAGATCGATTCGCTGATGGAAGCAATAATCAGGGTAAAACAGATGTTCGGATAACTTATCTGCGGGCAAGGTAAAGAAGAAACTATGACAATCTCAGAATTACAGGAACAGGTCGTTTCTGAATTTTCGCTTTTCGACGACTGGATGGATAAGTACAATTACCTTATCGAGATAGGGAAATCAATTCCCATGATTGATGAAAGCTATAAAACCGATCAGTATGTAATTACCGGGTGCCAGTCGAAAGTATGGCTTCATGCGGATTATAGGGATGGGAAAATTTTCTTTTCTGCCGACAGCGATGCCATTATCACCAAGGGTATCGTAAGCCTTCTGATCCGTGTATTATCCGGCCATACCCCGGACGAAATCCTGAATGCCGATATGGATTTCATTGATAAAGTTGGATTACGGGAACATCTTTCACCAACCCGCTCCAACGGCCTTACTTCCATGGTAAAACAGATGAAACTTTATGCCTTGGCGTTCAAGACGAAATCAGAATAGGATTTTGAGTTCCAGGTTCAAGGTTTCAGGTTTAAATTCTAAATCCAGTGCCCAGTACCTAGCACCCAGCAAATTCTTCATTTTTCATTCTCCATAATCCCTTTATCCCGTGTGATTGTGTCTGGTAGGAATAACGGAGGGTGATGCTGAATCAGCAATGACATTTTATCCCGCAACCGGGTATTTTCGGTAATGGCATCCTCATAAGCATCACTGTATGCCTTTCCCTTAATCATCTCCTGTCGTTCCATCAACTCAACTCCAATTGAATATTCCGTTTCTTCACAGGAGATCTGTCCATCGATCCAGATTTCTTTCGGGGGAATAAAATGACAGGAAATATCATTACCGCTGAAACCGAAATCCGGAAAGATATTCTTCCGAACAAGATACCCGTCGACGATCCATATGCTGATACCATTCCGTATTCCAAGCGGCAGCCTGTAAATGTTCTGCAACTGAATACTGTCAGAAATATCTTTAATTTCCTTAATATTGTCATGATCTGTCACTCCAACCTTTCGAAGCGAGGCTTCATGCGCCCTGCAAATCGCCTCACAAACCCGGCGTGTTTTTACCTCCAGTCTCAGGGAGGAATCATGCGCCTTCAGGTATGTCCAGCCAAATTTTGCCATCAGGTGACGTTCGTTCAATTCATGGATCAGGGTCATCTCGAATTCCTCACAGGATAGGGCATTGTCAATCCAGATCTCTCCTTTGGGGTTGAATGGATAACGCTGTTCATTCCCACCATAAAGAAAAGAATTGTAGATCTTATGCCGCACTTTATAGCCATCCACGATCCAGATGTCATAACCGTTTCGCTTGCCCCAATGATAGCGGTAGATGCCATCGATGCTTTTCCTGTCCGTGCAGCTGAACAGAAAGATGACGCATAAGCTGAAAAGAATAAATTGCCGGAGTTTCATAAGCAGGATTTGAGTTTTCAAAGGTAAATCATTTGTTGCGACCTCCCATGAATGATTATTTTGGGTAAATTTGCATTCTCATTGAGATTCCCCATGACCTTTACTCAAATTATCAAGCAATTCAAATTCTCCATTGCAGGTGTCCTTGTTTTTGTGCTGATCGAAAATGTTGCATGGATCATTGAGCCTACTTTTTTTGGTTCATTGCTGGATGCCCTGATCGACCATTTCTACAACAAAGAAGCCGTAAATTATTACACGCCCCTGTTTATATGGATTTTCATATACATGGTTAATGTTTTGGGAGGTACCATGAGCAGACTGTTCAGCGGAAGGGTTTATTCGAAGATGTATGCCGACATTGCCACCCGCGTGATCGTCAATTCAAAAAAACAGGGGCATGCAGCTTCCAAGATCCTGGCACGGGCTGAACTGGCCAGGGAGTATATCGTTTTTTTTAAAGAACGTTTGCCGGAAGTCAGCTGGCAGTTTTTTGCCACAGGAGGAGGCGTGATTGCCTTGTTCTTTTACGACTGGCGGATTGCTGCCGTGGCGTTTCTGGTAATTTTTCCTGTCGTCTTTATCAATAATATTTACCGCCGTCATGTTGTGACACTTCAGAAAAATATTCATGATACTCGTGAAGATCTGTACCGACTGGTGGATGAAAAAAGCACTGCCAAGATCCATCAATATTATCATGATATGGTACCGCCCCAGCACAAGATCGCAAAATGGAATGCAATTGATTATGCGGTCATCAAGGTTTTGCTGATGATCATCTTTGTCGTAGTACTCTTTATATGCGTTGACGTGGATAAGTTTTCTACCGGTAAGATCTATGCAATTGTATCCTATATCTGGACTTTCATCGCCTCCACGGAATACCTTCCGGGATTAATGGAAAGCCTGACATCTGTGAAAGACCTCAGTTCACGGTTGAAAGAAGTAGATGTCTGAATAAATCGGGAAACTTACAGATCCGGTCGGACGGGTAACTGCTGTCGGAAAAAAACGGGATTGAAAGATGCTGAAATCTTCAACAGCATTAGTTTTTACGACGATCTTCTGCGAATGCTGGCTGAATGCAGTGGTACAAAAGAAAATGAAAATGAACAGGACCGGGGTACTCTTTTTTATAGGATGGACGATTATTCTGCAAATCTATTTATGTTCTTCTAAAGTTAGTTCATTTACGGAGTGATTTACGATTGGACGATTTACGATTTTGGAATGAATTTTTTGATTTACGATTTTCGATTAACTCGTCGATCGTCAATCTCCCAATTCAATCGAAACTCTAAAATCGGCAAATCGTAAATATTCTTGTCCTCACTGTTGTTCAAGTTCCAGTTCATCAAAATGAGAATATGCCGGATTCTGCCCGAATATTTTTTTTCTTTTCCCAAAACAAAAGTTATTTTTACGCGTAATATCTGAACATTCTTTTATACTGGAAGAACAAAATAAAAATAGTCCGCAGTTGCTGGACAAAGCAGCTTTCGAATCACTTTTCCGCAGTGAATTCAAGAGGCTTTGCTTCTTTGCAATTCAATTTACGAAAGATTACGATACCGCCCGGGAGATCACACAGGAAGCATTTATCAGTCTTTGGGAAAAACGGGAAATCATAGATCTTTCAAAGCCGGTAAAAACTTACCTGAGTACTACTGTCCGTAATAAATGCCTGAATTACCTCCGGGATAATAAAAAGTTTAATAAGGAGATCCTGGATATGGAAGGATTGCTTTCGGATAAAGCCTATGTTCAGCCCGACCGGCTCGTAGAAGCTGAGATCAGGGATAAGATTGAAAGAGCTATTGAAGAGTTACCGTTAAAATGCAGGGAGATCTTCGTGCTCAACCGGCATGAAAACCTGAAGTACCAGGAAATTGCCATTCGTTTGGAGATCTCTGTCAAAACGGTGGAAAGCCAGATGTCGAAGGCGCTTCAACACATGCGCAACCGGCTGGCAGAGTTCCTGTAATGAAGTAAGAGTTTTTTTTTATTTATAACATAAGGGTAAAAGCAAATTTAAGTGTAATATCGTCAGCATAACTATGGAAACTGATCCCACATATCCCATCGACCTGATCACGCTCTACCTTGCCGGAGAAGCGGGCAGTGACGACCTGGTTTTCCTGGAAGCCTGGCTGAAAGCCGACCCCGGTCACAGGAAGGTCTTTGATGATTACCGCAGGACCTGGATTGAAATGGAACGGATCCGGATGGATTCAGCTTTGGATACCGGCAAGGAATGGAATGAACTGGAAGCAAAGATCGGGGCAAATAAGGCACCAGGCACAAGGCATCAGGCAATAGGTACGGGCTTAATTCATGCTTTAACGGGTAATGAGCAACAGACATCAAACCGGTTCCTTCATGTTCAATATCGGCAGGTGATGCGGATTGCCGCGATCATCCTGATCATTGTCATTCCTTCTGTTTTTATTTTCCGGTACTTTA
>Ga0182027_10005087_pt1 | contig 20123 bp, 25 predicted proteins | sample 712E1DmetaG_FD_121300 | JGI IMG/M metagenome (GOLD analysis project Ga0182027, IMG submission 121300) | Permafrost microbial communities from Stordalen Mire, Sweden - 712E1D metaG (Illumina Assembly) | ecosystem: Environmental > Terrestrial > Soil > Wetlands > Permafrost | place: Sweden...
AATTCATCATCTGCTGCTGCCTTTTTTGCAGTAGCTTTTGGCTTGAAAGTCTTTTGTTTTTCTTTAGGTTCAGAACTTTCCCCTTCTTCCTGTTTCATGTCTTCATCTGTAACAGAATTAATCATTTCTCTGAATGCTGGAAGGTCTGCTGCAAGAATTCTTACTCCTGATTTTGTAAAACCAGTATATCTCTCGCTTGTAACGAATTCTCTTACTGTCAAACCTTTTCTTCCACCGAAGTCATCCACCCTTACCATTATATCTGTGGTGTCGTTTTTCTTGATTTTGCCTATTTCTTTTTCCATTATAAAATAATAAAAGCCTATTTTATAAATGTTTTTGTAATTTTAAAGGGGTTTTAGGTATATTCTTCAGAGTGAATAATCTTAAATACCCCCATTTGCTGGGATTTCTATGGGAAAAGATTGTCCGAAGTGCAGAGGAACCGGAATGGTGAAAGAGCCAGATGGCAGTATTCATACATGTTGGGATTGTCTTAACGATGGAAGCATGGATGTTCATTCCAGCAAAGTTTCAGATTCTAAGATAAGAATTTAATATTATTTTAAAATGTAATTATATGTGTGAAATTATATCTTGTTTATATATTATTAATCTTGTCCATTATTTATCAAATTTGCAATAGCTGTTATAGATAATTTAGTATTGTATAAAGATAACTACACTCTTATTTCAAAACAGTTGCTTTGATTATAACTACTTCCTTTACAGGAACTCCATTAACATCTGCTGGAATAGCTGCTATTTTATCCACAACATCCATTCCATTGATAACCTGTCCGAAAACCGCATATCCGTCATCTCTTACTTTGTAATTAAGAAAATCATTATCTACAACATTTATGAAGAATTGAGAGGTAGCACTGTTTGGATCTGGTGTTCTTGCCATGGCAATTGTCCCTCTGTTGTTTTTTAATCCGTTATTTGATTCAAGTTTTATAGGTGCATAGGTTTGTTTCTGTTCTCCATCAGTTGTGAACCCTCCGCCCTGAATCATGAAATTTGCAATAATTCTATGAAAGGTTGTGTTGTCATAGAATCCATCATTTACATATTTGAGAAAATTAGCAACACTTATTGGAGCTTTTTGAGGATTGAGCTGAACAACTATATCTCCGTAGTTTGTTTCAAGTTTTACCTTAGTTGGTGAGTTTACAATGTTTCCTGTCATTTTTCCTATTAATAGTGCTGCACATACAAACACAATTAAAACTATTATAGAACCTATGGTTTTTAAATTCATAGAATATTATGAAAATTTTATTTTTTAAATCTTTTTATTGGTACTATATGGTACAATATATCTTTTAAAGAAGATGTCCAGTTTACTTTGACTTTGTTTTCCAGTTCAATCTGCTTTTCCTTTCCAAATAAAACACTGTCTATTGTATCACAAAGAGTATCTATCTTCAGTATTTTATTTTTATCAAGTTCTAAAATTTCTTTCCAATATTGTTCTATTTTATCTTTTCCGTATATTTCAGAAGTAAAATCAATAGTCATTTTTTTAAAATCTTTATTATATTCCCAATAGAAGATTGTTGCAAATGGTGCATCTTTATGGCTTGAATTATAAAATAAGATAAGAGTGCGCCGACTGTGCTATTATGACTGTCTTTTATATCCCTTCCATATACAAGCTTGCACTTTTTATTGACATCCAGTTCTTCCACAAAATTTCATAAGTAAATAGTTTAAAAGAATTATTGTCTTTAATCTTTTACTTTAAATTCTCTTCGCATTTCATCAACCACTTCATTCAGGTTTTTGAGTTTTTTTTCAAGAGAGGATTTTACAAGACCATTCCAAAAACTTATCATTTTGTCAGGAGAATCTTTTGATACGAATGTTAATTTATGGGTATTACTCCTATTATCTGTAACTTCTATTGTAGAACTTAACTGGCTATATTCTAATACTGCATATGGATTTTCTTTATTATCTAAATATTTTATCTCATTCACCTGAGATATGCTAAAATTTACACCCATGGGATAAATCGTTTTTTATTACTTAAAAGAATTATTATACTTAGTCCTTCATTTCAATCTTAACATTAACTGACTTTGGAATCTGCATTCTTACAATGTGATGAAGAATTTTTTCGTTTGCAGGCAGGTCAATCAATCTCTTATGGATTCTCATTTCAAATCTGTCAAAGGTTGCAGTCCCGTTTCCACAGGGAGATTTTCTTGTTGTGATTTTAAGTTTTTGTGTTGGAAGAGGAACTGGTCCGATTATGTTTATGCCTGATTTCTTTGCTATGTCTTTTATAGATTCGCAAATACTATTCAGCATTTCTATATTTGTGCTATTCAGTTTTATCCTTACTCTTGCCATATTACATTTATAAAAAATTCATTTAAAAACCTTTTTATATGATTGTTTGCTTGTTTTTAGGAGGTGAAAAGGTGGAACAGATATTTATTCAATTAGCAATTATACTATTTGTGGCATTTCTTGTGTCGTATATTGTAAATTTCTTTAAACAGCCTATACTTGTTGGGTATATTATTGCAGGAGTTCTTATAAGTCCTTTCATAATTAAGTTTGGAATTTCAACAGATGTGATTAGTACTCTTTCAAAGTTTGGAATAGCTTTCCTTTTGTTTATGGTTGGATTGCATCTTAATCCAAAAACAGTAAAGGAGATAGGGGTTTCTTCACTTTTGATAGGCTTATTCCAGATTATACTCACTTTTATAATTTCATTCTTAGTTGCTTTTTACTTGCTTAATTTTGCAGTTATTGCTTCAGTATATATTGGAATAGCTCTTTCATTTTCAAGTACAATTTTAATTATGAAGCTTCTTTCTGATAAGCAGGATTTGGATTCCTTGTATGCAAAGATATCAATTGGAGTTTTGATAGTTCAGGATATAGTTGCAGCAGGAGTTTTGATGTTTATTTCTTCAACTTCAAACAAAAACACACTTTCAAATTTAGTTTTTGCGAATTTACTGGCAGGTCTTGGACTTATAGCATTATTATTTGTTCTTGGATTTTTTGTATTGCCATATTTTACTAAAAGAATAGCAAAATCCCAGGAACTTCTTTTCCTTTTTTCAGTCTGCTGGTGTTTTGTTATTGCAGCTGTGTTTAATTATCTTGGATTTTCAATTGAAATTGGAGCTTTAATTGCAGGAGTGGTTTTATCAGTTACGCCTTACAGTGCTGAGATAAGTTCAAGAATAAGTCCATTGAGAGATTTCTTTTTAATAATATTCTTTATGATATTAGGATTTAATGCTGAGTTTTCTAATCTTAAATTGATTCTTCTTAATTCTGTTGTATTATCTTTGGTAGTTTTAATAATAAAACCTATAATTGTTATGGCTCTTTCAGCTTTCTTTGGATATACAAAGAGAACAAATTTCCTTGTTGGGGCGAATATGGCACAGATATCAGAGTTTTCTTTAATTGTTGTTCTTCTAGGAATTTCAGTTGGGCAGATTGGAAATGAAATTCTTCATACAATTATACTGACAATGATTCTTACAATACTAATCTCCACATATATGGTCAATTATTCTGAAAAGTTCTATGAGAAAATGAAATGGTTTGCAAGAATATTTGAGAAGAAAAACATAAAGAGAAAAGAGAATCTTCTTGGAAAAGAATATCATGCTATTCTTTTTGGATATAACAGAATAGGATTTAGTATTCTTAATTCTCTAAGGCAATTTAATAAAAAATATCTTGTTGTTGATTTCAATCCTGATACAATATTGAGTCTTAGCAGACTTGGAATTCCTTCTTTATATGGAGATGTTGATGATGTTGATTTGCTTAATGAATTACCTTTTGATAAAATTGAAATTGCAGTTTCTACAGTTCCTGAATGTGAGACAAATTCTGTTTTAATAGATACAATAAGAAGAGTGAACAAAAAAGCAATTATAATTGTTAGAGCTCACAGTATTGATGATGCTTTAGAACTTTACAGGAAAGGGGCAAACTATGTTCTGACTCCACACTTCTTGGGAGGAGAGTATGTTTCAAAGATGATTGCAGATTTAGGAAATAGTGCTAAAGGTTATGAGAAAGAAAAGGAAAAGCATATACAAATGCTGAAGGATGTGCAGAAGAGAGGAGAAGAACATCCGAGAGTTGAGAGAAAATAAGAAAAATTAATTAGAATCAATTTTTAATAATTCTTTTTCCAGAGCCTGTGTTTTTTTGAAAGTTTTTAAAGAAGAAACTCCCGAGCCAATTAAAAAATATAAGAAAGATGCTCCCAGTATTCCAAATGCAGCTTTTTCTGTATATCTACTTTGTTTTATTTTTTTGAGCATACTTGGAGTATATTCTTTAATTTTATCAGTTTGGCTTCTCAGTGTGGTTGCTTTGGACAAATCATTTTCTTTTACAGCCAAACAAATTTCGTTCATAACAGGATCTTTTCTTAAGTTGTGAATATAACTGTATAAGTCAATTACGTCATAAGTCAGTAAGCCCACCGTAAGTGTTGAACCTATCATTAATACTTTTAATTTGTTTTTTATTGAATTCCCTAGCTTGGTGTACTCTGAATCCCTTGCTTCTTTGTATTCTAGTCTATCCATGATTTTATACCGTTTTTGCTAATTTTTAAGGATTATTATATTGTGGGAGATATTAAGTTATAAAGGTAAAATCAAACATTGTAATTAGTTGAACAATGTTATGAAATAGTTATTGTAATAATTAATTAAAAATATTTAAATATCTCTTTTATTCTTATTATATCATGATAGACATAAAACTAATTAGAGAGAATCCTGAGCTTGTACGCGAGAACATAAAAAAGAAATTCCAGAATGATAAACTCAAGCTTGTGGATGAAGTCATAGATTTGGATAAAGAGTGGAGAGGAGTAAAGTATGATGAAGACAAACTGAGAAGTGAAAGAAACAAGATTTCTGAAGAAATTAATGCACTTAAAAAAGCTGGAAAGAATGATGACAAGGAATTAAAGAAAGCAAAGGAAATTCCTGAAGAGATTGAACAGCTTGGAATAAAAAGAAAAGACATAGAAGAAAAAATAAAATTCATCATGTATAAAATTCCAAATATAATTCATTCTTCTGTTCCTCTTGGAAAGAATGATACAGAAAATGTTGAGCTGAAGAGAATAGGAAAACCAGAAGTTCCAAAATATGAAATTTTTAATCATGCAGATTTGGCTGAGAAAATGGGAGGTGCTGATTTTGATTCTGCAAGGGAAACTTCAGGAAATGGATTTTATTATATAATGGGAGATTTGGCTGTATTGCATTCTGCTCTTCTTGCTTATGCAAGAGATTATATGATTAAGAAAGGATTTACTTATGTTATTCCTCCATTTCTCATAAGAAGAAAAGTTGTTGAGGGAGTTATGAGTTTTGCTGAAATGGATAATATGATGTATAAAGTTGATGGAGAAGATTTGTATTTAATTGGAACATCAGAGCATTCAATGATAGGAAGATTTATAGGAAAGACTCTTACAGGAAAAGATTTACCTGTAACACTTACATCTTATAGTCCATGTTTTAGAAAAGAGATTGGAGCACATGGAATAGAGGAAAAAGGATTTTACAGAAGACATCAATTTGAGAAACAAGAAATGATAGTTGTATGTGAGCCAGAAGAATCTTATGATTGGTATGATAAAATGCTTAATTATACAGTTGAGGTATTCAAGAGTTTGGATATTCCAGTAAGAATACTTGAATGTTGTTCAGGTGATTTAGCAGATTTGAAAGCAAAGTCTGCTGATATAGAAGCTTGGTCTCCTAGACAAAAAAAATATTATGAAGTAGGTTCATGCAGTAATTTAACTGATGCTCAAGCAAGAAGAATTGATATAAAGATAGATAATAAGGGTAAGAGATACTTCGCTCATACACTTAACAACACTGTTCTAGCCTCACCCAGAGCTGTTATTGCTTTAATGGAGAATAATCAGCAGAAGGACGGCAGTATAAAGATACCAAAGGCTCTTGTGCCTTACATGGGTAGAAGAAAGGTGATTGGAGTTGTGGAAAAGGAAAAGACGGAGAAGAAAATAGCAGAGAAGAAAGTTGAGAAAGGGAAGAAGAAATAATTATCTGAGTAAAATTATAAATAATTCTTTATAATAGATATACTAAACGCTTCAATATATTATAATAATTCTTAAAAAGAATAGGCTTATTTGAAAAACATGGGAAGAGATAGAGATTTAATATTGAAAGGTTCTCCGTGCAATGTAAATTATTTTGACAGGAAACTCTTAACTATTCGACAGGCAATAGAAAAAGGAGAAACATACTGTGGAAATTTTAAAGTATGTGATAGTAAAGAATCATATTGTGCATTGAGATATGGGTTTGGGGTTGCACAAAATGTTGTTAAAGGAAGCACATTAGAAAAAGAATTAAGGAGTCTCTCAGAGTCAGATGTTTTAGATGAAGAGGCTTGGAATTCAAAGGAGGGGAAAAAATTCTATACAATTAAAGGAGCTGCTAAATGGCTGGATACAGTGGAGAAGTTTGCAAGGACTGTTTTACTGATGAACCCTGCTGAGTCAGTTTTACCTCGTTGTGATAAATGTTATGGAGTTAAATTAACAAAAATTGTAACCGATTCATTTCATGATGGTCTTTTTCCTTTATCTGGGAGTGGAAAAACACAGGATAGAGAAGTTAAATATTGTCCTGAATGTGACCCTGAACCCATAGGGGGAATAATAAAAGGAGATCCCCGTGATAAAGAAGACCTTAATTTTATAAGAAAGTGCAGTAATCAAAATAAGAGGAATGATTAATTTAATAAATAATATTCTTTTTAATCACAATAATCAATAAAAAGCATTGTTTCTGTATATATTTATGACAGTAGACTATCTTGGGTTTCATATTAATGCTTTTACATATATCTCATTGATTCTTTTTGCTTTGATAGTTTTTATTATAATTATGATAGCTACAGAGAAAGAAAGACAGAGAAGACATCATACTGAGAGATTGAGAATAATGAAGAAGCATGCTGAGCTGAAGATGATGAATGATAAAAAAGTTAGTGAGACAGCTGAGAAGGTGGATGAGGCAAAGGTGATTGAGAAGAAAGGGAAGAAAAAATAATTAAGTTAATATTTATAAAATCGTTTAGCTTTTAATTAGAATGAAAAAAGGTGTTTATTCTTTGATGGCCATAACTCCTTTTGTGGTGGCAATTGTTAATTTAATTTTGATATTTCTTACGTATGGTTTTATAATTTCTTCTTTTGCACTTTTCTTTTGGTTTGGTCTATTAGCATTATCAATTATAATTGGAATCGTTGGATTAATTAGGATTAGAAAAAATAACAAGTTAAAAGGAAAATTATTGGTATGGTTAGGAATTATTTTTATAATTATAGAGATACTATTTTTGCTTAGAGTATATTTTGTAACAATATAAAAACCTTATTCAGATAATTATAAAGAATTATTCTCTGCTTTCTTTAATTTTCCCGCAGGATTCTTTCAAGTCACATCCTCTGCAAATTCCTGATGTTTTAGACCATTCTTTTGTTCCAAAGCAAGGTTTTTCTGAGTGTTCTAATTTCTGTAATTGTTGCCTTGAAGATTGAGGTTTATTCATAAAGTTAGATTATATCCCCCTATTTAAACATTTTTATTGTGTTGTAACTGGATAATTAATGCAGATATTAGAGGAGAGGGGGATGGGAATTGTCATATATCACGATAATTTTTAAAAAGAATAACTTTATTGGTAAAATATGCCATCAACAATAGTAGAAAGACACTATGCTATAGCAGGTGAAAAAAATACTAGGAATATGAAAGGAGTTTTGGAAGAAATTCCTAGAGAAAAATATAATCATGTTGTTAGTATAATTAATGCATGGGGAAAACCTCCTTCTGAAAGGAGCTTAGGCTATGTGAAAGATGATACAGAATATTATAGTTTTGAGGGTAATAATGTTCTCTTAGCAAATGGGCTTGCTCAAGCAGGCGTGGCTCTAACAGCAGATAACATTAATGTTGGTTTTCCTATGACAAGATTGTTTGCAAATTCTTTGGATAAGATGAATGCTTTGGAGATAGAGTGTGGATTGAGATAAGTGGAGAAGGAGAAAGTTTAAATTATTGTTCTTTCTTAAATAGTTATGGCAGCCTATTCTCATTCAAAGGTTTCTACGTTTGAAAATTGTCCTTATCAGTATAAACTTCATTACATTGACAAAATAGAAGTTGATATTCCAACCACTATTGAACCATTTATGGGAGATATAGTTCATCAATTTCCCATGCAATGAACTATCTCTTTTGAAATATATATTAAAAACGCTAATATGTTTAAATATGCCATTTGTTTCTATAAAGCATGGTTGAGAAGGGTGATAAAATAGAAAGAGATGATAGAATAGAAAAAAAGGAGAAAGTAAAAGGAAAGGGAATAACGTTCTTGCAGGTTCTTTCTTTACTTCTAATCATTGTATTAATAGTAATTGTTCTTATTGTTATTCAGGTTCCTTACACAACAACAAATGCTGTAAGTGAAAATGTTCCAATAGAGAATTGTACACCGGTAGCTATACCATTTGTTTCTAATTTTAGGACAGGATTCAGTTATGACACTTCCTCAAAGATTTATTCTTCTGCTGGGCAAGCAATATACAGGTATTCTGACTTGAACACTTACACTTATATTAATATAATGAATTCTGGTGAAGAATCAGGAATTTATTGCCTTAATGCACAGGCTTACTCTATAGATAATTTTAATTCTAATCAAGATTCTCTTGCTGTATTCCAGAACTTGCTATCTTCAGGTTCAGATACAATTAAACAAATAGATAATTGGAGTGGTAATACATATACTTATCCAGTATGTACCCCAACTCAAATCGCTAGAACAGATAATCAGATAATTACTCTTTGGACACCAGCTCTTCTTTCTAATGATGTTCAACAACAGTATAATCTAGACAATGTTTACATTGTTTTTACTGTTGTTCCTCCAACTTCAAAGCAGTGCAGCACAATAACTATAGAAAATTTAACTCAGCAGGAAGTTACTAGATATTGTGATGCTTGGAAGCATATAGTAGGAAGGTGTTAGGAGTTATCTGTAACAGTCGGGTTATTATAATGTTTAGCTACTAATCAATATATTAAACTGCTGAAAAATAATGAGTTCTAGATAAGTATACTTATTGCAAAAACTTATAAAATATATTGTCTTTTTTTTTGTTATGGTTAAAGAGATTGAAGGTTGCACACATTTAGTTATCCGCAATGGCAAGGTTGTCAATGTATTTACTCATTTAAGCAAGCTTCCTAAAAATGGAGTAGTTCATCTTAAGGGTGATAAAATATATTCTATTAAAGAATTTAAGGAATCTCATAAAAGAGATCATCATGAATTGAAGAAACATAAAAGATTAATTAATATAAGTAAGTTCTAGATAATTAAATCTCTTTATTCTTTATTAGTTCTCAGAAAACCTGCTGTGGCAATGCATCCCATTTGTTCATTGCTTTTTTCAGAATTAGGAAGGTGAGAAGTGTGAATAAAATGGTTCCTATTATCAATCCTATAACTCCTGCAATATACATAAAGACCAAAGCAAAAAGAAGAGGAATGAGAATAATCAAATATCTCAGGAATAATCTTGGATTCATAACCATTGAGGTTGGTGAGAGGCCAGTATTATATATTGTAATAGCAAGAGAAAAATAAGAAGCTATTAAGTATAATATTATTGAAGGAATAATCAAAAGTGCTTTGTGCTGTATGAAACCCAGCAAAACTATCAGTATTATTAGAATAGAATTAATTATTGAATATCCAACTATCTTGCTTTTTATAACACTTGATACTTTAACTGGGAGGAATAGATATTGATTAAATAAATCATATTGTGTAAGAATATTATATGTTACTGTTGAAACAAGGCCCAGAAATATTGCAAATATTATTATTTTGTCTATGTTAATCTGAGCGCTTAGTATAGGGGAGATAACAAGAATTAATATTACTGGAACAAGCAGAGAGAAGATAATCTTGCCAAACCCTCCATCGCTTCTTTTCAGGTCGATGTAATCCTTTGCCCAGAAGTATTTGTTCTTTTGACTAAAAGAGAAACTTTTAGATATTTTTACCAGTGAGTTCTTGAATAATTTCTTTTTTTGTGGGAAATCAAATTTTACAAATATAACAGAGAGACCACACATTATGATAATTAGACCTAGGGAGAGGAGAAGTTGTAGGATATTCCCATTTGTTTTGTAAAATTCCCAGCTAGGCAGAAATGAAAATCCAACTCCAGAGATTATTATTCCTGCAATTATTAAGATGAGTATAGCCCAAAGGAGAAATTTCCCAAAATTAGCATAGAGCATTGAAAATAAGAATACTAAGGACATACCTAATAGGAAACTAAGAAGGAGTGAGATGAATAGCAATGGAGCATTGTAAAGACTAATGCCAATAAGAGGCATTGCTGCAATAAATCCTAATGTAAATGGTATAATCCAGAAAATAAAATAGTAAATCAGGTCTTTTATTATAAATACTGAAAATATTTTTCTTTCACTTATCGGAAGAGTCCTGGAAGAATAAGCTAAAAGGCTGGCCTGTCCAAACCTTCTGTTCATTATTTCTTTTCCCATTACTCCAAATCCTCCTATGCTGGCGCCAAATAAAAAGAACAGATAATGAACGAAAAGCAATATGCTTGAAAGAGGATAATTTAGGTTGAAGACAGTTATTGAGAGAGAAATAAAAAAACTTATTACAAAAATTACAAGTGGTAATAAGATTAATCTATTATTGCCAAAAATGGAGGATTGCATTCTCCATTCTTCTTTGAGCATTCCTCCAAGAAGAGTATTACCTTTCAACATCTTTTATTAACCTCAAGAAAAATCCCTCAAGATCTTTTTTAGGTTTGCCATGATATAGTAATTTTCCTTTATTTAAAATTGAGATATTACTGCATATTTCCTGGGCTATTTCAAGTATATGTGTGCAGATAAAAACAGTATTTCCTTTTTTTGCATATTTTATTAAAAAGTCTTTAATTTTTCTCTGTATAATAGGATCTAAGTTTATGAGAGGTTCATCTATAAAAACAAGAACTGGTTTGTGAAGAAATGCCTGAGAAATCATAAGCTTTTGCCTTGTTCCTCTGGATAAATCCTTGCAAAGCGCATTTCTCTGGTCTTCAAATTCCAAAAATTTAAACCAGTAATTTATTTCTGAATCAATATTTTTTAATTTTCTGAGTTTTGCTACGAAATAAAGATATTCTTCAGCAGTCAGGAAGCTTGGAGGATTTTCCTGCTCTGGGATTATTCCAATTAATTCTCTGGCTTTTATAGGATCTTTAAGTACATCAATTCCAAGAACAGACATATTTCCTTCAGAGGGTTTAATCTGACCTGTAATGCATTTTATTAGTGTTGTCTTGCCAGAACCATTTGGGCCTAAAAGACCGAATATCTCTCCTTTTCCTACGTCTAATGACACTTTATCCAATGCTTTTAATGTACCAAACTTCTTTGTTAAATTCTTAATTTCTATTAAGCTCATTTTCACTTCTTTTGTTTATTTTTTCTTTATTATTATTCCCATCTCTTTATGACAACGTTCGTGCTCTTTGGTTGTTTTTTTGGAGTAATCTCCATTCTTTCTATGCCAGTCGTCATGCTCTTTCTGGGTAATAATCATTTCTTTCTTTGATTTCTTTTTTGTTGTTTTCTTTTCCATGCTGTTATTAATTGAATCTTTTATTTAAATCTTCCTTCTTCTAGTTGCATTATTTCTGTTCAATTTCCATATTGAAAAGTTTAGAATGGAAGCAAAACTAACCCATAGAATATATGGAATAAGAAGATATGAAGCTACTTTTGATATACCATAGAAAATAATTATACTTATGAGTATGGAAGCCCAGAGAAGAATTATCTCTATGAATGCAAGCAATGGTTTTTTCATTCCAAAGAATATTCCAGTCCAGATTAAATTCAAAAATAATTGAATCGCGAATATAGTTATGGCAAGTGTGGTTACTTTTCCAGAAACCAAGATTAAGTAAAGAGAGATTCCCATTAGAAGATATAAAAGTGTCCAGACTGGTCCAAATATCCAATTTGGTGGATTAAAGCTTGGTTTCTTTTGTTTTGAATACCAACCAGGTATTGATTTAATATTAAATAAAGAACCAAGAATTCCTATTATTTGACATATGAGTATGCATATGACTAACTTAAGCACATCCATTAATAACTAATTATAAATGGATTATTAATACTTTCCTTAGAGATTGTACAAATAGAAGGAATAAATCTCTTCCAAAATACTTATAAAACTCATAGGATTAATATAATTATAAATGGCAGAAAAATTAAATAAATCTTATGTCCTGCCCAGAGATTGGCTAATTGCTATTACTCTTGTAACTTTGTTTACACCTCTTTTAATTTTGTTCTGTAAACTTTGCAGTCTTACTGTAATATCAATATCTGCATCGGAAAAATTTACTTTTCAAGATATTTGGGGGATTTCAATTGCTACTATCTTCTTTTTGTTTATCTCATTTTTTCTTTTAAAAGGTGTTTATCGTTCAATTAAAAAAACTACACTTCAATTTACTTCAGAAGGGTTTATTGTTGATGACAAAAAGATGATAAAATGGGATGACCTTATTGGATATAAGAGAGACGATAATAGTGTAACATTAATACATTATAATGATAAGCCATATAGATTTTATACTGGAAATTTGACTTATTATGTTGAAGAAGACTTGAAAAAATTAATTAGAGAAATACCTGAAAAATAAAAAAAATAGAGTTTACTTTTTCTTTATGCCATCTTTGCATCTTTTTCTTTATTATTTAACTTCTTATCTCTTTTATTTATTATTCTTATAACAATGAATATTCCAATAAGTATTACAAGGCTTAATGTTCCTATTTCTATTAAATTCTTACTGCTTATTCTTTCTCCAAAGTATGAGAAAAATAATACTGTTGGAGCGAAGCTTAGGATTATTATCTTTAGGAATTCTCTCCATTTAATTTTTAATGATGAAGCAAAAATTGTTATTATTGATATAGGTATTACTGGAATTGCATAGAGAAGGTAGAGAATTTTTTTATTTTCTTCTATTAATTTCCTATACCTTGAATATCTTTTATTTTTAACTTCTGGATTTAATGTTCTGACTACCGCAAAAGTTCCTATAGCTGCGACAAGATGTCCTATGTAACTGTATAATCCTCCCAGCCATGTTCCATATATGTATCCTGCAGCAACTATGAGTGCTACGGAAGGTATAGGAGTCAAGATTATTCCAAGGCTTGTTAGAAGTATTAATACAACAGGTCCAAACATTCCTGTAGATTTGGTAATTGAAGTTATTGAGTTAACATTGCTAATTAAATCTTTTACAAGAAAAAATATTAGAACTAGAATAATTGCAGTTATTAAAATCCTAAGAATGTTTCTTAGTCTTTTTCTTTCAAGTATACTCTTTTTCAAATTAATTTGCCCCTATCTATTTTTTGAGGTCTTTAATGTTTAAATCTCTTTTCATGGTTTATGATAATTATATTTCCTTAAGGACAAGAAGCCTGACAATCAGCTAAATCAGCCTGTGTTGATTTGTGTTCTTTTTCTAACTTATCGTAATCAGTCTGACAGGAATCTAAATCTGACTGCAGTTTGGTATTCTTATCTTCTAAATCACTTTTTTCTATAACCCATAATGTTTTTTGGTTGTTTAATCCTTTTACACTTTCATTAAGGGAGGCTAGCTCTTCTGTTAAGTTGCTATTGTTTGAAATTAATTGATTATTTTCTTCACTTAAACTGAGTATTGTTCCGTTAAGGGAAGATAGTTGAGAAGTTGTCTCTGCTTTTGTTTTGTAATAAGTATACATACTGTAGCCTATGAAAATTAAAAGAAGAACTATAAGAATTGTTGAGCATATAATCATTGCATGTTCTTTTCTTTCTTTTTTGATAACGTCTGAGAATTTTTCTTTGCTCACTGGTTTTTCTTTTTTCTCCTTGACTTTTTCAACTTTCTTTGGTTTGTCTATCTTTGTAATCTTCAAACCAAATATTGAGAATCCTTTTGATTTCTTCTTATTTTTATCGTCTTTTTTATCTTCTGTCTTTTTCACTTCTTTTGAATCCTTCATACTTTTCACCCCTTAATACATAAATGTATATTTTATTTAAAAAGATTGTCATCTTTAGGAATAATAAGAATTGTTGGGATTAATTTGTTTTTGCCTTTGCTCTTTGTTTTTCAAGTGCAGCCTTTGTTCTGATTCTGTCTTCTTCACTTTTTTTCTTTCTGTCTGCCTTTGTTTCCTTAGACATAGGTTTTTTACCCCATCTAGAACGTCTGTTCATGCTCATTTGCTTATGTCCTCTTAATCTTCTACTATTTCCCATGAATATTATGATAAATTTGGGTATATATATGTTATGGGTATGTTATTTGTTTATGGGGTTCAAAACAATTTAGTTATCTCAAACTTTATATTTCTTCAAGAACTCTAATTAAATCAGTTACGTAATCACCTTCGTGTATCTTAACAATTCTTACACCCTGTGCTGCTCTTCCCATTACTCTAATACTTTCTAGAGATGTTCTTATTACCATTCCTTTAGCTGTTGTTATAATTATACTGTCCTTATCATTAACTGAAATTGTAGTAATTACGTTTCCTGTTTTTTCTGATATCTTTAAGTTAATTACTCCTTTTCCTGCTCTTGATGTTTTTCTGTAATCTTCAACTGCAGTTCTCTTTCCATAACCTTTATCTGTAATAGTTAGAATAGCGGCAGTATCCAAAATTTCAAGGCTAACTACTTCATCTCCTTTTTCCATCTTTATTCCTGTTACACCATAGCTTGATCTTCCCATATCTCTTACATCGCTTGAATTGAATCTTATTGCTTTTCCTTTCTTTGTAGCTAAAAGAACTTCCTGACCTTTCTTTACAACTTCAACTCCTATAAGGAAATCTGAATTATCATTTGGAAGATTTAGAGCTTTTATTCCTGAAGCTCTTGGATTAGAGAAATTGCTCAATGGAGTTTTCTTAACTATTCCATTTTTTGTTGCCATGAATAAATCATCTTCAAAGCTCTTAACAGAGATTACATTAGTTACTTTTTCATCTTTTAATCCTAGAAGATTAATCAATGCTTTTCCTTTGCTGTATCTTTCTGCTACAGGGATATCATAAGCCTTAAGCCATAGAACTCTTCCTCTACTTGTGAAGAACATTAAATAATCATGAGTTGAGCATGTAATCATTTGCTTCACAAAATCTCCAGTTGCCAAATCGCTTCCTATAACTCCTTTTCCACCTCTGTTTTGTTCTTTATAGGATTGAACATCCATTCTCTTGCAATAACCTTTATCTGTTATTGTAATAACAACTTCTTTTTCCTGGATTAGGTCCTTTTCTTTTATTTCTTTTATAGATTTGAGAACTTGTGTTTTTCTGTTATCTCCGTATTCTTTCTTAAGCTCGCTAACTTCCTTTATTATTATCTTCAGGACTTCTTTTACATCTGCAAGTATCTTTTCATATTCTTCTATCTTTAGTTTTAATTCTTCTCCCTCTTTCTTTAGCTTTTCAACTTCAAGAGAAGTTAACTGGTGTAATTTTGTTTCAAGAATTGCAAGAGTTTGTTTTTTTGTGAGCTTGTATTTTTTAATTAATTCTTCAGAAGCATCGGAAGCTGTTTTTGATTTCTTTATTAAATTTATAACTCCATCAATGTCTTTTAAGGCTATAAGTAGGCCTTCAACTATTTCCTGTCTTTCTTTTGCTTTTTTTAATTCAAACTTTGTTCTCAGGTTTATAATTGATTTTCTATATTTTACATAATACTCAAGAACTTCCTTTATGTTCATTACTTTAGGTTTTCCTTCAGCAAGAGCAAGGAAGTTAACATTGAAAGAATCCTGAAGCCTTGTGTATTTGTATAAAGAGTTTAAAACAAATTTTGGATCTGCTTCTTTCTTTAATTCTATAACAATTCTTGTTTTACCTTTTGAGGATTCATCCCTCAAATCAGAAACGTCCTTTATCTTCTTTTCTTGAATTAAAGCTGCTATTTGTTCCACAAGAGTTGACTTGTTAAGCATGTAAGGAATTTCGGTTATGATAACTGCTTCTTTATTCTTTAGGGTTTCTGTGTTTGTTCTTCCTCTCATAATTAATTTTCCTCTTCCAGTCTTATACAGTTCAAGCATATCTCCCTGAACGCTTCCTCCTGTTGGAAAATCAGGTCCTGTAATTATTTCTGTAATTTGTTCAAAAGTTATATCTGGATTTTTTATGTAAGCAGTTATTGCATCACAAACTTCTGTAAGATTATGAGGGGGGATATTTGTTGCCATTCCTACAGCAATACCTGATGCTCCATTAAGCATTAATGCTGGAAGTTTTCCTGGAAGCAATTCAGGTTCTTTAAGAGAATTATCAAAATTTGAAGTGAAGTTTACAGTATCTTTTTCTAAATCCGCAAGAAGCTCGCTTGTTATTGGCATTAATTTTGCTTCTGTATACCTGTAAGCAGCTGGAGGGTCTCCATCTATTGAACCAAAATTACCCTGACCGAAAACAAGAGGATATCTCAGTGAGAAATCCTGAGCCATTCTAACCATTGCTTCATAAACAGCTGTATCACCGTGAGGATGATATTTACCTATAACATCTCCAACGATTCTAGCTGATTTTTTTGTAGGAGTATTTGGTTTTAATCCCATCTCATGCATTGAATATAAAATTCTTCTCTGAACTGGTTTTAATCCATCTTCAATTGCGGGAATAGCTCTTGAGACTATAACGCTCATTGCATAATCCAAATAAGATTTTTTCATTTCTGCAGAAATCTCTGTCTGAACTATTCCTTTCTTCAAATCTTCTTCAACTTGTGGGTCTACTACATTTGGTGTCATGCTACTTCTTCTCCTTTTTTATCAAGATGAACCATTAATTCTTCTTCTGTTAATTCTTTTTCTTTTATGTTTCCGCCAATCCATTTGCATTTTTTACATTCCCACTGTTTTCCTGTATTGCTTTCTTCTTCTGAATCCATATTGCTTAGAGTAACTGCAACTTCATCACTTCCGCATTTTGGACATACTTTAAGCTTGAATGTTTTTCCTTCTTTTTTTTCTTTTACAGGTTTACCTTTTGATTTTGCATATTCTTCAGGACTGTCAAATCCTTCTAATACCCAATCTGGTGTTTTTAGTTTTGATTTTGCCATTTTGTTTATTTTATTTTAATTTGCTATCTCCATTTCTTTTTCTTTTATAAATGAATTGCAAAAATCTTTAACAATTTTTATTCTTTCCCTTGCCAACTCTTTTGCTATTGGAAGCTGGAAATAATTTGAATTTGAAACTTCTATAAGGAAACTTAATGGGCTTTCTTTAGTGGATTCATCCCATGTGTTTTTTTCTCCATTATATGAAAATGTTCTGGCAATTCCTATTGCTCCTGTGAGTTCAAGTGCATCAGCTTCTTTCAGGACTCTTGTTTCTTTAGTATCTGATATATCCTCTTTTTTATTGTGCATAACTATACATTTGCATACTGCTTCTATTTTTTCTTTTGGAAAGGTTGTTTTTTCTAATATCTTTCTTGCTTGGATTGCTCCGTGGGCTGCATGGTCCTGTATCTTTCCACTTTCTTCCTTATGTTTGGAAATATCATGCAATAATGCAGATGTTTTTACTACATCCAAATCTACGTCTAATCCTTTTGAAATTATAATAGAATAATTGTAAACTCTTTCTACATGGTCAAAAGCATGGCTTCCTTTTTCTCCCTGTGAAGATTTGACTTTCTTTATTAATGCCTCAAAAAATTTGTTGTCCATCATTTTTTATTTTTGTATGTATTCTATATTATTTATTTTAAATATCAAGATTTGCCTCGTGAGCATTATCCTGAATGAAATCTTTTCTTGCCTGAACATCATCCCCCATCAGCATATCGAATATTCTGTCTGCTTCAATTGCATCCTCTATATATATTTTCTTTACTTTTCTTGTCTTAGGATTCATTGTAGTATCCCATAGCTGTGTTGAATTCATTTCTCCCAGACCTTTGAACCTTGTAACTCCTCCTTCATTAACTCCTAATTCAGCTGTTACTTTCTTTAATTCATCATCTGTGTAAACATAAACATCTTTTTGTCCTTTTCTTATTCTATATAATGGAGGCATAGCAGCATAGATATGTCCATTTTCTATTAACTGAGGCATGAATCTGAAGAAAAATGTAAGTAGAAGTGTATTTATGTGTTCTCCATCAACATCTGCATCAGTCATTAGTATTATCTTATTATATCTTATTTTAGTAATATCAAACTGTTCTCCAACTCCAGTTCCTATAACTGTAATCATGTTTGTAATTTCTTCGCTTGATAGAACTTTTGATGGATTTGCTTTTTCAACATTCAATATTTTTCCTCTCAATGGAAGAATAGCCTGTATTTCTTTATTTCTTGCCATCTTTGCTGAACCACCAGCTGATTCACCCTCTACTAAATATAATTCTGTATCGTCTGATTTTTTATCAGAGCAATCTGCGAGTTTTCCTGGCAATCCTCCAAGTGAGAATGCATTTTTTCTTCTTACCAAATCTTTTGCTTTTTTTGCTGCTAATCTTGCTTTTGCAGCTTCTAGAGATTTTTCAGCAATTCTCTTTGCAATATTTGGATTTTCCTCAAAAAATTCTGTGAGAGCAGAAGTTACTACTGAATCAACTAATCCTTTAATTTCAGAATTACCTAATTTTGTTTTTGTTTGTCCTTCAAATTGAGGTTCTGCAAGTTTTAGACTCACTATTGCTGTCAATCCTTCCCGTACATCGTCTCCAGTAAAGGAATCATTCTTTAGCAATTCTTTTTTCTTTGCATAATCATTTATAACTCTTGTAAGCGCAGTTTTGAAACCTGAAATATGAGTTCCGCCTTCAACAGTATTTATTGTATTAACGAAACCGAAGATATTCTCCTGATAACTTACATTGTACTGAATTGCAATCTCAATAACCCCGTTTTCCATGTCTCTCTTAAAATATACTGGCTTGTGAAGAACTTCTTTTGATTTGTTTATCCATTTTACAAATTCAATTAATCCTCCGGTTGAGAAAAATTCTTGTTTTGTGTCTTTTATATCGTCTCTCAATTCTATTTTTAATCCTGGATTAAGGAAAGTTATTTCTCTGAATCTTGTTTCAAGTATCTTAAAATCAAATATTATTGTAGAGAATATTTCTTCATCTGGGAAGAATGTTATTTTTGTTCCTGTTCCTTCAGCATTTCCTATAATTTTTAATTTTGTGGTTGGGTCTCCTCTGGCATATTCCTGTTGATAAGTTTTGCCATCTCTTTTTATATCAATTATAAGTTTTTTTGATAAGGCATTTACACATGAAACACCAACTCCGTGCAAACCACCTGATATTGCATATGATTTCTTATCAAATTTTCCTCCTGCATGTAGTTTTGTAAGTGCTATTTGAACTGCTGGAACTTTGTAAATTGGGTGGGGGTCAACTGGAATTCCACGGCCATCGTCATCCACTGTAACAGAGCCATCCTTGTTTAAAGTTACCTTTATTTTTGTGCAGAATCCTGCAAGAGCTTCATCTACAGAGTTATCTACTACTTCATAAACCAGGTGGTGTAATCCTTCCTTTCCTGTTGAACCAATGTACATGGCAGGTCTTTTTCTTACTCCATCTAAGCCTTCTAAAACCTTTATATCTTCTGCAGTATAACTTTTTTTATCGCTCATCTTTTAAAAATATTCTTATTTTTATATTACTTATGCCCTCAAAAAGAAAAGTTCATTTATAAATCTTTCTGATATTTTATCGTCGATAAAATAAAAAAATGAGGAAAAAATGGGTAAATTGAACTATTTATTTTATATGCTATTTTGGTTATTTTTTCTCTGATAAATAAACTTTTTTAAACATATTAATCATTTATTTACTGATGATAAAAAGAGGGAATGAAAAGAGTTCTGGCAGTTTATCAAAGTCCACTAAAACTTTGTTGATTGTAGTTATTGCAATAATGTTGATTGC
>Ga0182027_10005088_pt1 | contig 20122 bp, 12 predicted proteins | sample 712E1DmetaG_FD_121300 | JGI IMG/M metagenome (GOLD analysis project Ga0182027, IMG submission 121300) | Permafrost microbial communities from Stordalen Mire, Sweden - 712E1D metaG (Illumina Assembly) | ecosystem: Environmental > Terrestrial > Soil > Wetlands > Permafrost | place: Sweden...
ACTCTCAGAACAATATTTCTTCGTCAACAGATAAAGCCCGTACACGGTCGTTGCAGAAAACAATACCGAGAGAAGCCTTCCAAACATATCGTCGACACCGAATCCTTTATACAGAAGGGCAACAAGGAAGGGGTATAATTGAAATTCGCTTTCCACATAGCCGGATGAATTCCCGCCCCAATCAATCTGCGGATAAAGTAGATTGAAACCATTTTGATATAAATTTCTAGCGATGGCCGCTGTGTCGGCCTGTCGCCATGAATGCCAGCCAGCAACAGGAAAGCTTATGTGGTATAGCCTTACTCCTATGGCGAGAAGAACTATTACCCATATCCCATATTTTCGCATCTTTTGTCTTCTTGTTCGTAGTATAGGGCTTATGAATCAACAATATAGCCATCACACTCTGAAAATCCACACATTATTGTTGAGGTAAAAGTATGTTCTGCGGTTCAATTTTTCACGGGATGCAGGATTCGATTCCGAATTTCCATGGAGAAAAGATTGGCAAATATCGACTTGCGCATCATTTGATCAACAGAAAGCTAACCTTAAAAACCGGAATCGATCCTCAAAGCGTGAAATTAATAGAAAAATAGACAAGGCGAACAAGAAGATTCTAAATAAAAACCTCGAAGCGCTAACTTAAACGGCTGGATGAAAAAAGTAATTGGTAGTGACTTCACACAACAAACAGGGACGGTCGGCAAGACCGTCCCTGAGTTCCATCTCGAATGCTATATTGACTAAATCAAAGCAGAAACGGCAGGTGCACTACGAAACAATCATTTTCTTGTTAGTACTAATAATCTTATTGGAAAATTAAAAAATGCCTGTTTATCGCCAACTGCTGGAAGCCCAATTCGTTCAGCTTGTGATTCTCGTCTTTAACTTATGCTAGACTCAATGTAAGCGCAAAGAGTATACCTACTTTGTGACTAGCATTTTCCGGGTTTGATCGATCCCCGGAGCAATCAAGCGGTAGAAATAGATTCCGCTCGAAAGATGCGAGGCGTCAAACCTTTCTGTGTAAACTCCCGATTCTCGGTCACCATTCACAAGGTCAGCGACTTCTCTGCCCAGGACGTCATATATCTTCAAGCTAACTCTTCCGGCCTGAGTAACGCGATACGCAATGACAGTTGCCGGGTTAAAAGGATTTGGGTAGTTCTGAAGTAATCCATCATTTAGAGCTAGCGGCGAAATAGTTGCATTACCGCTTTGATATGCATTGATATTGGGCATCTGACCAGTTTTTGGATCGACATAAAATTTTAATGCTCCCTCAGCTGTCAATAATTCCATCGGAGTGGACAAGCTAGCCTGAGCCTCGACTTGAGTCAAAATTGCTGAGGCAGTGTTAGCGTCATGCTCAAAATCTAACGCAATGGAAAAATTATTGAGCTTCGCTCTTAATGCAAGTGGCGTGTTTGGATTTGCTGCAATGATAGCATTGTTTACCTGTTTAGCAGAGTTAATGTCGCCTTGCGTAAGATACAAGTTGGCCAAGAGGAGCTTGTGACTATAATCAGCCTGCTTTGGCAGATTTTTGAAATATTGGATAATCTCCGATGTCGTTCCAGTGTCTGCGCAACTGTAGAGATGTACGTAGGCCGCCTGGTTGTCCGGATGGGCATTTAAGTATGACATGAAGAGATCCTTCGCATCTTTGAACTTCTTCTGATCCCTTAATCCTACCCCAATGAACAGAGAATCTGCAGGGATTGACGGACTTATCACGGTATTTTGAATTGAGCCAAAAGGGGTACTGCGGTTATTGTTCTGAGCTATGCTTGGCGTAACTACCACGCCATCTTCCATCCGTTTATTGGACGGGATGGGGTAACCATACCATGGGTCGCTGGAATGAGTGGGAGTAAAGTAACCGTAACACGCCGAGCTTACGTAAAACAACGACGCATTATTCCACCAGTCGTCTTCGGCATAAAGTCCGCTCGCAACGGTCGGGTACGAATAACCGACTGCAGCATTATAAGGGCTATTATCATGGATGCTGTTTAAATTCCATGTATACGCATAAGTGTACTGTCCAAAGTTACAGTAACTCTGATAGTAAACATTGAGTCCTAACTGGCAGTGCGTGACACGGTTGTTCTTGGTGGCGGGGGAATGGTCTGCGTTTGGTGATGCACCCCAGATAGCAGCAATACCCCAATTATAATAATCAATATCGTTCTCTCCGACTGTACCGCTCGCACCGGAATACAATATTCCCGCACCATTCTGGCTCTGGTTAGTTTTGGAGATAACATTATAATAGCAGTTGTTGCTAGAACCGCCAGAAATATAAATGCCATGATAAGCATTTGTATTCTTGATCGTGTCGTGCAGTGCCGTAAAGTTTGAGGATGAATTGATATAAATACCGTTACCTGAATTGTTCGTAATGCTACAATTCTGGATCGTAACATTGTTAGCGCTGGAAACATCTACTTCTGTTCCATACAAGATGTTTGCGTAATTGATGTTTGAGCTTGACGCTCCGCTTTGGCTCATTTGAACCGATCCCCAGCTTCCCGGTGAAGTCCCACCGGTGGAAGTAAATGTAACGGGTTGACTTGACGTCCCTGCAACGTTAAGCACACCGTTGGCGATTAACGAGGCTCCTGAACTAAATTGAACAGTTGTCCCAGCAGAAAATGATAACGTAATCCCCGCAGGAACGGTGAGGGTCGAGGTAATATTGTATGATCCTGAAGAAACACTTACAGTTTGACCGATCACTGCACTACTAAGGGCGGCCGCTATTGTAGAATAGTTCTTTGGGACGTATATAGGGCTATTGAGTTCCAGCAAGCTTGCCCATCCGTACGGAATGTATGCCAATAGTTCTGATTGCCCTTGGGAGTAAAACTTTGCATATGAATCGCTAGAGCTGATTGTCCATCCACAGATTGTTCCATTGCCATTATTTGACCATCGGAGAACCCAACTGCCACTTACATACTCATAAAGAGAGGCAAAGTGAGAATTCGGATTGACCATTAAGACCTGTGCATCGTTGCGTCCTGGAAGAAACTTACCAACGACAATTCTGTCGGTGCTAGTCAATGTCCAGCTGCCAAACGTGCCATTGCCACTATTACTCCATTGTGAGGACCATGAACCAGAAGCATAATGAAGTGTTTCCATCCATCCAGTACTCGTACAACGGCACAACAGTTCATCTGATCCATCTCCGTCAAAATCACCGGCGATATAGATATCATTGCCATTGATTGCCCAACCCGCCATCGATCCACTGCTACTCCAGTAAAGATCTTGCCAGCTGCTACCACTGGGCACTTGTAGGTTGATATAATGTGTCCTCACATTCAGAGATAATAAACCCGCCCTGTCTGTTCCATCGAAATACCCTGTTACGCGCACATCATCAGAATTCATGCTCCAGTTGTTAATTTTGTTGTTTCCGCTATTGCCCCAGACACCAGAAAACTGATTCTGCTGCTCGATTAATGTTGCAGCATATCCATTAGGATTAGTTGCTAACAAATAGCTTTGGTTACTCTTCGACCTGAGAAGATAATAGGAATCATTAGAATGAAGTTGCCATCCGCCCATTGATGACTGTCCTCCAAATAGAAAGTCCCAATAATAATTTTGGCCATCATAGAAGAGACCCTGATCCGAGTAAGTCTCCGTACCTCGGTTTATCGTTAAAAGATCATCATTATAATCGCCGCCGGAATAAAATGACCCGGGGAGCACCACATCATCAGATCTCAAGTTCCAACCACCAATAGACCCATTTCCATTATTGCCCCAATTTCCAATCCATTGGGCATTTGTCAACGAGAACAAGAAAGCGCTCAACAAAATTAAGAGAGCCAAGTATTTTACCTTTTTCATAGTTAACCTCATTATTTAGTATTGTTGGATTATACAATTGCATGAAAAGACGACAAAAATCCTCGAAACGAATTTGCCGATCCCTCACCTCCTCTCTGATTGTTGAAGACCTGGAATAATCGTCATGATTATTTCATTTATCCTTAGCCTCGAATAAACTATTCAAATCTGGATAATTCGATTTGAATATTTACTCCTACGAAGGATGGGCTAAGTGACTGTATCGTTTCTGTGCGAGCCAATCCGAGGGTCCAATTCTGAACTTTTTCCTGAATTGTGCCGCGGTCATTCCAAGGTGGCGTCGAAAATTACGAGAAAAATCTCTTTCGTTGAAGAACCCAGCCATTTTTGCAATAGCCCTTATTTTTAAATTTGCACGGTGCCGTGAAATGTTGCGTGCTGTGGGCGGAATCCAATTTTACTGATGTTTACAAATGCTGCATCTAATTTAATTACATCGTTAGGTTCTTTTTCCTCAATGACCCACTCATCTTAGTTTCGACATTCATCTGCCGCTCCGTTGCCTCTTTTGACACTAGGTAACTGATTCAGACTCAAATTGTTGCGAACATTTTCTTAGGTCCATGTTTTTCTTCTCTTTGATATTGTTTTTGGTTTGTGTAGATTACGGAGCAAATAAAAAAGGGCGTATCTGCCAATGGCAGCGCGTGCAAAGGTGACTAACCTTAACCTAAACTATTTGCATTTCAGAGCGGGGTGCTACAACACCCCGCTTTTTCTATTTTTAGAAGTAAATACTTCCCCCTCCTCAACTCCGGACTTTACGCTAAAAAGTAAAATGCATTTCCTATTTCGCTACTAGCATCTTACGTGTTTCGTTCACACCCGGTGCGATCAAGCGATAAAAATATATTCCGCTTGAAAGACGTGAGGCATCAAAACGCTGCGTATAGGTTCCTACTCCTTGTTCATCGTTCACAAGCACAGCGACTTCCCTGCCCAGAACGTCGTAAACTTTCAAACTTACCTTTCCTGCTTGGGTGATCCGGTATGCGATAGAAGTTGTTGGATTAAACGGATTGGGAAAATTCTGATTTAATCCATCGTTGATCGCTAGCGCTGAGTTCGCTGCATTGCTGCCTAGATCGGTGTTTATATTAGGCATTTTTCCAGTTTGCGGATCAACGTAAAATTTGAAGGTGGCTTCCGCTGTTAATATTTCCATCGGAGTGGACAAGCTAGACTGACTCTTGACCTGAGTCAGAATCGCTGAGGCAGTGCTAACGTCGTGCTCGAAATGTAACGCTATGGATAAGTTGTTGAGCTTTGCTCTTACTGCAAGTGGTATGTTTGGATTTGCAGCTATAATAGCATTGTTAATCTGTTTAGCGGAATTAATGTCGCCTTGCATGAGATACAAATGCGCCAAGAGAAGCTTGTGAGAAATGTCGGCCTGCTTTGGCAGATTGTTGAAATATTGGATGATCTCCGGTGTCGTTTCATTGTTTGCGCAACTGTAAAGATACACGTAGGCCGCCTGGTTATCGGGATGGTTATTTAAATAAGATAAGAAGAAATCTTTCGCTTCTGTAAACTTATTCTGTCCCCGTAGAATTAATCCAGTTAAAAGAGGATCTGTAGGAACTGATGGAGTTGCTACAGGAGTTTGAATTGAGCCCATCGGGCCGCTGTGGCTACTATTCTGAGCCATGCTTGGCGTAACTTCGACGCCATTCTCAATCGGCTTGTTGGACGGGAGGGGGTAGCCGTACCATGGGTCGCTGGATAGAGGATAAATAAAGTAACCATAGCACGCTGAGCTTACATAAAACAACGACGAATTAGGTGGATAGTTTCCCCACCAGTTAAACCCGGCATAAAGCCCACTGGCAACAGAGGGGTATGAATAACCGACGGCAGCATTATAGACACAATTGATATTATTGTAGATGCTGTTTCGGTACCCATCATCAAAGTCACAGTAACTCTGATAGTATATATTGAGCCCCAGGAGACAGTTTGTAACTCGGTTGTTCTTGGGGCCAGGATTAATTTGTGCCATTGGCGAAGCGCCCCAAATAGCCGCAATACCCCAATTATACCAATCAATATCGTTCATTCCGACTGTCCCGCTCGAACCAGCATACAGTATTCCAGCGCCATTCTGGCCATGATTCGTTTTGGAGATAACATTATAATAGCAGTTATTGCCAGAACCGCCCGAAAAGTAAATGCCGTGATTAATATTCGTATTCTTGATCGTGTCGTGCAGTGCCGCAAAGTTTGAGGATGAACTGACGTAAATACCGTTCCCAGAATTGTTCGTGATGTTACAATACTGGATTGTAACATTGTTGGCGCTGTATACATCCACCTCTGTTCCATTTTGGATATTCGCATAGCTGATGGTCGAACTATTTGCACCGGAACCGTTTAAGACAATTGAGCCCCAACTGCCCGGAGAGTTGCCGGAAGATGAGGTGAAGGTTATTGGTCCCTGTGCCTCCAATCGACCATTGACTCTGAGACCGTAGGAGTAGCCGCCTTGAAAAACAATATTTGTTCCAGGACCTATATCGAGAAGAACCCCAGAATTTACAATAACGTTGGATTTGACGTACACAAGCCCATTCCAATTTGTTGGATTTTGGCTAATAACAGAAGGGCTCACCATTGCATTTAAAAAAGGAGATCTTGTTTCGCATGATCCATTTGAAGCGCTTACTTGGAATGTGGCAGGCAATGTTGTGTTTGCACCTCCAACAATTGTATAGGTAGTAGTTGTTCCGCCCCAAACTTGACTGCCATTTACATATACAAAAAATTCCGTCGCCGAGTTTGGTTTTTCTGACCAACTAAGTACAATATCAGAACCGACAATTGTGGCTGAAACGTTTATTGGAGCTGGCGGTGGCTGGCACCCATTACCTATACCTGTTATGTATCCATTATAGTCATTGCAAATAGCACCTTGTGATACTACAACCTGAGATTTCTGAAAATTTTCACTTGCCCCTTTTTCAATAGTAAGGGTTGAACCAGCATCAATAATAAGTCGCACACCAGTATTTATTGTAAAATTGCATTGTGTAATAACATCTACCTCCTGCTTATTCGTAATATGTATGTCGGTGATGCTACCGTTCGCTTCGACCGTCACTGAACCAAACCAATCTTCAGTTTGTTTTATATCTTCATTTACCACAGAACTTGTGTTTTGCCAGTTATATACTACCTCCACGTAGTCATCACCAGTAAGACCAAGATCCCTCCAAGTTCCCTCTGCAAGGTCTATACCTGAACGCCCTGAACTGATTCCTTCAAGATACCATCCATTTGGTCCGTGCGGTCCTGGCTCGCCATACCCTTTATTATATCCATTATCATGAGCTGCTTCTGTTTCTGGAACGTATGCACCAAGCCCGGGTTGTCCCCCCTGATTCAAGTATTGATATATCTCGCGCTGCGATTCTGGGTCCCAATAATTATCGTGCCAATTCTTTGGCCCCCTATCCCAAACTGGGACACTGGTTTGACTGCCATTCCCATGGTAGAGTGTCACGTTCCAAGAATAGTCCTGATCACTTGAACAAAGGACATTAGCGCTCGGAAGCGCGCAAAAGTGATCAAGTGTATCGATCACATGACCATTTGCTGTCGTCGTCCCAATCAATCCGTTGCTCGAATTAGTGCTTGGGTCAAAGGTTTCATCCGTTGCATAAATTGATGCACCTATGGTGGATATTTTTTTCAAACCATTTGGTTTCTTTGTGTCATCCCCAGCAGTTTGAGTTGGCTTTTGGGATTGGCTTCCAGGAAATCCATAGTATAAGATTGAGCTTAACTCATCCTTTTCAATGACTCTTGTTACTTCGGCGCCTCTTTTTAGGGATAGCGACAGTTCTGGAGCATCTACAGCACCGGATGGCACCGCAAGCTCCTTTATGAGTTTGCTTTCGTATCCGTTAGCTTTAACCAATAATTCATAGGTTTTCCAATCATAGGGTGTCGGAACAAAGTTAATAAGAAATCTACCTTTTTCATCTGTTACTCTTTTGGGCTTAAAATGATTCAGTGAGAGCAAAAGTTGCCGTTCTATTTCTTCCACACCAATTTGAGGATCGCTGTTCAAATCCAACAGGTATACCTCTGCACCTCTAATTGGATATCCATTTTCCTTGTCGGTTACCAGTCCACAGACGTTTCCAACGAGATTTTGCGGATTGAACGGATGACCTCGCCGCCCGGCAATCGATTGATTAGAAAAGATTAGAGCAATCAGGCACACACCTAATATTTGAATCTTCATTGCTTCCTCCCTATTCATTTATTTATTACGATGCGAACTTTCTAGATCTCACTGAATTTTTTTGCGAAGGTTATTTGGTTGGCTCTATTTTCTTTGTCCGGCAATCATAGATGAAATCTGATTCTATATCTTTCCAACTATGATCAACATATTGCATTCGTATTCCTCGGACCACAAGTTTATCGTCGCCTATCCATTTATTTGGCCAATTGCTGGAATGATCGAAAGGGGATGAAATCTTAACGCACTCAATTGTATATCCCGCCGTATCTACGATCCATGTGTGTGATGTCGTCATTGGCGAGTGCCCGTCTTTATCAAAAGAACCAAAAGCAATCCATTCCCCATTCGGAGAAAATGAAGGGATGTTCACCCCATCATTGTTCACGTCTTGAGGTCTTACCAAACATCTTATTTGTCTGGTATCTACTTCAAGGAGCCACAGCGAGTATTTGGTCTCTTCATACGCTTCTGTTTCGTCGCTGCGCTCAATGAACCTATCATTTTTCTCGACCAACGCAATCTTATCTTTCCTAGGAGAAATGGCGATGGTCTCCAATATTTCATTCTCAACTAATTTCTTCAATTCTGCTTTGTTTAGGGCCGGCTCGTTAATAGGAAACTCCTTAATCTTATCAACGGTGGAGTCCAGTGCAATCTTTTCGATACTGAAGAGTGGCACCCGACTATTTGCAACCCATCGTTTTTCCGGTGTTTCTTCAAATCTTAGTATTTCAACATCGAATGCTCTCAGTTTTTCAGCTTCTTTTTCTGCAGTAGCTGAATCAACCTCGCGGAGAACTATGCCAAGAGGTACTCGCGCAAGGGAGTCTATCCCAAATCCTGTATATATTCTCCGGTAAAACTTATAACGGACGAATTCTTCCTTTGTAATGTCTTGGTCTTTTATGAACAATAATATTTCCTGCAGAGGAAGGATCATTTTCTCAAAATGCAGAGGCAAGTTGCCTGGATTGAGAATGCCATATTTTTTTAGAATGTATCTCCCCCACGTGTTGGGATATTTGGCTTGAGGATCAGTCTTATTCACTTGCTCGATCTTCAGGGAATCTTCTGTTACGCTGAAAGAATTTGATTTATCTTTAGATTGGGACAAAGAGGAAGAAGGAGAAACAACGAATAGACCGACCGTTAGTAAAAATGTAATCTTCAACTTTCCCTCTCTCCGAACCGATACTCCGAGACTAGTTGTATTTCTCATTTCCATGGCAGCATACTTTCTTTGTTTAAGCAGCTTGAACAAGGCCGATATTTTTGATTGAAAAGAACTATCTGTCTCAATTAAAGAACAAAGATAGCGATCGTCCCGCTTTAATGAATCTAACTGGCTCCTGTTGTTCCAACAGATTCATTTTTGTCCAATTGCCGCTCATTCATATGTATCCACTTCGGCAATGAAAATGGAGATTTTAATGTTTACGAATGAGTCTTCGCTCCCGCGAATAGATTGGCAAATTGATTCTGAGAATGTAGCCGGAAGGTTTGCATCTACCTCCCCGAAGTGGGTCTTTGAAAAGACATTTCATGTGGTCGTTAAAAATTACGAATGAGAGAACAAAGGTGCAATACCTTAATTCAGGTATTTTTTTAAAAGGCGATTAGATCGAGGATTCAACGAAGCGATATGGAAAGTATTAGGCTTGACTTTTGTGCAGAACATTATGCACTCTAACTTCAGGCTAAGACCGAGACCACTTAAACATAGATGCGTTGCCAATCGGGATGGCCTTGAAATCGTTCTTAAAGGCCAAAAACCATCGAATATCCCCAAAGTCCTTACCACCTGGGGAGACCATATCAAGAAGCGGCGAATTGAGCTGGAACTCATCCAAAGGGAGGTAGCGCAAAAACTGGGGGTCAATGAAACCTCGGTTTACGATTGGGAGAAGGACCGGACGGACCCTATGGTGCATCTGATACCCCGGATAACACAATTCCTAGGCTACACCCCTCCGTTATGCAATAGAGAGACGACGGGACAGAAGATCGTCGCGTACCGGCACATCCGGGGAATGAGCCAACGGGCATTGGCCCTTGAATTGAAAGTCGATCCGGGGACTTTGGGGCGGTGGGAACGTGATGAAATTTCTCCGACAGGAGAACTCAAATTAAGGTTGGAGCCTTTCTTCAGGGAGTGTCTTTCAGGCGACGGAACGACTGCACGATGACCTGGTGAGACATCTCCAATTAAATGGATAAAAAATCCCCGAAACATCCTCTGCTTCGGGGATAGATCTGTTGACTGAATATCGTAAGTCTTGAGATTATAATAAGGCAGATCGCAATATTTTTTTCCGTGTGTCATACAAATTTGAGCAAGTCAGGGAACGAGCCCTATAGTGCTCGAAAGGCTTTGTATCTGATTCATAATATTTTCAGCAAAACACGCGTAACCAGTTGCACCGTCACAAGCAAAGAGCATACCTTCCCATGTTGTGAGATGATTTATTGAACGAAGAATACATGAACCTGAGTCACCCGGTTTAGCAAGGTTTGCATTAATATACCATGGAGTTGGATAGGTTATTGTAAAAATATCTCCAAAACACCTTGGCTGCTTATCAATTTCAATTTCATGGTATATGCATAGTGAACCAAGCACGGCATCCACCTTGCCGCTCGTTTTACCGAAAAATGTTATTTGGTCTCCTGTTTTCATCTGATTAAATGAAGTGACATGTTTGGGGCTATGAAATCCAGGTATTATGAAGTTCACAGAGGTCCCCATTTTTACTTCTGCAAGGGCGATATCTAGAGAATCTGGCACACCATGAGTACGATTATTACAACTTTGGCTCTTGTTGGGCTGGGGCAATACACTCATTCGAACATCAGCAATCGCAGTACCGTTTTTTGAATCAGCAGGTCCAGGTGTAAAAACGGTCTTCTTATTGTCACCGAGCACGTGCGCACAACTTAAAATGTATTCCATGCCATTATTCGTGTCCCGGAATAGTCCGCCAATTGTCCCAGCAGTGAAGGGAGAATTTTGACCCACACTGTCATTTGGACTTAAACTTAACGCAGATAACCCTACACAAGCCGGTCGAGATTCGTAAACAATTGGATAATTCTCATAATATTTTGGGAGTTCCGTGATTTTTTTTAAATCACTGGGATCACGAAAGATAAATCGAAATTGTACAGGCGAAGCATTTTTCTGATACCCCATTTGAGAGCAATGTCTATCCCATTCCGGAGGCATGTATTTAAAAAAATCCTCCTTTGAAACAGATGGATAAAACCACTCGCTTTCTCTAAAATCGTCTATATACAATCTTGTCCGAAGCCATTCCATCCAATACGTATCGATTCCTAGATGGAGACCTCGCAGACGGTCAACATCTACAAATTGTCCTATACTCTCTTGTACCCTGGAACCCACTTGTGCTGCAATAGATCGTAAAATTGCGATCATAATGTTATACCCCAACTAATTTGACGAGTCCACTGAATATGGCATTCCATCCAAGGCCAGATGTAAAGATAGGTGCGAGAAGAACTAGCAACGGTTTATTTTCATCAAATACGTTGCGATATATTGATGGAAATATTACGATTGCTACAATGATGGAGAATGGTAACCATCCCCAAAAACTCGAAAAATTCCAGTGCCCTGTCAAGCTATATGATGTAAGATAGGGCTGAATCAAAATTCCAAGAAGTAATGTTATCCATTGTGGTATCCAATGAATCTTAGTTGATCCACCTACGACGGCCACACCCTTCGGGAGTTTGGATCTTAATTTCGAATTAATGTCAAAATAACGAATGAATTTATTCATAATCAGTTCTCCTCTTAGAGTTGATTATTTTCGATAAACATCAGGGCTTATTTGGTCATTGCAGTCGTTACATATGATAAAGTATCCGCTCTTTTTTAAATAGCGCATCATCTACACTTAGGACAATGCCAACAATAAATATTAAAAATTGCCTCCAAGTCCCGAAGCTTCAAATATTAAAAACGGAAAGTAGTTTCTTTCTTTTCATCTCGCCACTAAGCTGACGCTTCTTTAAAATCGAAATCGTTATATTCACTCAAAGATCGTTCAATTAAATTGGACCAAAATAGTATCCGCTAAATTATTCAAGCCATCTACAGTTGAAATTATTCTCATTCTGCCCTGCTGCGTTCCAGTGATCGATGTTGTTGCTACACCTTGATTATCAGATAAAGCCACTCTATCTAGAGCAGGTACACTTTGTCCAGTGCTATCATTTTCCGCGCGGAAAAGGATTCTCGTTTTTTCTGTCACCGTTCCGAGTGCATTTGAGAGCAATAAATTTACTGTTAAAGCAACTGTAGAATTACCATCTGCGGGTACCTCAGTTCTATTGGAAGTCAATACAATTCGATCCGGATTTACCCGTTGAAAAATTACTTCGGAAATATTTGTAAAATTACCTACAGATGCCGAAACCGTTGCTGTCCCTTCTTCTATACCACTAATTAGAAAGACAGATGCTTCTCTGGCATTGGCATTTAAAGATATTGACGTCGAATTATTACTTGCAGTACCATTCGACGGTATTCCGGCGAACGAGCCAATATCAGTTTTAAACGTTACCAATTGACCGTCGGGAGTGTCACCAGTCAGCTCCGCTGTTACCGCGGTCGTATCCAGTCCATTAGCAGACAAAACTGTTTTTTTTGTTTGAACGGTAATGACTTCATTGAGATCCAATTTCGTTGGATCATCAAGTTCACTACAGGAAGAAAATAATCCGACAAAAATACACGCCGACATTAGAACAAGCCAATTACTATTCATGAGGTCTCCTAGCACGTAATGACAGCATTGACCGTTTCAGTGTCGGTATAGCCACTTCCATCTGTAACAGTTCCCCTCACTTTACAACTCCGCTTATCGTTTTTAAAATCAACCCACACTGTGAAGTTGATTCTTATGACGACTTCTCCATCGCTTGCATGCAAATTCTTCCGAGTTATGCACATTTTTGACTGCTTACTCGGCTTATTTGTCTTTGGGTCAGGAACTAGAAAGTAACACTGAAATTCTGGAGGAGGAAGGAGATAAAAACAGCAATCGACATTAGCCTTTTCACTATACACCTGTACTTTAAAATCAAAGGAGTAATTTTCACCACATTTGATACCATCTATGGGATTGGGTATATCTATTTTAACCATAAATTCACCTTTCGTATTATCAGGATCATTTCATAAGTCCTTTTAGGCGATTAAATGCGTCGAAGTCTAGTGTAAGTCCAAGGTAAAAACTATGTTTTGGTCGGTTCACATTGATCGCGAGTGGATTGATACTTGACTGCCTAAAAAATAAAATCCCTCCGTTTATTACTAACTTTGGATCGAAATCATAACTCACACCTACCAACGGCTTCATTCCGCCCAGCAAATCTGCCTGTTTTTGACCTCTATACGTTATGTCACTGAGGAAAACGGCACCAAGTGTAACTGCAACGCGCGACAAACTACCAGCCTTATAGGGTTGAGAAGCTTCATAATCGACAGGTGCGAAATAGAATTTAAGCCCGACATAGGAAAACCAATCCATGTCCGATCCATTGGAACCTAGAAAAACAGTTCCAAATCCGTATGCTGTACCAATTAAGAGTCTGTCCAGCTCAGTGCTAGACGTCCAAGTTTGCGATTGGAATGTTTGTATGACTCGGAAAGTATAAATCTGTGACAATGTTTTCGTAAGTTGATCCAAGGCTAAATCAAATTTTTGTATTTGATCATAAAGTTCCTTTATGTATCTATAGTTAGTCCGAATTTTATCGTTGCTTAGCAAAAGTTTGCCTAATTCTTCATTTTCAGCTTCTTTAAGCTTGCCGATTAGGGCAGCAAACCTTTTAGACACTTCTTCGGTCATTGTATCTTTTTGATCAATGACAAAATTATTCAATTTCGCAATATCATCCTCAGTAATCTTGTTTTTTGAAATGGTAGCAATTAAAGGTCTAAAATCATGGCTACTCACAATTCTAGAATCTTCGGCAATTTCTTTTTTTAATTCCAAGGTGTCTCTAATCAGGCTAATGCTAAAGATCCTTTCGTCAAGATATGCTGTCACGTCTGCTGTGGGAAGCCCTTGCTGAATCTTTCCGCCGTCACCTACATAAAAGAACGGGTTAGAGCTCTTATTAAAATTTTCGACAGATTGACTGAGATACACATTCACATTATTCAAACCAATGGAACCATGCTTCAGATCAACTTCCAATCGTTCTTTTACTGACGCAATAATATTTTGCACTGCTTTTAACATGGTTTCTGTCCCAACCGAAACGTAGAATGTCAAATCGAACTTATACTGTCTTCCTAATTCGGCTAGCGGGTCAATCCAAATTTGAAAGTTAGAATTATCGCCTGTTTGGCTCGCTCTCCATTGATTGTTTAATACTGACAAACCGCCTTTGGTGACAGATAACGTGATAACCTTTGCATCACCTTCCGGCAGCTTAGTACTCCCCTGTAGAATGAATTTTTTATTATATGGAAGATAATCTTGCTTGATGTTACCTTGATAATAATCTATCGTGGTTGGCGTGACATTCCCGTCAGCGATAAGTCGAAGAGTAACGATAAAAAGGAGAAAAATAAATATTACTACCTTTTTCGATGTCACAATATCTCCCAATGATGATTGAGAAAAATGACTACATTTTGCGATTCGAGCATCCGGTTAGGGCTTTTTCATACTTGTCTCAGAACGATCCTCGATTATATTTCCTTGGATTGACCAGAGAAAATCCAACTTCAAAACCCCTTTGAAACGTACCCCTTCGATATCGATATAAGTATCTGCCATGTAGCCTGGAGATATAGAAGTAGGACTATAGTTAGCAAGAGCATGACAACTCATGCAATTTGTTCTTATGCCCACGTTATTTACGATTTGTTTTCCATGCGTCAGCACTTTGGCAGTATCATAAAAAGTTTCTGGTCCAAATTGAGCTTCAAGGTACGGATTGTAGGCATAAGCGGACATCCCAATATTATCTCCCCCTGTAATTGGCTGGTCTGGAGTTATAAAAGTGTATCCCACAGACATCGCGTAGTGGCGGGCAGCCCCTTGAAGCTCTTGCGGCCTTTGCGCAGCAATCTTCGCAGAACTCGGTGCTGGTGGTGTCATTGGATCGGGGGCCCACCAGAAAGTCTGCCATGTCCATCTTTTGATCTCCCGAGACGTCACGTGCATTGCCACAAGTAATGCGATATCCCCCTCAGTGGCTGAATCGAGACCGAAATGATTTCTCAAATCTTCCGCCGTTTGTTCGTCGAGTTTGAAGTATATGAAATCATTCAGATTGTAGGTATTTAACATCATTCGATTTTGACATCCAAAATCGATACTCCCTTTTCCATTTGCGTGATTCGATAGGTCAACATAGACACAGCCTTTCCACTTTTGCTCAGGAAATGGCACAGCAGTCGATGGTGGCCCAGCCCATGCTTTTAGCTGATAGAACCCATCGCTGAGGCTTTTTTTAGTGATAATTTCAAAGACAGGCTTAAGCACAATAGATGAGTCCGGAAAATCGGGAATAGATGTTTTTTTACTCTTAAGCATCGCGATCAACGTAGAGGACAAATAGAGCGAATTGTTGATAGTGAATTCGGCTGCGGTCGGATCATATTTAACAAAGCCGAGAATTCGAGCTGAGTCTGGAGATTGAATTAACTGCATCAGTTTTTGCTTCGCGTTTTTTTCCGCATGAAGAGTTTGAGTGGGGATTTTTAACCGTCCCCGAGACCTCGGCATTTCATTAAGCGCCATTAATCTGTTTTCTTTTTTTGCTTTGATTGCATAGGCAATGTCATCAGGAGTAAGCCATGTTTCAAATACTCTCAACGCCTGACCATTTAGTTGCTCACCGGAGTTGATGGTCAGGGCGGTCCAAATTCCCCAGCCGTGAAGTGAAATGCTCGCTGTATCATTGCTGGATATCCATTGATCTATGGTTGATTCCGCTTCAGGAAAATGGAACCCGGCAATGTGTGGGTCGGGTAGGGGGACAACTTTGAACGAGGTGGCAAGACCAGCGAAAGCCATCTTCGTATCTTGGGTATTTTGACTAGGCGTTTTGTTGCATCCTTGAGAGAGAACACTCAAAACAATAATTAAACTGAACACCATTGTTCGGAACATAGCAGCCTTCACCCTTTATGAAAACATGCTGAATGATGCTAACAATTGTTATTTTGATTATTCAAAGATGAATCGCGGCACTTTCATTTTTCGGGATAAACTTTCACGAGAACTCAACTACCTGCCTTACGCTTTGATACCAAAGAGATAATCCGGCATATTTACATCTCCCTCTCTGAAGTAACTCTTTACAAAAATATCTTAGGTGGCCGCGGAAAAATACGAATGAGAGAACGAGCGCGCAATACCTAAATTCAGGTATTTTTCTCAACGTTCTTTTGAACCTGATTCCGCTTCCAAATGCATCCAAGATTCGGATTCTCTCAATTCCCTAACAATCACAGATGCGTTGCCATTCGGGACGGCCTCGAAATCGTCCTTAAAGGCCAAAAACCCTCGAAAATCCCTAAAGTTCTTACCACCTGAGGAGACCATATCAAGAAGCGACGGTTGGAGCTGGGGCTTCTCCAGAGGGAGGTCGCAGAGCGCATCGGGGTCACTGAAGCCTCGGTTTATGATTGGGAGAAGCACCGGACGGACCTCATGGTGCATCTGATACCGCGAATAACACAGTTCCTCGGCTACACCCCTCCGCTCTTTAACGGAAAGACGACGGGACAGAAGATTATTGCGTACCAGTGTCTCCGGGGAATGAGCCAATGGACATTGGCCCTTAAACTGAAAGTCGATCCGGAAACAATGGGGCGGTGGGAAAGAGATGAAAGTTTTCCAACAGGAAAACTCAAAACAAGGCTTGAGCCTTTTTTCAGGGAGATACTTTAAGGCAACGGAACGAGTGAACGATGACCTGGGGAACCGCATCCCATTTACGACATCTCTCATAGACATCGCTAAAAACAACTACTAACGACGGGGATCATTATCTAGAGCCAATAGAAACGCTATTAGGGCAGTAATTTTATCGCCGCCAGGGTCATCCTTTACCCAGTATTCATGTCCGATGCCCTCTATTTGAAGTGATGAAATCGGAATGAATTTACTCGAACCAGGCACTGGATATACTGCAAGATTGTTTGCACAAATAACCTTGTTTCGCTCGGATTCTAGCAATAAAGCCTGCAGACTCAGTGCCGCGTTTGGCCGAAAATGTGACGCCTCATTCGTTTCTCGGATTCCTAGAATTTGAGCTATCCCATATATCTTCCCTGTGTCAGGGCAACTAAGCAGTTCTTTAAGATTATCATCCGATTGAACAATGCCGGGCTTTAATGCCACGCCAACGCCGCCGTCGTGTAAATATGGTGCGGACCCCCACACGTAGCGGAGAGTCAATACCTTGTATCCGCCTTTGAGTTCATCCGGTTTGAAAAAGATCTTCTCCAAAAATGCCCAAAAACCACCTGTCGTGCTTATCCCTGTTGTAGGATCATACAGCGGGGAAAAGAATTCCTTAAGAGGCTCGGTGGCTTTTGCACGCGCGGGGTTGGTCTTGATTTCCTCTTCAAGTATGATTTTATTATTGGTGAAAATGGGTCCGCTATGACAACCGATGCATCCTTCGCTTTTAAAAATCTCGTATCCCCGATCAACCAAGCCATTTAGATAAGCATTTTTCAAGAGTTGGGATTTGTTTGCTGGCGGTTGAACCCAATCTAACATCATGCTGACACATTGAGTCACAAATTCATCGCCATTGATCCCATATTTTTCCTCGAGTCCCTTAACATCGTATTTCGACCAAACCTCGGGAGGCGTCTTGATTCGCGTCCCTAAGAGTGCTAGCATTGCCCCACGCTCCTTCCCGTCCGGCTGATAATCGCTTGGAGATTTAACCAAATTCTTTTCCTTGCTGGTATTTAACACATCCTTCGTGAGCACCTCTGGTATTCCATCAATAACAGAAACGGCATCAGGCCGCAACATTCCGGGAACTCCGTCTGATACTCCTAGAATGTCCGCAATAAATCTTCCTTTTATCGAGGGATCATAGCAAACAGCAGGCGAATACTCTGTGACGATTGAAGCATAATCATTCGCACTCAGCTCCGAATAGAATCCTTTTTCTTCCCAGAACGCATATCCTGCAAGTATGCCTGACCGATCGTTGCATAGTCCTACTAGACCAGTTAGATCGAGTCCGACAGTCCAGACATTGTTGTTTCTATCCGTTGCATTCACCATTACTCCGTCATAGTTGTACGGCCAGTTTCTCAGCGTGAAAAGAGAAGGAAATTGCAACGGATTGTGAAGCCCATCCGGTGTGTCGTCCGCATATCCGCGAGGATAAGCAAGAAGACCGCGATCCACCTCACGCCTTACTTCATCTGGTTTCGCTTTGTAGTTATCTCGAACCCATGCCGCCCATTCACGCGCCTGGGTTTGAGTTGTATTGCCCGGGTGACCCGACGTTTCAAAACCAGCGATTGTATTCGCGGACATAGCCATCACAACTCCCAAGGAAATGTCCTGATTGCCAATTGCCCACGCATCTTGCGGATTGTAACGGCTTCCGGGAGTCGGATGATCGTATTTCGCCGATTTTAGGTCGGGTTTACCATCCCAATCAACATCAAGGGAATAGTGGCAAAGTGCACAACTTACTCCCAGTCGATACTTTCCTCGAGGCGATGGACCGATTCCTTTCGGACCTGATGCAAAAGCACCGGGATTATAAAGATATGGCAATCCCTCTTCATCGGGCGAAACAGGAACTGGAACGATTCCGATCGGCCACGGTGAACCGGCTTCCACGTCGAGGCCGGTGTGAAGCTTCTCGGGAAGAGGAAATGTTTTATCAAGCATGGCCCCTTTGGGAAGTTCCACAATTAAATCATTCGTATACGCAATTCCATCTGGTCCGCCGTTACCGGTAAAGAGATTTCCTCGGACACTGTCGAGGTTATCGATCGATTCTAACATCAGTTTGAAAAATGGTTCGCTAACCCAGCCTCCTTTTCCGTCAGGAATATCTAAGGAAGCGTTAAACAAACCGATCACATCCGTCCACAATCGTTCGTTGCCAAAAGTCTCTCCACGAAACCATTTTTCGCCTAAGAGTGTCCATTTCATGTATTCATCGTGCGATAGTTGTTGCCCCTTATAAGTCGGAATAGGAGCGGTCAACGGAACATCCTTCAGCGCGTTGTACTCGTGTTTTTCACTCGGCTGTGGGACTGTTTTGCAATCGCCAAACATAAGCGAGCACAAACATATTACCGTGCGACTCACCAATAACCATTGTGATCTTTCCATAGGATTCACTCGTATGATACATTGAATATTTAGCTATGGTGAAACTGTCAGATTAAGTTCCTAACTTCACATAATAAATTAACAGTATCGTCTGACAGCCCCTCCCTCTCAGAAACCGCTAAGATGAACGAACAATAGGTCTTAGAGATTTAGGATACGCCAATCTTCCCAACAAATTTACATTCAGGAATTTACCTTGAATTATTTGAGGCATCTCATCGAGGATGATGTACGCTTTTCCGTCCTAAACGGAGTGCTTGGCACTCGAAAAGTTGCTCGCAATTGAGCATTTCCTGAATGCACACTGCGATTGAACTATCATCTCACTCCTGCGTTCCCTTGTTGTCGATAACAGTTCGCAAACGCGAGCCCCAAGATCGGCTGTGTGTTTCACGATTCCGATGGAGAGGCGACAGGGAGTGAATTTGTTTGAGCCAAAACGAATAATACTGGGTGTTGAACTACCGGGCATTGTGTACCATTACCCAATGCTTGAACCACAGCACCCCCATGTTGCGATTCTATTCCCGTTGTACTCCCCCCCGCTTGTAAATCGCCAATCCTCACCCCAGGCGGGACCACTTGTCCAACCTGAACGCGGCTCTGA
>Ga0182027_10005090_pt1 | contig 20118 bp, 18 predicted proteins | sample 712E1DmetaG_FD_121300 | JGI IMG/M metagenome (GOLD analysis project Ga0182027, IMG submission 121300) | Permafrost microbial communities from Stordalen Mire, Sweden - 712E1D metaG (Illumina Assembly) | ecosystem: Environmental > Terrestrial > Soil > Wetlands > Permafrost | place: Sweden...
GCCTGCCCCATCATCGCCTACACCTATAGCGAGCCCGTGGTCTTCTATGAATACATGACGGCGGTCGCCGAGGCCGCGCGCGAGCAGGGCCTCAAGAGCGCGGTCGTCACCGGCGGATACATCCAGCAGGAGCCCCTCAAGAAGCTCTGCCGCCATGTGGACGCGGTCAAAGTGGACCTGAAAGCCTTCTCGCCGAAATTCTATAAGGATATCGTCAACGGCGATCTCAAGGCCGTGCTCGGCACCCTGACCACCCTTCGCGCCCAAGGCATGTGGACCGAAATCGTCTACCTCGTCATCCCCGGCCTCAACGACGGCGACAAGGAATTCGCCGGCCTGTCAAAATGGGTGAAGGAAGAGTTGGGGCCCGACGTGCCGGTCCACTTCACCCAGTTCCATCCCGAGTACCTGCTGAAAGACCTGCCGCCCACGCCGATCGCGACCCTGGAACGCGCCAAAGCCGTCGCCGACGCCGAGGGCCTGCACTACATTTACATCGGAAATGTTCCGGGCCATCCCGCCGAAAGCACATACTGCCCGCGCTGCCGCCGAAAAGTCGTCGAGCGTCAGGGCTTCACGATCGCTTCCGTAGACATCGTCAAAGGCAATTGCCGGTTCTGCCACCAACCCATCGCCGGCGTCTGGGGGACCTGATGTCAGCAAAGACCACCGCCCTGCCGCTTCTCTTTCTTTCTCTGCTCTCCCCCGCTGGCTGCGCTCGCACCCAGGTGCGGCCCGCCGCCGTCGCAGGCACCTTCTACCCCGCCGATTCCAAAGAGCTCACCAAAATGGTGGACGACTTCCTCGCCCGCGCCACGCCGCCGGCCATCGACGGAACCGTGCAGGCGCTGGTCTCGCCGCATGCCGGCTACGAGTTCTCGGGCGCGGTCGCCGCGCAGGGCTACTCGCTCGTCAAGGGCAAGCACTATGACCGCGTCGTAATCATCGCCCCCTCGCACGTCGATCCGTTCTCGTTCGTCTCCGTCTACAGCGGCGACGCCTACCAGACGCCCCTCGGAACCGTCCCCGTCGACAAAGCCTTCTGCCGGAGAATCGTGAGCGGCGAACTGGTGCAGCTCTCGACGCGCGGCCACATCATTCCGGGCGAGCGCGGCGAGCATTCGATCGAGGACCAGCTTCCGTTCCTACAGCGCACCATCGGCCAGTTCAAGCTGGTCCCCATCATCATGGGCGATCAGAGCTATGCCGCCAGCCGCCAGCTCGGCTTGGCCCTGGCGCGCGAAATCAAGGGCGGCAACACCCTCATCGTTGCCAGCTCCGACCTCTCTCACTACCACCCCTACGCCGACGCCGAGACCATCGACACCAAGACCCTGCGCGCCATCCGCGAATGGGACTACCTCAGCATGTCCGAGAACTTCGAGCGCCGCGTCTGGGAAGCCTGCGGCGGAGCCCCCATTGTGGCCGCCATGATCGCTTCCGAGCGCCTCGGCGCCTCCGAGCCGCACCTGCTCAAATACGCCAACTCCGGCGATGTCACCGGCGACAAGAGCCACGTCGTCGGCTACAGTTCCTGGGCTTTCGTCAAACCCTCCAAGCCATCCCGCGCTACCGCCCCCGAGTTCACGCTCAGCGACGCGGAGAAAGACGCCCTGCTCCAGCTCGCGCGCCAGTCCGTCGAGAGCGCCGTGAAAGAGAGGAAGCTATTCGAGGGCGCGCCCTCCCCCGAGCCCCTCGACGCCCTCAATCAGGAGCGCGGCGCCTTCGTGACGCTGAAGGAGCACGGCGAGCTGCGGGGCTGCATTGGATACATCTCACCCGTGCGGCCGCTGGCCGAAACGGTGCGCGACGTTGCAGCAGCGGCCGCCGTTCAAGACCCGCGCTTCCCTCCGGTCACCACCGCGGAGCTGGTCCAACTCGACTACGAGATCTCCGTCCTCTCGCCGCTGCGCCACGTCACCGACATCAGCCAGATCCAGGTCGGCCGCGACGGCCTGATCATGAAACGCGGCGACAAGTCCGGCCTCCTGCTCCCCCAGGTCCCCGTCGAACAGCATTGGGATCGCAAGAAGTTTCTCGAGGAGACCTGCCACAAAGCCGGCCTGCCCGCCAACGCCTGGCAACAGCCCGACACCGACATCTTCTCCTTCACCGCCCTAGTCTTCAGTGAGAAGGAGCGGACGCCGCCCGCCTCGCGCACAGCAGCGCCGCCACAGCCGGAGCCAGCGAAACAATAGAAATCACCGCCGCCGTGTCCACGAATCCGAAGACCGGAATGAGGCAGGTGCTCAGCGCCAGCGCGCCCAGGCACGCGCCCGCCAGATCGATCGCGTAGAGCGCTCCCAGGCTCCGCGCGCCTGGTTGCCCCGCGAAGTACAGGCGGCTCGCCACCGCGAACTGCCAGCCGCCGATGGCGCCGCATCCGACCGCCAGAGCCGGAAACAGCAACTGGCTGGCGGCCGCGAGCAGCGCGGGCTCCCGTATGCCCGCCAGTGAATCGAGAAACGCGCAGGCCAGGAATGGCGCCGCCGCGGCCGCCACTTGGGTTCCGGCGAGCGCGCCCAGCGCGCCCGAGCCGCGCATGCCGCGCCAGGCGCCCAGCGCCATGCCGGCCATGAACATCGCCGTGAGGAGGGCGAGTTGGTGATAGACGTAGCCGTATACCGCCTGGAAGCCGAGCAGCAGCAGAATCTCCAGGCCCATCATGGCGAAGCCCGTCGCCCCCGTCGAGAACAACGCGCAGCCCTTCGCCCCACCGCGCCTCATCAGGATCACGACGCCCAGCAACGCCACGGCCAGCCACGCCGCAACCTCGCCAAACGGCACGCGCGCGATGGCGCTGAAGGCTCGTCCCCAGGCATGGTGGAACTCGGCGGCCCACAGCGTCGTCGCGAAGTAGTAGGCGATGGGCGCGAAGTCGCGGTTCAGCGGCGTCGCTGCGGTGGGCCGCGTGTGCTCGTCCAGATCCCGCACGCGCTCCGGCGTCAGCCGAAACGGGATCAGGTTCTCACGAACGTAGACCGTCTTCAGACGCCGCTCGCGCAGTCGGTCCAACAGCACTCCCTGGCTCGCCAGAACGCCCGCCTGCTTGGCCGCGAAGAAATGAATGCTCTCGCCCGGCATCATCCCGACCTCGGGAAACACCGCGCCCAGCGTCTTGCGGATCGAGCCCGCCAGCGCCCCGAGCTCCGGGCTGATGTAGTCTTCCGCGGCCCGAAGCTGGAACGAGAGCACGCCTCCGGCAGTGAGTCTTCGCGCCGCCTCGCGAAAGAACTCGACGGTGTAGAAGCGGTTCAACTGCGCCGTCCGAGGCTCGGGCAGATTCACGAGGATGACGTCGAAATCGCGCTCCACGGTCTTCAGATACAGCCGGCCGTCCAGGTTGTGTATGTGGACTCGCGGATCGCTGGCGGCAGCGTTCCATTCGGACGCAAAGTATCGCCGCGCCAGGCCAATCAGCGCCGGATCGAGCTCCACGTAGTCCACCCGTTCGAGCGTGCGGTGCTGGAGCGCCTGCGCCAGGCTGCCGTTGACTCCGCCGCCGATCAGCAGCAGGCTGCGCGGCGCAGGGTGCTGCAACAACGCATAGTGGACCGCCTCCTCGGCCGCGCCCGGGTCTGGAATGGTGGCCACCGCGACGCCGCTCTCGTATATCGTGCCGCTCCCTTCGCCCCCGGTCACGGCCAGGTTGCCGTAGACCGAATTCTCGCTGGCGATAAGGTGGAAGCCGTGCCACAAGCGATCGAGCGAGTCGCGCTCCAGGCGTGCGATAGCGGGTCCCGCGAGCGCAAATGCCGCCAGCACCACGAGCGCCGCCGCCAGAGGGCGCCGCAATACCAGCACCGCCGCCGCGATCAGGTTCGAGGACGCCACCAGAAAGGCGATCTCGAACGCTCCGGCATAGCGCAGCAACACCACGCTCGCGAGCAGGCCGCCCGTGGCGGATCCGACTGCTTCGAGCAGGTATACCGTGCCGGTGGATTCGTCGGCGCCCGCTCCGGCTTCCGCGCCGTAGAGGCGGCTCGCGGCGGCGAACAAGCAGCCCGCCAGCATCGAGAAGACGCTCAGCGTGACGAAGCAGACCGCCAGCACCGCCCCCGGCCCCAGCGCCTCGCCCGGTGTCGCGCCGACGAATTGCCGGCTGGCGCGGACCGCGTAGATGGTCGCCGGAAACACGGCCGATACCGCCACGAACAGCGCCGCCACGATTCTGCGCGGATCGCGCGCGCCCGCCGCCGCGCGGCCCAGTATGCCGCTGCCCGCCGCGGTCCACAGCAGCCACGTCGCGAGCATCAGCCCCAGCGACAGCTCGTTGCCGCGAAACACCACCATCAGCTCGCGCATGAGCACGATCTGCGCGATCACCGCCGACGATCCCGTGAGCACGAGCGCCCCACGGACGGCTTTCGTCTCGCTGGCCACGGGTTTAAACTTATCACGATGAGGACGTCGAGGCGCGATCTGCTGGCGGCGGGTGGCGTGGCGGCCGGCGCTACGGGCTTGGCCGCGTGGCTCAGCAGCCGCAGCCGGCGCCCGGAAGAGAGCGCGCCGCCTGTGGTCAGGCGCGATCTACGGGTCGCCCGCGACCCCAGCCTTCCGGAACTGGCGGTCATCGAAGGCGGAGAGCCGGCCGAGCTGGTGCGGCGCGCTATCGAGGAACTCGGGGGCATGCACCGCTTCGTGGCGCGAGGCGACGTGGTCCTGATCAAGCCCAACATGGCCTGGGACCGCACCCCCGAGCAGGCCGCCAACACCAATCCCGACGTGGTGGCTGCGGTCGTGCGGCTGGCCCTCGCCGCCGGAGCGCGCAAATGCCTGGTGACCGACGTGCCCGTCAACGAAACGCGCCGCGTCTTCGACCGGAGCGGCATCGCGCGTGCCGTCGAGGCCGCCGGCGGCGAGGTCGTTCTGCCCGAAGCCGGGCGCTTCCGCGAGGTGGATCTGGGCGGCGCCGTGTTGCGCGTCTGGCCAGTGCTCGATCCGTTCTTGACGGCGGACAAGGTCATCAACCTGCCCATCGCCAAGCACCACGACCTCACCGGCGCCACCCTCGGCGTCAAGAACTGGTACGGCATGCTGGGCGGGCTGCGCATGCGCCTGCACCAGCGCATCGACGAAAGCCTGGCCGACCTGGCGGCGTTCCTGCGCCCCACGCTCACCGTCCTCGACGCCTATCGCGTGCTCATGCGCGGCGGGCCGGGAGGCGGAAACGTTGAAGACGTCGCGCTGCGCAAGACCGTGATCGCGGGCACCGATCCCATCGCGGTCGATGCCTATGCGGCCCGTGCGTTCTGGGGGCTCGACCAGAGCCGGCTGCGGTATCTGGAACTCGCGGCGGAGCGCGGCCTGGGCGAGTTACACCTTGCCGAGAGCCATCAGGTACACCGGTTCCTCGCCCTCCGGTAGCCCGAGAATGTGGCTCACCTCGCCCGGCTTGAACGAGCCGATCATCACCGAGCCCAGGCGCAGCGCGGTGGCCTGAAGTTGCACGTTCTCGGCAGCGTGAGCCGCCTCCATGTAGACGTAGCGCACGCCGCGCTCACCGAACCGCACGGTGGTGCGCTCGGTGACGCCGGCGAACACCAAAACGCAGGCCGCAAAGCGGACGCAATCCTGATCCATCGAGACCGCCAGCTCCCGCCGCTGGTTGCCGGGAGTCTGCAGCACCAGATCGTGCTCCTCCGGACGGTACTTGTAAACGCCCGGTGCGAGCCCTTCGACCTTGGTGGCCACCAGGTACACCTCAAGCGGATATAGCGCGGCGGCCGACGGCGCGGCGCGCTTCTGTTCCACCGGATCGGTGATGCCCTGTGCCGCCCAAAGCAACTGGCCGGCCTCCGCGAGCTTTAGGGGGTCGGCGCGGTAGGCACGCCGGGACCGGCGCGAGGCAATCGCTTCCTCGATCGACATGCGCCCCTTCTGTTTGGGCGCGGGCAGTTGAATGGTTTGTTCCTGGACTTCCGTCATTGGTAAAGCAGGCCCTGAAGTCCTATTGTAACCGAAGTCGTCCGCTTGCTGACGCGCGCGGTTCGGCAGGGGCGGCGCGTTTCCGAACCGCGACCGTCAGGGAGCGGACCTCGCGGAGCTAGTCGAAGACCACGGTCTTGGTGCCGCAAACCAGGATGCGGTGCTCGAGGTGCCAGCGGACGGCGCGGGAGAGCACGACGCGCTCCAGGTCGCGTCCTTTCTCGATCAGGTCTTCGAGCTGGTCACGGTGGGAGATGCGCGCGACGTCCTGCTCGATGATGGGGCCATCGTCGAGCACCGCGGTCACGTAGTGGCTGGTAGCTCCGATCAGTTTCACGCCGCGCTGGAAGGCGGCATGGTAGGGTTTGGCGCCGCTGAAGGCGGGCAGGAAGGAATGATGGACGTTGATGAGCCGCCGCGGATATCGGACCACGAATTCCGGCGACAGGATTTGCATGTAGCGGGCCAGCACGACCAGGTCGATGCGGTTCTCCTCGAGCAGGTCCAACTGCCGCCGCTCGGCTTCCGCCTTGCCGCTCTTCGAGACCGGGATGTGGTGGAACGGAATGCCGAAGAACTCGGCCAGCGGTGCGGCGTCCTCATGGTTGCCGACGATCAGCGGCAGCGTGCAGCGCAGTTCCCCGGAGCGGTGGCGATGGAGCAGGTCGGCCAGGCAGTGCTGGTAGCTGGAGACGAAGATCGCGGTCCGCAACCGGCGTGCCGAATACTCCACCCGCCAGTTCATGTCGAGGCGTTGGGCGACGGGGGAGAACTGTTCGCGAAGGGCCTCGGGCGAGAGGTCGAACTCGTCGAGCGCCCACTCGATGCGCATGAAGAACAGGCCCAGGTCCCGATCCTGGTGCTGGTCGGCGTGCAGGATGTTGGCGCCGTGGGCGTACAGAAAGTCGGCGATGGCGGCGACCAGCCCTTTGCGGTCGGGGCAATCGATCAACAGAATGGCGGAGTTCCGGTCTTCCATTAGCGTGCGGCGTGCACCCGTTCGAACACGCGGCCCTCGATCTTTTCGATCGCCGCGCGGACAGGCTCGGGCACGGGGACGGACTTGTTGCGCTGGTAATCGACCACGACGATGGTGGATCGCACTTCGGCCGCCACCACCATTTGGGCCTCGCTGACCACCACGTGGTCCATACGGAAACTGGTGTTGCCGATTCTCTCGACGCGCACGCCCACGTGCACGGTATCGGGATAGGTCAGGGGCCGGCGGTAGTCGCAGGAAATGCTGGCCAGGATGGGGCCGACTCCGTCGCTGCCGATCAACCACAACCCGATCCGCCTGAGGTACTCGATGCGCACGCTTTCGCACCAGCGCAGGTAGACGGTGTTGTTCACGTGGCCGAATGCGTCCTGGTCGCCCCACTGGACGGAGATGCTGATCACCAGCGGGAACTCACTGAGGCTTTCGTGTTTCATGTGCCGGTTAACCCGTCACGATAGCATGATTAAACCCGGGACAGTATACTCATTCACCAATTTCATGAACGGGGCGGTTTATCCACAGGTTCCGGGTGCAAGCCCTTGAATCCACGTGGAGGGAGTGTCCTCCTCAGCCCTCTAGGGTTAAATTGGTGAATGAGTATACTGTCCCGGGTTTAATCTTCGACGTGCCGGAAGGTTTTGCGGTACTCTTGAGTGTTGTCTGAGGGAATCAAGTCAGTGGCGGACGTTGAGTCCAGTCGGGAAGCGCCGGAGCAGGCAGCGGCGGCGGATTTCGACTTGTTCGCGTTCCGCCTGGAATTCGTGGCGCAGGAGTCGGTCTACTTTCCGCCCGGAAAGTCGGGCAACATCGTTCGCGGCGCGTTCGGCACGATGTTCCGGCAGTTGGTGTGCGTGGACCGCTGCCACGACGAGCGCACCTGCGAAAAACGCGCCACCTGCTCCTATGCGCGCATCTTCGAGCCCGTAGCACCCGCCAACGAGGGGCCTAGCGGCCTCCACGACTGGCCGCGGCCGTTCGTCTTTCGCGCCGCGCATCTGGACGGCGCAACCATCGAGCCGGGCCGCAAGTTCTCCTTCGACGTCCACCTGTTCGACATGAAGGATCCGGCGATCGTCTACTTCGTTCTGGCGTTCGCGCAGGTGGCCAAGGAAGGCATCGGCCCGCGGCGCGGCCGGGCCAAGCTGGCGCAGGCCAGCCAACTCGACGTCTCGGGAAAGCCCGCCGCCGTTGTTTACAGCGGCGGGACGTTCATCCCCGCCGAGTTGCTCCCTCCGATCCACCTGGAGTTCGCGCCCGAGGTCACGCCGGTGACCAAGGTGGAGGTCCGGTTCCTGACGCCCACCGAGCTGAAGCACGGGCAACTGCTGGCCACGCGGCCCGAGTTTCCGGTTCTGTTCGGGCGCATCCGGGACCGCATCAGCACTCTTCGCTCGCTCTACGGCGCGGGGGCGCTCGGACTCGACTTTCAGGCCATAGGCGAGCGCGCCGCCGCGGTGAAGATGACCGACTGCAACCTGCGCTTCAGCGAAGCGGAGCGGCGTAGCGCCCGTAGCGGCGAAAGGCACCCCCTGGGAGGCTTCGTGGGCGAGGTCACCTACGAAGGCGACATCACCGAGTTCATGCCGTATCTGCGTGCGGCGAGGTGGGTGGGAGTCGGCCGCCAGACGGTGTGGGGCAAGGGCGTCACGGAAGTCAAAGTGCTGGACTAACGCGACTTGGGACCCTCGACTTCTAGTTTGAGCTGCCGCCAGGCTTCCTCTTCGTAGTTGAGCTTGACGCGCTCCAATCCCTGCTTGAGGTCGGCGGCGCGCGGGCCGCTTTTCTGGCGGCAGCGGTCGAGCAATTCGGCCGCCTGGACGTCGCCGGGATTGCGCGCGAGGACGGCCTGGAAGCTCTCGCCGGCGGTGGCGAAGTCGCCGCGCTTCCATTCCACATAGCCGATGTTGAAGCGGTAATCCGGGTCTGCCGGATCGCCATCGAGCGCTTTGCCGAGGTCCGCGATGGCGTTGGGCGCGTCACGCCTGGATTCGGCGGCTCCGAGGTTGTTGAATACTTCGTTCAGCGGCACCGCTTGTGCCACTGCCGCAAAGGACTGCTGGGCGCCGGCGTAGTCGCTGGTGTAATAGCGGCAGAGGCCCAACAGAAAACTCGCCTCGAAATACCGGGGCGTTCCAGGCTTTACCTTGGCGAACCATCCGGCCGCCAGCCTATACTCTTTCTGGCTCCAGTAGAGCTGGCCCAACTGGAACACCGGCTGCCAGAAGCGCTCATCCAGGCGGGCCGCCTGCGTGAAGTAGCGGTGCTTCTGCTCGGCGCCCGAGGCCAGCAGGCCGCGAGTGTAGTTCTCCATGGCATCCAGGCGCACCGGAGGATGGTCCTTGCCGAACTGTGCGGCGGGAGGCGTGTGCGCGGGGTCGAGATAGCCGAGCACCTGCCAGGCCAGGTGCGTCTGCAGGGACGCCAGGTCGTCGAGCGAGCCCGACTCGATGAACTCCGGCCCGTTGCGCATGCGCCTCATGTTGGTAATCCAGGCGGTGAAGCGCAGCGATCCGCGCAAGCCCGCGGCAGCGCCGGCAGGCGCGGGGCTGAATTCGAAGTGCCCGTAGATCACGTCGGTGGCGTCGAGCGTGTCGGCGACCTTGATCGCGGAGGCGTGGGTCAGCGGGGTATTGGGGCGAATCGAAAGGCGCCGGAACGCCTCCTGCCGGTCCTCCGGGCCAAGCACCAACGTGCCGTGGGCCGTGAGGGCCTCGGTGAGCGTTTGGGCGACGCTTTCGCCGATCCAGTCCAGGCCCGTCGAAGGAGACTGGCTGAAGAACGGCAACACCAGCACGGTGTCGGCGCGCGCCAGCACGACCGAACACGCCACGAGAACGGAAAGGCGAAGGAGCCGTTGCATCGACCGACTTCTCAGTCTAACAGACGGCTACTCCGCCCCTCCTGCGTCCGCTTCCTGACGGTCGCGGTTCGGTAAAACGGTACCGGCTAGTCGCTGAGGACCAGTTTGGTCTTGGTTCCTCCCAGGTCGATCTCGTGGACCAGCATCTTGCCGTCCGCATTCGAGAACTGGACGGAGGTTGCGACGAACTTCTTGTCGCCCTGCTCGACCTTTACCGGGCTCTCCGCAGATTGCTTGCCGTTGGTGATGACGACTTTGTCGCCGTTGAGATCGAGGCGATAATTGCCAGCTTTCAGTTCGGTGCCAGCGACGGTAACCGAATGGTCGAAGTCGATGTTGTAGGTCTTGGCGCTGGCAACGGCAAGCGCCAAGAACAGAAACGAGCTCAAAAACCTCTGTGTCATGCCTGATGAGACGACATCCCCGAGGAATTGTTACCTTGCGGCGACGGTTTAATGTATGACGCGGCCGCGACCAGGGCCGCCCGCTGGAGATCCGGTTCATCTCCAAACCCATGCAGCCACCTGACTTCCGGATCGCGCCGGAACCAGGTCCACTGGCGCTTGGCATAGCGCCTGGTATTCCGCTTCGCGAGAATTACGGCATCTTTCAATGGTGATGTGCCGTTTAATACCTGAATAGCCTGTTTATAGCCGTGGGCTTCGAGAGCCTTGCTCGCGCCCGAAAAACCGAGCGAGAGCACGCTACGGACCTCATCGAGGAGCCCGCCCGCAAACATACCGTCGAGCCGGGCGTCGAGCCGTTCGTAGAGGGCCTGGCGCGGCGGGTCGAGGCCCAGCTTCAGCGTCCGGAAGCCCGCGATCGGATCGCGCCCGCGTTCAAACCATGCTGAAAGCGGTTCGCGGGTGGCCAGCAGCACCTCCACCGCGCGGAGGAGTTTCTGCACGTCCGCGGAATGGATTCGGGCCGCCGATGCGCGGTCGTAGCGCGCCAGCAGTCCGTGCAGCCAACCGGGATGCAGGGATTCGCGGCGGGCCAGGCGCGCCCGCAAACGGTCGCTGCGCGGCGGGCCGGGGCACAGCCCTTCGAGAAGCGCCCGCAAGTAGAAGCCGGTACCGCCCACCACGATGGGCAGGCGCCCGCGCGCGGCGATCTCGTCGAGCACTGGCCGGGCGGCGCGCGCATACTCGCCAGCCGTAAAGACCTGGTCCGGATTGAGCAGGTCAAACAGGTGGTGCGGAATGCCGCCCCTCTCGCCGGGCGGCGGCTTCGCGGTTCCAATGTCGAGATAGCGGTATAGCTGGAGCGAGTCGCAATTCACGATCTCGCCGCGGAAGCACTGCGCCAGGCGGATCGCCAGCGCACTCTTGCCGGAGCCGGTAGGGCCAACGACCGCAAGGAGCGGGCGTAGTTGCTGGTCTTCAGCCATCCCTACAAGTTTGCACTGTTTGTGGGAAAGGGCGGCAACGCGGCGGCCGACCGCAAGCCCGCGGCCTGGGAAGCAGACGCAGCGGCCGGGAGGCGGACGGTGAACTTGCTTCCGCGTCCAGGCGCGGTTTCGACCTCGATGCTTCCGGAGTGGGCGCGAACCAGGCCTTGAACGGCTGCCAGACCCAGGCCCCGCCCGGCGAACTTGGTGCTGAAAAACGGATCGAAGATCTTCTCGCGCGTGGCGGCATCCATGCCGCAGCCGTCGTCTTCGACCTCCAGCCGCACCTGGGCGTGCTCGGCCGCCGTACGCACGATCAGCGTGCCCGGCCGGTCGCCGATGGCCTCGGCTCCATTGATCACCAGGTTCACGACGAGTTGCTGCATCTGCGTCCGGTCAGCCTGAACGGGAGGCAAGCCAGGCGCAAGGTCGAGCCGCAATGCGACCGTCTCGGGGATCGAAGACCGTATCCGCTCCGCGGTCTTCGCGACGAGTTGTGATAGATCCACATGACCCAGGGTGAATCTGCCCTTGCCGGTGTAAGCGAGCAACTGCCGGACCAGTTCCGCGGCGCGCTCGCTGGCCTTGAGGGCGCTTTCGACCAAATCGCGCCCGGGGGCGCCGGGCTCCATTTCCTCCAGAGCCAGGCTGGCGTTGCCCATGATGCCCACCAGCAGATTGTTGAAGTCGTGGGCGACCCCGCCGGCCAGGACTCCGAGGCTTTCGAGTTTGGCGGCCTCCCGCAGGCGCTCCTCACTTCTCTTGCGATCGGTGATATCGGTGAGGAAGGCCAGGGCCACCATGTCGTCCCCGTCACGCACGTAGCTGAGGCTGATTTCCACGGGAAACTCGGAGCCGTCTTTCCTGCGGCCGGCGAGTTCCATTCCGAGACCCATGGGCCGTTTGTGCGGATTCTCGGAGAACCCTCGGCGGGAATCGAGGTGGGAGCCACGGAAGCGATCGGGGACCAGGACTTCGACTGCACCTCCCACGAGTTCGTCGCGCGGGTATCCGAACATCTCCTCCATCTTGGCGTTCAGCAAGAGGATGGTGCCCCGGCTGTCGACGGCCAGGACGCCTTGAGAGGCGGATTCGAGAAAAGCGCTTAGTTTTGCGTCGTTTGCACGAAGCATTTCAACCCCGTTCCCTCTGTCGGAGTTTCATCCGGCCCTCAGATCGGTAACACGCTGGAGCCAACCCGCGTCATAATAGATGAAGGAGTCTCGCAGAAGGGAGCAGCTAAATGAAATCGCTGCTTGCGGTCGGCTTGTTTGCGATGTTGTGCGCAGGCGCCCTGGCGCAGCACCGCGGGAATGGCGCGCCCCCATCGCAGGGGCAGAGCTATCCGGGCGTTGGCGGCGCCCTCCCGATCGTCAATCCGTTCTCGGGCTCCGCATCGTTTCCGCAGCGGCTGGGGGCGACGATCAGCGGTTTTCCTTCCTACACGGGCATGCGCAACGGGTCCGGCAGGCGCGGTGCGCAGAGGCGCGGATTCATCGGATACGGATACGGCGGCTATCCCGTGCTTTACCCGACGTTTGGGCCTTTGGGCTACGACCAGTCGTACGACCAGCCGCCGCCCGAAGAGCCAGCCAATCCGCCCGAGCCGATGAACCAGGACTTCGGCCCGCAAGAGGCGCCTCGCCAGCAGCGGCCCATGGTCCAAACCTATTCCGCGCCCAGCGCGCCGCGGCCGGAGCCGTCCTCGGACCAGCCGCTATTCTTCATCGGTCTCACGGACAATTCCGTGTACACCGCAGTGGCATATTGGGTCGAAGCCGGGACGCTGAACTACATCACGCCGCAGGGCCGGCACAACCAGGTGTCGCTGCCGCTGATCGACCGGGAAACCACGGCGCGGCTGAATCGCGGCAGCAAGTTTCAACTCCACCTGCCAGGCGAGTAAGGCTTATCGCGCGGTCTCGGCGGTGCGGACCAGGCCGCGCACGAATTCCACGTCGCCCTCGAGGAAGTCATAGTCAGGCAGACGCTGAGGCACTTCCCAGACGATGCGGGCAAGCTCGCGGCTGACGGCTTCGCCCTCGAAAGACTCGATTCCGAAAAAGATCAGGAGAATCGGGGGACGGCCGGGGTATTGATAGTCGTAACGCGCGATCTCGCGGCCGATCGTGGCGCGGATTCCGAGTTCCTCTTCCAGTTCGCGGGCCAGCGCTTGAGGCGGCGTTTCGCCAAACTCCGCTTTGCCGCCCGGGAATTCCCACTTCAGCGCGTGCCACTTGCCGGGGGGACGCTGGCAAATCAGGATGCGCCCGCCGACTTGGATCACTCCGGCGACAACTACGATCGGCTCACTCATTTTGTCAGGATACCTCGCATAATGGAGGGGAGCAGGCCTGCGCTGAACACGAATGGACGCGAATAGGAAGAACGACGGATCGGCATGTTCAGTGAACGGTTGATCGAGCACTTCAGGAACCCGCAAAATGTTGGGGAGCTTGGGGCGCCGGCGGTGTCGGTGGGAGTCGCGAACCCGGCGTGCGGCGACGTGATGCGGTTGTCGGCGCGCATCGAGAATGGCGCTGTGGCCGAAGTCCGGTACCAGGTCAAGGGCTGCACGGCGTCCATCGCCGCGGGCTCCGCACTCACGGAGTGGATGGCCGGTAAGACCACGACGGAGTTGGCCGCGCTCGGTCCCTCGGTGATCGAGGAAGCTCTGGGCGGCCTCGCTCCGGAATCGCGTCACGCGGCCGTCCTGTCGGTGGACGCTGTCGGAGCCCTGCTGCGCTCGCTATCCTCAAAGTGACCATGCGCAACTTCATTGTGATGCCCCTGCTCACCGCCACCCTGTTCGCTGCCGGTCCGGATCTGGCGCCGGCGCTGGCCCGCTGGAAGCGCGTTCCGATGCCGTTCGAGGCCAGCGGCCTGAGCGCACGAGAGCGGCAACTGGTTGCGAAACTGGTTGAGGCGTCACGCTATGTGGAAGACATCTTCTGGAGGCAGAGCGATCCGGAAGGGCTGCGCCTGCTCACCACCGGCGCTCAAGACGCGGGGCTGCGCCGGCTGCTGATGATCAACGGCAGCCGCTTCGACCTCATCGACGGGAATCGGCCGTTCGTGGGCACGGAGCCGTATTCGCCGGGCGCCGGCCTATACCCGCGCGGGCTGACGCGGACCGACATCGATCGCTACATCGTCGGGCGGCCGCGGATGCGCGAGCCACTCTACAGCCCGTATACCGTCATCCAGCAGCGCGGCGCGGAGCTCGCGGCGATTCCGTACGCCGCCGCGTTCCGGACGTGGCTGGAGCAGGCGGCCCTGGCGCTACGCGATGCCGCCGCGCTCAGCGACGATCCGCAGTTCGCCCGCTTCCTGCGGCTCCGCGCCGCCGCGCTCATGACCGACAAGTATTACCCGAGCGACCTCGCGTGGATGGACCTGGTGGACCCGAAGTTCGACCTCATCCTGGCGCCATACGAAACCTACCTCGATGACGTGCTGGGCGTGAAGACCTCCTACGGCGCAGCCGTGCTGATTCGCGACGATGCGGAAAGCCGGCGGGTGGCGGCGTTCGCGAACTACGTTCCCGCCTTGCAGGATGCGCTGCCGCTGGCGGCGGGGGACCGGCCCTCCAAGGCCGGGCATGCTTCCCCGATGGAGGTGGTGGACACCCCGTTCCGCGCCGGCGATCTGCGCCACGGCTACCAGGCGGTGGCCGACAACCTTCCCAACGACCCGCGCATACACGCCGAAAAGGGCTCCAAGAAAATCTTCTTCAAGAACTTTCTCGACGCGCGCGTGGAGAACATCATCCTGCCGCTGGCGGGCCGTACGATGACGGCGCAACAGGCGGCGCTGGTCACGCGAGCGGGGTACCTCACGGACACGGTGATGCACGAGATCGCGCACGGTCTCGGTCCCACCTACGCTCACAAGGGTGGCCGGCCGATCGATATCAACGAAGCCCTCGGGCCGCTCTACGGCGGCATCGAGGAAGCCAAAGCGGACGTGGTGGGGTTGTACGCCATGGAGTGGCTGGGAGCGCGCGGCGTGCTTTCGGCCGGCGAGATTCAGAGCGGCTACGCGGCCCACGTGGCGGACCTGTTCCGCATGCTGCGCTTCGGCACCGCGGAAGCGCACGCGGTTTCCGAGATCATGCAGTTCAACTACTTCGTCCGCGAGCGGGCGATCGTGTGGGACGCGGGCGCGCGCCGCTATCGAATCGACATGGCGCGCATGCCGGGCTCAGTCGCGCACCTGGCGAAAGAGCTGCTCGAGATCGAGGCCACAGGGGACGCGGACCGCGCCGAGCACTGGCTGGCGGAGTATCGCGCGCTGCCGCCGGAGCTCGAAGGGGCGCTCAAGGGAGCCTCGGAGCTGCCGGTGGATATCGATCCGGTCTTCTCGTTCCCGGATGAACCGCGCTGAGCGTCTTTGCCCAGCTCCTCTAGCGCGCGCAGGGTGTCGCGCCACGCGCGTTTGTTGCGGCGGGTGGCGATGGGCCTGGCCGGATCGGCGAAGAACGACAGGATGTCCTTCTTCAGTGGAGGAGTGGTCGCCGCGAAGTGCTTCTCGGCCAGAGTGCGAGCCAGCTTCGAGTACGCATCGTCAGCCAGCCGGTATTCGACGGGCTGGGTGGGATTGCCGGTGTCGAGATCGAGGTTCTCCAACTGCAACCGGCCGGCTCCGGTATCCGCAAGAAGTGCCCGGTAGCGCTTGAGGGTGGCGTTGAAGCTGGCCATGAACAGCTTCTCGGTAGCCTGAGTCGGGGGCCGGAAAGAGAACGCGCGGAACGGTCCCACTTTGGGGAAGATTCGAAACAGGAAGGCCAGGAATCGGGCTAAGACGCCCGGGCGGCGATACGCGGTGCCCCACTCGCGGCGATATCCCGATCGCGAGAGGTTGTAAAGGAAGCGAGCCCGCGTCATGCTTGGCTGGGCGTGGCGGATCTGGTCCTTTTCGAGCGTCCAGGCCACCTTGGTTGCTTCGGGAATGAAGGTGCGGACGGAAAACCGGTACGTGCCGATGGACAGATCGAGGCTCCGGAAAACTTCGCCGAGCTCCAGTCCGTATACCGTTCGAAACGACGACTCGAGTAGCCGCTCGGAGACCTCGAAGCCGATGAAGTCGTGATAGGCCGTGGGCGCGTAGTGCCCGCCCGCCACTTCGAGAACGTCGAAACTGAATTCGACCTTGATGTGCGCCGCCGGATTATCCTCGTAAGTCACGAGGGGACCGAACTTCCGTCGTAAGTTGGGATACAGCAGTCCGACCGATGGATTTACTCCGAGCGGATGACCCATGCTGTCGGCGGAGTAGTGCGCCAGCGCGCCGAGGGCGAACGCGTACTCATTGACATCCTGAGATTGGCGGATGAGCTCGACCACGAAATCTCCGCTGCGGACATAATGGACCAGGTCGCTGAAGAACCGGTTCCCGAAAGGGTAATACCCCATGTCCTGAATGATGCAGCCGCCGTAGGCGTAGGCATGAGCGCGCAGCAGCTCGTCGGGAGTGGCTTGCGGGAAGCGCTGCATCAGCAGCGGCCGGATGGAGTCCTTCCAGGCCGAGTCGATAACGGCCTCGTGCCCCAGCACGGAGTAACCGCGCGAGATCCCACTGGCCAGAAGCAGCAGCCACAGCGCGCGCGTGCACTTTCCCATCCACTTTGATTGTATCCGCTGTATCGTAAACAATATGGCTGACTACATCTATCTACCGGATCTCCAGAAGCAGGCGCAGACGCCGGCGAAGGGCATTTTGAGCCAGACGGTCCAGGAGGGGCAAGGGACCAAGACGGTTCTGTTCGGCTTCGCAGCGGGGCAGGAACTATCGCCGCACGCGGCGCCCTATCCCGCGCTGATCACCATCCTCAAGGGCGAGGCGTCGCTTCTGCTCGGCGAGGACTGGAAGGATGCAGCCGAAGGCAGCTTCGCCTGGATGCCGCCCAACCTTCAGCACGGGCTCAAGGCGAAGACCGAAGTGGTGATGCTGCTCACCATGGTGAAAGGCGGGGCGTAAAGTCACCGCCGGCGGCCCGAAATGCGGAGCGCCGTGCTGAGCACCCTCGGCTCGTCTCCCACCAGCGAGCGGAACAAAGCCGGCAGGCCGGGGCTGTTCTCGATCCTCATGTCCGACTGGCGTGCGGGGTCGGCCGGATCGTTGTAGAAGGCGGCGTTCCACCAGGAGAAGCCGATCACCTTGGGCCAGCGACCTGCGAGCAGATCGACGAGCGCGGCTCTCGCCCAGGCCTCCTGCCCGTCCTCGACCACGTTGCCGAACTCGCAAACGATGACGGGCTTGTTGGCGATCGCCATGAGGCGGCGGTAGGCCCAATCCATCTGGTAGCGGAATGTGGGCCGGTACCGGTCCTTGGGCAACTGGCGGCCGTAGACGCTGACGCCGAGCCAGTCCACCCATTGGTCGCCCGGATAGTAGCCCTCGAATTGGTTCCACGCGACCGCGGGTTCATCCCAGGGGTCGATGTGGAATACCCATCGGATGTTGAAGGCTCCCTCTTCCCGGGCGATGCGGACGATGCGCCGGTAGGCGTCGCGGAAACAGGCGACCGCATCCGCGTAGGTGCCGGAGCCCTTGTTCCAGAGGCCGTTCCAGGGGAACCAGTAGCCGTTGGCCTCGACTCCGTACTCGGCGATCAGCGGGGAGCCGAAGCGCTTGGCCTCGCGCATCCAGGCGTGGAAGTCGGCGTCGAACAGGCCCCGGTTGATGTTGGCGAGGTTGAATACGGGGTCGGGCCTGGGGATCGAATTGCCGCTGAGCAGCATGAGGCGGATGTAGGGGATACTTCCGCCGTCGCGGATCCAGGACGCGGTCGGCCACGGAAAGCCACGGCCCTCGTACCAGTTGTCGCAGAAGTAGACCCAGGTGGGGTGCTTGCCCACGGCTCGCTCATAGACCGCCACGTCGGCGGGCGCGATATCGCTGCCCATGCCGCTCTCGCCGCCGGGATAGACGCCGTGATAGAAGTGGCCCTGGGGCGGTTCGGCGACGCACGCCAACTCGCTGTTCGGGACGCCGCAGCGCATGGCCGAGCACACCATTAGCACGGTGAGCGAAGCGGAGGTCCCGACGAGCCGTGCCACGTAGTAGAAAATAGCACGGCGGCGGGCGGAGGGGCGGATCTGCCTCAGCGAACCGTGTTCCAGTGCCGCTGGTCGCGCTCGATCAGCTCATCGGCTTCCTTGGGACCCCAGGAGCCGGCCGCGTAATTGGGGAAATTCCGCGGCGGCAGCGCCGTCCACACATCCAGGATGGGCTGCACGACATTCCAGCCCGCTTCGACCATATCGGCGCGGCGGTACAGGGTCTGATCGCCGATCATGCAGTCGTAGAGCAGGCGCTCATAGCCGGTACTCGGCTCCTTGCCGAAATAATCGGCGTATTGGAATGCCATGTTGACGGCGCCGACATGCACCAACGGCCCCGGCACCTTGGCGCCGAAACGAAGCGAGATGCCCTCCTCGGGCTGGATGTTGAGCACCAGCAGGTTGGGGGTCAGGCTCTCGACCGGCGTGTCCCGGAACAGAATGAAGGGCGCCCGGCGGAACTGGATGGCGATCTCGGTGTAGCGGCGGGCGAGGCGCTTGCCGGTACGCACGTAGAAAGGCACGTCGGCCCAGCGCCAGTTGTCGATCGACAGCTTGAGCGCGACAAACGTCTCGGTCCGGGACTCCGGCGCGACATCGGGCTCGGAACGATAGGCCTGGACGGGGCCGCCTTCCATCTGTCCCTCGCCATACTGGCCGCGAACGGCGCGGCGCAGCACATCCTCGGGCGCGAAGGGCTGGATGGCGTTCAGGATCTTGGTTTGCTCGTCGCGCACGGCGTCGGCGTGAAAGGAGATGGGCGGCTCCATGGCCGTGAGCGTGACCAATTGCAGGATGTGGCTGGGGATCATGTCCCGCAGCGCCCCGGCACCCTCGTAGTAACCGCCGCGGCGCTCTACGCCCAGCGACTCGGCCACGGTGATCTGGACATGGTCTATGTAGCGGCGGTTCCAGATGGGCTCGAAGATGCCGTTGGCGAAGCGAAAAACCAGGATGTTCTGGACCGTCTCCTTGCCCAGGTAGTGGTCGATGCGGTAGATCTGGTCCTCGGCCAGCTCGCTCGAAAGTTCGCGGTTCAACTCGTGGGCCGAGGTGAGGTCCGAGCCGAAGGGTTTTTCGACCACGACCCTGCGCCAGTGGCCTCCGCTCTGATCGGTGAGCCCGGCGGCGCCCAGCCGCTTGACGATTTCTCCGATCAGGCCGGGGGGGATGGCCAGGTAGTAGAGGCAGTTGCCCTGGGTGCCGTGCTTGGTGTCGATCGAGGCCAGCAGACCCTTCAGTTCCTCATACACCTTCGGATCGCGGAAATCGCCGGAGCGGTAGTAGAGCCGCTCGAGCAGCCAGTCGCAAAACTGGCATTGGTCGGGCGCGCCGGCGAACTCGCGCAGGTCGTTGCGGACTCGCTGCCGGTATTCGTCCTCGCTGTACGGTTCCAGGGCGAACCCGACCAGGGCGAAGTCCTTCGGCAGCAGTTTCCTTTTGGCCAGGTTGTAAAGCGCCGGGATGAGCATGCGCTTGGTCAGGTCTCCGGAGGCGCCGAAGATGACCATAACGCCCGGATGACCGGGCCGGTTCGAGTCCTCGACTGCGGTTTGGTCGGGCATTTGCCTCAATGGTAGCGTGTTCCGGCGGCCGGGCATCCGCTGCCACGTGGGGCAGACGCGGAACCGCCTGCCCCACAAAAGTCGCCGCCGCTAGGGCTCGTAGACTGAGAAGTTCTTGTCCGGATCGAGTTCCACCAAGCTGTCGTCCCAGTGCTCGACGGTCAGCGCCCAGCGCGCCTTCTCGCCCTTGACGTAATCGTCGATGTCCTTGAACAGGCTGCGAATCAACTCCGCGCGCGTGAGCACCGGTTTCGGACCCTTGCCGGGGGCGGGGGTCGTGATCTCGATCAGGAAATCCCAAGCCGGCGAAA